>ERZ857521.44-NODE-44-length-175179-cov-5.046236_pt1 | contig 175179 bp, 157 predicted proteins | sample MGYA00519701_ERZ857521 | MGnify/ENA primary metagenome ERZ857521 (study PRJEB31778, sample SAMEA3449346) | human gut metagenome | biome: human gut; feature: human-associated habitat; material: faeces | place: United Kingdom | collected 2010/2012 ...
CCATGGAGATCATGAAGCTGTTCTTCACCCCCAACGAGGAGCTGCAGGACAAGCGTATCACCGATATCTTTGACGACGAGGTGTTCAACAGCAACTTCTGGCTGTACTGGCGCACCATGTTCGCCTTTGAAAACTGGCACAGCGCGCTGGAAATGAAGCTGTATCTGCAGCGCTATATCCACCATATCGGCGGCCTGCCCGACTTCAAGGCGCTGCGCTTTACCAAATACAATCAGTATGAATCCATGATTCTGCCCATGGTCAGATACCTGGAAAAGGCCGGCGTGCAGTTCCACTTTGGCGTCAAGGTGGTAAACGTGCTGTTTGACTGCAAGCCTGAGCACAAGCTTGCCAAGAGCATTGAAACCATTCGCGATGGCAAGCCCGAAAGCATCGGCCTGACCGAGAACGACCTGGTGTTCATCACCAACGGCGGCTGCGTGGAAAACTCCAGCATGGGCAGCCAGAATACGCCCGCGCCCTATAATACCGAGATCAAGGCGGGCGGCGGCTGGGATATGTGGCGCAAGATCGCCGCGCAGGATCCCGCCTTCGGCCATCCGGACAAGTTCTGCTCCGATCCTGAGCAGACCAACTGGATGAGCGCCACCGTAGAAACGCTGGATCAGCGCATCATTCCCTATATCAAGGCCATCTGCAAGCGCGATCCCTTCAGCGGCAAGGTGGTCACCGGCGGCATCGTTACCGTCAAGGATTCCTCCTGGCTGATGAGCTGGACGATCAACCGCCAGCCGCAGTTCCGCGAGCAGCCCAAGGATCATTGCCTGGTATGGGTGTACAGCCTGTTCACCGATAAGCCCGGCGATTATATCAAAAAGCCCATGCGTGCCTGCACCGGCAAGGAAATCTGCATGGAGTGGCTGTATCATATCGGCGTACCGGAGGATCAGATTGAGGAGCTGGCCGAGCATAGCGCCAACACCGTACCCGTGATGATGCCCTACATCGACGCCTTCTTCATGCCCCGCGCCTATGGCGACCGGCCCAAGGTGGTGCCCGACGGTGCTGTCAACTTTGCCTTCCTGGGGCAGTTTGCCGAAACGCCGCGCGATACCATCTTCACCACCGAATATTCCATGCGCACCGGCATGGAGGCGGTGTATACCCTGCTGAACGTCGATCGCGGTGTGCCCGAGGTGTGGGGCAGCGTGTATGATATCCGCGATCTGCTTAACGCCACCGTGCAGCTGCGCGACGGCAAGAAGATCACCGATATGGACGTGGGCCTGATGGAAAAGATGGCTTTCAAGGCTCTGATGGGCAAGGCCGCGCACACCGATCTGGAAAAGCTGCTGAAGGAATACAAGCTGATTTAAGATCAAGAGCGTATAAATTCAGAAGCATAATAAAAGCGAAGGGGCTGTGAAAGAACGAAAAGTTCTTCCACAGCCCCTTTGTATTCTTATTTTTGATGCTTCCCGCAGGCTGCGCTGCAGTGTGCGCAATCCCCATTACAGCCGCCATGGCCGCAGCAATCGCCGTTTTTCAGCGCCTTGCGCCAGGTACGGAAGGCGAAAAGCGCGCACAGCGCAATCACGGCCAGCAGAATATAATCCAGCGCGCGCATTACAGCAGCCTCGCCAGCGTGTAGGCGATCAAGGAGACCACCCATGCAACCGAACATTGCATCAGGATGACGCCCGCCGTTTTAACGACGGAATTGAGCTCGCGCCGGATGGTTGCCACAGCCGCGATGCAGGGGGTGTAAAGCAGTGTGAACACCAGGAAGCTGACAGCGGTTTTGGTGGTAAACAGCGTGCCGATGGCCGCGCTGCCCAGCAGCACCTGCAGGGTGCTGACCACCGATTCCTTGGCCACAAAGCCCGATATCAGCGCCGTGGCGCAGCGCCAATCGGCAAAGCCCAGCGGGGAGAATACGGGCGCAATCCATTGACCCACCAGCGCCAGCAGGCTGTCCGCGCTGTCGGCAACCACGTTCAGCCGCGTGTCAAAGCTTTGCAGGAACCAGATGATGATCGTGGCCAGGAAGATTACCGTGAACGCGCGCTGCAAAAAGTCACGCGCTTTTTCCCACAGAAGCAGCAGCACGCTCTTGAAGCTGGGCATGCGGTAGTTGGGCAGCTCCATCACAAAGGGCACAGGCTTGCCGCGGAAGACCGTCTTGTTCATGATCAGAGCGGCGATGATGCCAATCAGAATGCCCAGCACATACAGCGAGATCATCACCAGCGCGCGGTACTTGGCAAAAAACGCGGCGGTGAAGAAGGCGTAAATCGAGATCTTGGCCGAACAGCTCATGTAGGGTGTCAGCAGGATGGTCATCTTGCGGTCGCGGTCGGAGGATACCGTGCGGGTGGCCATGATGGCCGGCACCGAGCAGCCAAAGCCAATCAGCATGGGCACGATGCTGCGGCCCGACAGGCCGATCTTGCGCAGAGGCTTGTCCATCACAAAGGCCACGCGCGCCATATAGCCCGTATCCTCCAGAATGGACAGGAAGAAAAACAGCGTTACGATGATGGGCAGGAAGGACAGCACGCTGCCCACGCCCGCGAAAATGCCGTCGATAATCAGGCTGTGCACCACGGGGTTAATGCCATAGGCGGTCAGCCCCTTGTCAACCAGGCCGGTCAGCGCATCGATGCCCAGCCCTAAATAATCGGACAGACGCTGGCCGATAACGTCGAAGGTAAGATAAAAGGTCAGCAGCATCACGCCCAGGAAGGCGGGAATGGCAGTATAGCGACCCGTAAGAATCCTGTCGATGCGCATGGAGCGCGCATGCTCCTTGCTTTCATGGCATTTTACCACGGAGGTAGCCACCACACCCTCAATGAAGGTATAGCGCATATCGGCCAGGGCGGCGTTGCGATCCAATCCTGTTTCGTTTTCCATCTGCACGATGCAGTGCTCCAGCAGCTCCTGCTCGTTCTGATCCAGCTTCAATTCCTGCGCCAGGTTGTCGCCGCCCTCAATCAGCTTGGCTGCGCAGAAGCGCGGGGGAATGCCCAGCTTTTCGGCATGATCATAAATCAGGTGAACCACCGCGTGGATGCAGCGGTGCACGGCTGACTCCTCGGCGCAGAAGTCCGTCACCTTGGGCAGCACCTTGCCGCGCGCGGTGGCGATGGCCTGATCCACCAGCTCCGATACGCCCTCGCCGTTGGCGGCGGAAATGGGAATCACCGGAATGCCCAGCGCCTGGCTCATCTTCTGCACATCGATGGTGCCGCCGTTGGCGCGCACCTCGTCCATCATGTTCAGCGCCAGCACCATGGGCACCTGCAATTCCAGCAGCTGCAGCGTCAGGTACAGGTTGCGCTCGATGTTGGTGGCGTCCACAATGTTGATGATGCCGTCGGGCTTTTGATTGAGGATGAAATCGCGCGAGACGATTTCCTCCTGCGTATAGGGACGCAGGGAATAAATGCCGGGCAGATCGACTACCGAGCAGCCACGCTGCCCGCGAATCTCGCCCATTTTTTGATCGACCGTTACGCCGGGGAAATTGCCTACATGCTGGTTAGAACCGGTTAAAGCGTTAAAAAGCGTGGTTTTGCCGCAGTTTTGATTACCTACAAGGGCAAACATCATGATTTGACGGCCTCCACTTCAATTTTGCAGGCTTCCTCTACGCGCAGCGTCAGTTCGTATCCGCGCACCTGAATTTCAATCGGGTCGCCCATGGGGGCCACCTTTTGCAGCGTTACGCGCGTGTGGGGGATCAAGCCCATATCCAGCAGACGGCAGCGCAGCGCGCCGTTTCCGCCCACCGCGGAGATGATTGCCGAGGAGCCAACCTTTAGCTGATCCAGTGTCATTGCCATCCTCCTGTTAGTTAGCTATCGCTAACAATGTAAAATAGCACAAGCGCAGGCGTTCGTCAATAGGCTGCAAAAAAATATTTTATCCGGCACGGCGAAGGACAAAATAAGTGCATAAATACACAGAAACTCAAGCTGAAATTGAATTGCTGGGGCAAAACTCAACGCCAGCTGCGTTCACAAGGAGGAAAATATCTGCTATACTCATATTAGAAAAAGGGGGGTGCCTGGCATGAGCATTGGAAGCAATCTGATTGCGGCCCGCAAGGCAAAGGGCTTTACGCAGGAGCAGCTGGCTGAGCGGCTGGGGGTATCTTTTCAGGCGGTGAGCGCCTGGGAAAGGGATGCGTATTTGCCGGAGGCGGGAAAGCTTGCGGCGCTTGCTTCAGCGCTGAATATATCGGCAGACCTTCTGCTGCGCGGGGAACGGCGCGATTGGAAGCTGGAAAACCCTAACTTTGACCCGGATCATATGTATACCTGGCTGAAGGCTAAAGCGCACAGCCTTGGCCTGACACAAACGCTGAAAGCGCTGCCGCTGATGAAGGAAATGCATAACGGACAGATGCGAAAGAGCATGGTCGCAGCGGTGCCTTATCGGGCGCATCCCTTGACGCTGGCCTGCCATGCTCTTGCAATGGGCATCGTTGAGGATGACGTGATATCCGGCCTGCTCCTGCATGACGTTCTGGAGGATACGCGCGCAGCGGAAAAGGATCTGCCGGTCTGCGAGCGCGTCCGAAAGGCTGTGCGCTTGGTATCCTATAACACCTATGCGGGCAGAAAGGCGGAAATCAAGCCGATATATTTTGCGAATATCGCGCAGGATCCGCTTGCTGCGCTGATCAAATGCATCGACCGCTGCAACAACCTGTCCTGCATGCCGGACGGCTTCTCACGGGAAAAACAGGCGCGCTATGTAATCGATACGGAGCGATATGTCATGCCTCTGCTGGAGGTTGTCAAATCCATTCCGCAATGGAACAACGCAGCCTGGCTGCTGCGGTATCAGCTTAGAACCATGCTCGAAAGCTATAAGCGGCTGCTGTAATGGCGAAGGCAGCCTGCCGTGCCCGCACGCAGAAAGGATGGCACATAGTTCGCATATATCTGCGGACGCATGAGACAGGGCAGCCGTCAGTGCGTTTTTCATTTCAGCTTCGCTTTTCTGCGCCGGAAAAAAACGCGACGCGCTGCTTCATGCCTTTTGAATGAATAAGACTTTATACATAAAAATGCGCCGCAGAAGCCTGCGGCGCAGCATAAGCGCTGGGGGATATGCGGTTATTCCTGTACCTTGATATCGGCGCCGGCGGCGTTTTTGCGCACGCTTTCGATGCCGTTCATGCAGCCGGCCTTGGCGGCATAGCCCTCGGACACGGCAATGATCTGACCGTTGGTGGCCTTCAGGCGGAAGCGGTATTCGCCGCCCTTGTCCACATACACCTCAAATTTGGGGCAGGATACTTTGATAACCGGTTCCTCGGTCATATCCTGCAGATTGGCAATGGGCGCGTTGCGGCGCACGCTGGCAATGCCCTTGCGGCAGGAAGGCTCGGACTTGTATACCTCACTGGTGGCGATCACTTCATGATTGCCCGCGACCAGATCGAATTTTACGCCGGTGGCAGTCTTTTTGAATACGAAATAACCCATGAAAAACGCACCTTTCACAGTAGATTTGTTGATTTAATTATAAGTCACGGCGCGGGCCTTGTCAAGACAAGGAAAGACAAAACCTCCGGCTATACGGGCGATTTTGCGCTTTTGTGCAAAAACGATCATAGTCCGCCCAGGATCAGCCCCAGCCCGGCGGAGAGCAGGATGGTCTTGGACACGCTCCATTTGCCAAAGTACAGTACGGCGAAGGAGGCAAGGCCGATCAGGATTGCTTGCCAGGATACGCCCAAAAGGGAGCCTGCGTAGTTGGTCAGGGAGAGCTGGATAATCACGGCGGCGATCATGCCGATGCACACCGGGCGGATACCGTACAGGGCGTTTTGCAGCAGGCGGCTTTGCTTGAATTTGTTCAGAAATACTGCCGCCAGCATGCACAGCGTCAGCGTCGGGGCCAGCACGCCCAGGCTTGCGCACAGCGCGCCGGGAATGCCCGCCACCCGCGTGCCGGCAAAGGTGGCGCAGTTGATGCCCAGGGGGCCGGGGGTCATTTCGGCAATGGCCACGATATCGCTGACCTCCGTGGCTGTCATCCAGCCGTGGCTGAGCATTTCGGCGTTAATCAGGGGAATCATGGACATGCCGCCGAAGCTTGTAAAGCCGATCAGCAGGAAGGAAACGAACAGCTCAATGTAGATCATGGCGTGTTTTCACCTCCATGGCAAGCAGACCCGCCGCCGCGCCCAGCACGACGATAAGGATGTTGCTCAGCCCCGTAAACAGCGACAGTGCCGCCGCGCCCAGAGCCACCAGCCAGCAGAGCCAATCCTTCAGCGCGCTCTTGGTCAGTTTCAGCAGCGCGCACAGGATGATGGGCACCACCGCCGCGCGCACGCCCATCATGGCCCGCGCGATATACAGATTATCGTGCACCAGATTGTATACAAAGGTAACGCCATACATAATCACGATGGGCGGCAGGCAGATGCCCGCCAGCGCGGCCAGCGCGCCGCCGAAGCCCGCCGCGTGATAGCCGAACAGCACGCTGGCATTGCTGATCATCAGCCCCGGCACGCTGCGGCCCACCGAGGTGAAATCCAGCAGTTCTTCATCCGTAATCCAATGCTTGTCTTCTACATATTCCTTTTGAATCTGCGACACAATGCTCCAGCCGCCGCCGAAGGTGAAGCAGCCGAACTTGAGAAACGTAAGGAAGATGCTCAGCACCCGGCCCTTTTCGGCCTTTTTCCGCATGGGGAATCCCTTCTTTCGCATAGAATGTTTATTTTGCAAAGCGCCTTGTCAGCAGCGCGGGTTTTTGCTAAGATAATCGCATACAGCTGATTAAAGGGGCGAAACGATATGCGCAGATTTGCGATGGGCGATGTGAGTGTGGCCGATATGGCTGCGGCGCGCGAGGCGCGGGCGATGCGCCAGCAGCGGCTGCTGATGCAGCGGGGCGCGCTGGTGTGCCTGACTATGAACATTCCCGGCCCGCATAAAACCTCGCCGCTGATCGCCATTGCATTTGAAGAGGGCAAGCGGCTGATTGCCCAGACCTTGCCGGGCGCAGCCCTGGCGCATGAGCTCCGGGATAAGACGGGCTTTGAAGCCTATTATCAGGCGGCGGACGATCCACTAACTGTCAAGCGCGCGCTGTGCACGGTAGAGGATACCACGCCGCTCGGACGGCTGTTTGATATCGATGTGCTCACCCCGGCGGGGGATAAGGTATCCCGCGAGGCGCTGGGGCTGCCGCCCCGGCAGTGCTTTCTATGCGGGAATCCTGCCTTTGTCTGCGCCCGCAGCCGCGCGCATTCCGTGCAGGCGTTGACGGCTGAAATTGACCGCCGCATCCTGGCCCTTTATCGGGAGCGGACGATTGCGCATCTGAGCCGTGCCGCGGTGGAGGCGCTGGAGCAGGAGGCTCGCACTACGCCCAAGCCTGGGCTGGTGGACGCGCGCAATTGCGGTTCGCATCCCGATATGAGCCTGCCGCTGCTGCTGCGCAGCGCGCATGCGCTGGCGGGCTACTTTGCGCAGTGCGCGGCCCTGGGCTTTGACTGTGCAGAAGTGGAGCTGTTCCCGGCCTTGCAGACGGCTGGCATGCAGGCTGAGGCGGATATGCTGGCCGCCACCGGCGGGGGGAATACGCACAAGGGAGCGGTATTCTCGCTGGGTGTGCTGTGCGCTGCGGCGGCGCAATGCGCAGCGCGCTTTGAGGATACGCCGCAGGCTGTCTGCCGCGCGGCGGGGGAAAGGATTCGCCCGGCGGTGGAAGCGCACTTTGCCGGACTGACGGCTGCGCATTCCTTTGGCGAGCGGCTGTACCTGCAGGCAGGCATTCGCGGCATTCGCGGCGAAGCGGCGGAGGGCTTCCCATCCATTATGGCTGTCTGGCCGGATTTTGTGCGGGAAGCGGCGCAGCTTTCGCAGCAAGAAGCGGGCGTTCGCGCGGTGATCCGCTTACTGTCGCGCATGCAGGACACCACGCTTTTGAAGCGCGGGGGACAGGATGGGCAGGCGTTTGCCCAGGCGCAGGCGCGGCGCATTGAGGCGGCGGGCTTTCCGGAGGCGGAGATCGAAGCGCTGGACGAGGCCATGATTGCGCGCAATCTAACCTGCGGCGGCTGCGCCGACCTGCTGGCGTGCCTGTACTTTCTTTATGCTACAGCTTCGAGCGAACAATGGCAAGAAAATCTTCCATAAATCGCGCGAAATACAGCTCCTTCCGGTAGCACAGATACAGATGCCGCTCGTATTCCATGCCCTTGATGGGGTAGCAGCGCACGCGGGCGCGCACCTCGGGCGACTGGGCGATATACACATAGGGGCATAGCATCACCGCCCGGGCGTTGGCCGCCACACGCTTGGCCAGCTCCAGCGAGTTGCTTTCCAGCAGCACCTTGGGCGTAAAGCCGCGCAGCTGGAACAGATGCTCCTGGATGGAGCGCACGCTGTGCCCGTGACGCAGCATAACGAAGGCTTCGTTTTCGGCCTCGGCGATATCGATGGTGGTGCCGTCGGGCAGGCGCTGGGCGATATTGGTGTTCTGATCGGCCATCAGCACGATTTCCTCATTTTCCAGCAGCTCGTAGTGCAGCTCTCTGCGCTTGGGGCTGGTGGTAATCAGCGCCAGGTCGCACACGCCCTCGATCAGCAGCTGCTCCAGCACGTCGCTGCCGTGCTCGTGCAATTCTATGCGCACATACGGATACTTTTGCGTAAACTCGGGGATGACCAGCGGCAATAGCTGCATCCCGCGCTGTACAGAGAATCCCAGCCGCATGCGGCCGTGGGATTCTTTTTTGATTTCTTCAATTTCGTTGAGCAGGTTGGTATCAATGCTCATCACCTCGCGCGCGGCCTTTACATACATCTGCCCCGCGTAGGTGAGCGACAGCGGTGCGGTATCGCGGTTGAAGATGGGCATGCCAAGCTGCTCCTCAGCCTGGCGGATGGTCTGGCTTAGCGATGGCTGGGAGATGTAGAGCTGCTTGGCCGCCTCGGTCATGCTGCCCGTGCGCAGCACCGTCAGGACGTATTGCGCGTGCTTGAGGTTCACGGAGAAGGTCACTTCCTGTCTATAAATGTCAAGTTATGACTGCTATAAAAAATAATGTAATTGACTTATAAGCACCGACAGTTTATCATACTATTGCAATGAATGCAAGATGTGGGCGAAAAAATATAATTTTCGCACATGCTTTGTATTTGCGTCCGTTTCGATCCCCATATTACTCAATTACCTTTAAGGGAGGAAAACATCATGAAGAAGCTGCTTTGCCTGGTACTGGCGCTCACCATGCTGATGAGCCTGGCACTGATCTCCCCCGCCGCCGCGGAGGACTGGAAGTTCGAACGCAAGATCGAAATCGTCTGCCCCTGGGGCCTGGGCGGCGGAGCGGACTCCACCATTCGCCCCATGGCGACCCTGCTGCAGCAGAAGCTGGGCGTGCCCGTTGAGGTGCGCAACGAAACCGGCGCCGGCGGCGTAACGGGCATCGAGTACACCTACAAGCAGCCCGCCGACGGCTACACCTTCATGCTGGGCACCCAGTCCCTGTTCATCCAGGATATGCTGGGCAACACCTCCATGAATTTCAAAACCGAAATGGAATGCGTGGACGTGCTGGTGCACTCCATCAACATGCTGGTCGGCTCCAAGAAGCAGCTGGACAAGTACGGCATCCATAACTTCACCGAGCTGAAGGAATACGCCGCGGCGCATCCCTACGAGGTATCCGTGGGCATGCTGACCGCCACGGGCGTGGACGGCATGTGCTTTGAAATCGCCACCGAGGGCCTGAGCCTGAACATGGTGCAGTACGGCGGCGGCGCCGAGGTCAACGCGGACCTGGCCGGCGGCCACTGCGACCTGGCTGTGGGCGGCTACGACGATATGAGCGGCCTGATCGAGTCCGGCGATATCGTGCCCCTGCTGGTGTTCTGCGAGCATCGCCTGTCCATCTTCCCCGACTGCGAGTGCACCGCTGAGGTGGGCATCGATTCCTATGCCGGCCCCTGGCGCGGCATCTTTGCCAAGAAGGGCACCCCGCAGGGCGCCATCGACGCGCTGGTCGCCGCCATCGAAGAGTGCCGCAAGGACGCCAGCTGGCAGGAGTTCCTGCACAATGCCGCTTATGACGAGCGCACTGTGCCCGCCCCCGGCGAAGAGCTGAAGGCCTTTGTTCAGAAGGAATACAAGGATCTGCACGACTACATGGTAGAGCAGGAAACCCTGGAAAAGGATTACGAAGATCTGAAGTAATCGCCTGACCATGACGCAATGGGGGAAGGGGAGAGCGTCTCTCCTTCCCCTTCATTAAAGGTGCTGTAAGGAGTTGAGAATCCTTTGTTTGAACTTTTTGCCAATATCCTCTTGCTGGTGTTCATGGTGTTCACTTTCTTCACCCATGTGCTGGAGGCCAAGATTCCCAAGAGCTACACAAAGAATCCCTACAACCTGATGCCTGACGTGTGGCCCAAGGTGATTATTGCCCTGATCGTGATCTGCCTGACGATCAACATCATCAAGATCATTCGTAAGAACAAGGGCAATCCTGAGTTTACCCTGAAGGCCTTCTGGAAAAACAGCCTCAATTTCTTCAAGAGCAAGATGTTCCTGGGCATGCTGATCCTTGCCGGCGCATCGTTTGTGATTGAAACGCTGGGCTTTGTCGTCACCACCTTCCTGATCCTGTTCCTGTACGGCCTGCTGCTGGGCGAAAAGAAGATCTGGCGCCTGGCGATCGTATCCGTGGTACTGGCGCTGCTGCTGCACATCATCTTCAGCGGCCTGCTGGACGTCACCCTGCCGCGCGGTACCGTGCCGTTCCTGCGCAATTTCGCGCTGTGGCTTGAAAACTTGCTTTAAGGGAGGTGTGCATACACAATGAGTTTTGGTGAAATGTTTCTGTCCGGCCTGAGCGCCGTATTCAGTGGCGGCCACTTCCTGATGGTACTGCTGGCCATTGTGCTGGGCACGATCTTCGGCGCCCTGCCCGGAGTCAGCGCGACCATGGCTGTGGCCCTGGGACTTACCTTTACCTACACCATGTCGCCCGTACCCGCCATCGTGTTCCTGGTAGCAATCTATTGCTCCTCCATCACCGGCGGCTCCATTACGGCCATTCTGTTCAAGATTCCCGGTGTTCCCTCCTCTGCGCCGACCACCTTTGACGGCTATCCCATGGCCAAGGAGGGCAAGGCAGGCAAGGCGCTGGGCGTGGCGCTGTTCTGCTCCGCCATCGGCGGCCTGTTCTCCGCCATCGTCATGTTCGCCATGAGCAGCCCGCTGTCCAAGGCGGCGCTGGCCTTCGGCCAGGGCGACCTGTTCGCAATCACCTTCCTGGGTCTGTCCATTCTGACGGTGCTGGATATGGATCATATCCTTACCACCATCATCTCCGGTCTGCTGGGTCTGCTTCTGGCCTGTATCGGTCAGGATCCGATGGCGGGCGTTGCGCGTCTGACCTTCGGCAACTCGCAGCTGCTGGCCGGTATTGAAATGATCCCCGTGCTGATCGGCTTGTTCGCCGTCACCGAGGTGCTCAAGCAGACCAACGCCAAGAAGCGCCTGTCCGCCGAGGACGGCGTGGCCGGCACCAAGGGACGCGTAAACACCAAAATGCCCTCCCTCAGGGAAATGTGGAGCATCAAGTGGGTGATGCTGCGTTGCAGCATCGTGGGCACCATCGTGGGCATCCTGCCCGGCGCAGGTGCGACCATCGCCTCCTTCATGTGCTACGCCATGGAGAACAAGCTCTCCAAGTATCCTGAAAAGTTCGGCACCGGCATCATCGACGGCATTGCCGCTTCCGAAACCGCCAACAACGCCGCCACCGGCGGCGCGATGGTTCCCCTGCTGACGCTGGGCATCCCCGGCGGCAACGCCGCGGCGGTTATGATGTCCGCGCTGGCGCTCAAGGGCGTGCAGATGGGTCCCCTTCTGCTGACCAAGCAGCCTGAGTTCCTGTCCGCCACCTTCATTACCATGATTATCACCAACATCCTCATGGTTGTCGTGGCCATGGGCATCGCCAAGGTCTTTGCGCAGATTCTGGCCATTCCCTACAGCTACCTGGGCCCCATCATCCTGATGCTGGCCACCATCGGCTCTTACTCCGAGGGCGGCTTCGTAGGTGTGCAGGTCATGGTTCTGGCCGGTGTGCTCGGCGTAGTGGTCAAGTATATGCACTTAAACAGCGCGGCCATCGTGCTGGGTCTGGTGCTTGGCGGCATGTGCGAGGAGCACTTCAGTCGAGCATATCTGATGAACCGGGCCAATGTAGGCAAGGCGCTGTTTGGCACCCCCATTGCGGCGGTGGTCATGACCGCCTGCATCCTGATGCTGCTCAGCCCCCTGTATATGCCCTGGATCAAGAAGCTGATCAGCCGCAAGAAGGCCTAATTTCAACAACTGTCCATGCGGGGCGCTGCGAGCATGCCTGTTTATGCCGGCTGCCCGCAGCGCTCCCTTCTTCCGTAATCCGTATTTGCTGTATAATAAAGCGCCTGTCGGCGCTGCAAACCACATTTGGAGGCTGTTATGACCATTGAAAAAAGCGCCGTTGCCGGCACCCTTGAAAGCAGCGACGCGCAAATTACCGTGGAGCCTGCTCAGGACGGCATCCAGCTGGAGATTTCGTCCAGCGTGATGAATCAGTATGGCCGCCAGATCAAAGCGACTGTGCTGGATACGCTGGAGCGGCTGGAGGTTACGTCCGGCCGCGTTACCGTGGTGGATAAGGGCGCGCTGGACTGCACCCTCAAGGCCCGCGTGGAGTGCGCAGTGTTCCGCGCCTGCGGCCAGAGCGAAAAGAATATTCCCTGGGGAGGTGCGGTGAAATGATTCCTCGTCCCACTCCAGAACGCTTCCGGCTGCGCCGCACCATGATGTTTATGAACGCCCAAAAGCCCGGCCTGATTAAGGATGCGTACATCTACGGCGTGGATTCCATCATGCTGGATCTGGAGGACGCTGTGGCCGAAAACCAGAAGGACGCGGCCCGCTTCAGCCTGTATCATGCCCTGAAAACCATCGATTACGGCGATACCGAAGTGATCGTGCGCATCAACGGCCTGGATACCCCGCATTGGCAGGAGGACATCCGCGTGTGCGTGGCGGGCGGGGCGGACGGCATCCGCATCGCCAAGTGCGAAAGCGCACAGGATGTAAAAATCGTAGAAGAGCATGTGGAAAAGGCCGAGCGCGAGTTTGGCGTGGAGGCAGGCCGCACGCTGCTGATGGCTGCGCTGGAAAGCCCCAAGGGTATTATGAACGCCTATGAAATCTGCGCCGCCAGCGACCGCATGTTCGGCGTAGCCATTTCGGGCGGCGATTTCCGCAAATGCATGCAGACCAAGCCTACGGCGGACGGCATCGACATGCTGTTTGCACGCGGGCAGATGCTGCTGGCCGCGCGCGCGGCTGGCGTGCAGTGCTTTGACACTGTGTTTACCGATCTGGACGATATGGAGGGCTTCATCAATGAGGTTCGCCAGAACAAGGCCATGGGCTTTGACGGCAAGAGCCTGATCAATCCCAAGCAGATCCGTCCGGTGCACGAGATTTTCGCCCCCACCGAAAAAGAGGTGTCGCAGGCGGAAGCCTGGGTCAGCGCCTTCCGCGAGGCACAGGCGCGGGGCGTGGGCGTGTTCACGGTAAACGGCAAAATGGTGGACGCGGCCTTTATTCCCGGGGCTGAGCGCACGCTGCGCCTGGCCAAGGCCTGCGGCATGTATGAGGGGGATTTGGTATGAAAAACGCTGTTGGACGGGATATTCCCGAATACCTGCTTGCGGGCGGCCGCGAGGTTTATCAGGGAAAAAACTATATGGACGGCCGGTATATACAGAAGGTCGCGCCGCGTACCCGCTGCTATGAAAAGCCGCAGGAAAGCAAGCTTGTCGCCACCCTGGCCGACGCGCTGCGCCAGTGCGGGGCAAAAAGCGGCATGACGTTCTCCTTCCATCATCATCTGCGCAACGGCGATTACGTGGTCAATATGGTCATGAAGGCCGCCATTGACGAATTGGGGCTGGATAACCTGACCATTGCCGCCACTTCCCTGGGCGAGGCGCATGATCCCGAGGCCGAGTATATCGAGCAGGGCAAGATCGTGGGCATCCAGACCAGCGGTATCCGCGGACGCATCGGCGAGGTTGTTTCGGCGGGCAAGCTCAAAACCCCTGCTATTATCCGCAGCCATGGCGGCCGTCCCCGCGCCATTGAGATGGGTGAGGTGCACATCGATATCGCCTTTATTGCCGCACCCACCAGCGACTGCGTGGGCAACTGCCGCGGCATCGGCGGCAAGAGCAACTGCGGCTCCATGGGCTATGCTATGATGGACGCTAAGTGCGCCGATCATGTGGTGGTTGTGACCGACTGCCTGGTGGATTTTCCCAACATGCCTGCTTCTATCGAGGCCATTGATGTGGACGCGGTGGTGGAGGTGGAGTCCATCGGCAATCCCAAGAAGATTGCCAGCGCAGCGGCGCGCATCAGCCAGAATCCCCGCGATCTGATGATGGCCGAAAACGTGGCGCGTATCATTGCTTCCACCCCCTACTTTAAGGAGGGCTTTTCCTTCCAGACCGGCGTTGGCGGCCCCTCGCTGGCGGCTAACCTGTTCCTGGAAAAGGTGATGGACGAACGCGGCATCAAGATGGGCTGGTCCATCGGCGGCATCTGCGGCCCCATGGTGGAGCTGCTTAAAAAGGGCAAGGTGGGCAAGATCATCGACGTGCAGGATTTTGACCTGGACGCGGTGAATAGTATCAACCAGACCCCCAACCACTTCGAAATGAGCGCCAGCCAGTATGCCAACCCTGCCAACAAGGGCGCGATGGTCAATAAGCTGGACTTTGTGGTGCTGGCTGCGCTGGAAATCGACACGGGCTTTAACGTGAACGTGCTGACGGGCTCGGACGGCGTGCTGCGTGGCGCGCCCGGCGGACACCCCGATGCGGCGGCAGGCAGCAAGTGCTGCATTATCGTAACGCCCTTGGTGCGCGGGCGCATGGCTACTGTGTGCGAGCATGTGGTCACGGTTACTACGCCCGGTGACTGCGTTGACGTGCTGGTAACGGATTACGGCATCGCCGTCAATCCCCAGCGCCCCGATCTGATTGAATGCCTGGACGCGGCGGGCATTCCGCATGTGCCCATTGAAGCCTTGCAGAAAAAGGCCTATAGCCTGGTCGGTACTCCGGATGATCTGGAGTGGGAGGATCAGGTGGTGGCTGTGCTGGAAGCGCGCGACGGCACCATTCTGGATGTTGTGCGCAAGATCAAGCCGTTGAAACTCTGATCTGACTTTATCTTAATCTCTTTAATCTCTTATGGAAGGAGCGTCCGCTGTGTCCTATACCGTCGCTTCCGTTACCACCCGGCGCGGTCTGGCCGCGGTGGACGCCCTTCTTTCCCGCTGCGGGCTGCGCCGCGATCCGCTGGCGGATTATACCTGCGGCGTGTATGATCAGGAGGATGTGCTCTGCGCCACAGGCAGCTGCTGCGGCGCGACCCTTCGCTGCCTGGCGGTAGAGGATGCCTGCCGTGGCGAAGGGCTGATGAACCTGGTGGTTTCGCACCTGTGCGAGGTGCAGGCAGCGCGCGGCAACACGCGCCTCTTTTTGTATACAAAGCCCCAGTCTGCGGGCTTTTTTGAGGATCTGGGCTTTTATGAGGTTGCCCGCACGGATGAAGTCGCCTTTCTGGAAAACCGAAAAACGGGCTTTGCGGACTGGCTGTCCCAGCTTCATAGGGCTGACGTACCCCGGGAGCAGACGGCCTGCGTGGTGATGAACGCCAATCCCTTCACGCGCGGACATCGCTATCTGCTGGAAACGGCCTGCGCGAATGCCCAGGCTGTGCATGTGTTTGTGCTCAGCGAGGAATACGGCCCCATATCCGCCGCCGTGCGAAAACGGCTGGTGGCGCTGGGCACGGCCGACCTGCCCAAGGTGATCCTGCATGACAGCGGCCCCTATATCGTGTCGGCGGCGACCTTTCCCAGCTACTTCCTCAAGCAGGATCAGCAGGCTTCGCAGGTGCATGCGCAGCTCGATCTGGCGGTGTTTGAGCGCATTGCCAGGCAGCTGAATATCGGCGCGCGCTATGTGGGGGAGGAACCCTTCAGCCAGGTGACGGCGCTGTACAACCGCACCATGGCTGAAATGCTGCCCGGGAGCGGCGTGGAATTTCACGAGGTGCCCCGTCTGCGCCTGGACGGCCGTGCCGTCAGCGCCAGCAGCGTTCGGCAGGCGCTGCATGACGGCGATTTGGCCGCCGCCCGCGCCATGCTGTGCGACAGCGTGTGGCAGTATCTGACCGGCCCGGAGGGGCAGGCCACGCTGGATGCGATCCGCCGCACGGATGATTTGATCCATCACTAACGATATTCGGGAGGTTTGCCATGATTCGCCTATCTCAAGCCGGCGTTTATCTGATTGACGGAAAACAGCTTGTATCCGATCCCGCGCAGGCGGTGCAGTTAGCGGGCCGCCCCGTGTCGCAGACGGAGGCCGCGCAGGGCACGATGGCCTACGGCATCCTGCAGGCGCATAATCACAGCGGCGACATGCAGCAACTGCGCCTGCGCTTTGACAGCCTGACCAGCCATGATATCACCTATGTGGGCATCATCCAGACTGCCCGCGCCAGCGGGATGACGCGTTTTCCCATGCCCTATGTGCTGACCAACTGCCACAACAGCCTGTGCGCCGTGGGCGGCACCATCAACCAGGACGACCACGTGTTCGCCCTGTCCGCCGCGCGCAAGTACGGCGGTGTGTATGTGCCGCCCAACCTGGCGGTTATTCACAGCTTTAACCGCGAGATGATGGCCGGCTGCGGCAGGATGATCCTGGGCAGCGATTCGCACACCCGCTATGGCGCGCTGGGCACGCTGGCCGTGGGCGAGGGCGGGGGCGAGCTGGCCAAGCAGCTGGTGGGGCGTACCTATGATATCGCCCGTCCGCAGGTGGTGTGCGTGTATCTGCACGGCGCGCCGCGACCGGGCGTCGGCCCGCAGGATGTGGCGCTGGCCATCTGCGGAGCGGTGTACGCCTGCGGCTATGTGAAAAACCGGGTGATGGAGTTTGTCGGCCCTGGCGTTGCCAGCCTGCCGATGGATTTTCGCAACGGTATTGACGTGATGACCACGGAAACAACCTGCTGGTCTTCCATCTGGATCACGGACGAGCGCACGCGCGAATACCTGGCCCTGCATGGCCGCGAGGGCGATTATAAGCCCCTTGCGCCCGCGCCCATCGCCTATTATGATGGCTGCGTGGAGGTCGACCTATCGAAGGTTGAAAGCATGATCGCCCTGCCGATGCATCCCAGCCACGCCATGCCCATCCGCGCGCTGCTGGCCGATCCGGTTGATATCCTGCGCGACTGCCAGGAGCGCGTGAACGCCCAGATCAGCGGCGCGAAGATCGATCTGGTCAGCAAGGTGCACGACGGCGGCGTGTGGGTGGAGCAGGCGGTAATCGCCGGCTGCTCGGGCGGCATCTTTGATAACCTGTGTGCCGCGGCTGATATCCTGCGCGGCGGTTCCATCGGCAACGGCGCGTTCAGCCTCAGCGTGTATCCGGACAGCATGCCTTCCTATCAACAATTGATGCGCAACGGCGTGCTGGGCGATCTGACCGCAGCCGGGGCCATCGTGCGCGAGTGCTTCTGCGGCCCGTGCTTCGGCGCGGGCGATACGCCCGCCAACGGCGAATTGTCCATCCGCCATACCACGCGCAATTTCCCCAACCGAGAGGGCTCCAAGCCTGGCGAGGGGCAGCTGAGCTGCGTGGCGCTGATGGATGCGCGCTCCATCGCGGCGACTGCACGCAACGGCGGCCGCCTGACCCCGGCGGTTGATCTGGACGTTGCGTACCGCGAGCATCCCGCCGCCTTTGACCGGGCGGTGTATGATAAGCGCGTGTTCTTTGGCTTCGGCCAGGCCGAGCCGGAAACCAAGCTCGTTTTCGGCCCGAATATCCGCGACTGGCCGCAGCTGCCCGCCCTGAGCGAGGACGCTCTGATGCGGGTATGCAGCTATATTACCGATCCTGTCACCACCACGGACGAGCTGATCCCCTCGGGCGATACCTCGTCCTATCGCTCCAATCCCGAGCGGCTGAGCGAGTTTGCCCTCTCCCGCAAGGATCCGGGTTATGTGGGGCGCGCCAAGGCCGTGCGCGCGCAGGAGCAGCAGCGCGCTGCGGGGCAGATCGACGCTGAGATCGCCCGCGTGTATGCAGCCCTGCGTCCCTATGCTCAGCCCAATCCGCAGGCGGTCAATATCGGCTCGGTTATCTTTGCCAACAAGCCCGGCGACGGCTCCGCCCGCGAGCAGGCGGCCAGTTGCCAGCGCGTGCTGGGCGGCTGCGCCAATCTGGCACGCGAATATGCCACCAAGCGTTACCGCTCCAACTGCATCAACTGGGGCATGCCGCCTCTGCTGACGGATGATCCCGCGGCCTTTGCCCTGGGCGACTGGATATTCATTCCAGGCCTGCGCAGCGCCGTGCTGGCGGGCATGCCGGAGTTTCCCGCCTATGTAATCAAGCCTGACGGCGGCGTGGCGCGCATTACCCTGCGGCTGGACGCGCTGACGCGGGAGGAACGCCAGATCATTGCCGACGGCTGCCTGATCAATCACTATAAAAACCATCGGGAGGAAGAAACATGCTGAACCCATCCGAAGCCTTTCAAATTGCCGTGCCGCGCCGTCCCGCCGTGCTGTGCCTGAAGCGCGGCGAGGAGACGCAGCTGATCGCCGTCAGTTGGTTTACCTGGCTGAACATGCGCAATCAGCCCATGATTTCCTATGCCATGGAGCGCAGCGCCGCCCTGGGGCTGGATTTGCAGGAGAATAACGAATTGTATCTGGCTTTTCCGGAGCCTCGGGCGGTGGAGGGCTTTAAGGCCGGTCTGCATGCCCGCCCCGCTCCGGAGGGGCAGGAGGATGAGGCTGATTCGCGCGTGACCAATCAATACGGACTGCCGGTCATTCTGCCTGCGGGCACCGAGATCGTACTGCGCTGCACCTTGGCCCGCGCCTATAACTATCCGTTCAAAAAAGTGCGCATTTTCAACTGCAATTTTGAGGATGCACAGCACATCGGCAAACGAAAAAGGTAATATCACGATTTCCCGGCGGAGAGAGCCCAGCGCTTTCTCCGCCTTTTTGCGTGGGCGGTTGCCACACGCTGGGTAAGTTTTACATTTGATCAATGGATTTTGGAATACAGTCAGTGTATAATGAAAATGCTCGATTTGCTTTGAGTATAACCTCAAATGAGGGTGGTGCAAACGATGAAGAAAAGAATTGTTTTTCTCTTTGGCTTGCTTTTGGCATTGATTTGCCTAAGCACCGCTGTTGCCGAAGACGCAGTCACCCCAGCCGATCAGCCGTTTCAAAATGAAGCGATTGAACAAGCACACCTGATTGCTCAGGAAAAGCTGAAAAAAGATTATGTATATGATCCTCGATTGTTCACCTGTATACTGAAGGCCGAAACAGACGAAGCCTTTGAGTTTACTTTCAATTGGGTGTATTCCACCGTTGCTATTTATACCGTATCTGTTCCGTCGGACTTGGATGAGAACCATATTGAAGTAATCTATAATACAGATTATTCCATGGACTTCTACTACACTGAACTGTGCGCTTGCTTCTGCCCACAAGGCGGACTCTTTGGAGACTGGACGATTGAGCAAAAGGCGTGGCTGTCATCCATAATTGACGCACATTGGGAACTGGAAGTGTTCAGGACTTATTCTATGAATCCAGAATATGTGCCTTTCAAAGATTTGTTTTTCAAGCGTCTTATGGAACGAGAGCGCTGTGGGCTTCCCGATGAAAATAGTATTTCAAAAGAAGCTGCCTTGTCCATCGCAATTCAATATACCCAACAGGATAAAACGGCGTCTTCTCTTAAACCATGGGCAAAGGTTCAAATCTTTTACTTAATCAATAATCCGGACAAACCCGTATGGTATATTCGCTTTTTGAAAGATTATGCTAATATTTATACTGTAACAATTGATGCCTATACTGGGCAAATACAAAAGGCTTCGAAGATGGATCTTTGACTCATTTCTGAGATTTGTTAAGCTGTAGAAATTGCCTTGCTATTGGAACGGAGATTTACATTTGCTAAGTGGATTTTGTGGTGGTATTAGTAAACGTTGAATCGGTATTATGAAATGATGACGAAGAAAGGAAAAGCAAAAAATGAAGAAATTTCTATGCCTTTTAACCACAATGCTTCTGGTCTTGACAAGCGCGTCGAGCGCCTTTGCCGGATCGCTTGGCCCACTTTTTGACAAGCACTGGAGTCAAGGCGAGTACGTAATTGAGCTTACGGATGAAGAAATCGAAAAATATGAAAAGATATTCCGGACGGCATTGGAAAAGTCGGAAGGAACAACAACGAAAGCAGTTTTTGATGCCTCTTCTTATGAAAAGGATTACCAATACTACTTAGAACATGGGCCTTTTCAAACGAGAAAGTTTGATGATATTGGAGAGCTTTTGGGTATTTGCGGACTTCCAGACGATCAGTCTATTTCACAGCAGCAAGTGCTTTATATCGCTTACCGTGTGCTTCAAGAACAGTATGGATTATCTGATGAGCAGTTAACCATGCTGCTTCCATTCTGGACGTTTGCTGTTCCCGACCCAGACAATCCGATTTGGGTTGTTATTCTCAAAGAGTATGATTTTTCTGACAGCTTTAATTGGTATTCGTTCGTTTATGTTTATGCCCATGACGGAAGCATATGGGGCGTTCGCGGAACTGATGAGGAAGCAGTAGGATAAGAATAAAAGGAAGACCATGAACAAAGACATATGATAGACGCGGAAAAGAAGTTGAAATAAAATGAAGAAAGTGTTTTGTATCCTCATGGCCGCTTTGCTGCTGACGATGAGCGTTTCAAGCGCCTTTGCTACAAAGATGTTCGATCGGTACTGGAAGCCCGGCGAATACACGGTTGAACTGACGGATGCAGAAAAGGCGTATTACAATAGCCTGTATGAAACGGCGCTAAAGAAGTCTGAGGGAACATTGTTTAGGGAAAATCTGGATCATTCCACTTATGAGAACAAATATAAATGGTATTTAGAAGCTATTGAAGAACGGGGAACGTTCGGTGAGGTTGAATTTGAAGATATAGGTCATTACAAGTATGCTGTTGGCCTTCCGGATGAGCAAGCAATCTCGAGCCAGCAGGCGCTTATGATTGCTTATCATGTGATGAAAGAGCAATACGATATTCCGGACTCAAAGGTAGTGGGTCTGCTGCCGAGTTTTGTTTATTCGGTGTCTGATCCCGAAAATCCGGTATGGTGTGTTCAACTTACCAACTATGATGATTCAACAAAAATCTACGTAAATGTTTATATCTATGCACATGACGGTAGCATATGGGGAGTTAAGAAAGATTACACGAAGGGATAAAAAGATAATAATGATAGGAGAATGAAAGCATAAGGGGATGTATACAGCGTTCCTGCGTGATAAATGATCCTGAATTCTACATAACGGATGATGAAATCGAAATATACGTCATGCTGGCCGCAACATTCAAGTGCATTGCTTGGCTTTGGGATAAAACAGAATGTGTCGCGATTGGCGCATATGAGGGGAATATCGCCATCGGCCTGCATGGTGGGATTTGTTTGGAAAAAGGATTACAAAAAAACCGTCTGATAAACGGACGGTTTTTGCTTGGTGGGATTAGTAGGGCTCGAACCTATGACCTCCACGATGTCAACGTGGCGCTCTAACCAACTGAGCTATAATCCCATGCTCACAAGAGCAAAAGTATTATAGCACAGCTTTTGCCAGATTGCAAGCATTAATTGCAAGGTTTTTTGCGTTTTTTGCGCCGGGAAGGGTTTTTTTGCTCAAGGTATTGCATTTGCGCCTGTGTTGTGACATAATAGATAGGTAAATCTAATTTTTCAGCAAAGGATAGTGATCAAGTCCTATGGACGATGCGGTCCCACGAAGTCTTCTCTTTATCTGCCTGCTGCTGGCGGGCGGATTCTTTGCCGGCACGGAAACGGCGCTCTCCTACTGCAATCGCATACGTATGCAGGTGCTTGCCGACGATGGCGATAAACGCGCCAAGCGCGTGGTAAGCATTCTGGATCAGTTTGATCGCGCGGTCGTCACCCTGCTGATCGCCATCAACGTGATCTATACCACGGCGGCTTCTGTCGCTACCATCGTGGCGGTAAACGCCATGGGCAACATCGGTTCTGTGATTGCCACGGTCTTTTCCACGCTGGCTGTCTTCCTTTGCTGTGAGACCATCCCCAAGAATTTTGCGCGCGCCAACAGCGACGCCTATATTCTGCGGGTATCGCTACCGCTTAAATTTTTCATGACGATACTCAAGCCTGTCGCCCTGCTGCTGACAGGCTTAGGCTCGTTTGTGAAAAAAATCGTCAATCGCCATGGCGACAGCGTGCCCAGCGTAACGGAGGATGAGTTTGCGTCCATCGTGACGGACGCGGAGGAAGACGGCGTAATCGATCATGACGAATCGACCATCATCAAATCCGCTATCGATTTTGGAGACATCGTGGCGGGCGAGGTGATGACGCGCAGGGAAAACATGGTGACGATTCCGGTCAATATCGACCATGAATCGCTCAGGAAAATTCTGCTGGACAACAAGTATTCCAGGTTCCCTGTATACGATGGCAACCCCGATCATATCGTGGGCATCCTGCGCTCGGTGCGCTGCCTGTGGAAGCTGATGAACGGCACGCGCTTTGACGTGCGCGAGACGCTCACCCGTCCCTATTTCGTCCGCCCGGATATGCCCATCAGCCATGTGTTTGAGGGCATGAGCGCGCGGCGCGCCCATATGGCTATTGTGCAGGATGAGGGCGGGCACACCATCGGCATGCTGACGATGGAGGATATTCTGGAGGAAATCGTCGGCGAAATCTACGATGAGGACGATAACGAGGGCAAATCGGCCGCTGCGCCGCAGAAGCCTCAGAAAAAGGAGGCGGGTAAGTAATGGCGCTGGTATTGATATTGCTAATTTGCGTGCTGATTATGTTCTCCGCCTTCTTCTCGGCCTCCGAAATCACCTATGCCAAGGCCAACCGCTTCCGCATCGATAAGGCGGCGGAGGAGGGCAGCAAGGTCGCAAAGCTGGAGCAGTATATCTGCGATCACTATGTGCGCACGCTGTCCGCGGTGCTGGTGGGCAACAACCTGGTTAATATCGCTGCTTCCTCTGCCGGCACCATGCTGTTTGTGCGCGTGCTGCAGCTAAAAAACGGCGCGGCCATTGCTACGGCGGTCATTACAGCACTGCTGCTGCTCTTTGGCGAAACCCTGCCCAAGATCGTGGCCGCCAGCATGGCCGATACCCTGGCTCGCCTGTTTGCCTATCCGCTTAAGGTGGTCATGAAGGTCTTTTCGCCCATTGTGTTTGTGGTGGAAAAGCTGGTTGGCAAGCTGTCGCCCCTGTGGACGCCCAAGGAAGAAACGCCCGACGTGACCACCGAGGAATTGGTGGAGCTGTTGGACAACATTGAGGATGAGGGCGTTTTCACCGAAAAAGAGGGCGAATTGATCAAATCCGCCATCGAAATCACCGATACCATGGCCATGGAGGTGCTTACGCCCCGCGTGGATCTGCTGGCTATCGATCTGGACGACGGTGTGCCCGAGCTGACGGACGAGCTGATGCAGTACACCCGTATTCCCGTCTATCAGGGCACGATCGACAACATTGTGGGCATCATGTCCACCAAGAAGCTGATCAAGGCCATTGCCGCGGGCGAGCATGTGACGCTGCAGGATGTGATGGTGCCGCCGCTGTTTGTGCATAAAACGCGCATGGTATCCTCTATCATTCGCGAGTTCCGCGATAAGCACATGCAGGCCGCCATCGTGGTGGATGAATACGGCGGCACGCTGGGTATGGTGACCATGGAGGATATCATGGAAGAAATCGTGGGTGAAATCTACGATGAGCGCGACGCGGTGGAGAATGAAATCGTCCAGATCGACGCACATACCTGCATTGTGGATGGCGACGCGAACCTGTACGATCTGTTTGATATCTTCGATTACGAGCCGCAGGATTTCGACTCCGAATACAACACCGTGGGTGGCTGGGCCACCGAGCAGTTGGATCGCTTCCCCAAGGCGGGGGATGAATTCACCTTTGACCGCTACACCGTGCGCGTGCTGGAAACCAACGGCATGCGTGTGGAAAAGCTGAAGGTGACCATCAGCGATCCGCCTGAAGAAGAGTAATTTTATCGCAGAATAGTGCAAATCCCGTCCGAAAAGATCATTTCTTTGCGGGCGGGATATTTTTGTCTTGCCATATGGACGGAAAACCTGTAAAATAGTACCGGACAATCTTGATTGATGGGAGGATGAACCATGCCTACTTATAAGGAAATTATTACCGACGCGAAGGATCGTATGTCCAAGACCCGCGAAGCCTTTAAGCGCGAAATGCAGTCCATGCGCGCCGGCCGCGCCAATCCTCAGATTCTGGATCGCATCACCGTGGACTATTACGGCGTGCAGACCCCGCTGAATCAGATGGGTAACATCTCTGCGCCCGAACCGCGTATGCTGGTGATCTCCCTGTGGGACGCTAAGGCCATCCCCGCCGTGGAAAAGGCCATCCAGAAGAGCGACCTGGGCCTCAATCCCTCCAACGACGGCCATGTGGTGCGCCTGATTGTGCCCGAGCTGAACGAGGAGCGCCGCAAGGAGCTGACCAAGCTGGTGCGCAAGACTGCCGAGGACGCCAAGGTGGCCAGCCGCAACATCCGCCGCGACGCCATGGAGCAGTTTAAGAAGCTCAAGAAGGACGGCGAAATCACCGAGGACGATCAGCGCAAGGCCGAGGACGAAATGCAGAAGGTCACCGACGCTGCCATCAAGGATATCGATAAGATCGCCGCCGATAAGGAAAAGGAGATTATGATGGTCTGATGACCGGGAAGGAACAAATGCGTCCTTCGCGCGCAGCATGCCAGGGCCTGCCGCTTGAGCAGGCGCTGGCTGTTTGCTGTTCCATGGATTGGACGCCGCAAGTGATTTTTACCGGCGAAAGGCAGGCGGATCCGCGCTTTACGCCGCGGGTGATTGCGGTGCGGGAGGATACGTTGATCGCAGCCTATTTTTGCGATGGCGATCCAAAGCTGCCGGACAGGGAGGAACAAGCGTGAGCGAAACGAATACCACGCGCCTGCCGCGCCATGTGGCTATCATCATGGATGGCAACGGCCGCTGGGCCAAGGCGCATAAGCTGGCCGTCGCCCAGGGGCATCGTCAGGGCACGGAGGCACTGCGCGCCATCATCCGCGAAAGCAGCGATATCGGCATTGAAGCCCTGACAATTTATGCCTTTTCCACGGAGAACTGGCGGCGTAGCCGCGCGGAAGTCTCGGCGCTGATGAGCCTGCTGCTGGAGTATTTTACCAGCGAAATTGACGAGCTGGATGAAAAAAACGTGTGCATCCGCATCCTGGGGGATAAGGACGGCCTGCCTGCCCCGCAGCGGGATGCGCTGATTGCGGCCGAGACGCGCACGGCGCGCAACACGGGGCTCAAGCTCAACATCGCCATCAATTACGGCGGGCGGGCGGAAATCGTGCGCGCGGCGCGGATGCTGGCTCAAAAGACCGTCTCCGGCGAAATCACGCCCGAGGATATCGACGAAAACGCCTTTGCCGCAGCGCTGTACACCCATGATCTGCCCGATGTGGATTTGCTGATCCGCACCAGCGGCGAGATGCGGCTGAGCAATTTTTTGCTGTATCAGTGCGCCTATGCCGAGATGGAGTTTCCCACCGTGCTGTGGCCTGATTTTTCACTGGCGGATTATCATGCGGCGCTGGAGGCCTTTGCCGCGCGCGACCGCCGCTTTGGAGGACGAAAGCAATGAAACAAAACCTGAAAGCCCGCATCATCACGGGGGCGATCCTGCTAAGCGCCCTGGCGTTTGCCATCATCATGGGCGGCTGGGTGTTTTCGGTCATCTGCATATTGTGCATCGGCATTGCCCTGTACGAGATGATGCATGCCCTGCGCCAGCGCGGGCACCAGATTGTCCGCTGGCCGGTGTGGGCGGCGACGATTGCCAGCATTCCCTGCTTCCTGATGTGGCAAAACCGCCTGCTGCTGCCCATCGCCGTGTTCACCTGTATGGTAACAACGGCCTATGTGCTGTTCCACGGCGAGCCGAAGCTGGAGGATATCCTGCTGTCGCTGATGCCCTTCTTTGCCGTATCCCTGCCGGGCATGTGCCTGCTGGCGCAGATCAACGCGCCCTTCCGCTGGCTGCAGGTGATGCTGCTGTGCCTGTCTTTCCTGGTGCCCACGCTGGGCGATACCGCGGCGTATTTTGTCGGCAGCCGCTTTGGCAAGCGCAAGCTCATTCCTGCTGTCAGCCCCAATAAAACGGTGGCCGGCGCGGTGGCGGGGCTGATTGGCAGCACGCTGACAGCGTTGATCATCTATGGCATGACCCTGGCCTTTATGCCCGAGGCGGACGTATCGCTGATGCCCTCGATCTGGCATTTTGTCATTATCGGTTTTGTAGGCGGCATTGCGGGCGAGCTGGGCGATCTGTTTGCCTCGCTGGTTAAGCGCCACTGCGGCATCAAGGACTATGGCAATATCTTCCCCGGCCACGGCGGTATGATGGACCGGCTGGACAGCGTGCTGTTTGTGTCGGTGCTGATTTATCTGTATCAATCGCTGATGTGGTGATAGAAAGGTCTCTTTCATGCGCGTAATCAATATCCTGGGCAGCACCGGCTCTATCGGCACGCAGGCGCTGCAAATTGCGGCATTACATCCCGACAAATTCAAAATAAACGCCCTGACAGCGCACCGCAGCGTCGATGCGCTGTTTGCGCAGGTGCGCGCCTTTCGTCCGCGCATGGCGGGCTTGACCGGCATGACGGCGGATGAGGTGGAAATCCCGCAGGAGCTGCGCTTTTGCGATTGGCATTTTGGCCAGGACGCGCTGTTGACTGCCGCACGCGACGTGCCCTGCGACGATGTGCTGGTATCGGTGGTGGGCATGGTGGGCCTGCCTGCCGTGATGGCCGCGCGCGGGGCGAATCGCCGCGTGCTGCTGGCCAACAAGGAGGCGCTGGTCGCGGGCGGGCGCATTGTCATGGCTGCCTGCCCGGAGGATGACGGCAATCCGACTTTGATTCCCGTGGATAGCGAGCACAGCGCCATCTATCAGTGCCTGAAGGGCGCGCGGGGCAACCCCTACGCGCGGATATTGCTGACCGCCTCGGGCGGCGCGTTCCGCAATTACACGCTGGAGCAGCTTCAAAATGCCACACTGGCCCAGGCGCTAACGCATCCCAACTGGTCGATGGGCGCGAAGATCACTGTGGATTCGGCCACGATGTTCAATAAAGCGCTGGAGGTGATCGAGGCTAAATGGCTCTTTAACGCCCAGCCTGAACAGATCCATGTGCTCATCCATCCCCAAAGCATTGTGCATTCCATGGTGGAATTCCGTGACGGCGCAGTGCTGGCGCAGCTGGGCGCGCCCGATATGCGTGTGCCCATTGCGTATGCCATGGCCTATCCGCATAGAATAGAAACGAACGCTCCGAGGGCGGATTTTGCCGCGATTGGTCAATGCACGTTCAGCGAGGTAGACGATGTGCGCTTCCCTGCCGTTCATGTGGCCTATGACGCGCTGCGCGCCGGGGGCGCGGCGGCCTGCGTGATGAACGCCGCCAACGAAGAGGCCAACGCGCGCTTCCGGGTAGGCGGCCTGCGCTTTTTGCAGATTGGCGATGTGGTGCGCGATACGCTGTCCGCTGTGGGCGATCTGCCTGCCGATACCATTGAGCAGGTGTACGCTGCCGACGCGCTGGCGCGCCGCAGGGCGGGCGAAATCATGGCGAAGCTGAGCTGACAGGAGGAACCATGGGGACGATTATCTATATTTTGCTGGCGCTGCTGCTGCTGGGCATTATGGTCACGGTGCACGAACTGGGGCACTTCTGCGCGGCGCGTGCCTGCGGCATCGCCGTGCGCGCGTTCGGCGTGGGCTTTGGCCCAAAGCTTCTGAGCTGGACAGGCAAAAAGAGCGGCACGGAGTATTCACTGCGGCTCGTTCCTTGCGGCGGCTTTTGCGCTTTTTATGGAGAGGACGACGCGCAGGGCAAGGATAAAGAAGACCCTCGCTCGATGCTGCTGCAGCCTGCCTGGAAACGGCTGATCACCATTGCGGCAGGGCCGGTCATGAACTTTGTGCTGGCCTTTGTGGTAGCGCTGGCCTTCTTTATGGGCTACGGCCTGCCCTATGCCGACGGCCCCATCGTGACCACGGTGCAGTCAGTCAGCGCAGGCAGCCCGGCCGAGCAGGCGGGCTTTCAGGCAAGCGATGTGATCCTGTCTGTCAATGACCAGGCGATCAACGGCAATCTCTCTGCCTATGTGGACGCCTGGCAGACGGGCGATGCGCCCCTGCGCGTGACCGTGCAGCGAGGTGGAGAGCAAGTGGAATTGCAGGTAACGCCCTTTGACTCGGAAGCCGAGGGCCGCAAGCTGATCGGCGTGAACATCCTGCTGACGCGGCAGGGCGAAACCGTGTGGCGGCGCGCGCCCTTTGGGACGACGCTGTCGCATACCTGGGATGTGTGCGTATCCGCCGGCGGGGCGATTCTGGACGCGCTGGGCCGCCTGATTACGCGCGGCGAGGGCGTGGATCAGATGTCCGGCCCGGTGGGCGTGATCACTCAGATTGCCGAGCAGACCCGCGAATACAAGCTGATGGGCTATCTGAACGTGCTGATCATGATTTCCATCAACCTGGGTCTGGTCAACCTGCTGCCCATTCCTGGCCTGGACGGCTGCCGCATTCTGTTTGTGCTGTTTGAAATGCTCTTCCGCCGCCCGGTCAACCGCAAGGTGGAAGCCTATATTCACCTGGCGGGCTATTTGCTGCTGCTGGGCGTGATGGTGTATTTTACCTTCCACGATGTAATCAATATCTTTGCATAAAGAACCGAGGAAATGCCCATGAAAACGCGAGCGATGATGGTGGGCGCCGTGCCGCTGGGCGGCGGTGCACGCGTATCCGTACAATCCATGACCAATACCGACACCCGTGATGTGACGGGTACGCTTTTGCAGATTCGCGCCCTGGCGCGCGAGGGCTGCGATATCGTGCGCGTATCCGTATATGACGATGCGTGCGTGGCCGCCGTGCGCGAGCTGGTGGATAAAAGCCCTGTGCCGCTGGTGGCGGATATTCATTTTGATTATCGTCTGGCCATCGGCGCGATGGAAAACGGCATTGCCAAGCTGCGCATCAATCCCGGCAATATCGGCGGGGAGGAAAACGTGCGCCGCGTGGCCGACTGCGCCCGCGCGCACCATGTGCCCATCCGCATCGGGGTTAATTCCGGATCGCTTGAAAAGGATATTCTGGCGCGCGCTGGCGGCGTGACGGCCAAGGGCATGGTGGACAGCGCCCTGCGCCACGCGGCGATGCTGGAAAAAGAGGGCTTTGAGGATATTGTGCTGTCGCTGAAAAGCAGCGATGTGCGCATGACGGTGGAAGCCTATCGCATGGCCTCGCAGCTGTGCGATTATCCCTTGCACGTGGGCGTGACCGAGGCCGGCCTGCCCGGACAGGGCAACATTAAATCGGCCATCGGCATTGGTGCGCTGCTGCTGGACGGCATCGGCGATACCATTCGCGTATCCCTGACCGGTTCGCCTATTCCCGAGGCCAAGGCTGGGCTGGATATCCTGCGCGCCATCGGGCTGCGCGGCGGCGTGCAGTTTGTATCCTGCCCCACCTGCGGGCGTACGCGCGTGGATGTGCCGCAGATTGCCCGCGCGGTGGAAAAGGCGTTTTGCGATTGCCAGAAGGATGTGACCATCGCCGTAATGGGCTGCGTGGTCAACGGCCCCGGCGAGGCGCGCGGGGCGGATATCGCCCTGTGCGGCGGCGATAACTGCGGCGCGCTGTATGTGCGCGGGCAGTTTGTGCGCAAGCTGACGGGGGATATCGCGCAGGAGTTTATCCGCGCGGCCGGAGAGATTATCGATGAGTTATGACGAGCTGCTTGCCACGCTGGAAAAGGCCGCCCCGGAATTGAAGGGTGGCCTGAAGGTGGATCGCGTAATCTATAAGCGCGCTTCCAGGCATGCGTATTTTTATCTTCTGTCCGAAAATGTGGCTGGAGAGCGCGAGTACACCGCTATCCGCAAGGCGCTGCGCGCGGCGTTTCCGGGCGTGCGGCTGTCGCTGCGCATTGCCAGCCCCTCGCTGCAGGAGGATTTTTTACAAAACCCCGATCGCTACGCGCATGTGATCAACGATATCCTGCTGCGCGATCATCCCGCGCTGTCTGCCTGGGAGTATGATATGCGCTATGTGGCCGAGGATGGCCGCGTGGTGCTGGAGCTGCCCGACGACTTTGCCATGAGCTACCTCAAGGAACGCGGACTGACGGATAAGATCAACCAGGCGATTTATGATATTTTCTGCACGCAGACCGAGGTAAGCTGCCGCGTGGTGGGTGTGCGGGAGGAAACTACCGCCCGCATGGAGCGCGAACGCCGCGCCGAGGAAGCCATCGCCGAGCAGCGGCGCGAGCTGGCGCGCAAGCACGAGGAAGCCCTGCGCAAGCGCCGCGAAGCCGCCGAGGAGAAAAAGCGCCGCCTGATCCGTGGCCGTCCCATCATCGAAAAGCCCATCCCCATCAAGGATCTGACCAGCGATTCGGGCGAGGTGGTCATCGCCGGGCGCAGGCTGGATTACGAGGAAAAGGAAATCAGCGGCGGTGATTGCCTGCTGGTGTCCTTCAACGTATCGGACTATACCAATACCATCAAGTGCAAAATGTTCCTGCGCTATCGTCCAAAGCCCAAGAAGGATGATACCGAGGAGCCGCCGCCCATTACCGACGAGCAGCGCGCCTATGTGGCCGATATCGTCAAGCGCCTGCAAGAGTGTGACGGCGTGATGGTCAAGGGCGATTGCCGCTACGATACCTTTGCCCACGAGACCACGCTGATGGTCAATTCGCTGGTGAAATACGATATTCCCAAGCGCGAGGATAACAGCGAGGAAAAGCGTATCGAGCTGCATCTGCATACCCAGATGAGCAACTTGGACGCGGTGTCTTCCGCCACGGCTCTGATTCAGCGCGCCGCCGAGTGGGGGCATCCCGCCGTGGCCGTTACCGATCACGGCGTGGTGCAGGCATACCCCGAGGCCTTCGGAGCGGCCAAGAAATTCGGCATCAAGCTCATTCCCGGCGTGGAAGGATATCTGACGGATGAAGATCAGATTGTCCGCAGTGAAAACGAGGATAAGCGCTTGCTGGATACGCCCATCGTGGTGCTGGACTTTGAAACCACAGGCCTGGATACGCGCAACGACCGCATCATTGAAATTGGCGCGGTGCGTCTAAGCAGCGGTCAGGTGACGGACAGCCTGTCGGTGCTGGTTAATCCGGAGCAGATTCTAAAGCCCAAAATCACCGAAATTACGGGCATTACCGATCAGATGCTGCGCGATCAGCCGCCCATTACCCAGGCGTTGCCGCAGCTGATAGAGTTTATTGGCGATTGTCCCATTGCCGCCCATAACGCGGATTTTGACTACAATATCCTGCAAAGCGAGCTGCACCGCCAGGGTTTGACGCGCGAATACACGGTGATTGACACCCTGACCTTCGCGCGCAAGCTCTATCCCGATATGAAAACGCATAAGTTGGGTGTGGTGTGCAAGCGCCTGGGCGTATCGCTGAAAAACGCCCACCGTGCCGTGCATGACGCTGAAGCGACGGCCAAGTGTCTGCAGCAAATGCTGGGGGAAACGCGCAAGCGCGGCGCGGTCACGCTGGCCGATATCGACGACCGTGTGGCGGGCTACACCCTGGGCAGCAGCTATCATATCGTGTTGCTGGCCGCCTCGCAGCAGGGCCTGTGGAACATCAACCATCTGGTCAGCGACGGACATCTCAAGTATTTCCGCCGCCGCCCGCATATGCCGCGCGCGAATATTCAAAAATACCGCGAAGGCGTGATCGTAGGCTCGGCTTGCGAGGCGGGCGAGCTGTTTCGCGCTGTGCTGGAAGGGGCGGACGAGAAAAAGCTGTCCCGCATCGCACGGTTTTATGACTATCTGGAAATCCAGCCCGTGGGCAACAACGCCTTTTTGATCCGCGAGGGCCGGGTGAAGGATGTGGAGGAGCTGCGGGAGCTGAACCGCGTGATCGTCCGCCTGGGCGAAAAGCTGGGCCTGCCTGTGGTGGCTACGGGCGACGTGCATTTTCTCGATCCCGAGGACAGCGTATTCCGCGCCATTCTGCAGGATGGCATGGGCTATGATGATTGCGATCAGCAGCCGCCGCTGTACCTGAAGACCACCGCTGAAATGCTGGAGGAGTTCAGCTATCTGGGCCCCGAAAAGGCGCACGAGGTGGTCATTGACAATCCGCGCAAAATCATGGAGCGCATCGGCGATATTTCGCTGTTTCCCAAGCATCCGGAGGGGAAAACCACTTTTTCGCCCGTATGGGATTACGCGCCGGATGATATCAAAGGCATGGTAGAAGCTACCTCGCGCGAAATGTACGGGGACGAGCTGCCTGAAATTGTACAAAAGAGATTGGATAAGGAGCTGGGCTCCATCATCGGCTATGGCTACGCTACGCTGTATGATATCGCCAGTAAGCTGGTAAAAAAGTCCAACTCAGACGGCTACCTGGTAGGCAGCCGCGGCTCGGTTGGCTCGTCGCTGGTGGCTACCATGTGCGGCATCACCGAGGTGAACGCGCTGCCGCCGCACTATCGCTGCAAGCATTGCCGCAAGGCATGGTTTGATATTCCGGAAGGCTACACAGTGGGCGTGGATTTGCCCGATCGCGATTGCCCCATCTGCGGGCAGAAGCTGACCAAGGATGGCTTCGATATCCCGTTTGAGGTGTTCCTGGGCTTCAAGGGCGACAAGGTGCCCGATATTGATCTGAACTTCTCCGGCGAGTATCAGCCCCAGGCGCGCGCCTACGTGGAAGAGCTGTTTGGCACGGGCTATGTATTCCGCGCCGGCACCATCGGCACGCTGGCGGATAAAACAGCCTATGGTTATGTAATGAAATATCTGGAAAAACGCGGAATGGTGGCGAGCGAAGCTGAAAAAAACCGCCTTGTCGCTGGCTGCGTGGGGGTAAAGCGCACTACAGGACAGCATCCTGGCGGCATGGTGGTGCTTCCGCGCGCTTACGATATCTGCCAGTTTACCGCCATTCAGCACCCGGCGGACGATAACGAAAGCAGCATTATCACCACTCACTACGACTTTAACTCCATGCATGACATCCTGGTCAAGCTGGATATCCTGGGTCACGACGATCCGACCATGATGCATATGCTTGAGCGCATTACCGGCATCAACTACAAGACGATTCCGCTGGACGATAAGGACGTTATGTCCCTGTTCCAGGGGCCGGAGGCGCTGGGCGTTACGCCTGAGCAGATCAACTGCACCACCGGAACGCTGGGGCTGCCCGAATTTGGCACGGCCTTCGTGCGCGGCATGCTGGATGAAACCAAGCCCTCCACCATGGAGGAGCTGATCCGCATTTCGGGGCTGTCCCATGGCACGGACGTGTGGCTGGGCAACGCAAAGGATTTGATCAACAGCGGCACGGCCACGCTGAAGGAATGCATCTGCACGCGCGATGATATCATGAATTACCTGATATCCAAGGGCGTGCCCGCCAAGATATCCTTTGATACCATGGAAAGCGTGCGCAAAGGCCGCGGCCTCAAGCCCGAGATGGAAGCCGCCATGGCCGAGCACAACGTGCCGCAGTGGTTTGTTGACAGCTGCAAAAAGATCAAGTACATGTTCCCAAAGGGTCACGCCGTGGCTTATGTGACCATGGCCTTGCGCGTGGGATGGTTTAAGGTGCACATGCCTTTGGCATACTATGCAGCGTACTTTACCATTCGCGCCACGGGCTTTGACGCGGCCACGATGATCCTGCCGCCCGAGCTTGTGCGTGAGCGCCTGCGCGAATGCCAGGAAAACGATCAGAAAGCCACCGCCAAGGAAAAGGACGCGCAGACGGCGCTTGAAATGGTGCTGGAATTTGTGATGCGCGGCTTCCGCTTCCTGCCTGCCGATCTGTACAAGAGCGACGTGAAGGACTTTACCATGGAGGACGGTTGCCTGCGCGTGCCCTTTACCGCCATCGGCGGCTTGGGCGAGGCCGCGGCGCAGGGCATTGTGGATGCGCGCTCACAGCCCTTCCTGTCGGTGGAGGATCTGAAAAACCGCGGCCATGTATCCAGCGCCGTGGTGGAGCTGCTGCGCGCGGCGGGCGCGCTGGAGGGATTAAAGGATACCAACCAGGTCACGCTGACCGAACTGATGGGCGATCCCGGCGGGGCGCAAACCTCGCTGCTATAAATTTCAATCAAAAAGGAGAAGATAACCATGATTAAGATGACCATTGAAGGCATGATGTGCCAGCATTGCGCGAGCCGCGTTCGCAAGGCGCTGGAAGCGCTTGGCTGCAAGGTGGAGATCGAGCTGGAAAACAAGTGCGCCCTCATCAGCGACGCCGCCGGCGCGGACGATAATGCCCTGCACGAGGCTGTTGAAAAGCAGGGATATGCGGTAAAGGCGATTGAACACGCCTGATAAGCGCAAAAAACGCCCGGATATTCGCTGAAAAACGCTTGTATTCCGCGTCGGACTGTGCTATACTGTCAGCGTATTCTGTTTACAATGCGTCTTTTTTCGGAAAGAAGGGTTTAACGAAGAGTGGGAGCTGCTTGGGGAGTGTATGGGAACGCGGGCTTTCTTCGCGTATCCATATATCAGCCCCTTAGCTGGCTATGCCCGCTCTTTACGCTTATTCAGGGGGATTTGAGCGATTATGGCAAAGAAAACCGGCAATCAGCAATCGCAGGCGGAGCGCATCGGTCAGCAGCTGGCGGATACGCTGGGCTACGAGCTGGTGGAGGCCGCCTTTGAGCGGGAGAATACGGGGCTGTACCTGCGCTTTTACCTGGATAAGGAGGGCGGAATCACCCTGGACGACTGCGAGCGCTACCATCGCGCCGTGCAGCCGCTGGCAGACCAGCTGGAATATGATTTCCTGGAGGTCTGCTCACCGGGCATCGACCGTCCTATCAAAAATCAGCGCGACGCCGACCGCTGCCTGGGCCTGGATATCGAGGTGCGCCTCTATAAGCCTCAGGATGGGCAGAAGGTGTTTAACGGCCAGTTTGTCGCCTACGATCGGGGCGATATCACCATTCGCTGCGCCGATGAAAGTGAGCGCAAATTTCTCAAAAAAGACGTTGCCGTCGCGCGCTGCGCGATCGATATGGAAGAAGTAGAAAACGCGGATCTCTCCGACGATCCTGAAAGGATGTAAATCAAATGGCCAGCAGCACAGCCAATAAAAACAATAATAATCAAGACGATATCGTAGAGGCGATCAGCGCTTTGGCGCGCGTGCGCGACATCAGCGAAGACATGCTTTTGTCTACCGTGGAGGAGGCCTGCAAGGCCGCCTTCCGCCGCAGCGGCAAGCAGGGCCCCGGCGCGCCCATGAACCTGAGCGTGATCATCGCCCGCAAAAAGCCTGTGCAGGTGATTGCGCGCAAGGTGATTGTGGAAGAGGTCGAGGATCCCAACATCCAGATTTCCCTGGCCGAAGCCCGCGCCGTGCGCCCCGATTTCCAACTGGGCGATATCGTTGAAATTGACGTGACGCCCAAGGACTTTGGCCGCGTGGCCGCGCAGACCGCCAAGCAGGTGATCGTGCAGCGCATCCGCGAGGCTGAGCGCGGCAAGATCTATGACGAGTACGTGGAAAAGGAAAATGAAATTCTCACCGCCATCGTGCAGCGCGTGGAGCCCAAGGCCGTGTATGTGGAGCTGGGCCTCACCGAAGGCATCATGGAAAGCAGCGAGTTTATGCCGGGCGAGGAATACCGCGTAAACGACCACATCAAGGTATATGTGCTGCAGGTGCAGCGCACGCGCGGCGATGCGCAGCGCACGCCCCAGGTGTATGTCAGCCGCATTCATCCCGGCCTTGTTAAGCGCCTGTTTGAGATGGAAGTGCCTGAAATTGCTAACGGCATCGTGCAGATCAAGTCCATCGCGCGCGAGGCCGGCAGCCGCACCAAAATGGCTGTGTATTCCAGCGAGCTGATGATCGATCCCGTGGGCGCGTGCGTTGGCCCGCGCGGCAGCCGCGTTGAAAAGGTAATCAGCGAGCTGCGCAACGAGAAGATCGATATCATCAAGTGGTCGCCCGACCCGGCCGAGTTTGTGGCTAACGCCCTGAACCCTGCGCATGTGGTCAGCGTGTTCATCTCCGATGCGGAGAAGATTTGCCGCGTGGTGGTGCCCGATAGTCAGCTGTCCCTGGCCATTGGCAAAGAGGGCCAGAACGCCCGCCTTGCCGCCAAGCTGACCGGCTGGAAGATCGATATCAAGTCTGAAACCCAGTTCGCTGAGCAGCTGCGTGAGCAGGGCTTGACGATGGAAGAAGCCATGGGTGGAGAAGCCCCTGCGCAGCAGGATGTGGACTTTGCCGATGACTACTATCCGCAGCAGGATCAGGATGCTGGCTACGAACAGTAAGGAAAGCAAGCAACCATGATGAAGCAGAAGAAAGTGCCCATGCGCATGTGCGTGGGCTGCCGCGAGATGAAGCCCAAACGCGAGCTTCTGCGCGTGGTACGCTCACCGGAGGGGGAGATCTCCTTTGATCTCACCGGGCGCAAAAGCGGGCGCGGCGCGTATGTGTGCCGCAGCCAGGATTGCCTGCAAAAGGCCGTTCGCCAGCATCAGCTGGAGCGTGCGTTCTCAGCGCCGGTGTCCGATGCGGTGCGCGACGCGCTGATGGCGCAGCTGCCCGATCTGCCCGCGCCGGAGGATACCGATGCCGCAGATGAATGAGGCTGCCCTGCGCGGCCTGCTGGGCCTGTGCCAGCGCGCGGGCAAGCTGCAATCGGGTGGGGATATGGCGTTGGCTGCCATCCGCTCCGGCAAGGCGCGCGTAGCCGTTGTGGATGCACAGGCGTCCGCAAACACGGTGAAGAAAATCACCGATGCGTGCATATATTACCATGTGCCGCTGCTTACGCTGCCTGATGGGCTGCTGGGCGCGGCGTGCGGCCGTGAGGGCCGCATGATTGCGGCGGTTTGCGACGCGGGCTTTGCGTCCAGGCTGCAAGCGCTGATGACGGAGGCGGAATAAACTCTTTCCGCGCCGCATTACATAAAGAAAAATTCTCAAGTATAACGCGAAATGCGGGGGTGCAAGCGTCGAATGACGAAGGTTAAGCTGAAGGAAGCCACCAAGGAAATCAATCAGAAGGCGGGCGCGATTCTGGAAGAATCCGCGCGGATCCGGCGCAATGCCGAGAGCCTGCTGCAGTCGCTGCAAAAGCAGCGCACGCAGATGCAGCGTGAAAAGGAAGAAGCCCAGAAGCGCCAGCAGGTGCAGCAGCATACCAAGGCATGGACGATGCCGGATGACGAGACCGTGCAGGAAGCGCCTGCTGCGGCCCCGGTTGCGCAGCCTAAAGCGCCTGCGGCGGAAGCTGCCCCCGCGCCCAAGCCCGCTGCGGCAAAGCCTGCCGCCCCCGCGCCCGAAAAGGCCGCGCCTGCGGCCGTAAAGAAAGAAGAAAAGCCTGCCGTGAAGGAGCAGCCCAAGCAGGAGCCCAAGGCGGAAGCGGCCAGCGCACCTGCTGAAAAGCCTGTGGAGGCTGTCAAGCCCGCTGAAAAGCCGGCTCCTGCCGCTGCCGCGCAGCCGCCCGTGCGTCCTGCCGTGGCCCCTGCGCCGCGCGTATTGCCCGCACGCCCCGGCCAGCAGCCGCCGCGTCCGGCGCAGCCCGGCGCGCGTCCCGGCCAGCCTACCGGCGTGTTTGCGCAGCGCGCGCAGGGCGGTTATCCGCCGCGCCAGGGTCAGCCATCGCGCCCCGGCCAGCCCACCGGCGTGTTCGCCCAGCGTCAGCAGGGCGGCTATCCGCCGCGTCCCGGCCAGAGTGGGCCGCGCCCGCAGGGTCAGGGCGGCTTTGCGCCGCGTCCGCAGGGCCAGTGCAATTTTGCTCCCCGTCCCGGGCAGGGTGGTCCCCGTCCGCAGGGTCAGGGCGCGCCGCGTCCCGGCCAGGGCGGCCCGCGTCCGGGCGGCATGGGTCAGCGTCCGCAGCAGGGCAATCGCGCTGCGCGCGGCCCCGAGCTTGCGCCTGTGGTTGAAAAGGAGCGCGTAAGCAATTACGATCCTAACAAGAAGCAGTATATCCGCCAGCATGATCCCGAGCGCGTGGCCAAGAGCCGCAAGCAGCTGGCCAAGGAAAGCGCCAATATGAACGGCGGCATGGACGATGAGGTGGTACGCGGCGGCAAGCGCGCGCGTGCTGGCAAGAAGCAGCCCTCCGCCCAGCAGATGATGGCGCCCATCCATATCGACAAGGCTTATATGACGGCCGAGCACATCACGGTCAAGGATCTGACCGAGCGCATCGGCAAGCCCGCCGGTGAAATCCTCAAAAAGCTGTTCCTGCTGGGTATCATGGCCAACATCAACAGTGAGCTGGATTTCGATACCGCCTCTCTGGTCTGCACCGAGTTTGGCGTAGAGCTTGAAATGAAGCTCGACCGCACGGCTGAGGATGCGCTGACTGAGGAAACTGGCGCAGAGGATACCGAAGATCAGCTGCAGCCCCGTCCGCCGGTCATCACCATTATGGGTCACGTTGACCACGGCAAGACCTCGCTGCTGGACTATATTCGCAAGTCCCATGTCACCGCAGGCGAGGCGGGCGGCATCACGCAGCATATCGGTGCGTATACCGTCAACCTCAACGGCCGCATCATCACCTTCCTGGATACCCCCGGCCACGAGGCATTCACCGCCATGCGCGCCCGCGGCACCCAGGCGACGGATATCGCTGTGCTGGTGGTCGCCGCCGACGACGGCGTGATGCCCCAGACTGTTGAATCCATCAACCATGCCCGTGCGGCTGGCGTGCCCATCATTGTGGCCATCAATAAGATGGATAAGGAAGGCGCTAATCCTGACCGTGTAAAGCAGGATCTGACCGCGTACAACCTGGTGCCCGAAGAGTGGGGCGGCGATACCATCATGGCTCCCGTCAGCGCGCTGACCGGCGAGGGCGTGGACGACCTGCTGGAAATGATCCTGCTGCAGGCCGACGTGATGCAGCTTCGTGCCAATCCCAACCGCATGGCGCGCGGCGTGATCATCGAGGCCAAGCTGGATAAGAACCGCGGCCCGCTGGCTACGGTGCTGCTTAAGAATGGTACGCTCCATGTGGGCGACAACATCGTCGCCGGTATGGCCTCCGGCCGCGTGCGAGCAATGCTCAATGATCGCGGCGAGCGCGTAAAGGAAGCCGGCCCCTCCATGCCTGTTGAAATCGCGGGCTTCACCGAGGTGCCTGAGGCGGGCGACGACATGATGGCCGTGGCGGATGACCGCCTGAGCCGTCAGGTAGCGCAGGAGCGCCGCGAAAAGATGCGCGCCGCCCGCACTGCTACCACCAAGGTATCGCTGGATAACCTGTTTGATAACATCAACGAGGGTAAGCTGAAGAACCTGAACCTGATTGTCAAGGCCGACGTGCAGGGCTCTGTCGAGGCCGTCAAGCAGGCGCTGGAGAAGCTGAGCAACGACGAGGTGAAGGTGCACATCCTGCACAGCGCGGTCGGCGCGATCACCAAGGACGACGTGAACCTGGCTTCCGCCTTCGGCGCGATCATCATCGGCTTCAATATCCGCCCCGACGCCAGCGCCCGCGAGGCCGCTGCCCGCGAGGAAGTGGATATTCGCCTGTACCGCATCATCTATCAGGCCATCGAGGATATTGAGGCCGCCATGAAGGGTATGCTGGCGCCCCAGTACCGCGAGGAAATCATCGGTCATGCCGAGGTTCGCAGCGTGTTCAAGGTGTCCGGCGTGGGCATGGTTGCGGGCTGCTATGTCAAGGATGGCAAGCTGCAGCGAAACGCCTCTGTCCGCCTGGTGCGCGACAATATTGTGGTGTTCGATGGCAAGCTGTCCTCCCTGCGCCGCTTCAAGGACGACGTGAAGGAAGTGGCCGCAGGCTATGAGTGCGGCGTGGGCCTTGAAAACTACAACGACATCAAGGAAAACGACGAAATCGAATGCTTCATTCAGCAGGAGATTGAACGCTGAGGTAAAAGGCTTTGAGCAAATTTCGCATTGATATGATCTCCGAGGAGGTTCGCCGCGAGGCGGACAAGATCATCCGCGAGGATATGCATGATCCCCGTCTGGGCGGTACGTACTGTATCACCCGGGCGGAGGTCACGCGCGATCTTCGCTACGCCAAGATGTATGTAAGCATCCTGGAGGATGACAAGGCCGAGGGCGTGATCGCTGCGCTCAAGAGCGGCGCGGGCTTTATCCGCAGGGAGCTGGGTCATCGTCTGTCCCTGCGCTATACGCCGGAGCTGCTGTTTGTGCGGGATCAGAATATCGCCTACGGCGTGCATGTGGCCGCCGTGCTGCGCGATATTGCCCCTAAAACCGAGGAAAGCGATCAAAACCAGGATGAATAACCTGTACACAGAAAAAGTATTGTCCGCGCTTAAAAACGCGGACAACTTTATGATATGCGCGCATATTTATCCGGACGGCGATGCGATTGGCTCGCTGCTGGCGCTGGGCCGGCTGCTGGACAAGCTGGGCAAAACGGTTACATTGGTCAGCGCCGATGGCGTTCCCAAGGATCTGATGTGCTTGCCGGACGCTGCGCGCGTGCTTACGCCCGATCAGGCGCGTAACCGTGCTTTCGGCATGGCCATTGCTGTGGATGTGTCGGATGAAAAGCGCATGGGCGCGGCGGCGGAACTGTTCTTTGCCGCGCCGCAGACGCTGCTGATCGATCATCACGCCACCAACACGCGCTTTGCGCAGATGAACGTGGTGGATGGGCAGGCTGCCGCTACGGCGGAGCTGATTGTGATGCTCTACGACACGCTGAACGTGCCCTTGGACGCGGATGCAGCCTTTCAGCTGTACTGCGCCCTCCAGTCCGACAGCGGCAATTTCTGCTTTAACAGCGTGCGCGCCTATACCTTTGCCTGCATGGAAAAGCTGATGAACGCGGGACTGGATCTGGCGTTCGCCGCGCGGCGGCTCTTCCTGACCAAATCCCGCGAGCATATTGCGGCGCTGGGCAGGGCCATTGGCAGCATGGTGTATTTTGCTGATGGTCAGGCCACCTGCATGCACTTGAGCGCGCAGGATAAGGCTGATTGCGGCGCGCAGGACGCCGATCTTGGCGGCATCGTCAATTACGCCCTGTATATGGACGGCGTTCGCATGTGCTTTATGGCGGACGAGGACGCGCAGGGCAACTGGAAATACAGCCTGCGCGCGCTGCCGGGCGAGGATGTATCCGATATTGCCCGCAGCTTTGGCGGCGGTGGGCACGCGTTGGCCTCTGGCTGCACCATTGCCGGGCCTTATGCCGATTCCAGCCGCGCCATGATGAATGCGATGGAGAAAAAGATGCTGAAATGATGGACGGATATATCAATGTGCTCAAGCCCCCTGGCATGTCCTCGGGCGCGGTGGTGGCCATCGTAAAGCGCGCCGCGCGCGAAAAGGCGGGGCATGCGGGCACGCTGGATCCCGAGGCGGCGGGCGTTCTGCCGGTGATGGTAGGGCGGGCGACCAGGCTATTTGATTTTCTGGTGGAAAAGCAGAAAACCTATCTGGCCGAAATCGCCTTCGGCGCTGCTACCGATACGCAGGACGCGCAGGGCACGGTGATCGAAACGGGGGGGAGTATCCCCGGTTTCGCCGCCGTTCAGGCTGTTCTGCCGCAGTTTACCGGCACGGTCATGCAGCGGCCGCCCATCTATTCCGCACTCAAGCAGGGCGGTCAGCCGCTCTACAGGCTGGCGCGCAAGGGCCAAACGGCGGATATCCCCGCGCGGCCTATCGAAATTATGCGCATCGACGCGCTGACCCGGACGCCGCGCAATGGGTGCCTGCTGCGCGTGGCGTGCGGGCGGGGAACGTATATCCGCACGCTGTGCCATGATATCGGCCAGGCGCTGGCATGTCCGGCGCATATGCGCTTTCTGCTGCGCGAGCAGACGGGCGCGTTTGATTTGAGCACTGCGGTGACGATCGAGCAGATCAAGGCTGCCGGGGCGGAGGGTACGCTGGGGCAGTATCTCATCGCACCTGACGCGCCGCTGTCGCATTTGGCGCGCTATGACGTGCCCGAACGCTATGCAAAGCTGTGTATGAACGGCGTGCGCCTGCGCGCGGACGAATGGCCCTGCCATGTGCCCTGCGGCGGCTATACGCGCCTGTATGTGCAGGGCAGGTTTACGGGAATCTCGCAGGCCGCGGCGGATGGCACGCTCGTTCCCTGCGTGGTATTTAACAACAATCAGGAAGGATGTACGCAAGCATGAACGAACAGACAAGAACCCCTGAAGCGGTAAACGGCCTTACCAGCGAGCAGCTGCGTGAAAAGCTGCGCAAGATCAAGTGCTTTATGCTGGATATGGACGGCACCTTCTACCTGGGCAACCGGATTTTGGAAGGCTCGCTGGATTTCCTGGATGCGGTGGAGGCTACCGGTCGCACCGTGCTGTTTTTGACCAATAACTCCTCCAAATCCGCCGATTATTATGTAGAAAAGCTCAAGCGCATGAACGTGCGCGCCCCCTTCCTGAATATCCTCACCTCCGGTCAGGCCACCGCCCGTTACTGCCTGGCCAACTTCCCCGGCAAAAAGTGCTTCCTGCTGGGCAATCACATCCTGCGCGCCGAGTTTGACAAGATGGGCGTGCCGGTGGATAACGAGCATCCCGATTATGTGGTGATCGCCTATGATACCGAGCTGGACTATGAAAAGATGACTGCCGTGTGCGATTTTGTCCGCGCAGGTCTGCCCTACATCGCCACGCATCCGGATTATAACTGCCCCACCGAGACGGGCTTTGCCCCTGATATCGGCGCGATCATCGCCTTTATCAAGGCCAGCACGGGCCGTGAGCCGCAGCTGATTATCGGCAAGCCCTATTCCGGCATTGTCAAGGATGCGCTGATGGTGACGGGGCTGCAGCCGGACGAATTGGCCATGTGCGGCGACCGGCTGTATACCGATATCGCTACGGGCGTAAACTTTGGCATGACCAGTATTCTGGTCATGAGCGGCGAGACCACCTGGGAGGATCGCGCGGCAAGCGAAACCAAGCCCACCCTGACCTTCGACCGCTTGGCCAGCATGATTCCGTATCTGGAAAAAATCTGATTGCCCGCCGCGCGGCTGACAGAAAAAAACGGGGGCGCAAGCATATCATTGTAAAAAATGTTCGGCAGTTTCAGCGCGGACGGGCGATTGCAGCCCCTCCGCGCTTGACTTTTTTGTATCATAATTGTATATTGTATACATCCAGAAGGGGAGAGGTGTTCCTTGATGTACAACGGCAGTTTTGATCTGAGCAACGAAAGCAAGCCCATCCGCGATATCGCCTATGATCGCCTCAAGCACGCGATCATTACCGGCGAATTGCCCGCAGGTTCGCGTATTGTGGAAACCACCTATGCCGAGCAGCTGCATATCAGCCGCACGCCTCTGCGCGAGGCGCTGCGCAAGCTGGAGCGCGACGGGCTGGTGGAATATGTGCTGCGCCGCGGCGTGGTGGTGCGCGCCTTTACGATCAACGATATCGAGGAGATTTTCACCATCCGCAACGCCATGATGATGCTGATCCTGCCTTCGGTGATCAAGAACGTGACGGACAAGGATATTGCCGAGCTGCGCGTTTTGCTGTCCGAAATGGATGTGGCGCAGGCCGAGGCCGACTGCGATGCGCTGGCCACTTTTAACCGCGCCTTCCATAGCAAGATCGAGCATCTGTCCGATAAAACCCGCATCCTCCGCGTGATCGACGACCAGGAGGAGTATATCACCCGCTTTGCGGCCATTACCATCGCCAGCATTGTGCGCCGTTCGAACGCCCACCAGGAGCATCACCAGATGGTGGATCTGTTGGAGAAGCGCGACCTGCCTGGCATGATGAAGCTGATGGAGCACCATCTGGACGAAAGCAAGCAGACCTGCCTGGAGGCCGTCTCCAACCATAAATATTGATGGAAAGAAGGAAAACGAAATGAATTGGGATTTGAGCGTATTCTATAAAGGCTTTGATGATCCACAGATTGAGCGCGATTTTGCCCGCTGCGATGAGATTACTGTTGAAAAGCAGGCCGTTTTGAAGCAGGGCCTGTCCGTGCGCGAAACGCTGGAAAAGTACATGGCGCTTTCCGAAGAGCGGGAGCAGACCAACAAATACGGCGAGTATGCTTCGCTGTCCCTGTCTACCGATGCAAATAACACTGCCGCTATGCAGCTGATGGATCGCACCATGCAGCAGGATGTGGCGGACAGAATGGCCGGCGCGGCCTTCTCTCGCTATCTGGGCAGCCTGAGCGACGAGGCGTTTGAGCAGGCGATCGCTGAGAGCGAGCAGCTGCAGGCGGTGGATTTCTCTCTGCGGCAGGATCGTGCGGCGGCTAAACATTTGCCCGCGCCCGAAATCCAGGAGTGGCTGCTCAAAATGTCCCTGACCGGCAGCCGCGCCTTCTCTCAGCTGCGCGATAAGCTGGACGCGACCCTGAGCGTGGATTATCGCGGCGAAAAGCTGCCCCTGTCCGCCGTGCGCGGCAAGGCGGAGGATCCCGATCCGCAGGTGCGATACGATGCCTATAAGGCCGAGCTGGCCGCCTATCCGCAGATCGAGCAGGCCATGGCCGCCTGCCTGAACGGCATCAAGGGCGAGGGTCTGACGATGCTGGAGGCCAATCACTTTGATTCCATCCTGGATCAGACGCTGTTCTATTCCAATATGGATCGCGAAACGCTGGATGCGATGTGGCAGGCCTGCCGTGAATTCCTGCCCGCGTTCCGCAAGTATCTGCGCAAAAAGGGCGAGCTGCTGGGCCATAAGAACGGCCTGCCCTTCTATGATCTTTTCGCGCCCATGCATCTGGGGGATAAGCCTGGGAAAACCTATACCGTGGAGGAAGCCCGCGCGCTGCTGATCCGCGAAATGAGCAAATTCACCCCCGAAATGGGCCAGTTTATCGACAACGCCTTTGAGAACCACTGGATCGATATGTTCCCGCATGAGGGCAAGGGCGGCGGCGCGTTCTGTGCGGGCGTGCCCCATTGCGAGCAGAGCCGCGTGCTGACCAACTTTACCGGCAGCCTGGGCGATGTAAGCACCCTGGCGCATGAGCTGGGCCATGCCTGGCACAACCGCTGCATGAAGGGGCTGCCCCTGGCCATGCGCGACGAGCCCATGCCGCTGGCGGAAACGGCCTCCATCTTCAACGAAACCCTGCTGGCGGGTGCGCTGCGTCAAAGCGCCTCCAAGGAGGAGCTGTTCACCCTGCTGGAAAGCGATCTGCAGAACAGCACGCAGGTGATCGTGGATATCTACAGCCGCTTCCTGTTTGAATCCGCCGTGATCGAGGGGCGCAAGACCCATACCCTGAGCGTAGAAGAGCTCAAGAATCTGATGCTCGACGCGCAGGAGCAAAGTTACGGCGACGGTCTGGATTCCGAGTATCGCCATCCCTACATGTGGGCGTGCAAGAGCCATTATTACATTCCGGGCTTCGCCTTCTATAACTTCCCCTATGCCTTCGGCCTGCTTTTTGGCAAGGGCGTGTTTGCCCAGTATCAGCAAAAGGGCGCGGACTTTGTGCCCGTGTATAATCAGCTGCTGCGCTCCTGTGGCTCGGATACCGTGGCCAACGTGGCCGCCAGCGTGGGCATCGACGTGCACAGCGTAGATTTCTGGCGTCAGTCCCTGCGCGTCATTGAAAAGGATATCGAGCTGTTTATTCAGCTGGCCGACGAACAGACGAAAGGATAATCAATGCTCACAGACCTTCAGATTGCGCAGGCTGCCGTGATGCAGCCCATTACACAGATCGCCCGGCAGGCAGGCGTCCGCGAGGATAGCCTGTCCTGCTATGGGCGCTATATCGCCAAGGCGGATCCAACTGCCTATCAGGATCAGCCCCCGCGCGCGCGGCTGATTCTGGTCACGGCCATTACGCCAACCCCGGCGGGCGAGGGCAAAACCACCGTCAGCGTTTCGTTGGCGGACGGCATGCGCCGCAACGGCAAAAACGCCATGCTGGCGCTGCGCGAGCCCTCGCAGGGCCCCGTATTTGGCATCAAGGGTGGCGCGGCGGGCGGCGGCTACGCCCAGGTGCTGCCCATGGAGAACATCAACCTGCATTTTACCGGCGATCTGCATGCCATCACTGCGGCCAACAATTTGCTGGCCGCCATGGTGGATAACCACATTCAGCAGGGCAACGCCCTGGGCATCGATCCCCGGCAGGTGGTTTTCCGCCGCTGCATGGATGTGAACGATCGTCAGCTGCGCGGCATTGTGTCCGGCCTGGGCGGCAAGATGAATGGTATGCCGCGTGAGGATGGCTTTGATATCACCGCCGCCAGCGAGATCATGGCCGCCTTCTGCATGGCAAGCGACCTGATGGATATGAAGGCGCGCATGGCGCGCATCACGGTGGGGCGCACCTATGCGGGCAAGCTGGTCACCTGTGGCGATATCGGCGCGCAGGGAGCCATGGCTGCGCTGCTGCGCGACGCGATGGCGCCCAACCTTGTGCAGACCATCGAGGGTACGCCCTGCCTGATGCACGGCGGCCCCTTCGCCAACATCGCCCATGGCTGCAACAGCGTGATCGCCACGCGCCTGGCCATGAAGCTGAGCGATTATACCGTGACCGAGGCGGGCTTCGGCGCCGATCTGGGCGCGGAAAAGTTTATCGATATCAAGTGCCGCGCGGCGGGCATCTACCCGGACTGCGTGGTGCTGGTGGCTACCATCCGCGCGCTCAAGCACCACGGCGGCGTGGAGAAGGAAAGCCTCAATCAGGAAAATGTGCCGGCCATGCTGGATGGCTGCGCCAATCTCAAGCGCCATCTGGATAACATCCGCACGGTATGGGGAGCGCCCGCTGTGGTGGCGATCAACCGCTTTACCAGCGATACCCAGGCTGAAATCGACGCGCTGAAGGACTGGCTGGCTCAGCAGAACGCTCCCTGCGCCCTGTGCGAGGGCTGGGGCAAGGGCGGCGCGGGCGCGCAGGAGCTGGCGGAGCTGGTTGTGCGCGAGGCCGACGGCGTGCATAGCCGCGTGCCCTTCTTTACCTATCCGGACGATATGGATCTGGCGCACAAGATCGACGCTGTGGCTCGCCGGGTGTACGGCGCGCGCGGGGCGACCTTTACCGCCCAGGCGATGAAGCAGCTGAAAACCATGGAGGACGAGGGCTTTGGCCGCTGTCCGGTGTGCATCGCCAAGACGCAGTATTCCTTCAGCGACGATGCGAAGCGCCGCAACGCGCCCACTGATTTTGATATCAATATCCGTTCCGCACGCCTGTCCGCCGGCGCGGGCTTTGTGGTGGCCTTTGCAGGCGATATTATCGCCATGCCGGGTCTGCCGCGCCATCCCGCCGCGCTGGATATCGACGTGGACGAAAACGGCCGCATCGAAGGGCTTTTCTGACCGCATTCAACGATACGGAGGATAACTTATGCGCAAACTCGCATTCTGGATGATACTGGCTTTGCTTTGCCTGGCGCTGCCCTTTGCGTGCGCCGAGGAGGAAATCTCCTACGGCGAGCTATTTGGCGACCCCGCCACGCCCACGCAGCTTCCCTCTGCGGGGGCCCAGCCCGCGCAGGAGCAGATGGCTCCCACGCCTGTGCCGACGGCAACCCCTCGGCTGGAGGGCGACGGCAGCGTGCTGCTGACCATCACGGCGGTGGGCGATGTGACCATTGGCCGCAACGTGCAGAGCAGCTCTACCATCTTTGCCAAGGAGCTCAAGCGCCAGGACGACGATATCAACTTCATTTTCCGCAACGTCAAGGATATCTTTGCCCAGGACGATATCACCATCGTCAATTTTGAAGGCGTGCTGGCCGAAGATTACAGCATCCCCTCGAAAAAGCGCAACAATAGTTTTCTGTTCCTTGCGCCGACTGCTTATGCTCAGGCACTGCCGGACAACGGCGTAGAAATCGCCACGATTGAAAACAACCATATCGACGATTTTGGAGACGATGGCCGCGCCAGCACTCAGCAGGCGCTGGCCGATATGGGCGTTACCTGGTCGGACGAGTATCATATGGCCGAGTATGAAACGCAGGGCGTCAAGGTGGCCGTGCTCTCCTACAAGACCTTTGATTATTATGATACGCTCTACACCAAGGTGCCCGCCGAGGTTGCGGCAGCCAAGGCAAATCATGATCTGGTGATCGTGGCCTTCCATTGGGGCGCGGAAAAGGATTACGCGCCCAACGCCAACCAGCAGAAGCTGGGACGCATGACCATCGACGCGGGGGCCGATCTCGTGATTGGCCATCACAGCCACCGCATCAATCCCATTGAAAAGTACAACGGCAAGTATATCGTCTATTCGCTGGGCAATTTCTCCTTTGCCGGCAACAATAAGCCCGACGATATGAGCACGTTTATTTTCCAGACGCGCTTCCGCATCAAGAATGGCGAGATCATCGCCAACCCCTTCCGCATCATTCCCTGTCGCATTTCTTCTAAGACCGACTATAACGATTTTGCGCCCACGCCCTATACGGCGGAATTGCAGATCAGCAACGTTATCAAAACCATGCAGAACAACAGCAAAAAGCTGCCCTACGCCGTGGACAGCTATCCGCTGGATTGGGAGTAATATGAGCACTGTCAAGGCTGTACTGATGGATGAAGCGGCGGTCGGCCGCGCGCTGACGCGCATTGCCCATGAGATTATTGAGCGCAACGATGGCTGCCAGGATGTGTGCCTGGTGGGCATCCGCCGCCGCGGCGTGCCGTTGGCTCAGCGCATTGCTGAGAACATCGAGCGCATTGAAAACCGCAAGGTACCGGTGGGCGAACTGGATATCATGCTGTACCGCGACGATCTGACCCGCATTGCCGATATGCCCAGGCTCAGCAGCACAAACGTGCCCTTTGACGTGACCAACAAGCGCGTGGTCATCGTGGACGATGTGCTCTATACCGGGCGCACTGCCCGCGCGGCCATCGACGCGCTGTTCGCCATGGGCCGTCCGGCCATGATTCAGCTGGCCATCCTGGTGGATCGCGGCCACCGCGAGCTGCCCATCCGCGCCGATTATGTGGGCAAAAACATTCCTACCTCGCGCTCTGAGGTGATTGCGGTGAAGCTGCCGCAGTTTGACGGCGAAACGTCGGTGCAGATTTTGACGCTGGAGTGAGTGAATTGCACGCGAAGATCGTACTGCTTTACGAAAACGAAGCGGGAAAGGCCCTGTGCGATACCGCCTCGCGCATCATTGCCGAGGCGGCGGTATCCTTTGGCCATACCTTTACGCTGCCGGTGCGCCGCTGCCCCGCGCAGGATACCGTGCCCGACGACGTGCTGGAGCTTTGCACGCAGTCACAGGGGATCATCGCGGCCTCGGCCGATATGCGCTGTCTGCCAGACCTTGCGGCCGAGCTTTTGTGCACCTGCCGCGTGCGGGAGCTTCGCTATGCGCATCTGATTCAGAACCGCAGCCTTACGGGGGAAAATCGCCCGCTCAATACGCTGCTGATTCAGGCGCTCTCGGCCGATGCGGACGCGCTGCGCGATACCGCGCGCCGGGCCTATGCGATCTCCGCGGAAGAGAACCTGCCTATCCTGCAAACACCCCCTGCGGGCAAGCTGGCGCAGGATTGGAAGGCTGCCGTTGGCGCGGCCGACAGCCTACGCGCGCCCTTCCATGCGCGCGAAATTGCCCTGGCAGATGTGATTCCCATGATGATCAACCAGCCCGAGCGCCTGGGCGTACTGCTGTGCCCACCCTATGCGGGGGCTATTTTAGCGCCCGCGGCGGGCGCGCTGTGCGGCGCGCCAGGCATAAACTATGATATTTACCTGGGCGGCGAATGCCCGCTGTGCGCGCCGCTGGAGCAGAATGATAACGCGCTGCGCGATCAGCTCAATCCCTTCGGCCTGCTGCGCGCAATCGAGCATGTGCTGCGCGAGGGCATGCATTTGGAGCGCGAGGCGGCCTGCATCGAGGCTTCCATGCGCAATGTGCTGCAGGCGGGCTGGCGCACGGGGGATATCGCACTGCCTGATACGCCGCCGCTGCAGATGAACGGCGTAACCGAATTGATCTGCGAGCAAATTGAGGTAGCGGGGGAGTGGATTACGCATGAATAAGCCGGTGCCGCCCGATTACACAAACTGCGGGTTGAACATCGCATCCTCCGTGCTGCGGCATTTTGGCGCGCCCTGCGCGCATCCAACGCATCCCGATGTAGACGCGCTGCTGGGTCGCAAGCAGTATAAAAATATCGTGGTCATGCTCTTTGACGGGCTTGGCATGGCCACGATTGCAGATCATCTGCCCAAGGACAGCTTTCTGGCCTCGCACATTGCGTGGCAGATGACGGCGGTATTTCCCTCCACCACCGTAGCCGCGACCACCAGCATTGAAAGCGGCGATTCTCCCTGCGAGCACGGATGGCTGGGCTGGTCGATGTATTTTTATCAGATCGACCGCATGGTGGATGTGTTTGTCAATCTGGATTCCTGGACGGGTAAGCCCATGGGGGGCGATGTGCGTGTGATCGATCAATACCGCCCCTATCGTAACATCTGCCAGCGGCTGAACGCCACGGGCAACGTATCGGCGCATATTGTGTCCCGCTTTGGCTCGAATCGCATTCAAACGCTGGACGAGATGTTTGATACCGCCGCCGCCCTGTGCGGCGCGCCAGGCAGGCGCTATATCTATACCTACTGGGGCGAGCCGGACCATACCATGCACGATCAGGGCGTGATGGCCGTGGGGGATATGGTGCGCGATATCGATGACCGCGTGCGGTCTTTCTGCCAGGCAATGGGCGAGGATACGCTGGTGCTGGTCACGGCGGATCACGGCCTGCTGGACTGTGAGTGCAGGTATACCTGCGATTATCCGGAATTGGAGCAGGCGCTGACGCGGCCCTTTCATATCGAGGCGCGTGCAGCGGGCTTCTATGTAAAGCCGGAATACAGGGAGGTTTTTCCCCAGCTGTTTGACGCGGCCTTCGGCCACGATGATTTCTGGCTGGTGTCAACCGACGCCGCCCTGTCCATGGGGCTGCTTGGCGGTGGGACGCCGCGCGCGGATATCCGTGAGATCATTGGCGATTATATCGCCATCGCCACCGGCAGGTATTCGCTGGCGCACAGCCGCGAGGATACGGCGCTGACCGCCATGCATGCTGGCATGACGGCACGCGAAATGTATGTGCCCCTGATTGTGGCGAAGACCTGAGTGCTTTATACCGGAAAGGTGAAATAAGTATCCGGGTACGGCTCCTGATTGAGGGTGAAGTGCCACCACTCGCTGGACAGGGGACGGAAGTTCTCGGATAGCATCAGCTCCCGCAGCAGGCGGCGATTGGCAAGCTGCTCCGGGCTCAGCTCCTGCGTGTAATCAGGATGGGACAAGTCGCCGAAATAATCAAACGGCCCGCCCATATCCACCTCGCGCCCGTGCGCCATATTAAACAGGGTTAAATCCACCGTACTGCCCCGGCTGTGGCCGGATTTCGCGGCGATGTAGCCCTCCTTGAACAAATTGGCCTTATTGACCTGGGGATAAAAATAGGGCTTCATGCGCACGTCGCTTAGATCCTTAGCCCAGCGGACAAAGTGATCCACCGCCGTTTGAGGGCGGTAAGCGTCAAACACTTTCAGCCGATAGCCGCGCGCAATGGCAGCCTGGCTTACTCGCGATAATGCCTGCGCAGCCTCGCGGGTCATCAGCGCGCGGGGGGCAGTGTAGCCGTCGATGCGTTCGCCGATAAAATTGTACGTGGAAAAATAGCGAATCTCAAGCAGAATGTCGGGCAGCGCATCTGCAAGCGATACGAAGCCCGACGCATCCTGCGGGGAAACTGTGCCAGCGGGCATGCAAATCATCCTTCTTTTTTGAATTGTGCCGCGGTGCGGCAGCCTCATTGTAGCCCAATCGGCAGGCAAAGGCAACTGCCCATCCGGATAAAAATTGACAGAAATGCCACAAGGGATTATACTAACCCATTGTGATTGCAAAGTAATGGAGATACGCGCGATGCTGAAAAAACTGCTGACGATTCTGCTGCTGTGCGCGCTGCCGCTCACCGGCGCGATGGGGGAGATTGTTTCCCTGTCTGCGGACGGCGCGCCAGGACTGCGCTATGACTACGATCGATATGCCACGGAAAACGGCTATGAAGATCCGTCCATTTCCGTTACGATCTATAACGGTCAGATGGAGGAAACCAAGTACATCTACGCCCTGGTTAAAATCGCCCAGCCTAATCAGCTGCGCACGGCGCTGGCCTATAAGGTCAATTCCAGCCGCACGTATAAGCCTGCGCTCATCGCGGAGAGAAACAATGCGGTGCTGGCGGTGAACGGCGATTTCTGCAATTTTGATACCAAGGGATACCTGGTGCGCCAGGGTGTTTTCTATTATAACCGCGCGTACAAAACCATGGATGTGCTGATTATTGATCAGAATGGCGATTTCCATGTGATTACCGAGCCTACGGTGGGCGCGGTGGAGGATTGGCAGCGCGATCATCCCGATTTGCAGGTGGTCAACAGCTTTGACTTTGGCCCGGCAATCATTGTCGATGGCGAGCGCGCGCATGAAGACCTGAATACCGCCGGCAACGCCAGCGTCGCGCGCGGGCATCTGCGCTTTGCGCGCACGGTGCTTTGCCAGCTGGAGGGCGAGCTGACCTATCTGGCCCTGTGCTGCCAGGGCGATCAGGATGGCCATAACCTGGGCTTTACCTATGAGGAGCTGTATACCTGCATCCGCGCCATTGAGCACGAACAGGGCATAACCGTCCGCGTGGCCTATAACCTGGATGGCGGCTATTCCAGCGCGATGGTTCTGCATAATGAAAAGATCAACTGGCCTGAAAACGGCGTAAACCGCGAGGTATCGGATATCGTATATTTTGCCAGTGCATGGCAGAAAGAATAAAGGAGGCTGTTTTTCATGAGCAATACGCCCACCCCGCATATCAGCTGCAACCCCGGAGATTTTGCCAAAACCGTGTTGATGCCTGGCGATCCGCTGCGCGCGGAGTTCATCGCCAACACCTTTCTGACCGAGGCCAAGCTGGTCAATAACGTTCGCGGCATTCAGGGCTATACCGGTCTGTATAAGGACAAGCCTGTGTCTGTCATGGCGTCCGGCATGGGCATTCCCTCCATTGGCATCTATTCCTACGAGCTGTTCCATTTCTATGGCGTGGAAAACATCATCCGCATCGGTTCGGCCGGCATGATCCAGCAGGATCTCAAGCTGCGCAGTGTGGTGGCCGCCATGAGCGCCTATTCCAACTCTGCCTACGGCAAACAGTTCGGCTTTGAGGGCAATCTGGCCCCCTGCGCCAGCTGGAAGCTGCTCAAGGCTGCTTATGATAAGGCAACCGAGATGGGCGTGAACATGCCCGTGGGACCTGTGTATTCCTCCGATACGTTCTATGATGAATCCGCTCCGCTGGGCAAGCTGCAAAAGCTTGGCGTGCTGGCGGTGGAGATGGAAAGCTACGCGCTGTATCTGAACGCCGCCCGCGCGGGCAAGAACGCGCTGGCGCTGCTGACCATCTCGGATAATCCCTTTACCGGCGAGGGCCTGGACAGCGAGCAGCGGCAAAATACCTTTACCCAGATGATGGAAATCGCGCTGGAGATTGCCTGATATGCGCATTTTAATCAGTGCCTGCCTGTTGGGCGCCTGCTGCCGCTATGACGGCAAAAGCAAGGAATGCCCGGCGGCGCTGGAGCTGCGGCGGGAGCACGAGCTGGTGCCCGTATGCCCCGAGCAGCTGGGCGGCCTGCCTACTCCGCGCCCGCCCTGCGAGCGCGTGGGCGAGCGGGTGATCAGCGCTGAGGGCGTTGACCGAACGAATGAATACGACCGCGGCGCGCAGGAAGCGGCGCGGCTGTATGATCTGCTTGCCTGCGACTGCGCCGTGCTCAAGGCCCGCAGCCCTATGTGCGGCCGGGATCGCATATATGATGGCACCTTCTCCGGCACGCTGATGGCGGGGGATGGGCGCTTGGCGGCGCTGCTGCGTGGCCGGGGCGTGAAAGTCTATACTGAAGACGAGATAGAAATCGCATTGCTGAATAAACTGGAAGAATAATTGGCCATATAAAACAAACAGCGCCCTTTTTCTGCCTGAGCGGAGGAGGGGCGCTGCTTGCTTTATGGAGACTGAGAAAAGCCAATAACGGAAACCATATGTCACATCCATTTGTACAAAAGCCCCCAAAGAAAAAACTTGACTGCGCCGAAAACCGGGAGAAATCCGCATACAGGGGCCTTGACAGAAATTTTTATTGAAAATGTGAAAAAACGGCCTTGACATTGACTTTTTCGTGTGCTATCATCTATAATTGCATCAGTATTGGTAAGATACCGATTTCTGGCCATTTTGAGGGTTCTTTTGAGAAAAAAGAACAAAAAAAGAACAATCCAAAATGCCAAAGAGGTACCGCCGTTCTGCGCTGCAACAGTAAAGGGGTGATTGCTTTTTATGGTGCACGAGGTTCAGATGGGGAAGCACTGCAAGCGCATGAGCTTCTCGCGCATCGATGAAGTTCTGGACATGCCCAACCTGATTGAGGTTCAGAAAAACAGCTATCGCAAGTTCCTTCAGGAGGATCTGCGCGAGGTGCTGGCCGACGTATCCCCGATTGTGGATTACAGCGGCAACCTGATCCTTGAGTTTGTTGATTATTCGCTTGACTCGGTTCCCAAAAATTCAATCGAACGCTGCCGCGAACGCGACCTGACCTATGCCGCGCCGCTGAAGGTGTTTGTGCGCCTGAAGAACAAGGAAACGGGCGAAATCAAGGAAACCGAAGTGTTCATGGGCGATTTCCCGCTGATGACCGAGCACGGCACCTTCCTGATCAATGGCGCGGAGCGCGTCATTGTCAGCCAGCTGGTTCGTTCTCCCGGCGCCTATTTTTCCATGACTATGGATAAGACGGGCAAGCAGCTTTTTGCCGCCCAGATCATCCCCAACCGCGGCGCGTGGCTGGAATATGAAACCGACAGCAACGATGTGCTGTGGGTGCGTATTGACCGTGCCCGTAAGCTGCCCATCACCGTGCTTCTGCGTGCGCTGGGCTATGGCAGCGACGCTGATATCGTGGGTCTGCTGGGCGAGGATGAGCGTCTGCTGGCCACCATCGAGCGCAGCGACAGCACCAAGAGCCAGTCTCAGGGCCTGATTGAAATCTACAAGCGGCAGAAGCCCGGCGAGCCCCCGACCGAGGACGGCGCGCGCACGCTGCTGAACAACCTGTTCTTTGATCCCAAGCGCTATGACCTGATGCGCGTGGGCCGCTATAAGTTCAATAAAAAGCTGGGCGTTGCCGCCCGTATCGCCGGCCATCACGCGGCTGAGGATATCATCGATCCCCGTTCCGGCGAGGTGCTGGTGCAAAAGGACGCGGTCATCGACCGTGATACCGCTGTTGCCATCCAGAATGCCGGCATCAACGCGGTCAACCTGATGTGCGATGAGCACGTGGTGCGCGTGCTGGGCAACAATTTTGTGGACGCGGCCGCGTATCTGCCCTTTGATCCCCATGAGGCGGGCGTGAACGAAATGGCGCATCTGCCCACCCTGCTGGCCACCATCGAGGGCCTGGAGGATCCCGAGGATATCAAGCGCGCTGTGCGCGAGAACATCGCCAACATCGTGCCCAAGCACATCATCGTGGATGATATCACCGCTTCCGTCAGCTATCTGCTGGGCATGCCCTACGGCGTGGGCGAGACGGACGATATCGACCATCTGGGCAACCGCCGCCTGCGCAGTGTGGGCGAGCTGCTGCAAAACCAGGTGCGTATCGGCCTGACCCGCCTGGAGCGCGTTGTGCGTGAGCGCATGGCTATCCAGGATGCTAACGACGTCAAGCCCAACGATCTGATCAATATCCGCCCCGTCAGCGCGGCGATCAAGGAGTTCTTCGGCTCCTCCCAGCTGTCCCAGTTCATGGACCAGCCCAATCCCCTGGCCGAGCTGACGCATAAGCGCCGTCTGTCCGCCCTGGGCCCTGGCGGCCTGAACCGCGACCGCGCCGGTATGGAGGTGCGCGACGTGCACTATTCGCACTATTCGCGTATCTGCCCCATCGAGACGCCTGAAGGCCCCAACATCGGTCTGATTGGCTCGCTGGCTACCTATGCCCGCATTAATGAGTACGGCTTCATCGAGGCGCCCTACCGCAAGGTGGATAAGGAAACCGGCCGCGTGACTGACGAAATCGTCTATATGACCGCCGACGAGGAGGATAACTACAACGTCGGTCAGGCCAAGGAGCCCCTCAATCCCGATAATACCTTCAAAAACGATCACGTGACCGTGCGTTGGCGCGATGAAATTATGGAAGTGCCCGCCTCTCATGTGGATTATATCGATGTGTCGCCCAAGCAGCTGGTATCCGTGGCCACGGCCATGATCCCCTTCCTGGAAAACGACGACGCGAACCGCGCCCTGATGGGCTCCAACATGCAGCGCCAGGCTGTGCCGCTGCTGGTGCCCGAAGCGCCGATCGTAGGCACGGGCATGGAGTACAAGGCTGCGCACGACTCGGGCGTTGTGACCCTGTCCAAGCATGCTGGCATCGTGCACTCCGTGGCTGCCGACGAAGTAACCATCCAGGATGACGACGGCGTGCTGCATCAGTATAAGCTGACCAAGTTCGCCCGCTCCAACCAGGGCACCTGCATCAACCAGCGCCCCCGCGTCAGCTACGGCGAGCGCGTGGAGGTGGGCGATCTGCTGGCCGACGGCCCCTCTACCGAGAACGGCGAAATCGGACTGGGCCGCAACATGCTCATCGGTTTCATGACCTGGGAAGGCTACAACTACGAGGACGCCGTGCTGCTGAGCCAGCGCCTGGTAAAGGAAGATAAGTATACCTCCATTCATATCGAGGAGTATGAATCCGAAGCCCGCGAAACCAAGCTGGGGCCGGAGGAGATCACCCGCGATATTCCCAACGTCGGCGACGACGCAATCAAGGATCTGGACGAGGAGGGCATCATCCGCATTGGCGCGGAAGTCCGCTCTGGCGATATCCTGGTAGGCAAGGTAACGCCCAAGGGCGAAACCGAGCTGACCCCGGAAGAGCGCCTGCTGCGCGCGATCTTCGGCGAGAAGGCGCGCGAGGTGCGCGACACCTCCCTGAAGGTGCCCCACGGCGAGGGCGGCATCATTGTGGATGTGAAGATCTTCACCCGCGAAAACAAGGATGAGCTTAGCCCCGGCGTAAACAAGATGGTGCGCGTGTACATCGCCCAGAAGCGTAAGATCAGCGTGGGCGACAAGATGTCCGGCCGCCACGGCAACAAGGGCGTTGTGTCCCGCATTCTGCGCGAGGAGGACATGCCTTTCCTGCCCGATGGCACCCCGCTGGATATCGTACTGAACCCGCTGGGCGTACCTTCCCGTATGAACATCGGTCAGGTGCTGGAAGTGCATCTGGGCATGGCCGCCAGAAAGCTCGGCTGGAAGGTTGCCACCCCCGTATTTGACGGCGCGACCAAGGAAGACATCGACGAATGCCTCAAGATGGCCGGTATGGATCCCAGTGGCAAGACCATCCTGTATGATGGCCGCACGGGCGAACCGTTTGAAAATCCGGTCACGGTGGGCATCATGTACTTCCTCAAGCTCCACCATCTGGTAGACGATAAGATGCATGCCCGCTCCACCGGCCCCTACAGCATGGTTACGCAGCAGCCTCTGGGCGGCAAGGCTCAGTTCGGCGGCCAGCGCTTTGGCGAAATGGAAGTGTGGGCGCTGGAAGCCTACGGCGCGGCCAACACCCTGCAGGAAATCCTGACGGTGAAGTCCGACGATATCGTGGGCCGCGTAAAGACCTACGAGGCCATTATCAAAGGCCAGAATATCCCCACGCCCGGCGTGCCTGAGAGCTTCAAGGTGCTGCTCAAGGAGCTGCAGTCCCTGTGCCTGGACGTGAAGGTGCTCAACGAAAATAAGGAAGTCATCGAAATCCGCGACGATGACGATGACGACGATATGGGCGATACGCCGATGCGTCCCGTCCGCGAGGCCGATCGCGACGACCTGCTTGACGGCGAGGGCGAAGCGGAAGACGGCGGCGATTATGAAGATCTGGACGATATCACCGATATCGACGACGAGCTTGGCGAGCTGGATAATCTGGATAAGCTGGGCGGAGACGACGATTTTGCTGATTTCGACGATCCGCTCACGGATATCGACGATGATGATATCGAGTAAGCTGCGAAGGAGTGTGGAAACAGGATGTTTGAACTGACCAATGTTGACTCCATCCAGATTGGCATGGCGTCGCCTGAGCAGATTCTTGCGTGGTCCTACGGCGAGGTAACCAAGCCCGAAACCATCAACTACCGCACGCTCAAGCCCGAGCGTGACGGCCTGTACTGCGAGCGCATCTTCGGACCTACCAAGGACTGGGAATGCAACTGCGGTAAATATAAGCGCATCAAATATAAGGATAAGGACAAGGTGTGCGACAAGTGCGGCGTGCAGATCACCCGCGCCAAGGTTCGCCGCGAGCGCATGGGTCATATCGCCCTGGCCGCCCCTGTCAGCCATATCTGGTACTTCAAGGGCATTCCAAGCCGCATGGGCATGATCCTGGATGTGTCCCCCCGCGCGCTGGAAAAGGTGCTGTATTTTGCCTCCTACATCGTGCTGGACGCGGGCAACGAGGCTGTGATCAAGGCTGAAAAGCACAGCCTGATCACTGATGCGCGCTATCGCCAGATCATGGCCATGAGCGAGGAGGAGCGCGGCTCCTTCCGCGCGGGCATCGGTGCAGAGGCCGTCAAGGAAATGCTGCAGGAGCTGGATCTGGACGCGCTCAGCGCCCAGCTGAAGGCTGAAATCGCTACCTTGATCGAAAAGGAAAAGGACCGCGAAAGCGAAGGCCAGAAGCGCACCCACGCCATCAAGCGCCTGGAAGTGGTGGAGGCCTTCCGCCAGAGCGGCAATAAGCCCGAGTGGATGGTGCTGGACGTAATCCCCGTGATTCCGCCCGATCTGCGCCCCATGATTCAGCTGGACGGCGGCCGCTTCGCCACCAGCGACCTAAACGATCTGTATCGCCGCGTGATCAACCGCAATAACCGCCTCAAGCGCATGCTGGAGCTGGGCACGCCCGATATCATCGTCCGCAATGAAAAGCGCATGCTGCAGGAGGCTGTGGACGCGCTGATCGATAACGGCCGCCGCGGCCGCCCCGTAACGGGCCCCGGCAACCGTGCCCTCAAGAGCATGTCCGATCTGCTTCGCGGTAAGCAGGGTCGCTTCCGCCAGAACCTGCTGGGCAAGCGCGTGGACTATTCCGGCCGTTCCGTTATCGTCGTAGGCCCTGAGCTCAAGCTCCATCAGTGCGGCCTGCCCAAGGATATGGCGCTGGAGCTGTTCAAGCCCTTCGTCATGGAGCGCCTGGTCAAGCAGGGCATTGCCCATAACATCCGCGCCGCCAAGCGCATGGTGGAAAAGGTGCGCCCCGAGGTATGGGATATCCTGGAGAACGTAATCAAGGATCATCCGGTGCTGCTCAACCGCGCGCCTACCCTGCACCGTCTGGGCATTCAGGCCTTTGAGCCGGTGCTGGTAGAGGGCAAGGCCATGAAGCTGCATCCTCTGGCCTGTACCGCCTACAACGCCGACTTCGACGGCGACCAGATGGCCGTGCACGTCCCCCTGTCCATGGAGGCGCAGGCTGAGGCGCGCTTCCTGATGCTGTGCGCCAACAACGTCATGAAGCCCCAGGACGGCAAGCCTGTTATCAGCCCCACGCAGGATATGGTTATCGGCTGCCACTACCTGACCATTGTGGATCCCGACGCCATCGGCGCGGGCCGCATCTTTGCAAATCAGAACGAAGCGCTCATGGCCTATCAGGCGCATCAGATCACCCTGCAGTCGCCCATTAAGGTGCGTATCGACCGTACCTTCAAGGGCGTGACGGAGCGCCGTGTGATCGACTGCACCCTGGGCAAGCTGATCTTCAACGAGAACATTCCCCAGGATCTGGGCTTCAAGCCCCGTGAGTCCATGGACGATATGTTCAAGCTGGAAATCGACAAGGAGGTTGTCAAGAAGGATCTGGGCAACATCGTTGAGCGCTGCTTCCGCGTGCATGGCGTGAATATCTGCGCCCAGGTGCTGGATAATATCAAGGCCATGGGCTACAAGTATTCCACCCGCGGCGCTATCACCGTGGCCGTCAGCGATATCATCGTTCCGCCCGAAAAGCCCGAGTTGCTGCGCAAGGCTGACGAGCGCGTGCACGATATCGAGCGCAAGTACCGCCGCGGCCTGATGAGCGAGGACGAACGCTACGCCAACGTAATCAAGACCTGGAACGACACCACCGCCGCCCTGCGCGGCCGCGTGCTGGAGGTTCTGCCGCATAAGAACCCCATCTACATGATGACCAACTCCGGTGCCCGCGGCAGCATCGCGCAGGTTGCTCAGCTGGCTGGTATGCGCGGCAACATGGCTTCTCCTTCCGGTAAAACCATTGAAATTCCTATTCGCGCAAACTTCCGTGAAGGCCTGAACGTGCTGGAGTTCTTCATGTCCTCCCATGGTTCTCGTAAGGCTCTGTCCGATACCGCTTTGCGTACTGCCGACTCTGGTTATCTGACCCGTCGTCTGGTGGACGTGGCGCAGGAGGTGATCGTGCGCGAAACCGACTGCTTCGAGGAGCGCGGCGAAAAGGTGCGCGGCATCAAGATCGAAGCCATCGGCGAAATGAAATCCCTGGAAGACCGCGCGCAGGGTCGCGTGGCTGCCGAGGATATCATCGATCCCAAGACGGGCGAAGTGATCTGCGCCCTGAACGAGACGATCGACTACAAGAAGGCCGCGCTGATCGGCAAGGCTGGCATCAAGTCCGTCACGGTGCGTTCGGTGCTTACCTGCCGCTGCCAGAACGGCGTATGCGCCCGCTGCTACGGCATGAACCTGGCGCACGGCGGCGATGTGGATATCGGCGAGGCCGTGGGCATTATTGCCGCGCAGGCCATCGGCGAGCCCGGCACGCAGCTGACCATGCGTACCTTCCATACGGGCGGCATCGCCAGCACCTCCGACATTACGCAGGGTCTTCCCCGCGTTGAGGAGCTGTTCGAGGCCCGCAAGCCCAAGCATGACGCTACCCTGGCCGAAATCAGCGGCCGTGTGTCCATCAGCGAAAACAAGAAAAAGCGCGAGATTACCATCACCAACGAGGAGGATCCCAACGAAAAGAAGGTCTACCCGATCCATTACGGTATCCATGTGCGCGTAAACGATGGCGATCTGGTCGCAGCCGGTGCGGAGCTGACAGAAGGCTCCATCAACCCGCATGATCTGCTGCGCATTCTGGGCGTGAAGGCCGTTCAGGAATACCTGCTCAAGGAAGTTCTGAACGTGTACCACAGCCAGGGCGGCGTTTCGATCAGCGATAAGCACATCGAAATCATCGTCCGTCAGATGCTGCGCAAGGTGCGCGTGGTGGATAGCGGCGATACCGATCTGCTGCCTGGCAGCTTTGTGGATATCTTCCGCTTTGAGGAAGCCAACGAAAAGACCATCCTGGCCGGCGGCCGTCCTGCCTATTCCAGCCGCGTGCTGCTGGGCATCACCAAGGCTTCTCTGGCTACGGAGAGCTTCCTGTCCGCCGCTTCCTTCCAGGAGACCACGCGCGTGCTGACCGAAGCCGCCATCAAGGGCAAGGTCGATCCGCTGCTGGGCCTGAAGGAAAACGTCATCATCGGCAAGCTCATTCCCGCTGGTACAGGCCTGCGCCGCTACAAGAACATCGAGCTGCAGGAAACCTACTGATTTATTCACGCGGGCAGGCACTTTTTGCCTGATCTTCCCCGCATGAACAGCGCCCCCTTTTCGCATGCTATAACAGGTGCGAAAAGGGGGTATTTTGATTTGACGTGGATATTGTTTCTGATCCAGATGGCGGTAACGGTGGTGGTTGGATGCTATTTCTGGTCGCAGCTCAAAAAGGAGCGCCAGGCCCAGCCCGGCCTGCGGCGCGAGGCCTCGCGCGAGATGGAGCATCTGCGCAAGATGCGCACGGTACATCTGAGCGAGCCGCTCAGCGAGCATGTGCGCCCGCAGAGCTTTGAGGATATTATCGGCCAGCAAGAGGGCATCAAATCCCTCAAGGCCATCCTGTGCGGCGCCAATCCCCAGCATGTGATTATCTACGGCCCTCCGGGCATTGGTAAAACCTGTGCGGCGCGGCTGGTGCTGGAGTACGCCAAGCACAGCCCCGGCACGCCCTTTAAGGAAAACGCGCCCTTTATTGAAATGGACGCGACCTGCGTGCGCTTTGATGAGCGTTCCATTGCCGACCCGCTGTTTGGCAGCGTGCACGATCCCATCTATCAGGGCGCGGGCAGTCTGGGGGTGCAGGGCGTGCCGCAGCCCAAGCCCGGCGCGGTGACAAAGGCGCACGGCGGCGTGTTGTTTCTGGATGAAATTGGCGAGCTGCATCCCATTCAGATGAATAAGCTGCTCAAGGTGCTTGAGGATCGCTGCGTGCATTTTGAATCGGCCTACTATAATCCCGACGACAGCGCAGTTCCCCGGCACATCCACGATATCTTCAAAAACGGCCTGCCGGCGGATTTTCGCCTGATCGGCGCGACCACGCGCAATCCCGAGGATCTGCCGCCCGCCCTGCGTTCGCGCTGTATGGAGGTGTTTTTCCGTGCCTTGGAGCCCGGCGAGGTGGCGCAGATTGCCGATGGCGCGGCCAAACGTGCGGGCTATCAGATGCTGCCTGATATCGGCGCGCTTTGCGGGCGCTATGCTGCCTGTGGGCGTGACGCCGTCAATATGGTGCAGATGGCCGCTGGCCTGGCGCAGATGGAGCAGCGCACGCAGATTACCCAGGCAGATATGGAATGGGTGATCACCTCGGGGCACTATCCTGCCCGCCCGGATCAGCGCGCGGCGCAGGAAAACCGCGTGGGCGCGGTGCATGGGCTGGCGGTGTTTGGCAGTCATCAGGGCGCGGTGATGGAAATCGAAGCTGTGACCATGCCGGGCAGCGGGCATGTGACGGTGCGCGGCATTGTGGATGAGGAAGAAATGGGGGATAGCGCGCACTGCATGAAGCGCCGTTCCACCGCACGCGTATCCGCTGATAATGTGGAAACGGTGCTGCGTATGCAGGGTTATTTGCCCGCGGATCGGGACGTGCATGTCAACTTCCCCGGCGGCGCGCCGGTGGACGGGCCCAGCGCGGGCGTGGCCATGGCGGTGGCGGCGGTCAGCGCGCTGACGGGGCGTCCCGTGGACGGCGGCTGCGCCCTGACGGGCGAAATCTCCGTCCAGGGGCAGATTAAGCCTGTGGGCGGTGTGCCTGAAAAGGTGGAGGCTGCCCGGCGCGCGGGGCTGATCCGCGCCTATGTGCCGCGCGAAAACATGCAGGAGCGTTTTGAAGATTGCGGCATTGATGTGCGCGCCATTGATACCCTGGCGCAGGCGCTGGAGCGCGTGCTGCTGCCCGCTGCGCTTTCCGAAACGGAGGCCGAAAAGCAGCCCGCGCGCATTGCGCCCCTGGCCGCGCAGGGGACGAGCGGCGAAGCGTCTTGCAATGGGTGATGAATTCTGGTAAAATATACACGTGAAAATAGATCCAGGGAGGGTCGTATGGCAACAAAACGCAAGTCCAAAACAATCCGCATCCCGCTGATGCCTTTGCGGGGGCTGATGATATTTCCCCACATGGTGCTGCATTTCGATGTGGGCCGTCCGCGCAGCATCGCCGCGCTGGAGGCGGCCATGCTGGAAGGTCAGCAGATCTTTTTGAGCGCGCAGAAGGACGGCGAGGTGGAAAATCCCACGGCGGAGGATATCTGCCGTGTGGGCACCATCGCGCTGATCAAGCAGGTGCTCAATCTTCCCGGCGACAGCCTGCGCGTGCTGGTAGAGGGCCGTCAGCGCGCGGTGCTCAAATCCATCGTGCAGGAGGATCCCCATTGGGTGGCCGACGTCACCCCCATTACCGACGAAACGCTGCAGGATGATACCACGCTGCTGGCATTGGTGCGCACAACGCACGAGCTGTTTGAGGAATATGCCCGCGCCAGCATGCGCATATCGCCCGAGACGCTTAAATCCGTCAGCGATGTGGAAGCGCCCGATCAGCTGGCTGATGTGATCGCTGCAAACGTCCTGACACGCTTGGAGGATCGCCAGGCCATCCTGGAGGAGGTCAGCGTGACTGCCCGCCTGGAAACGCTGTGCGGCATCCTGATGCGCGAAACCGAGCTGGCAGGCGTGGAAAAGCAGGTGCAGGGGCGCATCAAAAAGCAGATTGAGAAAAACCAGAAGGACTATTACCTGAGGGAGCAGATTCGCGCCATTCAGGAGGAACTGGGCGAGGACGACGCGGCTGAAAACGACGAGCTGCGCGAGAGGCTGCGCAAGCTTCCCCTGCCCGATGAAGTGCGCCAGAAGGCCGAGCATGAGCTGGATCGTCTGGCGCGTATGGCTCCCGGTACGCCTGAAATCAGCGGGCTGCAAACATATATCGAGTGGATCCTCGATCTGCCCTGGGGCAAGTATACCACTGACAACCTTGATCTCAAGCGTGCGCGCCGTGTGCTGGATGAGGATCACTACGGCATGCAGCAGGTGAAGGAGCGCGTGATTGAATACCTGGCAGTGCGCCGCATGAAGCAGCAAAACGCCGGGGACGGCAGCCTGCGCGGGCCCATCCTGTGCTTTGTCGGCCCGCCAGGCGTGGGCAAAACCTCCATCGTGCGCGGCATCGCCCGCGCGGTAGGGCGCAAGTTTGTGCAGATGTCCCTGGGCGGCGTGCGAGACGAGGCAGAGATCCGCGGCCATCGCCGCACTTATGTGGGCGCGATTCCGGGCCGCATCATCGCCAGCATGAAGCTGGCCGGCACGATGAATCCGGTGTTCCTGTTTGATGAAATTGACAAGATGAGCAACGATTTCCGCGGCGATCCCGCCAGCGCCATGCTGGAGGTGCTCGACGGCGAGCAGAACAACGCCTTCCGCGATCATTATTTGGAGGTGCCCTTCGATCTGTCGCAGGTGATGTTCATCACCACCGCCAACAGCATCGAAACCATCCCCGGCCCGTTGCGCGACCGTATGGAAATCATCGAGGTGCCCAGCTATACCGAGGAGGAAAAGCTGCAGATTGCCAAGCGTCACCTGCTGCCTCGTCAGGTGCAGGAGCACGGACTCCCCAAGGGCAGCGTGCGCATGGGCGATGCGGCGCTCAAGGCCGTAATCGAGGGTTATACCCGCGAGGCTGGCGTGCGCACGCTGACGCGCACCATCGCGCGCGTAGTGCGCAAGGCGGCCGTGGAAATGCTGGAAAACGATGTGAAATCCGTCACGGTGACGCGCGATAAGGTGACGGAATATCTGGGCGCGGTGCGTTATCTGCGCGATCTGCCCGAGAAAAAGCCGCGCGTAGGCGTGGTAAACGGCTTGGCCTATACCACCGTGGGCGGCGAAACGCTGGCGGTGGAGTGCGCGGTGATGGCGGGCGGCGGCGGCCTGAAGCTGACCGGTCAGCTGGGCGATGTGATGAAGGAAAGCGCCCAGGCGGCGCTGTCGTGGATTCGCGCCCATGCGGCGGAGTTTGACCTGGCGCCGGACTTTTACAAGACCATTGATATTCACATCCATGTACCCGAGGGCGCGGTGCCCAAGGACGGCCCCTCTGCTGGCGTGACCATGGCCACGGCGCTGATGAGCGCCATCACGGGCCGTGCCGTGCGGCAGGATGTGGCCATGACGGGCGAAATCACCCTGCGCGGGCGCGTGCTGCCCATCGGCGGGGTTAAGGAAAAAATGCTGGCGGCCTATCGCGCGGGTATCCGCACGCTGCTGCTGCCGCAGGAGAACAAAAAGGATCTGGAGGATGTGCCCGAGCATGTGCGCAAGGTGTTTGATATCATCCTGGTGGAAAATATCGGCGATGTGCTGAAGGTAGCGCTGCTTCCCAAAGATAACTGACAAAAGCGAAAGCGGGTACGCATGGAAATTAAGAACGCAAAATTTGTTACCAGTATGGCGCAGTATGGGCGCTTTACGGGCATCGGCCTGCCGCAGATCGCCGTGGCGGGTAAGAGCAACGTGGGAAAATCCAGCCTGATTAACGCCCTATGCCGCAACGGCAAGCTGGCCAAAACCAGCGGCACGCCGGGCAAAACGCGGCTGCTGAACGTGTTTGAAATCAATGGTGGTACGGGCGACGCATTTCACCTGATCGATCTGCCTGGCTATGGCTTTGCGCGCGTGGATAAGGGCGAAAAGCTGCGCTGGGGCGAAATGATGCAGGGCTACTTTGACAATACCAGGGAGCTGAAGCTGGTGCTGCAGCTGGTGGATATTCGCCATGAGCCCACGCAGGATGATATCGACATGGTGAACTTCCTGCGCGCGACGGGCGCGAAATTCCAGCTGATCGCCACCAAGGCCGATAAGATATCACGCGGCGCGCGGATGAAATACACCGCGCCCATTGGCCGCGCCCTGCAAACGCAGCCCTGGGAGCTGATTTGCTGGTCCAGCGAGAACGGCGATGGCCGGGATCAGCTGCTCAAGGTGATTGAACAGGCAATCAAGGCATAAAAACAAAATGACCGGATGGCTGCACGCCATTCGGTCGTTTTACATTATTCGGTTTTGCCCTTGCTCAGCGGCGGCTTGCGTCCGTATATACCGGTGCGGATTTCCTGTAGATAGGCCTCGCGCATGGGCATGCCCAGCACGTTCTCCGCATCGCGCGCAGCGCGCTCCTGGTCATAGGGGAGCAGGATGAAATTTAAATCCAGCGGCGCGGGATCAGCGCCCATTTCGCATTGCAGGATGGCGTACTGCACCATGGTCAGCCCCAGGCTGTTGCCTACGCTGCCGATGCTGAACAGCAGCTTTGGCGCGCTGCGCAGCGAGCGCAAGCCGGGGCGGTGGATGTCGGCATAGCCCACGATATCATAATCGGGCTCAAACAGCCAGGTCAGTTCTTCCTCCGGTTCATGGGTGGCCTGCAGCACGGGCATGATGGGCCGGCCATGCAGCAGGCGCAGATGCTTGCCGGAGATTATAGCGTGATGCTCCAGCGGCAGCTCCGCCAGTATGCGCATGCGTTTTTCGCCCAGCTGGCTATAATAGAACTGGTCGTTGCGCGAAAAAGTACGCGAGGCAACGCCTTCGTCCCAGTTGCCGCGCAGGATCAGGCTGCAATGCGCCATGGCCCAATCAAAGGTATCGGGCGAGCTTGGACCCTTGCCCACGATATCGCCCAGGCACCAGATTTCATCGACGGAGCGGGTTTTCAGATCCTGCTCCAGCGCTTCCACGGCGGGCAGGTTGCCGTGCAGATCGGCAATCAAGGCGATGCGCTTCATCGGGAGGCCTCGCGGATCAGCCAGTCAAAGGGCGCGCGGTGCTCAACATAGCGATCCTGCAGCGATTCAGGATGCCACTGCACGGCCAGCAGCGGGCGGCCGTCGGCAAACTCAACGCCCTCGATCAGCCGGTCGGGCGCAACGGCGTTGATCTTCAAACCGGGCGCAAGTGTTTTAATGCCCTGATGGTGGCGGCTGTTTACCTGAATTTCATCCGCGCCGTAAATGGAACGCAGCATCGTGCCTGATACCAGGCTCATGCTGTGCGCGTAATCGCGGGGCACGTCGTTGCGAGGATGCTCCAAATCGCGGGAGTACTGCTCGCCGATGTCCTGATACAGCGTGCCGCCCAGGCAGACGTTGATGATCTGCAATCCCCGGCAGATGCCCAGAATCGGCATGCCGCGCCGCAGCGCGCAGCGCAGCAGCAGTGTTTCCAGCTGATCGCGGTTGTCCGCAGGCGCGCCGCAGCAGGGCAGCATTTCTTCCCCATAGCGGGCAGGGTTCACATCGCCGCCGCCGGTAAAAAGCACGCCGTCCATGCGGGAGAGCATTTCATCCGCCAGCGCTTCGCTATCGGTAAAGGAGAGCAGCACCGGCGCGCCGCCCGCGCGCTGCACCGCGTCAATATAATCGGGGCCCAGGCACATCTGCCTTTTTTCATCATTCCAGGAGGGGGTAAGGGCGATCATGGGCATGACGGTTTCCTCCGAAAAGTTAAATTTCCCATCCATTATAGCATGATGCGCGCTGATTTGCTACTGAAACGGCAAAAAATCACCGCTGCCAGGGGAAGCGGGGGAAGTTTTTTGCGAAATTGCGAAAAAGTTGCATTTTCCTCTTTATTTCTGCGTTTATATGTGGTAAAATCGCATGTGGCATATTCTAATTGCCAAATGATAATGGGGGACATGCATGGAACGCACAGACAAATTGCTGGCAATGCTGCCGCAGGGTACGGCCGCGCTGCTGCATAATGCATCCAATATTTTCTACCTGAGCGCCTACACGGGCGAGGGTCTGCTGCTGGTGGCTTCCGGCATCCGCGCCGTGATTACAGATTTCCGCTATGTCGAGGCGGCGCAGAAGCAGTGCCCCGGCTTTACGGTGCACTCCATCCGCGCGGGCGTAAGCCATGTGCAGGTGGCCGCGCAGCTGCTGCGCGAGGCCGGTATTACCCGCCTGGCCATTGAGGATAATATCATTACCGTCCGCCAGATGAAGGATATCGAGGCCGCCATGCCCGGCGTCACCTTCGAGCCTTTGGACTTTAAGGTGGAAGCGCTGCGCGAGGTGAAGGACGACGACGAAATGAGCCGCATCGAGCGCGCCTGCGATATTACCTGCCAGGCGTTCGAGTATATCTGCGGCTTCATCGCGCCGGGACGCACCGAGCGCGAGGTGCAGCTGGCGCTGGACTACAAAATGCTGGCGCTGGGCGCGCAGGGAATGGCCTTCTCCACCATCGTGGCTGCGGGCGAAAACGGTTCGCTTCCCCATGCCGTGCCGGGCGATCGCGTGATCGAGCTGGGCGACATGGTGACCATGGACTTTGGCGCCAAGGTGGATGGCTACTGTGCCGATATGACGCGCACCGTGGCGGTGGGAAAGCCCTCCGATAAGATGCGCAAAATCTACGATATTGTCCTGCATGCGCAGGAGGCCGCGCAGGCGGCCATCGCTCCGGGCCTGAAATGCTGCGATATTGACGCGGTGGCCCGCAATATCATCGCTGAGGAAGGCTATGGCGAGTGCTTCGGCCACAGCACCGGCCACGGCGTGGGCATTGATATCCATGAAGAGCCGCGCGTTTCCTCGCGTTGCGATAAGCTGCTGGTTCCCGGCCATATCATCACCATCGAGCCGGGTATCTATGTACCGGGTCTGGGCGGCGTGCGCATTGAAAATACCTGCGCCGTTACCGAAACCGGCGGCCGCCCCCTGTGCGGTGCATCCAAGGAGCTGCGCATCCTGTAAGCGCTGTCCTTTTGCAAATAAACACAACAACAATTGATGGAGGAATGAATCAATGATTACTGCTGGCGATTTCAAAAAGGGCATTACCGTAGAATGGGATGGCGGCGTTTGGACGATCGTGGACTTTCAGCATGTAAAGCCCGGCAAGGGTGCTGCCTTTGTCCGCACCAAGATCAAGAATATCATGACCGGCGCCGTGGTTGAGCGCTCCTTCAACCCCACCGATAAGATGCCCAAGGCCGTCATCGAAACCAAGGAGATGGAATATCTCTATAACGACGGCGAGCTGTACTACTTCATGGATCCCGAAACCTACGAGCAGATGCCCCTCAACCACAGCCAGGTGGAGGACGCCATTCAGTTCGTGAAGGAAAACACCAATGTGACCATCCGCTACTTCAAGGGCAGCGCCTTCTCTGTGGAAGCGCCCAACTTTGTAGAGCTGGAAGTGACCCAGACCGAGCCTGGCTTCAAGGGTGATACCGCTACCAATAACTTCAAGCCCGCCACCGTGGAAACCGGCTACGAGCTGCAGGTGCCGCTGTTCATCAACATCGGCGATAAGATCAAGATCGACACCCGCTCTGGCGAGTACCTGTCCAGAGCCTAATTAAAGGAGAATAGAATGAGCAATATCAATGATCGCGTTGCCTATCTGAAGGGTCTGGCCGAGGGCATGAAGCTGACCGACGAAACCAACGAAGGCAAGCTGCTGCTGAAGATGCTGGACGCTATGCAGGATATGGCCGAGGAGATCACCGCGCTGCGTAAGGATCATGACGAGCTGGACGAGTACGTTGAGAGCATTGACGACGATCTGGCCGATATGGAAGAGTACCTCTACGATGAGGACGACGAAGACGAAGGCTGCAGCGGTTGCTGCGGCTGCGGCGGTGATGACGATGAGGAAGAAACCGACGAGGATGACGACGACCAGCTGGTAGAATATACCTGCCCGCATTGCGGCAACGAAGTCACCTTCGAAATCGACGGCTTCGATCTGGAAGAAGAAAACCTCTGCCCTGCCTGCGGCAAGCCCCTATTCCCCATTGACGGCGAAGACAACGAGGATTCCGATCAGAAATAAAATGCGATTTACAAAAGGCCGTCCCTTGCGGATGGCCTTTTGCTGTTGTGGGGGATAAACGCAATGGCCTATATGCATGAATACGCCAAGCCCTTTTTCTTTGAAGGCGGTGAGCACGCCGTGCTGCTTACGCACGGCTTTACCGGCACCCCGGCCACCGTGCGCTATCTGGGTGAGCGGCTGCGTGACGCGGGCTTTACGGTGCAGGGCATCTGCCTGCCTGGCCACGGCACAAAGCTGGAGGACATGCGTCCGGTGCGCTGGCAGGATTATTTGAATGCCGAGCTGACTGCCGTGCGCGAATTAAAGGAGAAATATCCCTATGTGTCCGTGTGCGGCCTGTCCATGGGCGGCGATTTGACCCTGATTGCCGCCGAGCAGATGGAGGTGACCAGCTGCATTCCCATTTCCGCCCCCATGAAAACGCAGGTGCGCTTTGACTGGGCGGCAGGTGCGCTGTCCGTGTTTGTGCCGGTTACATATTGGCGGAACGGCGGCAAGGTTGACACAAACGATCCAATGAAGGATTACAAGGCCGGATACGCGGGCTTTCCCACCCGCAGCGTGACTGATTTGCGTCATCTGATGCACCTGGCGCGCAAAAACTTGTATGCGATTTCCTGCCCCATGCTGGTGGTGCAAAGCCACGGCGATCACACCATCAGCAAGGACAGCGCGGATATCATTCTGGCGGGCGCGGGCGCAAAGCAAAAGGAAATGCTCTGGCTGGCCGATGCGCCCCATGCCTGCACGGCCTCCAAGGCCTGCGATGAAATTGCCGAGCGCGTAATTCCCTTTCTGCGCAAGGCGCAGAACGCATGAGCTTGCTGCCGCATAGCATGAACCATCCTGAGAAAGGGGGAGAGCGCTATGCGGCTTTCTGATGCCATGACGCCCGCGCGCGGATGGGAGGAAGCAGCCATGCTGACGGCGCAGCCCCGTACCATCAGCGGCGGCGCAGCCCTGAACGCCCTGCGGGAGGCGCAGCGCGAAAACGATCGAACCCTGCAATCGGCCAAGGCTTTGCCTGTAAGCGCGCAGGAGCCGGAAAACGCGCAAAAGCCCGCCGGGGCGGTCGAGGCGCTTAAAGCCCCGAATACCCTGCGGCGGGCGGCGTTCCATCAGGCGATGCGTGCCTGGCGCGGCAATTAACGCGCGAAGACCTGCGTTACATATACATAGCCTTGATCGTCATAGCATACGCCGATGCCTACCTTGGTCCACTGGCTGCCCAAGATGTTGGTGCGGTGGCCTGTGCTGCTCATAAAGGCGGCTTCGGCCTTGTTGACCGTGGCATGATGGGCAATGTTCTCACCAACACCCTGATAGCTGTAGCCAAAGCGTTTGAGCATGGCGGCCATATTGCCATAGGTAGGGGACTCGTGCGCAAAGTAGCCGTTGGTTTTCATATCGCAGGATTTGATGCGCGCGATGCGGCAAAGCTCCTGATCCAGGGACAAAGCAGCCAGTCCATTTGCTTCCCGGTCAGCATTTAGTAAATTCCATGCAGAATACTCTTGCGCAGAGACGGAAACCGTAGTATAATCCCCAAGGTTCCCGGAGTTTGTGGGCGCGGCCGTGGGCTTGGCGGTTGGCTGAACCGTGGGCTGCGGCGTGGCCGTAGGCTTGGGCGCGGCAGTAGGCTGCGCGCTGGGAACAGGCGCAGGTGTGGCCGTGGCGCAGTCCTGGGGCTGATTGGTTGTGCCGCAGGCGCTGTTTGGATTGCGATAAGGCCAGTTGTTCACGCCAAACTGGGATGCGGGTGCGCCTTCCGCCAAGGATGAGGCGGCGAAAAGAACGGAAACCAGGGATAAACACGCGATTCTTTTGAGCTGTTTCATATGTACCTCCGTATTTGTTGCGAATGTATTACGATACCGCAATAAAAGCGTAAAACAAACGACCCGCAAAGTCAATTTGCTTTGCCAATTATCTGCCATGGAAATCCGTGGCATAGCATAAAGGAGTCTTTACTATGACGTTGACCAAATGCCCTCGCTGCGAGCTGAACTATATCCTGGACGGCGAACAGTACTGCAAAATCTGCCGCATGGAAATGAAGGGCGAGCCCGTTCGTGATGAAATTGAAATGTGCACTGTGTGTGGCGAGCATCCCGTGATGCCCGGCAAGGACGTGTGCCTGTTCTGCTATAAGGAAATGAGCGGCGAGGAGAATAACGACGATACCGAAAGCGAGAACATCCCCGTATCCGGGGAGGCTGCGCTGGATATCGATCCCATCAGCACCATGGATGAAATCATTCCTGATACCGAGGAGGATCCCGACGGCGCGATGTCGCTGGAAGCTCTGGGCGAGGAAGAGGATGAGGACGAGGACGACAATGACTTCGATGATGAAGAGAACATCGGCAAGCCTCGGAAGGGTAAAAAATGATCGTTTATGCCATCGGCGATTTGCATTTGCCAGGCGGCGATGATAAGCCGATGGCCGTTTTTGGCGCGCATTGGGAAGGCCATTGGGAGAAAATCTGTCAGGATTGGCGCGCGCGCGTAACAACGCAGGATGTGGTGCTGATCCCAGGCGATATCAGCTGGGCGATGCAGCTGGAGCATGCGCTGGACGATCTGCACGCCATCGCCGCCCTGCCGGGGCGCAAGATCCTGCTGCGCGGCAACCATGATTACTGGTGGAGCTCGCTTACCCGTGTGCGCGAGGCGTTGCCAGAGGGCATGTACGCCCTGCAGAACGACGCGATGACGCTGGAGGGTATTACTTTCTGCGGTTCGCGCGGGTGGACATGCCCGCAGAGCGCGGGAGATACCGAGAATGAGCGCCTCTACGCCCGGGAGTTATTGCGCCTGCGCATGTCGTTAGAGTGCGCGCGCAAGCGCAGCCCTGACGGCCCGGTGGTCGCGCTCACCCACTTTCCCCCCCTTGGCGAGGGCGGTGTGCGCACACGCGTATCCGACCTGATGGCGGAGTTCCATGTGAACGACGTGGTGTATGGACATCTGCATGGCGCATCCATCAAGACGGCCTATTCCGGCCAGGTGGACGGCGTGCGTTACCACTACGTTGCCTGCGATGGATTGGGCTTTAAGCTGGCACAGATCACGCAAAGTGGGGAGTAAACCCAGAATTTGGGCGAAAGCACCACTTAAAATCGCAACGAAAGACGCTTGTGTGGAGCGTCTTTTTTTATTTGTGGGGAATGCATGCCATATGGTGGGAAAACAGTAGAATATAGCCTGTAAATGGAGCTCAAATAGGCGCTGAGGATCAAAAATGTTGGCTTGCGGCCAAAGAAAATTAAGTTTTTATGACGTAAAAATTTATATAAAATATATAATTATTTGCAGATTAACTGTATATAATGCTCAATAAAATGCTGGGATATTATGGCAAATGCCCGCTAAATGCGAACAGTTTGCAAATTGAATACGAACACCTATTCCTAAAACAAAACAAATGTTTCAAAAGTGTAACGAAAATCCGTCCCAAAGTATTTACCACGCAGTTGACGAATTGAAAAAAGTGGTTCATAATGGTAGCACGACCCAGAAAGTGGTACGAAGTGGCGGAAAAGGTGGTGGACAGTGTGGAAGAAGAGCGCAAGGCGGAAATGACGCCTGCCCAGTCTGCACTGCTGGATAAGTATCGCCATCTGCTTCGCCGTGGCTTCCGCGGCGCGTACGTCCACGGCTTGGATACGAAGGGGCGCATGATCGTGCCCGCGTCCTTCCGCCAGGCGTTGGGGGATCGGTTTTACATCTGCATGACGCCGGACTTTAAGGCCATCGCCATCTATCCGCAGCATGAGTGGGAGCTGTACTACTGCTCTTTGCTGGAGCTGGCCGAAAAGGACATGCGTATGGAACGGGTTATCAACCTGTTTTCCAAATATACCTATGATGATTGCGAGTGCGACGCGCAGGGCCGCGTGCTGCTGCCCCAAAAACTGCGCGCACGTTTTCTGCAAGACGCCAAGGATGTGGAGGTCAGCGGCGCGGGTACGCATATCCGCGTGATGCGTAATGAAGATGCGCAGAGCGAGGAAGAAGCCTTTGAGGCTGAAATCCCCGATGTGCTGGCTTTCGAGGCTGAAATTGCCGCCCGTAAAAACAATTGACCAGGTTCTAAGCGAACCGATTGAAAGGATAAACTGAAATGTCGTTGGCAAGAAATCCGAACATGCCCTATGCCGTGGCGGGCCGTCAAACCCAGCCCTTTGAAAGAATGCATGTGCATAGCAATGTGCGCGTGCCTGCGGCAGAGGCAAGCGTGGATTACGATGGGCGCATGAGCTATTCCGCGCCCAACAGCGTACGCCGCCGGCGCGAATATGCGGGCGTGCCCATGCGGGCGGCCGCAGCGCTGGTGGTGATCGCCGTGTTTATTCTGTCCATTTTTTATCTGAGCGCGGTGTCCAATCGCTCGGCTGTGTACAAGAACCGCCAGCAGATTGTCAACGATATGCAGAGCCTGCAAAAGGAAATTACGGAATTGCAGGTGGAGGTGGCGCGGGCGCGCGATTCATCCACCATCTGCTATCAGGCGGCGCAGCGGCTGGGCATGGTATCCAGCCAGGGCGTAAAGCCGATTGAAATCTACGCGCCCAATACCCGGCCTGCCAATGCGGATTCCTCCCTCTCCGCCGGCAGCGTCGCAGCCTGGCGTTAAGCGCCGGGGCGGGCGCGCGTAAAATGAGGGGGATTTTTTATGCGCGCGGAACTGCTCATACGCAAAAGAATCTGGAAGCTGATGGTGGTGCTTACGGCGCTGTTTGGCGCGATCGTGGCGCGTATCATCAGCCTTACTGTTATACAGGGGGAGGCGCTTACAGCCCGCGGCGTGCGCCAGTGGACGCAGGAGGGCAAGGTGGAGGCACGGCGCGGCAGCATTGTGGATCGCAATGGGGAAACGCTGGCACTGAGCACCACGGCCTATATCGTATCCGTAAATCCCCGCAAGGTGACGGAGGATGCGGCCTTCGCCGCGCGCATGGCCGAGATGCTGGATGTTGAGCAGCAGACGATCCTCAATAAGCTGAAAAACAAAAACTACGCCTCTGTCGTCCTTAAGCGGCAGGTGCCCCGCGCCACCGTGGACGCCATCCGTACGCTGCGCGCGCAGGATGAATCCGCCGCAAAGCTGCTGCAGGGGCTGTCCTTCTCGGAGGATACGCGGCGTGTTTACATCAAGGGGCAGTTTCTTGCTCAGGCGCTTGGTTTGACCAATGTGGATTCCGAAGGCCAGTCAGGGCTGGAGCAGCAGTACGACGCGGTGCTCAAGGGCGAAGATGGCATCCTGCTGACCGAGGTGGACCGCAAGGCGCGCACCATGCCGCAAAGCAATACCACCTACATTGCCCCGCAAACGGGCAACACGGTGCAGCTGACCATCGACGCGAGCATCCAGAGCTTTGTGGAGCGCGCCATGCGCGAGTGCATCCAGGTCAATAACGCCAAATCCGTCACCAGTATTGTGATGGATGTGAACACCGGCGCGATTCTGGCTTTGTGCATGAAGCCTGATTACGATCCCAACAGCCCGCCGCGCGACGATATCCAAACGCTGACCGAGCTGATGCGCATCAGCGCTGTCAGCGACGCTTATGAGCCGGGATCGACCTTTAAAAGCCTGACCTGCGCCGCGGCGCTGGATGCCGGCGTGGCCAGCGTGGGGGATACCTTCCAGTGCACTGGCAGTATCCGGGTGGACGGTGATACCATCCGCTGCTGGAAAAAGAGCCATGGCCACGAAACGCTGGCCGAGGGGCTGAAAAACAGCTGCAATCCGGTGTTTGTCACCCTGGCGCTGCGTATGGGCACACAGCGGCTCTATCAATACCTGCGCGCCTTTGGGCTGGGCGTGCGCACGGGCGTGGATTTGCCAGGCGAGGGCACGGGCATCCTGATTAACAGCCGCTATGTCAAAAACGTTGATTTGGCGCGTATCGGCTTTGGCCAGAGCGTAGCCGTCACGCCTATCCAGATGATCACGGCCTTTTCCTCTGTGGTCAATGGCGGCAAGCTGATGAAGCCCTATATCGTCTCTGCCATTTTGGATGAGGACGGCGGTATTGTGCAGCGCACCGCGCCGCAGGTGGTGGCCAGCCCCATCCGGGCTGAAACCTCCCAGACCATGCGCGAACTGCTGGAAAAGGTGGTCAGCGAAGGCGGCGGTAAAAACGCCTATATCGAGGGCTACCGCGTGGGCGGCAAGACGGGCACGGCGCAGGTGTACATCGACGGTAAGGTATCCAGCAGCGTGCACATTGGTTCCTTTATCGGCTTTGCGCCCGCCGACGCTCCGCGCTTTGCCGTGCTGGTCATTGTCAATGCTGCCGATGTGCCGGTGGACTATGGCGGCACCACGGCTGCGCCCTATGCACGGCAGATTATCGAAGATACACTCAACTATTTGGGCTATGAAAAGGCCGGCGCAGCCCAGGAGCAGCGGGTGGAGATACCCGATTTTCAGGGCTGGACGCTGGACGAGGCGGTCAAGCGCCTGCGCAGCCTGGGCCTAAAACACGAAACGGATGGCGTGGGCGCAACTGTTACCGCCCAGATGCCTGCCGCTGGCGCCATGCTGAACGCAGGGGGGCAGGTGATGCTCTATACCGCCGAACAGCAGACGGTGACGCCTGATATCATGGTCTGCGTGCCCGACGTGATCGGCCTGTCCGTGGTGGAGGCCAGCCGCGCCCTGCGCGCGCGGGGCTTTGAACTGGAAATCAGCGGCAGCGGCGTGGCCGTCAGGCAGTCTCCGGCCTATGGTGCCTATGCCGCCCAGGGCAGCACGGTAAAAGTATCGTTTGCCATGCCCTAAAGGTTGTCAAACGGGAATAATTTGGATATAATATATAGGTTGTAAATAAGCGGGAGGAACAGGCAATGAAGCTGAGCGATCTGGCGCGCGCGTGCGCGCAGTATGTAACGGAAAGACGGGGAGACTGCGAGGTACTGCTGCCCTGCATGGACAGCCGCAAGAAAACCGAGCGGGGGCTGTTCTTCTGCATTTCCGGTGCGCGCTTTGACGCGCATGATTACGCTGCCCAGGCTGTGCAGAATGGCGCGGCGGCGCTGGTGGTGGAGCGCTTTCTGCCCCTGGACGTGCCCCAGCTGCTGGTTACCGATACCCGCCTTGCTTTCGGCCCCATGTGCGCCGAGCTGTACGGCCATCCGGCACGGCAGATGAAAATGGTGGGCATCACCGGCACCAAGGGCAAAACGACCACCAGCTATCTGATCAAGGCCATTTTGGAGCAGGCCGGCTGCAAATGCGGCCTGATTGGTACCACGGGCAATATGATTGGCAGCACCTTTATCCATGGCAGCATGACTACGCCCGAGGCGGACGAGCTGCAGGGTCTTCTGCGCCACATGGCCGATCAGCAGGTGCAGGCGGTGGTAATGGAGGTGTCCGCGCATGCCACGGCTATGCACCGCGTGGACGGCATCCTGTACGATGTGGGCTGCTATACCAACCTGTCGCAGGATCACCTGGATTATTTTGGCACGATGGACAAGTACTTTGAGGCCAAAAAGGTGTTCTTTACCCCGCGCTATTCCCGTGCCGCCGCCCTCAATGTGGATGACGAGAGCACGCGCAAAATCCTGGCCGATATTCAGATTCCTTATACCTGCTATGGTATCAGCTCCGACGCGGAGATTTACGCCCGCGATATCGAGATCACTGAGAACGGCGTTTCCTTCCGCATGTGCGTTAATAAGCGCGGCGAGCGGCAGATCAAGCTGCAAATGACGGGCATCTTTAACGTGTATAACGCCCTTACGGCGGCTTCTGCGGCGCTGCTGTTAGGGGTATCGATGGATGATATCGTCAAGGGGCTGGAAAGCGTGCGCGCCGTGCCTGGCCGCGCCGAAATGCTGGATACCGATACGCCCTACAAAGTGATCCTGGATTATTCGCATTCGCCCGACGCGCTGGAAAACATCCTCAAGGCCGTGCGCGACTTTACCCGCGGCCGCGTGATCGCGTTGTTTGGCTGCGGCGGCGACCGCGACCATGGCAAGCGTCCCATGATGGGCGAGATCGGCGGGCGGCTGGCAGACTTTTCCATTCTGACCTCCGACAACCCGCGCAGCGAGGATCCCTATCAGATTTTGGCCGCCATCGAGGAGGGCATCCGCCACACCAAGGGTGCGTATACCGTGATTGAGAACCGCCGCGAGGCCATCCGCTATGCGCTGGAAATCGCCCGCGATGGCGACGTGGTGGTGCTGGCAGGCAAGGGCCATGAAACCTATCAGGAGATCCGCGGCGAAAAGCATCCCTTTGATGAGAAAATCGTGGTAAAAGAGCTGCTTGCCGATATGCGCGCCCATAAAAACTGAGTAACCCAAAAGGAGAGATACGCATGCTGTACCTGTTTGCCGCCCCTGTCCTGGCCGTGGCGCTGATGCTGATTCTGATGCCCGGCTGCATCAAAGAACTGCGCAAGCTGAAGTTTGGCCAGACCATGTATGAGCTTGGCCCGCAAACGCACCTGAACAAAAAGGGCACGCCCAATATGGGCGGCCTGGTGATCGGCCTGGTCACGGTGGTGGTGACGGTGCTGTTTGCCGCGCTCAACTACAGCCGCCTTGCAAAGAACGGCGGCGAGCTTGCCCGCTGGTGGACGCTGGATAACGGCCTGTGGGGGCTGTTGTTTGTGGCGCTGGGCGCGATGGCCATCGGCTTTACCGACGACTATACCAAGGATGTAAAAAAGAACCACGAGGGCCTTAAGCCTATGCAGAAGGTGGCCGGCCAGCTGGTGGTGGGTCTGGTCTTTTCGATTTGGGCGTATTTCTATGTGGGCAGCGACGTGATTCTGCCCTTCACCGGCAAAACCTGGAACCTGGGCATTTTCTATATTCCGCTGATCACCCTGACGGTGCTGTTTATGACCAACAGCGCCAACCTGCAGGATGGGCTGGACGGGCTGCTGTCCTCGGTGACGGTGGTGGGCATGATCGCCTTTGGCGTGCTGGCCGTGCTGATGAGCCGCCTGACGGGTGCAAAGGCGCTGCTTGGCGAAACCTCGCGCGACGCGGTGGCCATCCTGTGCTTTACGCTGGCGGGCGCGGCCATCGGCTTTTTGCGGTTTAATCACTATCCGGCGCAGATCTTCATGGGCGATACGGGCAGCATGTTCATCGGCGGCGTGATGGTCGGCGCGGCGGTGGTGCTCAAGTGCGAATTCCTGCTGTTGCTGATCTGCTTCACCTGCGTGATGAGCTCGGTGTCGGTGATGCTGCAAACAGCCTATTTCAAATATACCAAGAAAAAGACAGGCACGGGCAAGCGCATTTTCAAGATGTCGCCCATCCATCATCACTTTGAAATGTGCGGCATGAAGGAAACGCAGATCGTGGCCATGTACGCCGTTGTGACGCTGGCGCTGGCCGCGCTGGCGATTCTGTCGGCTGTGAAATGGTTTGCCTGACGCGGGCATAAAATGAATTGCGGGGGTGATCGCATGCTGGATCGTACAAAGGCAAAAGAGAATTGGCAGGGCAAGCGCGTGTTGGTGCTGGGCATGGCGCGCAGCGGTATCGCTGTGGCGCAGCTGCTGTGCCGCTTTGGGGCTGTGCCGTTGCTGAACGACCGTAAAACCGAGCAGGAGTTAGGGGAGACGCTGGCGCCGCTGCGGGAGCTTCCTTGCGAGTGGCATCTGGGCGAGGACGCTGAAGCGCTGCTGCCGCAGTGCGATGTGCTGCTGATCAGCCCCGGCGTGCCCATCGATTCGCCCATTGTGCTCAAAGCCCGTGAAATGAACATTCCCGTAACGGGCGAACTGGAGGTTGCCTCCCAGCTGTGCGAGGGCACGCTGGTGGCGCTGACGGGCACCAACGGCAAAACGACAACCGTATCCCTGCTGGGGGAAATCTACCGCGCCATGGGCAAAATTGCCTATGTGGCGGGCAATATCGGCTATCCGCTGTCCGCCGCCGCGATGCTCAGCAAGCCTGAGGATATGCTGGTGGCTGAGGTGTCCAGTTTCCAGCTTGAAACGACGGATACCTTCCATCCGCGCGTGGCGGCGGTGCTCAATATCACCGAGGATCATCTGAACCGTCACTATACCATGGAGAACTACGCGGCGGTGAAGCGCCGCATTTTCGCCCGCCAGAATGAAACCGATACAGCGGTGCTCAACTATGACGATCCTGCCTGCCGCGCCATGGCCGAGGGCCTGCGCGCGCGGGTGGCCTGGTTTTCCCGCACGCAGGAGGTGCCGCAGGGCGCGTTTGTGCGCGAGGATAAAATCACCATCCGCTGGGACGGCGCGGAAAAGGCCGTATGCAGAACCGACGAGGTGTACATTCCCGGCCCGCATAACCTGGAAAACGCGCTGGCTGCGGCCATGATGGCCTATGCCTCCGGCGTGCCCACGGCCGTCATCCGCCATGCGCTGCGCACCTTTAAGGGCGTAGAACACCGCATCGAGCTGGTGCGTGAGCTGGACGGCGTAAAATGGTACAACGACAGCAAGGGCACCAATGTGGACTCCACCATCAAGGCCGTGCAGACCATGCGTGCGCCCACGGTGCTGGTGCTGGGCGGCTCGGATAAGCACGTATCCTTTGACGCGCTGGCCAGGGAGATCATCGCCAGCGGCCAGATCAAGTGCGTGGTGCTTTGCGGCGCGACGGCCCCGCAGATTGAATCTGCCCTGCTTGCGGCGGGGTATACGGCCATCGAGCATGCCGAAAAGTACCCCGAAATGGTGGCGCTGTGCCGCCGCCTGGCTGCGCCCGGCGGCAACGTGCTGCTCTCGCCCGCCTGCGCGTCCTTCGATCAATTCAGCGATTACGAGCAGCGCGGGCGCATATTCAAGCAACTGGTAAACGAGCTTCAATAATCCCCACTTTGCCGAAAGGATGCAGGAATGACAAACACGGTCGTCCTGCCAAAGAGAAAGCGCAGGCCGGTGGATAAAACCTTGCCTGTGATTATGACACTGCTGCTGATGATGGGGCTGGTGACGCTGTTTAGCGCCACGTATTACAATGCCCAGGATAGCGGCGACGCGCTGTCCGAGGTGAAAAAGCAGCTGTTTGGCATGGCCGTAGGCTTTGCGGCCATGCTTTTTACATCCCGTATTCCCTATTGGTTCTGGGGCAGGCATCGCGTGGCGCTGGCCGGATTGGGTCTCAGCGCCGTGCTGCTGGTGCTGGTCATCATCCCCGGCGTGGGCGTGTATATCAATGGTTCGCGCCGCTGGCTGCGGCTGGGGCCGTTGTCCTTTCAGCCAAGCGAATTGGCCAAGTACGCCGTGGTGCTCTTCGTCGCCCTGGCGCTGGCTGCGCGCGGCAAGCGCGTGCAGCGCTTCTTTACGGGCATCCTTCCGGTGCTGATTGCGCCGGGTGTGATGTTCCTGCTGATATTGGAGCAGCCCAACCTGTCCACGGCGGGCACGATTATCATCGTCAGCGTTATTCTGGTCATGCTGGCCGGGGCGCGCTGGCGGCACATGCTGGTGCTGGGCGCGGGGGGCTTGGCGCTGGGCGCGTATTACGCCTGGAGCGAGCCCTATCGCCGTGAGCGGCTGCTGTCCTTTACCAATCCGTTTGCCAAGATGAACGACGAGGGCTATCAGCTATCGCAATCGCTGATTGCCTTTGGCTCCGGCGGGTTGTTTGGCATGGGGCTGGGCTGCGGCAGGCAGAAATACGCTTACCTGCCCTATCCGGAGAGCGATTTTATCTTTGCCATTGTGGGGGAGGATTTCGGGCTGATCGGTTGCGTGGCCGTTATTCTGCTGTTTATTGCTTTTCTGTTTGCGGGCATGCGCATTGCGCTGACCTGCCCGGATACCTTCGGCTGCCTGCTGGCGGCGGGCATTACGTGCCTGATCTGCGTGCAGGCGTTTATCAATATGGGCGTGGTGGTCGGCGTGCTGCCCACCACCGGGCTGCCCCTGCCCTTCTTCAGCGCGGGCGGCACATCGCTGTCTATCACCATGGCGGCGGTAGGCGTGGTGCTGTCCATCAGCCGAACCTGCGAGCCGGTGCTGCGCAGTTAATCTGTCTTGCACCCCATTTTTCGTGCGGCATAGCATGAAAGCATGAAAAATGGAGGTGAGCGCATGGCAGGATTTCGAATCTGCGGCGGCGAAAAGATAGAGGGAACCCTGCGGGTGGATACCGCCAAGAATGCCGTACTGCCGATTCTGGCGGCCAGCGTGCTGCCCCAGGAGGATACTGTGCTGACCGATTGTCCACGCCTGGGTGATGTGGAATGCATGCGCGGGATCCTGCGTATGCTGGGCTGTGAATCCTGCTGGGAGGGCGATGCGCTGCGCATCTGCGGCGGCGCGCTCAGTCAGGGGGAAATGCCGGAAGAACTGAGCAAGCGCGTGCGCTCCTCGATCTTTCTGCTGGGCCCGGTGCTGGGCAGGCTGCGCATGGCCACCATGGCCTATCCCGGCGGCTGCGAAATCGGCCTGCGCCCGATTGATTTACATCTAAGCGCGCTCAAACGCATGGGCGTGCGCATCAGCGAGGAAGGCGGCATGCTGCGCTGCGACGGGCGCGATATGCACGCGGCGGATATCCACCTGGATTATCCTTCCGTGGGCGCGACGGAAAACATCATCATGGCCGCGGCGCTGCTGCCAGGCAGAACTACCATTAGCAACGCGGCACGTGAGCCGGAAATTGAGGATTTGCAGCGTTACATCAACGCCATGGGCGGGCATGTGCAAGGGGCGGGTTCGCCGCTGATCGTGATCGAGGGCGTCAGCCGCCTGCATGGCGTTACCTATCAGCCCATGCCGGATCGCATTGCTACGGGTACATACCTGTGCGCGGCGGCGATTACGGGCGGGCAGATCGAATTGACCAACGCCCGGCCGCGCGATTTGACGGCAGTGCTGGATAAGCTGCGCGCCATGGGCTGTGTGATTGCCGAAGGGGAGCAGGCGCTGTATTTATCTGCCCCGGAGCGGCTGCAAAGCTTTGATGCTCTGCAAACCCAGCCGCATCCCGGCTTTCCCACCGATATGCAATCGCAGATGCTTGCGCTGGCCTGTGTGTGCCGTGGCGCAAGCGTCATTGAGGAAAAGGTGTTTGAAAACCGCTTTGCCATTGCGGGCGATCTGTGCCGCATGGGCGCGAACATCCGCGTAACGGGCCGAGCGGCGCTGATTCAGGGCGTGGAGCGGCTGCATGGCGCACATGTGGCGGCGCATGATCTGCGCGGCGGAGCAGCGCTGGTGCTGGCTGCGCTGGCCGCCAGCGGCGAAACGCTGGTGGAAGACGTGCATCTGATCGATCGCGGATACGAACGCATGGAAGAAAAACTAACGGCCCTGGGCGCGAAAATAGCGCGCGTATAGGCCATGCATGAAAGGAGCGCAGGATGGAGCCAAACAACATGCAGCCGGGCACGGAGCCCGTGCAGACGCCCAACCCAGGCCAGGAGGATGTGCGCATCATCGGCGAGATGCCGCGCCGTCCGGCCAAACGCGGGCTGTATACCCTCATCGCCGTGCTGGTGATGCTCACCGTGGCCGCGATATTTGTGCGCGATCAGGTGTTCAAAATCCGTGATGTTGAAATTCGCAGCGTGCAGAATATCTCTCAGGAGGAGGTTATGCGGCTGTCGGGCATCACGGCCAATACCAGCTATTTTGGCCTGAATGAGGAGAAAATCCGCGCGGGCATTGAAAGCAATCGCTACCTGCGCTTTGAAAGCATGGAAAAGGTGTGGCCCAATGGCGTTATTCTCAATATTCAGGAGCGCCAGCCGTGCATTAATGTGCTGAACGCGGGCATCCAGTATGTGGTGGCCAGCGACGGCATGGTGCTGGAAGCCTATGCTTCGCTGCGCCTGGATAACGGCTGCATCAAAACTACTGGACTGAACATCCGCGATATTCGCGTGGGCTCGCAGGTGATCTGCTATAACAGCGAGCAGCTGGACGCGATGCTCAATATCGTGGCGGAGCTGGATGCGCAGGGCTGCATGAATGAGATTGCGGAGATGAACCTGTCCATGCTGGACAGTATCTATCTGGTGACAACGGATAGCTACGTGGCCAATATCGGCGACGCTCAGCAGTTGCGGCCCAAGATTGGCACTGTTCGCGCAGTGGTAACGGAGCTGCGCAATCGTGGCTTGAAGGGCGGCATGATCGAGGCGACTGTGCCGGGCGAAGCCTCCTATCGGCCTGTAAGCAATTAAATAAAACGCAGAAAGCCAGCTAGAGCAGACTTTCTGCGCCGTACACGCCGCCGCTTCGGATTAATAGCGCCGCCAAAGGCGGCTGAGGGCAGGCGATTTTACAAATCGCCGCCCGAAACCCGCGCTTGCCGTAAGGCAGCAGCGCGGGGCGTACAAATGAAGGGGCTGTTGCCCCTTCATGCATCCCAGAAGCTTTAATGAGGCTTTTTGACAGCCTGATCCGTGCTGTGCACGACTATGCTGGGAAGCGAATCACTTCGCTTCCCGGCTTTTTTCATAGGCAAGCTGCGCTGCGCCCCACAGCGCGTCATGCTGCGCGGAGACGGTCTGCGCATATGGCAGCAAGGCTTCAAAAGCAAGCACGCGATAGGGGGATTCATGCGTCAGCAGCCCGCCCAGCAGTGCCAATCGCGGGCGTGGCATATCGAGCCGTTTGGATAGCGCCTGCGCGATGCGCGCAAGCTCCGCCGCACCCTGCCTAAGAATCGCCAGGCTGGCTTCGTCGCCCGCCTGCGCGCAGGCAAGCACCGCCTTGGCCAGCGCGGCGATGGCTGATTTATCCTGCTCGCTGTAATAGACATAATTCAATATGCCCTGTACGTCCTGACTGCACGTGGCTTGATACACGGCCTGCAGAAGCGTCTGCGCGTCCGCACGGCCATCCGCCGTTTGTACGGCCAACGCCAGCGCAGCGCGTCCCAGCGCGTAGCCGCTGCCGCAATCGTCGATCAGATGTCCCCAGCCGCCCACGCGCGCGGTTTGCCCGGCGGTATTGCGGCCAAAGCCCACCGAGCCCGTGCCTGCAATCAAAATGCAACCAGGGCCGTCCATGGCCCCGCGCAGGGCGATTTCAAAATCGCTGCACAGCATCAGCGCGCCTGCAAAGCCGCGCTGTGCCAGGGAAGCTTCCAGCAGTTGCCTGGCCTTGGGGGAGGATACGCCTGCGCCGCCGATACACAGCGCCGCGCAGTCCGCCAGGGCGGGGCATGCTGCCCACAATTCATCCAGACGCTGGCAAAAGGCTTGTTCGCCGATGGAAGCGATGTTGAAGGGGCCAAATTCTGCGCTGGACAGCACGGCGTTTTGCGCATCGCGCACCTGCAGGCGAGTGCTGGTGCCGCCGCCGTCTATACCTGCTACCCATGTCATACGCTTTCCTCCAAATGCACGGGCAAGCGTCCGTAGAAATGGCCGCTGTCCAGCGCCGCAATCAGCGTGCGCAGCGCGGCGGGGGAATAGTCATATACGGCGATTTTGCCTATATCGGGCAGCAGTGGCAGATCGTAGGGATTGCGCAGCGCAGCGGCTATCATGGGCTTGCTCAGGGTATGCAGTGCCCGCGCCAGCGCGATCTGGCCGGGGAACAAATGCCCGTTGCAGGTAAGCAGCAGAATGCTGTCATAGCCGGCTGCCTGCGCCGTGAGGCGGGCGATTTCATCCTCGTCCGGATCCTTGCCGCACACGGCTGCGCCGCCGCCATAGCAGCGCCGAAGCAGCAGCGGAGCGGCTTCCATGGCTGCTGCCGCGTTGCCTGCCAGCGAGGCACGGTAATCCTCCGGCCCACAGAAGAATGTGCGCTCGTCCGGCTGGAAGAGCGGCCCGCTGACGTGGGTGATCGCGCGGCGCAGCATCCACTCTGCGGCTTCCCGGTCAGGGATCAAACCGACCAGCTCGGGCTGCGCGCTGGTAAAGGCATAGCGCTCCTTGGTGCGCAGGATGCGCTGCATGGACGCCTGCGCCTGGGTTTCATCCAGTCTGCCTTCCTGTGCTGCGGCGCGCAGATATTCGGCGGTTTCGCGTTGCAGGGTCTCATTGCTGCTGACAAAAACCAGATCCACGCCCGCGTTCATGGCAGCCAGCGCGCCCTGCGGCGTGCCGTAATGGCGCTGGATTGCGTCCATGCACATGCAGTCGCTCAGAATCAGCCCGTCAAAGCCCAATTGCCCGCGCAGCAGATCGTGCATGATACGGCGGGACATGGTGGCAGGTACGCCGTCCGGCTCCAGGCGCGGAAACAGAATGTGGCTGCTCATGATGGCGGGGATGCCACCCTTGATGGCCGCGCGAAAGGGAAGCAGCTCACAGGCTTCCAGCGCGGGTAAATCCTTGTCCACGCAGGGCAGGCCGATGTGCGAATCCACCGCCGTATCGCCATGCCCGGGAAGGTGCTTTCCGCAGCAGCAAACGTTTTCGTTTTGATAGCCAAGCACAGCTTCACGGGCAAAATCTGCTACGCGCGTGGGATCATCGCCAAAGCTTCGCACGCCGATGACGGGATTGCGCGCGTTGCTGTTTACATCCAGCACAGGGGCAAGGTTCAGATTAACGCCAAGGCCGCGCAGCTGGCGTGCGGTGATCTGCGCTGCGATGCGCGCGCTCACCGGATCGCCCGTTGCGGCGACAGCCATATTGCCCGGCGTGACGACGGCGTCCGCGCTCAGGCGCGATACCATGCCGCCCTCCTGATCGATGGTAATGAAGGCGGGATGGCCGGTTTCGGATTGAACCAGCTGCTGGATATCGGCGCACAGGGCGCGGAGCTGGGCATTGTCTACCACATTGTGACGAAATAAAATGACATTCCCGATTTTATATTGCCGCACAAGCTGGCGGAAGGATTCGGTCAGCGCCGGCCCCTGAAAGCCGAATACCAGCCGCTGGCCGATGATAGCATGCAGATCCATGTAGACACTCCTTCTTGACAATTTCCCGTGCAGGGGATACACTGACATTAGCAATTTATAGGAAAACGGAGGGTTTGTATGGAACATCCCCTGCAAAGACTGTGGAATAAGCCCGAGCGCCTGGTGATCGGCTTCATGTCCGGCACGTCGGCTGACGGCGTGGACGCGGCGCTGGTGCGCATATCGGGCTATGGTGTTGAGACCAGGCTGACCCAGCTGGCGTTTTGCTTTACGCCCTTTGACGAGGCCACGCGCGCAGAGGTGCTGCGCCTGGCGGGCGGTGGAAGTGCGGCGGCGGCGGACTTTTGCCGCATCAATTTTCATCTGGGCCAGCTATACTGCGAGGCGGGCGACGCGCTGTGCCGTCAGGCGGGCATTGAGCGGGCGCAGGTGGATTTGATCGGCTGCCATGGACAGACGCTGTGGCACATTCCGCAGGAGGAAATCTACCTGGGCAGGTCCCAGCACAGCACCTTCCAATTGGGCGAGTCCGCCATGCTGGCCGAGCATTTCGGCTGCCCCACGGTGGGGGATTTCCGCGTGCGCGATGTGGCCGCGGGCGGCTTGGGCGCGCCGCTGGTGCCCTATACCGAATTTTTGCTTTATCGCAGCCGGGAGGAGTGCGTGGCTCTGCAGAATATCGGCGGCATCGGCAATGTGACCGTGCTGCCGCGCGACTGCCGGCTGGAGGATGTGTTTGCCTTTGACACAGGCCCGGGCAATATGCTGATGGACGCGCTTGTGGAGCGACTGACGAACGGCAGGCAGCATTACGACGCAGGGGGCAAAATGGCCGCGCAGGGGCGCGTGGATGCGGGCTTGCTGGCATTTTTGATGCAGGATCCATATTTGCAGCGAAAGCCGCCCAAAACCACAGGCCGCGAAGCCTATGGCGCGCCGTATCTGGCGGCGCTGCTGGATTACGCTGCGGCGCATGGCGTATCGCTGCTGGATACGCTGGCAACCGTCACCCGCTTTACGGCGGAGTGCATTGCCTATGGCCTGCAGCGCTTCAGCCCCTGTCGTCCGGGACGCATGATTGTGGGCGGCGGCGGATGCTATAACCTGACGCTGATGGCGCATCTGCGCGCGCTGCTGCCCGACTGCCGGGTGATGACCAACGAGGATCTGGGGCTGGATGGCAACGCCAAGGAGGCGGTTGCCTTTGCCCTGCTGGCCAATGAAACCATCTTTGCCAGCTGCAATAACGCCCCCGGTGCCACGGGCGCGCGGCATCCTGTGGTGATGGGAAAAATCAGTCTATAACGGCACGCAGCGCCAGCGCAACACGGCCATCTGCCTGAGAAAGCAGGCGCTTGGCCGTGTTTTCATTTACCCCGCGCAGCAGCATGACGATGGCGGGCTTGCAGGCATAATGGCACTTTTCCAGCGCGTCGACGGCAGCTTCGTCGCTTTCGCCCGTGGCCTCGCGCACGATGGTAACGCAGCGGCGAATCAGCTTTTCATTGCTGGGCTTTACGTCTACCATCAGGTTGCCGTACACCTTACCCAGGCGGATCATCGCGCCGGTGGACAGCATGTTCAGCACCATTTTCTGCGCGGTGCCGCTCTTCATGCGTGTGGAGCCGGTGACGACCTCGGGGCCGGGGGTGGGCGCGATGCCGATATCGGCCAGCGTATCAATCTGCGAGCCGGGGCAGCAGGTAACGCCGATCACCGGCGCGCCCAGCTCTTTGGCATAGGCCATTGCGCCCAGCACATAGGGCGTGCGGCCGCTGGCGGCGATGCCCACCAGCACGTCGTTTTTGCAAAAGGAAATGCTGGTTAAATCCTTGCGGCCAAGATCGCGGTTATCCTCCGCGCCCTCCACGGCCTTGAAGATGGCCGGATAGCCCCCCGCAATCAGCCCCACCACCATTTCGGGTGGGGTGGAGTAGGTAGGCGGACACTCCACCGCATCCAGAATGCCAAGACGGCCAGATGTGCCGCAGCCGCAGTAAACCAGCCGTCCGCCGCCGTGCAGATGGGCGGCGATGATATCCACGGCCTGAGCAATCTGCGGGCATACCAGTGCTACGGCCTCAGCCACGCGGTGATCCTCGCGGTTGATCAGCCGCACCATATCCAGCGTGGACAATTCGTCAATGTGCATCGTTTCGGGGTTGCGCTGCTCGGTGCGGATGCTCTTCAAATCCTCCATGGGTTACATATCCTCCAGTGTTTTTACCAGCTTCACCTGCTCGGGCGGGATCATAAAGCACTCGCAGTATTGCCTGCGCCCTTCGATGCCGCGCAGGCGTTTGAGATGGCTGTAGTATTCCTTATAGGGAAAGCTGCCGTGCACGGTGAAGGCATGGTGATTGATGGCCTTTTCCCACAGGGCGAAGCCCTGCGATACGTCCATGTATACATAGGGCTTGAAATCCTGCGCGTCCTCCCAGTTTTCGGCATAGTACAGCGTGCGGGCAAAATGCGGCGGCAGCTCACGCTCAAAGCCCGCGATGGCTGCGTAAAACCATGCGTCCGTCACGATAGCATGGCAGGCCATATGATCCTTGTGCATGCTGCAGGCATGGTGGGTGACGATAATATCCGGCTTGACACGGCGGATAATATCGCACACCTCAAAGCGCACGGCGTCGTTGTTGGGCAAAAGACCGTCGGGGTGATCCAGCACGATGGCCTCGCCGCCCAGATCGCGCATAAAGGCCTGCGCCTGGGCGATTTTTTCCTGCCGGTAGGCGGCGACGTCCGCCCCGGCGGGCGCGCCTTTTTCACCCGCCGTCAGCGCCAGGGTGACGGCATGGCCGCCCGAAACGGCACAGGAGGCAAGCAGCGCGCCGGCGGTTAATTCCATATCGCCGACATGCGCGCCGATGGCTAAAATGGTTTTGTTCATGGCTTACAGCTCCTTGATCATCACGGCGAAATATCGCCTGGGGGTAAAGCCTGCGGCCTGATAGATGCGCTGTGCGGGATTATTCACGCCCGTAAACAGCGACATATACTGCGCGCCGCAGGCACGCTCGGCCAGGCACAGCTTGTTAAACAGCAGCGTGCCCAGACCGTGACCTTCATACTGCGGGGATACGCCCAACCCGGCAAAGTAGCCGCGGCCGCTTGGCTCGGGATATATGGGGCCTGTAAAGCCTGCGACCGTATGCCCCTTGAGGCCGACCAGCAGGTATTGCCCGGCGCTGGCGGCGGGAATCTCGCTGCTCCACATGCTGTTGCCCAAGGCGGATAGCATATCGTCCAGCCCTTCATGCAGGCCGGGCTGATAGCGCGCCACGGTGTAGCCCTCCTGCGCCATGGCGCGCTCTTTTTCGGCCATTGCGGGGGGATAAGCATAGGCGGAGAGATCGAGATACATGGCCATCTCGGTCGCGGCCTCGCGGTAGCCGTATTGCAGCATGCGCTGATACAGCGGCAGATCGCGCGGGATGCCGGGCATGTTGTTGTGCTGATGGCCGGGCGTGCCGGGGATGATCCAGGGCAGACGGATGGGATTGAAGAACGTAACGGCGGATACGCTTTTGCCAGCCTGACGGAAAGAGTCCTCTAAAGCTGTCAGCAGCACGCGGGCGTTCTCATCAGTATCCAGCGCCTCGCTCAGCAGCAGGCAGCTGACATAGCCGCGCACCGCGCCCTGCGCCAGATGCGCGCCTGTGCAGCCATTGATGAAGCCCTGCGCCTGGCCGTCAACATCCAGCACGAATGTGTGCGCGGCGCTGAAATCGGAATGCGCAAGCAGCAGGGCGCGCAGACCAGCCTCATCCTGCGGGGCGTATCCGGCACGCACACCGGCCGTGTTCCACAGTTGGAGCACGGCCGGCGCATCGGAAGGAATATAATGTCTGATTTGCATATTAGCCTTTCACAGCGCCGATGGTGACGCCCTCCAGGAAGTACTTTTGCAGCGCGAAGAACAGGATGAACATGGGCAGCGCGGACAGCGTGGCCCCGGCCATCATGGGCGCGAACAGCGTTTCGTTGGCAAACTTGAAGGTTTTCAGGCCTACCTGGATGGTATACATGCGGTCCTTGCTGGTCACTAGGAAGGGCCAGAAGAAGGTGTTCCACGAGGACATGAAGGTATTGATGGCCATGACTGCCAGCACTGTTTTGGACAGCGGCAGCACGATGCGCACGAAGATGCCCGGATGGCTGCAACCGTCCAGCTTGGCGCTTTCGATCAGCGGCGTGGGGATGCTGGCGAAGAACTGCTTGGCCAGAAACACATTGTAGGAGGTAACGATGCCCGGCAGGATCAGCGCTACATAGGTATTGGACATGTGGAATTTATTGACTACCAGGATGTAGAGCGGCACCTGCGTGACCTGATAGGGGATCATCATGGCCACCAGAATCAGCCCGAACAGGAACTTGCTGCCTTTGAAGGGAATCTTGGCAAAGGCGTAGCCCGCCATGGAAGCAAAGATCACATTGCCCAGCACCGTGCTGGCCGAGGTGATAAAGCTGTTGCCGATCCAGCGCAGGGAATAGGGGCTGAAATCAAAGAACGCGACATAGGAATCCAGCGTCCAGCGCTTGGGAAAGATGGTACGCATGTTGCCCGCTGTGGAGACGGCGGGGCCAAAGGAAGAGGTGATCATATAGAAGATGGGAAACAGTGCCAGTGCCGCGAAGATGACCAGCACCAGCGCGATCAGCGTGTTGCGCAGGTGCAGCAGGCCACGGTTGTTGCGATGCTGCGAATACAAGCCCGTAGATGCCATATGCCCACCTCCTTAATATTCCACATCCACGCCCATGAGCTTGAACTGCAGGAGCGAGATGATGGCGATGACGATTGCCAGCAGGATCGCCTGCGCGCAGGCCAGGCCATACTTGGAGTATTCAAACGCGTTTTTATAAATCAGCAGACCGATCATGGTGGTGCTGTTATCCGGGCCGCCGCCCGTCATCATAAAGGCGTTCATGAAAACCTGGAAGGAGCCGATCACGCCCGTTACCAGCAGGAACAGCGTGGTGGGCTTTACCAGGGGAAACACAATGTAGCGCACCTTTTGCATAAAGGTGGCGCCGTCCAGCTCGGCGGCTTCAAAATAGCTGTTGTCAATGCCCAACAGAGCCGCAATATAGATGATGATATTGCTGCCCTGGCCCGACATCAGGGCCATAAACATCAGCGACAGCATGGAGGTTTTGCTGGAGGAAAGCCAGTTTTGAGTGGGCAGGTGCAGGAAAGAAAGCACCTGGTTGAACAGCCCCTGGGGGGAGGAATCGTAAATCCACAGCCATACCACCGACAGCGCGACGCCCGAGGCGATGCCCGGCAGGTAGTAGATGGACTTGAACACTGACTGCACCTTGCGCGGGAAGGGCAGGATCATGATGGCGATGGAAAACGCCAACAGAAGAGAAAGCGGCACCACCACGGCGGTATACACCAGCGTGTTTTTGGTGGCTTTGTAGAACAGCGCGTTTTTGAAGGTTTCGGCATAGTTTTGCCATTTGATATACTGCGAGCCAAAGGGGCGATACTTTAAAAAGCTCGTCTCCACAGCGCTGATAACGGGATATAGCGTGAAAATGCAAAATACCAGCATGGATACGCCGATGAAGGCATAGCCCCACAGATCGTCGCTGGTCAGGCGGAAGCGCTTGCGCGCGGCAAGGGAAACGCCTTTGCTTGTCGTCATGTGATTCATTCCTTCCAAACTTGGTATGGCTCGCAGTCAATAGAAAAGCCGCCCGCCACGATGCAGCGGGGCGGGCGGCAATTCCTTTTGCCGTTCAGGCGGGGATTAGATCAGGCCGTTCGCACAGCCGTCCGCGCCAAAGAGCTTTACAGCTTCCTGGCAGATGGCGTCGTATACCTGCTGAGCGGTGGCTTCGCCAGCCAGCAGAGCCTGGAACTTGGGTACGATCACTTCGTCACGCAGCTGACGGGCATTGGTGCTCTGCTCGGCGGAAACGCCGGAGGGAGGCGCAACGACCAGGCCGATTTCACGGGCGGCGCAGGCAGCGTTGCCTTCGTCCAGACCGGTGATGGCATACTTGGCATAAACTTCGCGGCCGCTCTTGCAAACGGGATCCAGCAGCAGGGTGGAGTCTACCATCGCGGCGCGATCGCCGGAGCACAGGTAATCCAGGAACAGGCAAACGTTCTTGAGGTGCTCGTCGGTGGTGTTCTTATTGCGCAGGGCAACCAGACCGTCCACGGAGCCGAAGCAGGTTTCCTTTACGCCTTCCATCGTGGGGATGGGCAGGAAAGCATAGTTCACATGGATGGAGTTTTCAACGGCCTTGCCGTCGTTGGCGGCCAGGGCGGCGTTGTTCTTGTTGATGTTGAGCTCGAACAGGGGCATGGCCTTGCCGAAGATCATGGCGTTGCCGGTTTCGCACATTACCATGCGCTGGCCAGCTTCTACGGCGTACTTGGGCATATAACCGGAGGAGGTCATTTCTTCAACGGCCTTGAGCAGGTTCAGCATGTTTTCGGAGGTGTAGGCATACTTCAGATCCGCGGTGAAATCGTTGGTGATGCCGGCGGAAGCGCCGAAGATGCTGATGAAGTCAGCCGCGGTAACGCCGGAGTTGGCGAACACGAAGCCGAAGCAGTTGTCGGTGGTGCCGTTCTTGATGACTTCCAGGAATTCCTTATAGGTCCAGCCTTCAGACTGAATCTTGGCCACGTCCGCACCAGCGGCGGTCAGCATATCCTTGTTGGCGCCGATGGACTGGATGGTGATGTAGAGGGGCAGGCCGTATACATGGCCTTCCAGGGACATGTAGTCCAGCGCGTTCTGATCGTAATCAGCCAGGCGCTCGGCGTCCATGTACTTGTCAATTTCGATGCCGACGCCCAGGTTTACCAGGGTGCCGATGGTGGAATAGCTGACTTCCGCGATGTCGGGGGCTTCACCGGCATTGGCCAGGGTGGTCAGCTTGCCATTGTGCTCGTCCCAGGAGGTCTTGATGATTTCAACCTTGATTTCGGGATGGATGGCGGTGAACTCATTGGCCCAGGTTTCGATATCGGTCAGATAGGTGCCGGTGACCGGGGGAACCATCACGGTGATGGTATCGGTTTCAGCCAGGGCAGGAACGATGCCAAGCAGCAGCATGGCGGCCAAGAGAATCGAGAGAACCTTTTTCATGTTAGACCCTCCGTTGTTAAATTGTGGGATTCCGCAATGGAAAGGAATCCTTTTGTTAAGATTATACAGAAATAAGACCGCTTTGTCAATCAAAAAATCTCAAATTTTAGCAGGGGCACACTTGCATTTTTCAAAACGACGAAATTGCAGAATCCGACATTCTTCCCGCTTGAGCGCGGCGATACGGATGCGTTTTCGTGGCGGTGGGCGCAAAAAGGGCGAAGCACAGCATAAAACGTCTCCAATAAACATAAGCTATAAACGGCGCAGTGCGCCATTTTTCCGCGCGCAAGGAGGCAAAAGCCCCCTCAAGGGGCAAAATATTCGAGCGGGCGGTAAATTATTGATGAATATTTGTAAAGATTTGTGAAATACCTACTTGAAAAACTGTCACAAAAAGGTTACAATTAAGTATCCTAATGACATGGGCGCATTCGGCAGTTTGCCATGCGCGCACGCGGCGGCGTGAGCGCTGCGACGGACGGGGGATGAGGGTTGTAATGAAGAACACTGTAACGGCCATTGATTTCGGCACCAGCAAGATTGTCGCCCTTGTGGCGGAAACCAGCGGCCGCCAGCGCTGCGATATTATCGGCGCGGGCTTCTCTGCCTATTCCGGCTTTGCCGATGGGCAGTGGAACGAGCCTAACGCCTTGAACGAGGCTATTTCCAATGCGGTGCACGAGGCGGAAACGCAATCGCACACCCGCGTGCGTGAAGTAAACGTGGGCGTGCCGGGCGAGTTTTCCCGCGTGTATGCAATCGAAACCAAGATCGATCTTCAGGGCGCCGATCCGCATGTGACGGTGCGCAATATTGAAGATCTCTTCCGCCGCGCCACCGAGGAGCTGGGGCAGGTGCAGGGTGTGATCGTCCATCGCAGCCCCGCCTGGTTCATGGTGGACGAGGGCAAAAAGACCCTGGAGCCCATGGGCATGCGCGGCAGCTCGCTGCGCGCGCTGGTTTCCTTTGTGGTGGCCGATCAGTTTTTCCTGGATGATGTAAGCGAGCGTTTCCGCGCGCTGAACATCACCGTAAACAGCTTTTTCTCCACCCCGGTTGGACAGGCTATGCTCTTTATCCCCGATGAGGAGCGCGACCGTACCGCTCTGCTGGTGGATATGGGCTATCTGAACACCGAGGTCATGGCCGTGGAGGGCGACGCGGTGATCTTCCACAAGGTCATCCCCATGGGCGGCGGCGATATCGCGGCCGATCTGGCCTATGGGCTGGAAATCCCCCTGTCCTCTGCCGAGCAGATCAAGCGCGCTTATGTTTTCGGCGTATCCGCCGGGGATGAAAAATACGACGCGCTGGATCGCGACGGCGTAAGCAAATCCTTTACCCGCGAGGAAGTGGCCAATGTGCTCGAGCCCCGTGTGGAGGAAATTGCCGAGGCTATTCATGACGCGGTCAAGGGCAGCGGCGTGCGCCTGGGCAACTGGTCGGTGGCGTATCTGACCGGCGGTGGCCTGGCCATCAACCGCGGCGGCCGCGATTTCCTCAGCGCCAAGCTGGATCGCCCTGTGCGCGAGCTGCCGCGCAAAACCGGCAAGCTCTCCAGCCCCGTCTATACCAGCGTGCTGGGTTTGCTGGATCTGATCATCGACACCCTGGTCAATGCCAACGCAAACCGCGGCGTGCGCGCCTTCTTCAATAACCTTTTCGGCGGCTGATGCAGGCCGCAGCCAATATCAATTACCGGAGGGAACATTATGCTGGAACTCCAAATGGATCAACAGAATCAGGGCTTTGCTTCTATTAAAGTAGTCGGCTGCGGCGGCGGCGGCAACAATGCTGTCAACCGCATGGTGGACGCCGGGCTGCGCGGCGTGGATTTCATCGCCGTTAATACCGATCGTCAGGCGCTGGGTCTGAGCAAGGCCGGTACCAAGATTCAGATCGGCGAGAAGCTGACCAAGGGTCTGGGTGCGGGCGCTGTGCCCGATATCGGTCGCCGCGCGGCGGAGGAAAGCCGCGAGGAAATCGCCGGCGCGCTCAAGGGCTCCGATCTGGTGTTTGTTACCGCCGGTATGGGCGGCGGCACCGGCACGGGCGCGGCCCCTGTGGTGGCAGAAATCGCCCGCGAGCTGGGCTGCCTTACCATTGCCGTTGTGACCAAGCCCTTCCTCTTTGAGGGCAAGCAGCGCATGAAGAACGCAGAGCTTGGCATCAACGAGCTGAAGCAAAGCGTGGATACGCTGGTAGTGATCCCCAATGATCGCCTGCTGCAGGTGGTCAGCAAGGGCACCACGATGCTGGAAGCCTTCCGCAAGGCGGACGACGTGCTGCGTCAGGGTATTCAGGGCATTTCCGATCTGATCGCCGTGCCTGCGGTGATCAACCTGGACTTTGCCGATGTGCGCACGGTGATGGAATCCGGCGGCATGGCCCACATGGGCATCGGTACCGGCAGCGGCGAAAACGGTATGGTCAACGCTGCCAAGGAAGCCATCTCCAGCCCGCTGCTTGAAACCAAGATCGACGGCGCGCGCGCTGTGCTGATCAACGTGTCCGGCGGCAAGGATATGAACATCATGGACGTCAACGAGGCCGCCAGCCTGGTCATGCAGGCTGCCGACAGCGAGGCCAATATTATCTTCGGCGCCAATATCGACGAAGAACTCAAGGACGAAGTGCGCATCACTGTCATTGCCACCGGCTTTGAAAAAACGCCCTTCCCGACGCGCGATCCCAAGGGCAAGCGCCCCAGCGCGCGCAGCGCTACCGGCCCTTACGGCATGGCCAGCGCCGCGATGAATCCCTATGAGAACCGCACACCCTCCGAGCCTGTCAGCGAGGATGCGCCGGCTCCCCTCAATACCTATGATGCGGATTCCTTTGCGCCCGGCATGCGGCCCATGGCCGCGCAGCGCCCGATGACGAGCGTGCCCTACGCGCCCTCGCCCTACGCCGCGCCCACCTACGCTATGCCTCAGCAGCCTGCGCAGCAGCCCTATGTGCCTTATCAAACGCCTGCCGCGCCCGCTCCCGTGCAGGAGCAGCCGGCGGCCAGCGAAAAGGATGATCTGGGCGTGCCTGCCTATCTGCGCCGCAAAAAGTAAAAAGAGATTTTCAGCCCGTCGCTGCATGTTCAGTGACGGGCTTTTTGATGTGAAATCTGGTGGTTTATTTTGGATTGACAAAGACGGGAAATCATGCTAATCTATCGGTGTTAGATATGCTTAACCGCTGTGGCGGTTTTCTTAATCTACCGATGTTAGATATGTCTAACTAATGAAACGAGCATGAAAGGATGACGCGCTCATGGATAAAATCGCCATCATTTTTTCCACCATCACCGGCAATGCTTTCCGCCTGGCCGAGGCAGCTGCGGCGGTAACGCCCAACCACGTCGGCCCATATAACATCCGTTATGTCAATCAGGAGGTGATCGATCTGTTCGATACCTTCGTGCTGTCCTACTGGTGTAATCATGGCACGGCAGACGACGATACGATTGACCTGATTCACCGCATGCAGGGCAAGAAGATCATTATTATCGGCACCCTGGGCGCGGCGCGCGATTCTGCCCATGCTCAAAAGGTGTGCGAGAATGTGGAAAACCTCGTGCGCGAAAACAACCAGCTGATCGGCCACTACCTGTGCCGGGGCAGCATCGATTTGAACCGCACGGCGCGCCGCCTGCGCATTCCAGAAGGGCAAAAGGGCCACCTGAGTCCGGAGCGTTTTGAAAAACAGAAGGAATCGCTGGGCCATCCCGATGCGCAGGAACTGGCACAGCTGCAGGACGAAATGAAGGTATTTTTGCAAAAGCTATGAACACTGCATCTCATCGCTGCTTTCGCGTAGTGTTGATCACGCTCTTTGGGGCGCTGTGCGTCGTGACCGCGCTGGTTTGCGTGGGCATCGGCACCATTCATTTTTCCCTGCAGGAGATTGTGCGCGGTCTCTTTGTGGCGGATGACAGCACGTCCCGCCTGCTGATCTGGCATCTGCGCTTCCCGCGCATCCTGTGCGGCGGGCTGGTGGGCGTGTGCCTGTCGCTGTCCGGCTGTATTTTGCAGGGTGTAATGCGCAACACCATGGCCTCGCCCTCCACCATCGGCGTGACGGGCGGCGCAAGCTTTATTGGCTATATCACGCTGGTGGTATTCCCCAATTTTTCCCATCTGCTGCCCATCGGCTCCATCGTCGGCGCGTTTGTGACCACCATGCTGATCTACGCCCTGGCCTATCAAAAGGGCGTCAGCCCGGTCAAGATGATCCTGTCCGGCATGGCGGTATCGGCGCTGTTCGGCGCGTTCAACGATATGATCAAAACCTTCTTTGCCGATTCGTTGGGCAACGCCTCGGGCTTTCTGGTGGGCGGGCTGAACGGCACGGGCTGGTCGCACTTTGGCATGATTGCGCCCTACGCGCTGTGCGGCGTGCTGCTGTGCTTCCTGCTGCCTTCCAAGATGAACATCCTGATGCTGGGAGATGAAACGGCCAATTCCCTGGGCCTGCGCACGGAGCGGTTCCGCTTCTTCCTGATCGCCATTTCCTCGCTCCTTTCGGGTGCGGCTATTTCGGTGGCGGGGCTGATCAGCTTTGTGGGTCTTGTGGTGCCGCATATTGCGCGGCTGCTGGTAGGGTCGGATTATAAATATCTGTTTCCGGCCTCGGCCTTCCTGGGCTTTACGTTGGTGGTGGCCTGCGATACGATTGGCCGCGTCATCATGCCGCCGGGCGAGATTCCTGTCAGCATCATCCTGTCCTTTATCGGCGCGCCGTTCTTCCTGTATCTGCTGCGCACGCGCGAGACGGGAGGCGAGGGGTAATGTACTTTGGCTTTGAGGATATCACCATTGCCTTTCGCACCAAAACGGTGCTTCAGCATGTGACGCTGGACATTCCAAGGGAAAAGATCGTTACCATCATCGGGCAGAATGGCTGCGGCAAATCCAGCCTGCTCAAGACGGTTTCCAAGGCCGTTACGCCCAGCGCAGGGCGCGTGCTGTATGAAGGGCTGCCGCTGGACGCGTACGCTCCCAAGGTGTTGGCGCGGCACATTGCCTATCTTGCGCAGGTGCATACCTCGCCGCCAGATATTGACGTGCGCACGCTGGTATCCTACGGCCGCTATCCATACATGAAGATGGGGCGCGGGCTGAGTGCTGAGGATGGCAGGATCATCGATAAAACGCTGCGGCTGACCGGCCTTGAGCACCTGCAGCGGCGTACACTGCGCACGCTGTCAGGCGGCGAGCGCCAGCGGGCGTGGATTGCCATGACGGTTTGCCAGCAGCCTGAAATCCTGATCCTGGACGAGCCGACCACCTATCTGGATATCAGCTACCAGATGGAAGTGCTGGAGCTGGTGCGCCGGCTGAATCGGGAAATGGGCATGACCATTGTGATGGTGCTGCATGATCTCAACATGGCCGCGCGGTATTCCGATTATTTGTATGTCATCAAAGACGGTGGCCTGTATGCGGGCGGCGCGCCGGGCGAGGTCATCACGCAGGAAACCCTGCGGGAGGTGTTTCGCATCGAGGCCGATATCACCCATGACGCGGCGCACGATTGCCCCTATTTTATCCCTATGCGCATTCTAAACGGTACTGCGGGCGATAGCCCTACAGATACAAAAATGTAAACAGGAGGAAATCACTCAATGAAAAAGCTGTTTTCTCTGCTGATGGCCCTGTGCCTGCTGTGCGCTGCGCTGCCCGTTGTGGCTGAAAACGCCGATACCGACCGCGCTGCGGCCATTCGCGCCAAATTCCTTGAAAAGGCCGACGAGGTTGTCGTGACCGATACCAGCGTCATCTTTACCGACGCGGCCTCCGAAACGCCCCTTGAGATTACCAAAAACCCCGGCAAGACCGCCGTTTTGTACGGCAGCTTCGTCACCCTGTGGTACGAGGCGGGCGGCAAGGCGGACGGTGTGATCGGCGGCAGCTCCTCGATTAAACTGTATGAGCTCTATATCGGCCGCGACGTGACCCAGGATGAGGGCGTGACCGTGCTGGCTGAGTCCTCTGCGGGTAAAAACTGGAACACCGAAAACATTATCGCCTTCCAGCCCGATCTGATTGTATGCAGCACCGCCATGAGCGGCTACAAGACCATCTCGGCTCCTGCGCAGGCGGCGGGTATCCCTGTTGTGGCCATGAGCTATAACGATTTCTCCGATTACCTCAAGTGGTTCAAGGTGTTCTGCAATCTCAACGGCCAGCCCGAGCTGTGGGATACCGTGGCCATGCCCGCCCTGGACAAGGTGGTGGACGTGCTGTGCCGTATCCCGGAGAACCCTGAAAACGCGCCCAAGGTGTTTGCCATGTTCTCCGCTACCAAGGATAACATCACCGCCAACACCTCCAATACCGTACTGGGCGGCATGATCTCCGAGATGCAGGCTGTCAACATTTCCGACGCGGACAATACTTCCGGTGCGGAGCGCATCGAAATCAACATGGAGTCCGTGTTCGCGGCTGATCCGGATATGATCGTGGTGCAGTGCCATGCGAGCAAGGAGGACGACGCGGCTCAGCTGGATCGTGTGTATGGCGGCAATGCCGTGTGGCAGTCCCTGCGCGCGGTGAAGGAAGGCAGGGTGTACTTCCTGGAGCCCCATCTGTTCCATTACAAGCCCAACAGCCGCTTTGCCGACGCTTATGTAACGCTGGCCAAGATTCTTTATCCTGAAATCGACTTTGATAATTGACGATGGAAAACAAAAACGTACTGATTTCTGTGTCCTATGGTGCGCTGGATAACGCCGCGCTGGATGCGGATGTGGGCAGGATTGAGACTGCAATGCTGAACGCCCTGCCTGGCTGGCATCTGAGCCGCGCCTTTACCTCAGCGCGCGTGCGCTCGCTTTTGAGCAAGCGTGGCAAGGAAGTTCCTGATGCTGCTGGGGCGATCGCGCAGGCGCGGGCGGAGGGCGCGGAGCATATTGCTTTAGCGACTCTGCTGATATCGCCCGGCGAGGAATACGAGGGCGTGTTGGCGGCCGCGGACGGCCTGCCTGTCGCCTCTCCGCTGCTGGCGGAGGATGAAGACCTGGGCGCGCTTGCAGCTTATTACGCAGGCGTACAGCACGATTGCGGCACGCCGCTGCTGCTGATGGGGCATGGGCACCCGAGCAACGGAAACCCTGCCTATCGGCGGTTGCGCCAGCGTTTGCCGGAGCAGGTCTATCTGGCCTGTTTATCCGGAGCGGATAACCTGACGGCACTGCTGCCGGAATTGCTTTCCCAGCCTGCGCGCCGCATCACGCTGGAGCCGCTGCTGATGTCGGTGGGCGGCCATACCCTGCGCGATATGGCGGGGGAGGAGCCGGACAGTTGGAAATCCCAGCTGGAAAAGGCCGGTTTTATTGTGGATTGTCATCTTACCGGCATGGGCAGGCTTGAAATTGCCCAGCGCATCTATGTGCACAAGCTGCGCAGCCTGATCGGTTAAAACAACGCAAAAAGCAGCCCCATCCTTCAATTGGAAGGATGGGGCTTTGCTGCGCATGGAGGCGCCTGATGCGCTTATTGCGGCTTATCGATCATGCGGATGCTGGTAATTACCGGCTGGTTTTCCTTGGCTACGGTGCCGTTACTGTCTGTTACAGGGGTATTTTGGCAGATGGCGTCCACTACCTCCATGCCGCTGAGCACCTTGCCAAAGGCCGCGTACTGGCCGTCCAGATGCGTCGCGTCCGCGTGCATGATGAAAAACTGGCTGCTGGCGCTGTTATAGGCGCTGGAACGCGCCATGGAGAGCACGCCGCGCGTGTGTTTGAGGGGATTGCCCACGCCGTTGGCCGAGAACTCGCCTTTGATCTTATTTTCCGAGCCGCCGGTGCCGTTGCCCAGCGGATCGCCGCCCTGAATCATAAAGCCGGAGATGATGCGGTGGAAGGTCAGGCCATCGTAGAAGCCCTGATTGACAAGGTTGACGAAGTTGGTCACGGTAATCGGGGCGGTATCAGCATACAGCTCGGCGGTGATCGTGCCGTAGTCCTTTACGTCGATCTGTGCGTAGTAGGTGCCGTGCAGCAGCCCGTCGTCGGCTGTATTTTTATGCTTTCCGCCAAGCAGCAATACGCCTGCGACGATCAGCGCGGTGACGAGGACGGCGGCGACGATAATCAGCGGCCAGTTGGTTTTCTTTTCAGGCTGCTTTGCATAGGGATTGACTTTCTTCTGCTTTGTTTTTGACATCAGTTCCTCCTTGACAAGGTGTCGAATTTGCACGTATAATGTAATGTGTGCTTATTATGCGGTGCGGCACCTGCATATATTGTACCCGATGCCGCCATGCAAATCAACCGTTTTTTTATGCGGCAGAGGGAGGTCGCTTTATGCGGCATATCTTTATCGTCAATCCCCGTTCCGGCCACCAGGATGCAACGCCAGTGATCCAAAAGGCACTGAGCGAGCTGAACCCTTCGGAGCCTTATGAAATCTACGTGACCAGCGCGCCGGGGGACGCGACGCAATACGTCCGTACCCGCTGCCAGGCGGATACCTCGCCCCTGCGCTTTTATGCCTGCGGCGGTGACGGCACGCTGAATGAGGTCATCAACGGCGCTGCGGGCTTTGACCATGCGGCGGTCGGCTGCTACCCCTGCGGCAGCGGCAACGATTTTATCAAGTACTTTGGCGGCCGCAAGTTTTTTACCGATCTGGGCGCGCTGATGAGCGGACATGAGCAGCGGGTCGATATGATCCGTGTGAACGACCGCTATGCCATCAATGTGGTTAATATGGGCTTTGAAGCCAAAACCGCCGCGCGGATGATTAGGTTCCGCCATCTTCCCCTCATGCACGGCTATCGCGCCTACTATGGCGCCATCGTGCTGACGCTGATTGACGGCGTCCGTCACCGCTGCAAAATTGCGGTGGACGGCGAAACGATGATGGACGGCAATATCCTGCTGTGCACCCTGGCCAACGGCGATTATGTGGGCGGCTCCTTCCGCTGCGCGCCGCGCGCGGATGTGGCCGATGGACAGCTCGAGGTCTGCATCGTCACGCCCATTTCCCGCTTCCGCTTTGCCAGGCTGATCGGCTATTATCAGCGCGGTGAGCATCTGGATAATCCGCTGCTGCGGGACTGCATTCACTATTGCCGCGGCCGCAAGGTAGTAATCGATGCGGATCCGGGCTTCCTGATGTGCCTGGACGGCGAAATTACCAGCGGCTCGCACTTTGAAATTGAAAACGTGCCCTCTGCCCTGCGCTTTATTGTGCCGGAGGGGGCGGCGCATCATGCCGACGGCGTCAACATGGCGGGGGAAGCCGTATGACGGTTAAGCGCGTGATCTGTGCGGTCATTGTCCGCGATGGGCGCGCGCTGCTGGCACGCCGCGCGCCGGGGCAAAAGCACGAAGGGCTCTGGGAGTTTCCCGGCGGCAAGGTGGAAGCAGGCGAAACGGACGCAGCCTGCCTGGAGCGCGAGCTTCAGGAGGAATTTGGCGTCGCGGGCCGCACGGGCGCGCATCTCTGCGACAGCGTGTGCGCTTATCCGGAGCTGGACTTGCAGATTACCCTGTGCGCGTATTTCTTTGATTGGCAGTCGGGCGAATTCCAGCTTCGCGTGCACGATCAAATCCTGTGGGCGGACGCGCAAGGGCTGAAAACAGCGCAGCTTACGGCTGCTGATGTGCAAATCGCCGCAGCGGCAGGGCGGCTGCTGAAATAATGCCATATAAAAGCCAGGCTGGCAAAACGTCAGCCTGGCTTTTTATATAAGCGTTTGCTCGTTATTCCGCGCGCATTTCCTCAGAGGGGATGACGTCCCACGCCAACGCGCTCAGCTGTGCAGGCAGAGACAGGGCGATGACGCCGTTAAAGTGCACGGCAATGTGCTCGCCCTCCGTGGGCAGTTCCACATCCTCGGGCAGATGCACAATGTACTCCTGCTGGGTCTCATCCTCGATCAGCGTCACCTCGCGTTCATTGACTGCGCTGACAATGCCCTTCAGGGTCGCGCCGAAAATGTGCTGCGCGTACAGCTGCGCAGGGAGTGAGCGGGTCAGCTTGCCGTCATAATCCACCACCACGTACTGACCGGCGTGAAGCGGCTCGGCCAGATCGGTCACGGTGTTTTCATCGGTATTGACCTGCACGGTCTGATTATCCTGGTTGAGCAGCAGGAAGGAGCCGTCGTCGAGCATTTCAAGGATATAGCCGTGCTGGGTCTGAAGGTCGGCCTCGGGATCAAAGGATGCGGCGGCGGTGCCGGAAATCAGGGTGAGCAGCGCCAGCAGAATGGATACGATTTTAGCAGTCATGGTCAGTGTCCTCCGTTTTGTTATTGCGGGCTGTTTTTTTGCCCTGCACTTATTGAACGGACGGTTCCGAAGAAAGTTCCGCCTTTTTAGAATTTTTTTTAATCATCCAGCGATCCAGCCAGATCAGCAGCTGCGGCAGCAGGAACAGAATCAGCAGTACCGATACCACCGCGCCGCGCGCCAGCATGGTGCCGATGGAGGAAATATAGAAAACCGTGCTGATCTTGCCCACGGCAAAGCCCGCCGTAATCAGCGCCAGACCCGAGGTCAGGATGGTTTGCAGCGACATCTGCATGGCCTGCGCAACGGCCTCGCGCGGGGGAAGGGCGCTGCGGCACCTGCGGTAATGGCTGGTCAGCAGGATGCCGTAATCGATGGTTGCGCCCATTTGCAGCGCCACGCAGATCAGATAGCACATGAAGAATACCGAGCCGTCCACCAGCCCGGAGAAGGCCATGTTGATGTATACTGCACCCTGGATCAGGCAAACCAGCATCGCCGGGATGACCAGCGAGCGGAAGGAGATCATCACGATCAGGAAAACCAGACCGATGGTGATCAGACTGACGCGCGTCATATCGCCCGTAAAGGAGGTGGCGATATCGTCCATGGCAACCAGCATGCCGGAGAGCGCGCCGTCCTCGCCGTAATACTTATAGAGGATGGCTTCGATTTGCTGCACCGCATCGTGCGCATAGGGACTGGAAATAGCCAGGTTCAGCGACAAGAGCGCCCTGGCATAATGTGCGCCGTTAAAGGTGGAATTGGCGGTATTCAGCAGCGTTTCTGCCTGGTTAAGCTGCTCCATCGCCGCCTTGGGCACCAGCATGGAGAAACGCTTGGCCAGGGGAATCAGACGCTCGATTAGCGCGTCGGCGCGGATACTGTCGGTAACGCCCAGCTGATTGAACACCATCTGCACCTGCTGCTCGGAGTAGCCAAGAAGCTGGGCGGCCTTGGGCACATCATAGTATTCCAGCGCCTGCGCGCCGGTGGTCACCATGGCCTGTACGCTGTTGACGATGGGCGCGCCGTCAAAGGCGATGGCCTGCATTTCGGCCAGCATATCGCGCTGCCGCTGATAGCCCTCGTCCGTCGTATCGGTGGGGAAAAGGAGCACGATCTGGTTGTTTTGCCCGAACAGCTCGGATACCAGCTGCGAATCCGCATCCATATCGCGCACGGTATAGGTGTAGGTGTTGCCGAATTGCAGGATGGTGCCGGCCACAATCAGCGCGATCAGCAGGATAGGCACCACGCCGCGCGCGCCGCGGGTGATAAGCTTGCCGCTGATATGCAGCGGCTTGTGCGTCGTTTTATCCAGCATGGGAGAGCAGGCAACCAGCACGCCGGGCATCAGCAGGAAAACGGTGAGCATGCTTAGCACGATGCCCTTGGCCAGCACAATGCCGATATCAAAGCCGATGGTAAAGCTCATGAATACCAGCGCCAGCATGCCCGCTACAGTGGTCAGCGCGCTGGAGGCGATGGGCATAAACGAGTCGGCCAGCGCCTGCGTCATGGCCTCGCGCGGGGCCAAGCCCTGCGCGCGCAGACGCTCAAAGGCGTTAATCAGCATGATGGAATAGTCCATCGCCAGCGCCAGCTGCAGGATGGCAGCCACAGCGAATGTTACAAATGAAATGCTGGGGAAGATCCAGTTGGTGCCCATATTGAGCAATATGGATACGGCAATAATAAGGAAAAAGATGAACGGCTCCAGCCAGGAGCGCGACATGGCAAGCAGCACCGCCAGCACGATTATGCAGGAAACCAGCATCACAATGGGCATTTCACGGCCAATGTTTTGCTGCAAAAGGCGGTTATCCTTGGGGCCGCCGCTGATCAAGTGCGGCGTATCGGCCAGCTGTGCTTCGATCGCATCGTATACTGCGTCTGAGTTATCCGCGTTGGCGATCACGCGGATCAGGCGGTAGGTACCGCCGTCATGCTCCTTTACACCGGTTTCGGCATCGTGATTGGCCAGCATCACGCCGTCCAGTGTGGCGATCCAGGAGGCTGTTTGCTGCGCATCCTCCTCGGTGCTGTTTTTGAGGGCGACGGACATACCGGACACGCCGGAAAACTCGCTGCTCATGATGGCAAGCCCGCGCATGGCGGCAGTGTCGTCATCCAGATAGGAAATCAGATCGTAATTGACCTTGACAGAGCGAATAGTCGTGCCGCACAAAACAGCCAGGATTAGCATCAGGATCATCAAGGGGATGCGCAGACGCACGATTAACGTGGCGACTTTCTGCCTCATTCAGGATTGTCTCCTTTATATCAAAATACATCTGTAATTATAGCATAATAACAGGTGAAAATGAAGACTTTGCCATCGCTACGCCGTAAACTCCCGCAACATATGAAAATTGAAATGGGAAACGAAAAGAATATACTTTTTACAAATTAAATTTAAAGATAACAAACTATGGTTTGGAAATAATAGATTATAGAATTATAAATATAAAATGATGAATTGAATGATTACGTGCATTGGCAACCTGCCCTGCCTTGCTTGAGTATTCCATTAATTGCCAAACAAAAAAATGCAAAAAGATACATCATTTTGTTACTTGTTGTTATTCAAAAATAGAATAACTGGATGAATATCCCGTAAAGATGCAATATAACGTATGATTTATAACCATAATATGCAAGAAAATATTTGGCTTAAATCTCAATCTTATTGATTCACAACCTTTTTTGTGGTAAAATGTAACCGTTAATCAAAGCATCCTGTCATCTGCATAGGCCACACCACGAAACGGCGATTTTTGAACAATGGAATGACACATAAAGGATGCCAAGGAGGGATCTTACCCGTGGACACATCCATCCGGATTCAATTGATGAACACCTTTGCAATTTATATTGATACGCAGGAGGCGAATCAGCTACTGGCCAAATCCCGCAAGGGCGTGGCGCTGATGCAGTATTTGATCTTAAACGGCGGACAGAGCGTTCCCAATTATCGCATTTTAGGTACGCTATGGGCCGATGATCACAGCGCTAATCCCGAAAATGCACTCAAAACGCTGGTTAGCCGTCTACGCATCATTTTGAACCAGATTTATCCGGGTATGGGCGCGTGCATTGTTGCCGATCGCGGCGCTTATCATTGGAATAGCCTGCCAAATATGACGGTGGACGTATATGAAATTGAGGAGCTCTTTGATCACCTTGGCGCGCCGGGCACCACGCCCTTTCAGCAGCGTGCCTGGTATGCCGATCTTCTTCGTCTCTATACGGGCGATCTTTTGTATGCCAACGAGCAGTGCGATTGGGCGCTGGCTCGCGGCACATTGCTGCATAACAAATATATGTCTGCCGTGTACGCCTATGTCGAGATGCTTAAGGCCGACGAAAACTATGAGGAGGTTGCCACTGTTTGCCGTTCCGCACTGGATGTCGATCAGTTTGACGACCGTCTTCACATGGAATTGATGACGGCTTTGATCAAGACCAACCGCACCAGCGACGCGCTGATTCAGTACAAACACGTTATGCACCTCAACTATCGTTATCTTGGCATCCAGCCCAGCGATGATATGCAGGAGTTTTACAAGCAGATTGTTCACGCCGGAAAAACACTGGATTTTAACCTTGATTCCATCCGCCGAGAGCTGATGGAAAGCGGTGAGCAGCGCGGCGCGTTCATCTGCGAATATGCCGTCTTTAAGGAAATTTACAACCTGCAAATGCGCAATTTGGAGCGCCTGGGATCGACCATGTTCCTTGCCATTATTATGGTAGGAAACCCCAATGATCCCAACGTCAACAGCATCAAGCAGAACAATGTCGTCAACGGTCTGCTGGAGATCCTGCGCACAAATCTTCGAAAGGGGGATACCATCACCCACGTTTCGCCCACCATCATCGCGCTGCTGCTGCCCACCGTCAATTACGCCACGGGCAACCTGGTTATGGAGCGCATCAAGCGCCTCTTTTACCGCAAGTATCCCAACTCCACCGTCGCCTTTAATTACCGCGTCGGCCCGCTCAGCAGCGAGGAAAAGTATTGTAAGGAAAATGTAAAAGAATATTAACACTCTTGTGCCCATCTGGGGCTAAGCCCTGACAGATGTAACCGACTGCGTAACCAATGCTGGCTATAATTTTTCTGTAGGCTGGAAAAGGTATGGATATGTGCCAAGCATTAGTTATCAAGGAGGTACCTGTCATGAAAAGAACCTTAGCTCTCATTCTGGTCGCGCTGATGGCTTTTGCCGCGGTTGTCTGCTGGGGCGGAAACGGTATCGTCGCCCACGCGGATGATCCTCAGTTCTCCGCCAACGTCATCGTTGGTCTGGTGGGCAAGGACAGTGGCGATCTGTACTATGGCGATACCGTGCAGCTTTACGCTTCTATCGATAACGCCAATATGCCCTACAACATCATCTGGCAAGCCAATGCTGGCGAGGGCTGGAAGACCATCCAGGAAGGCGGCCTGCGCTACGAGATGGAGCTCACTTCCTCCACCGTGTCCCGCAGCTATCGTGTAGTCCTCGAGGCGGTTGAGCCCGCCGAGTAACCCGTGCCCATGCGAAGCCCCCGGCTTCGCTGTTGCCATATAAATTCAATCTTTCATATAGTAAGGAGACGTCGAATCATGAATCAGAAAAAGAAAATGGCGATCATCCTGGCCAGTATCCTGGCGCTGATGCTGGTGGGCGCTGCGGTTGCAAGCAAGATCATTGCTTCCGATCCCTACCGCCTGCCTTCCGTCAAGCATCGTCCTACCGAGACTCCCGTAGTCACGGCCGAGCCCACGGCTGAGCCTACCGCGGAACCGACTGCCGAGCCCACCGAGGAGCCCGTCGTCGAGCCCACTGAGGAGCCCGCGATCGAGCCCACCGAGGAGCCTGTTGTCGAGCCCACCGAAGAGCCCGTGGTCGAGCCCACCGAGGTGCCCGTCGTCGAGCCCACCGAGGAGCCCGCGATCGAGCCCACCGAGGAGCCCGCGATCGAGCCCACTGAGGAGCCCGCGATCGAGCCCACTGAGGAGCCCGCGATCGAGCCCACCGAAGAGCCCGTCGTCGAGCCCACCGAGGTGCCCGTGACCGAGCCCACCGAGGAGCCCGTCACTGAGCCCACCGAGGAGCCCGTGATCGAGCCCACCGAAGAGCCCGTGGTCGAGCCCACCGAGGAGCCCGTCACTGAGCCCACCGAGGAGCCCGTCACTGAGCCCACCGAGGAGCCCGTCGTCGAGCCCACCGAGGAGCCCGTGGTCGAGCCCACGGCTGAGCCCACTGAAACGCCCAAGCCCTATGACGGCCCCATCGCCGTTGGCAATGCGGAAGTTCATGCCGCGCCCGATGCCGATAGCCCCGTCGTCTTCACCGTCCCCAATGGCGCAGCCATCAAGGTCTTCTCCACCGAGGGCGATTGGGCCAAGGTCGAGGCTCACGGCTTCTCCGGCTATCTCCATCGTGATCATGTCCGCGGCGTTGCCTTTGCGCAGCCTGCCGCCACCCCCGTCCCCGAGCAGCCGGAAAACATCACCGAGAATGACCTGCCCGATAACGCTCGTCTCCTGGGCGTCATTCAGGATAAGCTCAGCGCCGAGCGCTCCGTATCCGTCTATGTCTCCTATGATGGCGAGTACGTCACCTTCGGCGATACCGTCACCCTCTACGCCGTCCTCCATGGCTATGAGGATACCGTTTACACCCTCCAGTGGCAGTCCAGCCCGGATAACGCCTCCTGGGCCGATATCTCCGGTGCTGTCAGTGCCAGCTATGCCGTCACCGTGACGGAAGCCAATTACACCGATTATTATCGCGTCGCGGTAACGATCAATGGCGTTATCGTTGCGGATGAGCTGCTTGCTGAAGCCGCCAAGTAATTCTGCCTGCTTGCGCCCCGGCCCATTGCCCCGGCGCACTGGCTTACCTGAATTTCATGGGGAGGATTAATTTCTTATGGAAAACAAGCTTCGTAGGGGTCTTGCCCTGCTGATGACGCTTATCATGCTCATCAGCTGCGCGCCCATGGACGCGCTGGCGGCCATCGTGTCCGTCTCCGGCGGCACGCAGACCAGTGAAGGCTTTGCGCTGAAAAGCATCGTGAAGCCGCCGGTTGCCACGCATACCTATATCTTCAAGAACGGCGATACGGAGTTCGCCCGCCAGATCGTCAAGGACGGCGAATCCCTCAACAACCCCGGCACGCCGGACGCCGGCAGCCCGAACAAGGAGTTCACCGGCTGGCGCGACGGCGATAACAACGCCCCCGTTTTCGGCGCGGTCACCGTGACCGACACGAAAACGATTACCTATCACGCCCAGTTCGCGGACGTGTACTTCGTGTTCTTCACCAACGAGAAGGGCGAAGTCATGGTCACGAAGAAGGGCGCGAACGGCGACACGATTTCCACGGATGGCGTGACCTACCCCGTCGGCAATGAGGAATCCATCACCGCGTGGCTGGACGCGAACGGCAACGCCGTATCCTCCGTCACGCTGAACGGCAGCGACGTCACCCTCACGGCCAAGGTTGAGAACGGCCACTGGATCACCTACGATTCGCAGGGCGGCACCTATGTCGCGCCCGCGTTCGTAAAGGGCAACGGCACGACCACCGCGCCCGCCGCCCCCACCCGCCCCGGCTATACCTTCCGCCACTGGTCTGCAGCCGTGGGTGGCGCGGCGTTCACCTTCGGGCATCAGCTCGATCAGGCGCTGACGCTCCACGCCGTCTGGACGCCGAACACCAGAACCCAGTATACCGTCATCCACTGGCAGGAGAACGCCGACGATGACGAGTATTCCTATGCGGAATCCGAAACCAAGTACGGCACCACCGGCGCGCAGACCATTGCGCAGCAGACCATCGCGGGCGACGGCTCGACGATCGTGAATGTGTATTATAAGCGCAATACTTATACGTTGAACTTTAAAGTAAATGGAAATATAATTAAAACCATCACCGCAAAGTATCAGGCGGATATCCATGATAATTTCCCCATTAAGGATGGCAATAAAACCATTTGGTGGACAGTGCCGAATAACTGTCAGTCTTTTGTGTCTGGCAACTATCTTGGAAGCATTGATACCATGCCGGCGGAGAACATTACTTTCTCTAAGAGAGCCTCTGAAACCGGTGCAAAACTTTATTACTATGTGGAAACGCTCGATGGTGCGGCGGGCGACACCGCATATAATGGGAAGAATTATAAGTTATATAAGGAGATCGATCTTGAGTATAGCAGCTCAACCAGCTTAACTTACGCTGAGGAATTCCATCCCATCACCGGTTTCACGCAGGGCGAATCTAATCCGTATCTTCCGATAAATGGGAAAGTACGGATGAAACGAAATAATTACCTCTACTACACACGCAACAGCTACGACATCGTCTATGTGAGCGGCGGTCAGACGGTAAACACCGCTTCCAAGAAGTTCGAACAGAGCATTGCGGACGCGGGAAGCTATACGCCCCCTGTCAAGCCCGTCGGCCAGGAGGATTATGTCTTTGGCGGTTGGTATGCTGATGAAGCAACAACAAAGCCCTATGACTTCACCGGCAAGTCCATGCCCGCGCAGAACGTGACCGTTTACGCCAAGTGGAATCCACCGGTCTTTGATGGTACGATTTATCTGACCATTGAAGGTATGGATACGCCCCTTGAAATCAAGGTTAAAAAGGGCGACACAATTAAGGAAACACTGGATGCCAAGCAGGCAGAAATCATGACAAAGGTTGGTGCTGGCTATACTTGGCGCGGCTGGCGCACCGGCTCGAACGGCACTGGTGAGCCCTTCAATACCGACACCCAGATTAATGCCAGTATTATCCTGTATCCCTACTACACCAAGGACGGCACCTTCACTGTAGAATATGTTTCCGGCAAGAACGACGTAACCGCTCCGAAGGATGGCAAGTCCTACGCGGAGGACAGCTTTGCTGACCTTATGTCCCCGGGCAAGCTGGTTGCTGCCGATGGCGAGTACTTCCTCGGCTGGTATGACGGCGCGGCCACCTACCAGCCCCGCGATAAGTACCAGATCAAGAGCAATCACGCCAATGAACAGAACGTCATCACCCTCATCGCCCAGTGGGGCGCTCGTCCCGCTGGCACAACCCTGACCTATAAGGCCAATGGCGGCACAGGCGAGGACGTGGTTGAAAACCTCGCCAACAACGAGACCGTCACCACCAAGCCCGCCGACACCTTCTCCCGCGTTGGCTACACCTTCAAGGGCTGGGACACCGACCCCAAGGGCGAAGGCTCCATCGCCCCCAACACGCAGGTGCAGGTGGACAACAAAGACGGCGCGAACGTCCTCTACGCCATCTGGCAGGCGAATACCAACACCAAGTACACCGTAGAGTTCTACTATAAGAAAACTGACGGCAGCTACGAGCTCAAACATTCCGATAAGCGCGAGGGCATCACGGACACCACCGCTTCCGTAACCGATGACGATAAGGCCGACAAGGAAGGCGGCAAGTACGTCTTTGAAGCAGACAACGCGAACAACGTGCTCTATGGCAGCATCGCTGGCGAAGGCACGCTGGTTCTGAAGCTGTACTTCAAGCTCAACACCGCAAGCTATACCATCCATCATTACCTGAACGGCACCACCGTCAAGGTTGCCGATGACGAAACCGGCACCAAGACCATCGGCGAAACGCTGACGGCGAACAGGAGCAATGCGCTCTATGCCGCCTATGCCGCCGCCGTTGTGGCCAGCTATGCCCCCTCTCAGACCATCACGATCGTGGCTGATGAAACCAAGAATGTCATCACGGTCTATTACGCCGTGCCCCTGACCATCACCGCCGGGGACGCGGAGAAGACCTACGACGGCCAGCCGCTGACCCAGCCCGATTTCACAATGGAGGGGCTGGTCAACGGCGACACGAAGGAGAACTTCTCCCTCTCCATGACGGCGGCCTCCACCATCACCAACGCGGGCAATACCCCGAACGTGATTGATGAAAGCACCGTCAAATATAAGAACGGCGATATTCCTTCCTACTACAATGTATCCTATAACCCCGGCACGCTGACTGTCAACAAGGCTTCGGCCACCGTCACCATCACGGGCGTCAATGAAACGGCTGTGTACGACGGCAAGCAGCACGAGGCGAACGGCTACAACTACAGCTTCACCGGCAAGCCGGGGCAGATTACGATCAGCCCCAAGCCCAATGTACTCGCCATCGCCAGGCGCACGGACGTTGGCACGACGTACATGGGTCTGAAAGAGGACTCCTTCACCGTCACCAGCGACAATTACAACGTGACCATCAAGGCAGTGATCGACGGCTATGTGACGATCACCCCTGTGACCGACAAGGTTACCGTCACCGTCACCGAGAACGGCGCGATCGTTACCTACGACGGCAATGAGCACAGCGTCAAGGGCTACAAGTCCATGACGGCTGACAACGCGCTGTACGACGTGACCAAGAGCGTCAAGGCGACCGAAACCGCCGCGTGGACTGCGACTGGCACGGACGCGGGCGAATACCCCGTGGGCATCGCCGCGGGCGATTTCGAGAACATCAATAAGAACTTCACGAACGTAGCGTTCGTGATCGTGGACGGCGTTCTGAAGATCAACCCGATCACGGAAAACACGATCACCATCACCGCGAACAGCGCCAGCAAGACCTACGACGGAACCCCGCTGACGGATAACGGCTTCGACTACACCAAGGGCGTGCTGGTGGAAGGCGACGTGCTGACCGCGGTCGTCGAGGGCAGCGCCACGAACGTGGGCGACGAAGGCAAAAACGTCGTTAAGAGCTACGTGGTCAAGCGCGGCAACGTGGACGTGACCGGGAACTACACCTTCACGGACAGCGTTGATGGCAAGCTGACCATCAACAAGCGCACCGTAACGCTGACCTCCGAGACGGCGAGCAAGGAATACGACGGCACGCCGCTGACGAAGCCGGATGTCACCGTGGGCGGCGACGGCTTTGTAGCGGGCGAGGTGACCGGCATCACGGCCACCGGCAGCGTGACCTTCGTGCACGAGGGCGAAGTGACCAACACGATCACTTACACCACCGGCGCGAACTTCAAGGAGAAGAACTATAACATCTCCAAGGAAGAGGGCAAGCTGTCCATCACGAAGCGCGAGGGCGAGGGCAAGACCATTACCGTCACCGCGAACAGCGACGAGAAGGTTTACGACGGCGCGCCGCTGACGAATAACGGCTTCAAGCACGCGGGCGTGCTGGTGGAAGGCGACGTTCTGACCGCGGTTGTCGTGGGCAGCCAGACCGACGTCGGCGTCGGCGACAACGTGGTAACGAGCTACAGGGTCATGCGCGGCGAAACCGACGTGACCACGAGCTACACCTTCGCCGACAGCGTGAAGGGCGCGCTGACCGTTACCCTACGCGACGTGACCTTCACCGGCGAAAGCAAGACCCTCCCCTACACCGGCGGCATGCAGAGCATTACCGGCATCACGCAGAGCGGCCTTGTGGAGGGTCACAGATACGAAGGCCTGACCTATAAGGCGGAAGGCCAGAATGTTGGCAGCTACGACGGCGCGTTCAGCGGCGACGTGGTGATTAAGGATGCTCAGGGCAACGACGTAACGAAGAACTACAACGTTACCAAGACCCCCGGCAAGCTGACCATCACCAACGCGAGCTTCACCGTGACCTTCACGGGCGAAAGCGCTGAGAAGGTGTACAACGGCAGCGAGCAGTCCATCACCGGCATCACGGTTACTGGTCTGAAGACCGGTCACAGGTATGAAAACCTGACCTACGCAGCCAAGGGCACGGATAAGGGCGAGTACGTAGGCGCGTTCACCGGCACGGCGAAGATTCTCGACGAGAACAACGTGGACGTTACCGAGAACTACGCCATCACCCAGACCCCCGGCACGCTGACGATTACGGCTTACACGACCGAAGTGGTCGTGACGATCTCGGGCGGCACGGATACCGTGACGTACGACGGCAACGAACACAGCGTTAATGGCTACGAGATCGACAGCATCCAGATCGATGGCAAAGACAGCACTCTGTACACGGTAAACGACTTCGAGTTTACTGGCACCGCCAAGGCGACGGGCACCAACGCGGACAAGTACGAGATGGGTCTGAAGGAAAGCGACTTCCAGAACACCAGCAAGAACTTCACGAACGTCAAGTTCATCGTGAACGACGGCTGGCTGGTCATCAACAAGCGCCTCGTGAAGGTTACCGCTGAACGGCTGGAGTATGCCTACGACTACGAGAACCCCGTGGCGCATCCGGCAGACGACGTGGCGCGCTACACCGTTGAAGCGGCGAACGGCGACAGAGGTCTGCTGGCGGGCGATGCCCTGAACGCAGACGTGCTGTATGACGGCCAGAGCACGCAGACGCTGATCGGCGTGTATCAGGCGGTCGCGCAGATTGCCGCCGCGAAGATCACCAACGCCAATGGCGACGTGACGGCCAACTACGCGATTGAGAAGGTCGACAGCACCCTGACCATCAAGGGTAACGATCCGCTCGATCCCGGGAAGGAAACCACGTCCGTACAGACCAACTACACCGTTGGCGATGTGATCGAATACAAGATCACCGTGAAGAACGTGAGCAGGGACGAAGCCACGAACGTCGTTGTAACCGACAGCATGGCGGAGATTCAGGACAGCGCCGACTACACGGTAAGCGAGGACAGGCACACGGCGACGATCGCCTCCATCCCGGCGGGCGGGACCGTGCTCGTGTACGCCAGACACACCGTGACGGCCGAGGACGTTGAGAAAGCCTACGCGGGCGACGTCAGCGGCAGCCTGACCAACGTCGCGAACATTAAGTTCGGCGATTGGAACAAGGACGTCGAGGGCGACCACGACAAGCTGAACGACACCTACGAGTACGTCGTTCGCTATTACTGGAACAACTATACCTCCGTGCAGCCGCACGAAGAGAAGAAGCGTACCGCCAGGGTCGGCACTGAGGTCACCGAGGGGCCCGCCGCGATTGAAGGCTATACGCCCGTGAGCACGGATTCCAAGAAGCTGATCATCAGCGCGGATCAGAGCAAGAACGTGATCGAGTTCTACTACTATAAGAACGTAGAGCTGACCGCGAACAGTGAAACCTATACCTACGATGGCGCGGAGAAGCAGGTGAACGGCTTCACCATCGAGGGCGAAAACAAGGATCAGGACGATCAGACGATCGCGGCGGACTTCTCCGCCATCACCGTTGGCGCGAAGGGCATCGACGCGGGCGAGTACCCGGCGAACTTCGCCGAGAATACCGTCGGCGCGGTGGATAAGACCGGACGGTACATCGTCACCGCGGCGAACAACGGCAAGCTGGTGATCAACCCGGTTACCGGGCAGCTGATTACCATCACCGCGAACAGCGCCAGCAAGACCTACGACAGAACCCCGCTGACGGATAACGGCTTCACCTTCACCCAGGGCGTGCTGGCGGACGGCGATGTGCTGACCGCGGTCGTCGAGGGCAGCCAGACCGACGTCGGCAGCAGCAACAACGTGGTAAAGAGCTACAGGGTCATGCGCGGCGAAACGGACGTAACCAACAACTACACCTTCGGCGAGTCCATTATTGGTACGCTGACGGTAACGCCGGTTGCAATCGAGCTGACGGCGGCCAGCGCCAGCAAGGAGTACGACGGCACGCCGCTGACCAAGAACGACTACACGATCACCAATGGCGCGTTTGTGGGCGAGGAAGGCCTTGCGAGCGTGACGGTTGTGGGCAGCCAGACGCTTGTCGGCGAAAGCGCCAACAAGATCACCGCCCACAGCCTGAAGGGAAATACGCTTGCCCAGAACTACACCATCACCTACCAGCTCGGCGAGCTGAAGGTCACTCAGAACGAGAAGGCCATCACCGTCACCGCGAACAGCCACACCTGGGAGTACGACGGCCAGCCGCATTCCGATGGCGGCTACACCGTGGAATACGACGGCAAGACGTATAAAGTGGAAGCGGGCAAGACTGCGGAGCTGCCGACCGGCGACACGGTGACGGCGACGGTGGAAGGCACCGTAACGAACGTTGCGGACAGCGTGAATGAAAACAACAAGGTCACGACTGTGGACATCAAGAACGCTGCTGGCGAGGACACGAAGGGACAGTACAAGACCATCACCCTCATCCCCGGCACGCTGACGATCACCAAACGCGGCGCGGGCGAGGAGAAGGTCAAGATCACCGCCGCGGATAACACCGTGGGATACGACGGCAGCGCGCACGGCGCGAAGCTGAACGCCAAGGGCGAAATCGAACTCGGCACGAGCTATACCACCGCGCGTCTGGTGGACGGCCACTATGTGGACGAAACCACGTTGGACATCACCGGCAGCCAGACCAGCGTGGGCGTATACGAGAACGAGCTGAAGCCGGCCGTGAAGGAGGGCGCTGAGCGCATCGTCATCCGCGACAAGGACGATAACGACGTGACGGACAACTACGCTCTGACGCTTGTGCCCGCCACGCTGACGATTACCGGCGACAAGATCATCCCGGACAAGAAGGCCGAGGACGAGAACATCGAGAGCAACTACAACCTTGGCGACAAGATCGAGTTCACCATCACGGTGAAGAACGTGAGCATCTACGATGTAGAGAACGTCATCGTGACCGACGCGAACGCCGAAATTCAGGCGGGCGACGGCTACACCGTGAGCGCGGACAAACACACGGCGACGATCGCGATCATCGCCGCGAAGAGCGAGATCAGGATCAAGGCGCTGCACACCGTGACCTCCGAGGACATCCTCGCGGGCAAGGTGGGCAACGAAGCGAACGTGAAGTGGAAGGACGGCGAGACGACAGTCGGCGACGACACGACGAAGCTGACCCCGCCGAACGTGACGCTGAACGTGACCAAGACCTCCGACTGGGAGGGCAAGGCTACGGGCACGAAGCTCAAGCTCGGCACGAAGATCACCTACACCATCACGGTGAAGAACGCAGGCAACGTGCCTTACACCAATGTGAACTTCACCGACCTCCTGCAGAACGGCGACGCGAGCGTGACCGGCGAGATTCCGACCTATGGAACGCTGCCCGTGAACGAGGAGAAGTCCTTCACGGTGGAATACATCGTGACGGAGGCCGACCTGCTGAAGGAAAGCATCAACAACAAGGTTACCGCGGAAGCCGACGAAATCGAGTACACCTATTATGAAGGTAAAACCGAGAAGACCGGCAAGGCCAAGCCGAAGGGCGAGGCTGAGGTAACCGACCGCACGGACGATGCGAAGGCGAGCACCATCTCCACCAAGACGACGACCAGCAAGCCCAAGAATGAGAAGGGCTACGCGCTGGGCGAGACGATCACCTACGAGATCAAGGTGACCAACGACGGCAACCTGACGGTTACCGATATCGAGGTGAAGGAAGAGCTTGCGGGCGCGGTCATCAAGGAAAGCACGGATGGCGCGTACACCGTAGATGGCAGCATCGCGAAGATTGCCGAGCTGAAGCCTGGCCAGAGCGTGACCGTGAAGGTTGAATACGTGGTAACGGAAGCGGACATTCTGGCGGGCAGCGTCAAGAACGAAGCGACCGTGACGGGCAAGGGTCCGGACGATAAGAATCCCGACCCTGACAAGCCGGGTACCGAAGACCCGACCGATACGCCCAAGGCTGAACTGAACATCGAAAAGAGCGTTTTGAATGCTTATACGGACAATACGCCCTTCAAGCTGGGCGAGAAGATCGAGTATCAGCTGACGATCACCACGCCCGAAACCAACAACGTAACGGTGAAGGACGTAAAGGTCACCGATACGCTGCTGACCAAGGCGAACGAGGGCAAGTTTGAGATCACGAGCCTTCCCGAAGGCGCTGCGGCTGCCTACGACAATGATGGCAAGCTGATTATCACGATGCCCAATATCGACCCCGGCAAGCATGAGCTGGTAATCAAGTACACCTACACCGTGCAGGAGACCGATCTGGGCACTGTGAAGGATGGCAAGGCTACGCTTGGCACTGTGCACAATGCGGCGACGGTAGCCGGCACGACGGATGATCCCAAGGTGATTCCTGGCAGTGAAGACGGAAACGACGTATCTACAGTTGCGAAGCTGACGATCACCGCCAATGATAACAGTCACGTGTACGACGGCAAGTCTCACGGCGCGCGGCTGAACGACAATGGCCAGATCGAGCAGAATGTAAGCTATACGCTGGACGCCGAGCTGCTGGATGGCCACGAGATCGAAAGCGTAGACATCCCGTTCACCGCTATCCTGGTGGGCGTATATGACAGCGAGGAAACTGGCTGGCTGATGCCCGAAAACGCGAAGATCATCACGGCTGGCGGCGAGGATGTAACGTCGAAGTACTACAAGATTACCTACGTCCCCGGCACGCTGACCATCGCGGCCTCTACTAAGGAGCTGAAGATTGTAGCGAACAGCACCACCTGGACGTACAACGGAGAGCAGCATACTGACGGCGGATACACCGTGACGTATGGCAATGAGAGCTACACCGTGAAGGCGGGCGAAAGCGCGACGCTGAGCACGGGCGACAAGGTGACGGCAGTTGTCAAGGGGCAGGTAAAGGACGTAGACGATACGAAGGCTGGCAACAATGAGATTGTAGAGTGGAGTGTTGAGCACAGAGACTTCTACAATAATGTAACGCCTGCGAATGGTACGTTGACTATTACTCCGCGCAAAGTAACGCTGAAGTCTGACGGCGGCAGCAAGAAATATGATGGCACGCCGCTGACCAAGCCTGAAGTAACTGTAACCGGCGATGGCTTTGTGGCGGGCGAGGTGACCGGCATCACGGCCACCGGCAGCGTAACGTATGTCAGCCAAGGTGAAGTTGACAACCTTATCACCTTCACGAAGAACGAGGGCTTCAAGGACAGCAACTACGAGATCAAAGAAATAATCGGCAAGCTGTCTATTGAGGCGCTGGATGTTACGATCATCATCACCGGCCCCAGCGCTATAAGGGAATACAAGCCCGGCGTGACGCACACGATTGTCACGGGCGGTTCGGAACTGGACTTTGTCTACGGCTCTGATAAAGTTGATGGAAAGATCGGCGTTAAAGGCATGGTCAAGGGCGACAAGATCCTGCCGGGTACCCTGAAGCATACGCTGGAAGGCATGTATGTGGGCGAGTATGAGGGCGTCTTCACGCTGTTCGACAGTAACGGCAAGAAGGCGGACAAACCCACTGTTATGCACGATGGCGTTGATGTGACAGAAAACTACAAGTTCTCTTATAACCCCGGCAAGCTGACCATCACCGGCAAGCACATGGATGGTGGTAAGGAGGTCGAAAACGAAGTTCCGGAAAAGAACTATCTGCTCGGCCAGAAGATTCCCTTCACGATCACGGTGAGAAGCGTATCCAAGGATGAGCTTAAAGATGTTACCGTCACCGATCCTACTGCAACCATTCTGCCTGATCGCAACACGGCGAACCCCGCCTACACGGTCAGCGAAGATGAGCATACGGCGACCATCACTAGCCTCGCTCCGGAAGCCGAAGTGATTGTGTACGCCGAGCACGAAGTGACCGAGGATGATATCATCAACCGCTACACGAACGAAGCGACCATCAATTGGGGCAACGATGAGGTGAAGGTTTCCAAGACGCCTAGTATTGAAGAGGAGAATCCTGAAGCTGAGCTGGTCAAGGAAATTGTCCTCCAGGATGGTCAGGACGAGAATCATAAGTTCAAGCTGGGCGAAACCGTATACTTCAAGATCACGGTGACGAACACAGGCAACGTGACGCTGAATGAGTATGAGGTCAAGGAAGTCCTGCCCGGCGCAGCCTTCATTGACGGCACGGGATATACCCTCAACAACGACAAGACGGTTGCGACCATCGAAAAGATGGAACCCGTAAAGGACGGCCAGGAGGCTCCGGATTCCAACCAGATCGTTCTGTACGCCCAGTACAACATCAAGGAAGAGGACCTGGGTAACAAGGAACTGAAGAACATCGTTACGGCGGATAATTCGAAGCCCGGCGAGGTACCCATCCCCGTGGACGAGGCCAAGAGTGTATCCGGTCAGAAGATCTGGAAGGACGAGGGCAATGCCTTCAATACCAGACCCGCAAGCATCACCCTGACCCTGATGCGCAAGCTGGGCCAGAATGGCGCGGCTGAGCAGTACAGAACCATGCAGCTTGGCTCCAATGGTTCCTGGCGCTACAGCTTCGATCATCTGCCCAAGCATGACGCGCAGGAGAACGAGTACTTCTACTGGGTGGTTGAGGAGCCCGTAACCGGCTACGACACCGCCTATGAGACGAAGGACGAAAGCCACTGCGACATCGTGAACAACCTGCAGACCTACACGCTGACGATTCATTACTGGCAGCATAAGCTGGGCGATACCAAGATGGAACAGGCCTTCCCGGATTATGTTGCGACGCTCTACTACAAGCAGCCTTATGATGTTGAATCGCCCGAGCGCGAAGGCATCATCCTGGACGATATGAGTCAGGCTCGCATCTCCGGCACCATGCCGGTGCATGATCTGGTAATCGATGTGTACTATCATCGTATTGCCTACCGTCTGACCATTCACTACATCTACCAGGATGGCACCATGGCGCACGAGGATTACACCTGGACGTATTGGTTCAACAGCACCTACAACGTGCCGTCCCCGATCATCCCCGGCTTCACGCCCAGCATTGATGTGATCGCTGGCCGGATGCCTTCTCATGGTCTGGAGTTCACGGTTGTCTACGTAGGCGATGGCGAAATTGTGGTTCCCGATGAAGATACGAGCCTTGGCTTCAAGTCGTATCTGAACGCTGGCGAATGCTTCGAATAAGTGGATATCCCTCCGGCACGCAGCAATGCGTGCCGGGGGAGATCCCTGAATGAGAGATTCACAGAGACTTGAAAACATTTGTCCGATACAGAGAAAGGAAAAGAACCATGAAAAGAATAATGGCATGTTTTCTTGCACTGGTGCTGGCGTTCTGTACGGTAGGTGCGATGGCGGCCGGACGGGAAAACAAACTGGTGGTGGGTTCCACCACGGCCCTGAGCGGCAACTTCTTCTCCCCGGCGTTTGGCAGCAATACCAGCGATCTGGATGTGCAAACACTGCTGCATGGCTATCATCTGGTAAAATGGAACGGCGATGAGGGCGGCTACGTGCTCAATGACCGTGTGGTTACCAGCCTGGTGAAAACCGAGGATAGCCAGGGCAATCGCACCTATACGCTGACCCTGTGCGAGGATCTGCGTTACTCCGATGGCACGCCGATTACGGCGCGCGACTATGCATTCTCTATCCTGCTGAACGCTTCCGCTCAGATGGCGGAAATCGGCGGCGCGGCCGATGGTGGCGCGTGCCTGCTGGGCGCGGCGGATTACAAGGACGGCGCGAAGGCTCTCAAGGGCGTGCGCGTGCTTAACGATTCCCACCTGGCCATCACGGTCAGCGCGGAGTATCGTCCCTTCTTCTATGAACTGGGTCTGCTGGATTACGCGCCCTATCCCATCAGCGTGATCGCTCCCGGCTGCCAGGTGAAGGATGACGGCGAAGGCGCGTATATCGACGGCGCCTTCACGGCGGATGTGCTGCGCGGCACCATGCTGGATGCGCAGACGGGCTACGTTACCCATCCTTCTGTGGTCAGCGGTATGTATACGCTGGTGTCCTATGACGGCGCGCAGGCTGAGTTTGAACTGAACCGCAATTACAAGCTGGCGGAACGCGACACGGTGCCCATTAAGCGCATTGTGTTCAAGACTGTCAGTAACGATACCATGATCGACGAGCTGAAAAACGGCACGGTGGATCTGCTGACCAAGGTGACCTCCGCTTCCGCGGTGGAACAGGGCAACAAGCTGCCCTACGCATATGCCAAGGTTTCTTATCCTCGCACGGGTCTGAGCATGATCAGCTTCTGCTGTGAAAGCAGCGCGGTCAGCAGCCAGGCGGTGCGCCAGGCGATTGCCTACTGCACCGATCGTGACGCGATCGTCAGCAGCTATGTTGGTGCGAATGGTCAGCGTGTGGATGGTTACTATGGCGTAGGCCAGTGGGTCTATCAGCTGGTCAGCGGTAAGATGGCCGCTCCTGTGGCGCGCGTAAGCAATGCCGCCAGTGATGAGGAAAAGGCCGCTTATAACGCCACTATGGCCGATTGGAACAGCCTGAGCCTGGCCAATGTGGCCACCTATGCGCTGAATCTGAATGCTGCCAAGGCGCTGCTGGATCAGGATGGCTGGGCGCTGAACGCCGATGGCATCCGGGAAAAGCTGGTGGGCGATCAGACCGTGCAGCTGAAGCTTTCGCTGATCTATCCTGAAGGCAATACCATTGCCGATGCGCTGCAGGCTCATATGGTTGAGAATCTGGCGCAGGTTGGCATTGAGCTGACGCTGCAGGCTAAGCCCATGGCTGAGCTGCTCAAGCTCTATTATCGTCAGGAAGCGCGCGACTGTGACATGATCTACCTGGCGACGAATTTTAGCGTATGCTTCGATCCGTCGGCCACCTTCTCTCCGGATGATGCGGCGCAGGGCGTAAGCAATCGCACCGCCATCGCGGATGAAGAGCTGTATCAGCTGGCCAAGGATATGAGCAGCACCGTTCCCGGAGATCTGCTGGGCTACTGCCGCAAGTGGATTGCTTTCCAGGAGCGCTACGCTGAGATCCTGCCGGCCATCCCGGTTTATTCCAATAACTACAATGATTACTACACCAAGCGGCTTAAGAGCTTCAAGGTGAGCGAACGCGTCAGCTGGGCGGAAGCCATTGAGGATGCGTATCGCGATGACGTGCAGCCCTAAGGGCTAAATGAAAGTGCCGCAGATCGAACGATCTGCGGCGCTTTTATGTTTCCGGATAATTACTGAATTTCGTCGTGATGCTCGCACTGTCCGCAGTTGGCGTTGATACGGATACGGCGGGCGTTTGTCTTTTCCTGGGGCTTGAGCTTGGGCAGGGTGACGTAGAGAATGCCGTTTTTGTGGCTGGCGATGATGCGGCTTTCATCGATGCCTTCCAGGCTGAATGTGCGGCTGACGTGGCCGCAGCGGCGCTCACTGTAGCAGTTGCGGTCATCCTGGCGCTCGGCGTTCAGATTAGCGCTGATGGTCATTTCGTGATCTTCTACCGTCAGGTCGATATCTTTTTCATCCACGCCGGGCAGCTCGGCTTCCAAAAGATAGCTTGCGTCGTTTTCGCGGATATCCACGCGGAAACCAGCGCTGCCCATCCAGTCGCTCATGTCAAACAGGGAGCGGAAAAAGCGATCGTCCAGCGCAGAATCGCCCGCGCGGCGCATTCTGCCGTGAAAGGGAATCATGGTATACATGCCGTTGCCTCCTTGCAATGCTTTGATAGTGTGGCTATCGCAAGGTAGTGTCTCCCAATCGCAGCGGGTGCATGCATTAACGGTCTAAAAGCTCATCCGGCTCGGCCACGGCGTGCAGAAAAATACGTTTTTCAAACGCGCCGCGCTTGGCGGCCTTTTCCTGTTTGACAGCTTGCAGGGCGGCGGGATCAAAGCCGCGTGCCTTGCAGATGGCTTCAATCACTTCCATCAGGTCGGCCATTTCCTCCATACAGGGCGTTTGGCGGTATTCGGCGGCCTCTTCCAGCAGTTTTTGTTCCAGCGCGTCCAGATAATGCGCCGTATCCAATGTTTCGCATTGGGGAATATGACCGTCCGCGCGGATGATATCGGGAATGCGGTCGCGCACCAGTTTGTTGTATACCTTCATGCCTTTGCCTCCTTGCAGGAATTCATCTGCATTTTACGTTTTTGCCTCCTGCCTGTCAAGCGGCTTTAGCGGTTGAATCGATGGAGAACATATGTTATAATATTGGTATCAATTTGGAAAGGATGGTATGATCGGGTGACCAAGGCTGTGATCTTCGATCTGGAAGGCACGCTGCTGACCACACGCGAGTGCCGCATCCGGGCTTGGAGTCAAACGGCAAGAGAACAGGGAATACAATGCGATGAAAAATTGCTGCACAGGATGGCGCACGCGCGTGCACCTCAGGCGCTTGAAATCATGCTGACCCGCTCGCATCGCTTATATCAGCCGGCCGAAAAGCTGGCGCTGCTTGCCCGGCAGGGAGATCTGCTGGAAGAGGAGATTGAACAGCACCAGAATGAGCTGCTGTTGCCCGATGGCCTTGCTTCCCTACAGGCGTATCAGGAGGAGGGGCTGTCCGTTGCGGCTGTTAGCGCGGTGTCTGATGCAGAATCGCTGCTGCGCAGGCTGAAGCTGCGCAATTTGTTTGATGCGGCCACGGGTGAGCTATCGGCTGCGGCCAAGCGATTGCATATGGATTGCGGCGAGTGCCTGTGCGTATCCGCCAATGAAGAAACCCTCCGGGAGGCGCAGCGCCTGGGCATGCAGTGCATCCCCGTGGGCCCTGATGCCGCTCAGCCGGTTTTTATAACATCAAAGGAATAACAGGAGGTAAACATGCTGGATCAAAAAATTGCGCAGGAGGTTATCGACTGCGCGTTGTCTACCGGCGGCGATTTTGCCGAGATTTTCTATGAGGATAGACTGAATAACGGCGTGATGATGCGCTCTGGCAAGGTGGAAAGCATCAACAGCGGCCGCCTGCATGGCGCGGGCGTTCGCGTGTATCTGGGCCTGCGCGGGGTGTATGTGTACACCAATGACACCACCCGCGAGGGCCTGCTGGCTTGCGCCCGCCGTGCCGCCAGCGCGCTGCATGCCGACAGCCGTGTGACCGCACAGCCGCTGCGCGCGACGGAATATGTCAACTGCCATCCCATCGCCATCCTGCCTTCGCAGGTGAAAACGGCGCGCAAAATTGAAAAAATGCGCGCTGCGCAGGGCGTTTTGTCCCAGTATGATGAGGTTGTGCAGGGCATGATCCGTTATACCGACAGCGAGCAGCGCGTGTGGATTGCCAATAGCGACGGCCTGTATACCAGCGATACCCGCGTCTACACCCGCATGTCCATTTCCGCCATCGCCAGCAACGGTACGGAGAACCAGACCGGCACCTCCAATCCCGGCGCGCTGCAGGGCTTTGAAATCTTCGACAGCCGCATCGATCCCGAGGCGGCGGCGCACAAGGCGGCCAAGCAGGCCATCACCATGCTGCACGCGCCCGTCTGCCCGGCGGGTATCATGCCCGTGGTCATCGATAACGGCTTTGGCGGCGTCATCTTCCATGAAGCCTGCGGCCACAGCCTGGAGGCCACCAGCGTGGCCGTCGGCGCCAGCGAATTTGCGGGCAAGCTGGGCCAGAAGATCGCGGCGGACTGTGTAACGGCCATTGACGATGGCACCATGCCCAACGAATGGGGCAGCGAGAACATTGACGACGAAGGCACGCCCACCACCAGACTGGTGCTGATTGAAAATGGCGTGCTCAAGAACTATATGATTGACCGCCTGAACGGCCGCCGCATGCAGATGCAGCCCACCGGCAGCGCGCGCCGTCAGGATTATTCTTTCGCGCCCACTTCCCGCATGCGCAATACCTACATTGCTGCTGGCAATGACGATAACGATGAAATCATCGCAACCATGGGCGACGGCCTGTACGCCAAATCCATGGGCGGCGGCTCGGTCAATCCCGCCACGGGCGAGTTCAATTTCGCCGTCAGCGAGGGCTATCTGGTCAAGGGCGGCAAGATCGTCCATCCCGTGCGCGGCGCGTCCCTGATTGGCCGCGGCAGCGAGATCCTGACCAAGATCGACCGCGTGGGCAAGGATATGCAGATGGCCCAGGGTATGTGCGGCTCGCTCAGCGGCAGTGTGCCCACCAACGTCGGTCAGCCCATGATCCGCGTCAGCTCCATCACCGTGGGCGGCCGCTAAGGAGGAAATGCAAATGGAAAAGAATGTATTTATTGAAAAGCTGCTCAAGGCCGCGCTGGAAGGCGGCATAGAGGCGGCCGAAGTATATACGTCGGATCATGACAGCTTCCGCGCGATGAGCACCACGGGAGAGATCACGGATTATGCCGTCAGCAGCCGCAGCGGCCTTTCTCTGCGCGGTCTGTATCATGGCAAGATGGGCTACGCTTCCACTGAAGCCTACGATGACGATGCGATTGCCATGCTGATTCGCGCCGTCATCGAAAGCGCCGAGCTGGTGGAGGATGACGCGGTGCAGGAAATCTACCATGGCGATGAAAGCTATCCCCAGGTGGATAACTACGCGCCCTCTCTGGACGAAGTGACCGAGGAGCAAAAGCTTAAGCTTCTGCTGGAAACCGAAAAGTGCGCCATGAACAGCGGCGATCCGCGCATTAAGCAGGTACAGCGCAACATGATTTCGACCAGCTCCTCCGCTGTGCATATCGTAAACAGCTATGGTCTGGATCTGAGCAGCCGCGACAATATGGCTGTGGCGTATATTTCCGTCATTGCCCGCGATGGCGAGCGTGTGTCCACCGGCATGGGTCTGGCGTGCGACCGTGATTTCAGCAAAATATCGCCCAAGAAAATGGCTGATGAAGCGGTGGAAGAGGCGCTGTTCAATCTGAATGCCGCCCCCGTGCCCAGCGGCACCTATCGGCTGATTATTGATAAGCATTGCATGCCTGATCTGCTGGCTACCTTTAGCGATATCTTCTCCGCTGATCAGGCGCAGCAGGGCATGTCTCTGCTGGCTGGCCGCGAGGGCGAGACGATTGCCGCCGAGTGCGTCACCCTGATGGATGATCCGCACCTCAAGGGCGGCGAGGCTTCCTCTCCCTTTGACGCGGAGGGTGTGGCCACCCAGGTGAAGGCTGTGATTGAAAACGGCCGCCTGACCACCCTGCTGCACAACCTCAAGACCGCGCGCAAGGCTGGCGTGCGCAGCACCGGCAACGCCAGCAAGTATGGCTATGCTTCGCCCATTACCGTGGAGCCCAGCAACTTCTACTTTAAGCCCGGCAAGCGCACGCTGGAGGAAATGATGGCCTCCATCGGCGAGGGTCTGGTTATCACTGAAATGAGCGGCATGCACGCGGGCGCCAACCCGGTCAGCGGCGATTTCTCCCTGCTGTCCAAGGGCTACACTATCGAGAACGGCCGCAAGGGCCGCGCGGTGGAGCAGATTACCGTGGCGGGCAACTTCTATACCATGCTCAAGAGCATCCGCGAGGTCGGCAATGATCTGGAGTTCTTTGGATCCAGCTATGGCAGCCCCTCTGTGGATGTGGGCGAAATGACGGTGGCGGGCAAGTAATATGTACTATTATGAGCTGCATATGCACACCAGCGATACCAGCCGCTGCGGCAGAAGCCCGGCGGCGGACATGGTGGCCGCCTATAAGCAAAAGGGCTTTACAGGCGTGGTGGTAACTGATCATCTGATGAACGTGCAGTCCCATGCCGAGCCCGAGACCGATTGGAACCGCCGCGTGGAAAAGCAGCTGGCTGGCTATTACGCCGCGCTGGAAGCAGGCAAAAAGCTGGGCTTGACGGTTTACTGCGGATGGGAGCTGACTTATCAGGACAACGCCGAGGATTACCTGACGCTGGGCCTGAGCCCACAGTTCCTGTACGATCATCCGTGGCTTGAGCGCTATGATATCGAGCGCTACCGCGACGCAGTCCACGCCGCGGGCGGCATTCTGGTGCGTGCGCATCCCTATCGCCGCGCTTGGTATATCAAAAAGCCTTATGTGGAGCGCGAGGGCATTGCCGACGCTATCGAGGTGTTCAATGGCGGCAATTCCAGCCAGGAGGAAAACGATATGGCCCTGGCCTATGCCCAAAAGCACAATATGCCCATGACGGGCGGCTCGGACGCGCACCATGTGGATGAGACTGCGCGCGGGTATATCGCCCTGGAAAAGAAGGCCGAAAGCTATGCGGAGCTGTGCGAAGCCATCCGCACAGGCAAGGCCATCGTGATGCACAAGTAATCCAAAACAAAAAAGCGGGGGCTGTCTCACTTACCATGAGACAGCCCCTTTGCATATTGCTCTGCGGCGCGTCATAATACAAATTGAACGGTCAACGACCCTGCAGCTCACGCAGGCAGTTGACACACACCAGCTTGCCCTTGAAGGTGGTTACGTCGCGCGCGTCCCCGCAGAAGATGCAGGCGGGGGGATACTTTTTCAGGATGATTTTATCGTCCTCAACAAAAATCTCCACCGTGTCATGGATGTTCAGATCCATGGTGCGGCGCAGCTCAATGGGCAGCACAACGCGGCCCAGCTCGTCCAATTTGCGTACAATACCGGTAGATTTCATGGCGGTTTTCCTCCTTTGAAGAAAATGCGGCTTTGAAGAAGATGCGGCGTTTCTTCACGGCGCGATTTTATTTTACAGGCAGATTCAGCCTTCTGTCAATGCAAATTGACAGTTTATAGAAAGTTTTACAGCACGTTCAAAATCTGTTCATTTATGGCGGTGAAAAGCATGAACGCGGTTTTTTGCATCATGATCGCGGCGGCGTTTGGCTACGCGGCGATTGGGGGTAATCTGGATGCCGTTGCGCGCGCAGCCGTGCAGGCGGGCGGGGATGCGCTGCAAACCGTGCTAGGGCTGCTGGGCGGTTTTATGCTCTTCGGTGGGGTAATGAAACTGCTGGAGGAGGCTGGGGCCGTGCGTGCGCTGGTGCGCTGGCTGAAAAGGCCGCTGCGCTGGGTGTTTGGGAGTCAGGCTGGCGAGGATGCGCTGGGCGCGACGGCACTGAACCTATCGGCCAATATGCTGGGCATGGGCAATGCGGCTACGCCCATGGGGCTGCGCGCAGCAAGGCTATTGCAGCCCGCGGGGCAGATTGCCGCCAGCGCACCGCTGTGCATGCTGCTGGTGATCAATGCAACCTCCGTGCAGCTGTACCCATCCTCGGTGATTGCGATGCGCTATGCGGCGGGCAGCGCCGCGCCGGAAACCATCGTCCTGCCTACGCTTGTTGCCAGCACGTCGGCCACGGCGGTGGGCATGGCAGTGTGCTGGCTGTGCGAAAGGAAGCGCCGCCAATGACGGCCTGGCTGCTGGCGATTGCCATGGTGATTGCGATGATTCGCCGTGTTGAGGTGTATACAGCCTTTACCGCCGGGGCGCGGGAGGGCATGGAGACGGCGATGCGCATTCTGCCTGGGCTGGCGGCGATTTTCGTTGCCCTGCGTATGCTGGAGGCAAGCGGCCTGATGCATGCGCTGTGCGGCGCGTTAGCGCCTGTGGCTGCCTGGCTGGGGTTGCCTGAAGGGGTAATGCCGTTGCTGCTGCTGCGCCCATTGAGCGGCTCGGCTTCGCTGGGAATGCTGGCGGATATTCTGCGCCAGTATGGCCCGGACAGCCGCACGGGGCTGGTTGCCAGCGCCATGATGGGCTCGGGCGAAACGGTGATGTATACCTGCGCGCTGTATCTGGCGGCGGCTGGGGTGAAAAAAAGCCGGTATATCATTCCTGCCTCGCTGCTTGGATGGATTGTGGGCTGCGCTGTTGCGGGCTGCTTTTTCCGCGCTTGACAGGCAGGGCGCATTTTACATATAATAAGAATTCGGAATATGAAGGGGGGCGTGCGCGTGCAGAAATACACATTGACCGTGCCGGACAACCTGCCCGACATGACGCTGGACAAGTATTTGGCGCATGCGCTGCCACTGCTGCCTGAGCGGGCGCGCCGCGCGGCCTTTGCCGCGCGGGACGTAAAAATGAACGGTCAGCGTACCCCGCGGGATACGCGCGCGCTGCCTGGCGCGCAGATTGCGGTGTTTACCCCTTATGAAATGCAGATTCCGATTGTTTATGAGGACGAGCATCTGCTGATCCTGAATAAGCCTGCTGGGCTGGCGACCGACGCTGACCGCTACAACAGCATGACGGTGACGGATTGGGCGGCGCTGCATGCCCAGGGTGCGTATCAGCCCCGGTTGTGCCATCGGCTGGATTATCAAACCAGCGGGCTGATTGCGTTGGCCAAGGACGACATGGCTGAAAATGCCTTAAAGGAGATGTTTGCCCGCCGCACCGGGCGCAAGGAGTATCAGTGTCTGGTGCTGGGCACGCCGCAGCCCGCGCAGGCGGATTGCCATGCCTATCTGATCAAGGATCCTGTTCGTGCGGTGGTGCATGTGACTGCCAAGACGCTGCCGCAGGCCAAGCCCATCGAAACGGAATATGAAACCATCCAGGCGGGCGCAACCTCGCGCCTGCGCGTGATCCTGCATACAGGGCGCACGCATCAGATTCGCGCGCATTTGAGCTTTCTGGGGCATCCCATCATTGGCGATGATCTGTATGGCGATCGCGCGGCCAACCGCGAATATGGCAAGGGTCGGCTGATGCTGTGCGCCACGCGCTTGCTGATTGATACGCAGGGCGCGATGCCGGAGATTGACGGGCTGGATATACGCATTGACCCGCCGTTTTAAACTGATTAACCAAGGATAAAGGAGAAAACCATGCCTGATATAGGATTGATCGCATCCGATATGGACGGAACGCTGCTGGATGCCCAGGGCAGGATTAGCCCGCGCACGCTGAGCGCGCTCAGGAAGGCGCAGGAAAAGGGCGTGATATTCACCATGTGCACCGGACGCTTTCATACGCATTGCTGCGCCCTGGCGCGCGACGTGGGGCTGAATTGCTCGATTATCGCCTCCAACGGCGGCTCGGTATTTGATGGCATTTCTCAGCGCATGGTGGGAGAACATCTGCTGGATGCTGCCTCAGCTCGCATGGCGCAGGAGATTGCCGAGCGTTATCCGATTCAGTATCGCATCACCATGCCCGGCGCATTTATGGATCGGCATGAAGCCAACGGCGATGGCGGCGGGTATTTTCAGCAGATCACCCAGGTGATGCTGCGGGATTATCATGTGCAGCATATCTGCGGTGCGGAAAACATCCGCGCCATGCTGGATCAGCCGGTTTACAAGGTGTTTTTGTTTAAATTCCCGGATCAGGAAATGCGGGAGCGCGCACGCGCGGAGCTGCAGCAGGTGCCCGGTGCGTATATTACAACCTCGGGCGGGCTGAACCTGGAAGTGATGCCACGGGGCGTGGACAAGGGAACGGGCTTGGCAGAGCTGGCCGCGTTTTATGGCATCCCGTTGGAGAACGTGATGGTGTTTGGCGACTATGACAACGACCTGCCCATGTTCCGGCGTGCTGGATATCCCGTGGCCATGGGAAATGCGACGGATGAAATCAAGCGCCATGCCTGGCAGGTGACGGCTCCAAACACCGAGGATGGTCTGGCGCAGGCGATTGAAAAATACGTATTGTCAGTGTAATGCTTGCATAATAAAGCGCCCTGCGGCTTAACAGGGCAAGACAACAAAATATGTAAAAGGCGTGACCACGAAAGTCGCGCCTTTTGAATTGTACGGATTTAGGACGCATGAAAAGTGCGCCATTATCTGCCGGACAAACTGGAATTTGTCGCTAACTACTACTTCTATGAATCAAAGAATTTTTCTGCAAACCATACATCCTTCAATCTGTCTACAAAATTCAAATCCATACTTTTTGTACATAGATAAAGGGCCGTGATAAGCATGATTTTCATTGTTTGCAAATGGATACGCTTCTACCAAATCAAATCCATCGACTTTTGCATCCTTACATACATATTCAAGCAAGGCGGTGGCAACGCCACATCCCCTATATTTAGGTGTAACAGAAAAGCAAACGATGGATTTGATTTTTTCACCGTTGTCAGGTACTTCTTCTGCAAAATTAAAATTGACGTTATTGTACGCTTTTTTATTATTCGAATTGCACCATCCAACAACCTTTCCTTGAACATATGCTAAATATCCCTGCATGCGACCGCTTTTTATGAAGTTGATTGCTTGTTCTCTATTGAACTTAGCACAATCTTTATCGCAGTCCCATCTTCGTTTCTTTTCCAACTCGCTATCCCAATGATAGCACATACAATAACATCCACACCATTCATCATTGTCCGAAAAGGCATCGTTATCAAAATAAGATAACCAATCATCCAATAATTCAATAGTCAGTTTGCAAATAGATATTTCCATAATGATTCCTCCGTCAAATTCCGATTTGCAGCCCTGCTCAGCTTCATATTATCACACAACAGCATCAAACACAAGAACAGCCACAGCAGTGCAACCTGCTATGATTGTTCCTTGTTTTAAGAGTATTGCCCTTTGCGGGATGCTTTTGTGTTTTCAGGCTTCAGGCCAGGGATAGAACAGCTCATCTGTTGGCAGAAAGTCGATCTTGCCATCGGACAGCGCGGTGATCTGCTGCGTTACGCTTGCGAGATCGCTGGCACGGATCAGCAGCGTTGCATCTACGGAGAATTGAAATTCACTGTGTTCCAGAATGCAGGGCAGCGATTGCAGGGCGTAGCTGAACTTATCCCACAGCGGGTAGGGGACGTCGAACAGCACGCGCTGCGTCAGCTCCATGATGGATACCTGCGCCGCATCCAGCGCCAGCGCGCAGCTGTGCGAATAGGCGCGCACCAGCCCGCCTGCGCCCAACAGAATACCGCCGAAATAACGCGTAACCACTACGCACAGGTTGACTACGCCGCGGGCCTTGAGCACCTCCATCATGGGCAGCCCCGCTGTACCGCCCGGTTCGCCGTCGTCGCTGTAGCGCATGATGCCGGCATTTTCGCCGATGACATAGGCATAGCAATTGTGCGTAGCGTCGCGGTATTCCTCGCGGATGCGCTTCAAAAAGGCCAGCGCCTGCTCCTCTGTCTGGCAGGGGCAGGCATGGCCGATAAAGCGGCTTTTGTTGATCACATATTCCTCACGCGCGGGCTGCTTGATGGTTTTGTAGCTGTTCATGAGGGAGGCTTAGATCAGCACCAGGCGGCAGTAGCTCTTCTTGCCCTTGCGCAGCAGCAGGCCGTCGGAGCCGATCATATCCGCCGTGATGACGAAATCGATATCCGTTACCTTGCTGTCGCCCACCGTAGCGCCGCCCTGCTGCACAAGCTTGCGGGCTTCACCGCGGCTGGTGCACAGACCGCAGATGTTGAGCAGCGTGGTCAGGCGGCCGTCGGCAGACAGCAAATCGCGGGTGATATTGAAGGTGGGTACATCCTGGGAGACAGCGCCGCCGCCAAACAGCGCGCTGGCCGCCTGCTGAGCCTTGGTGGCTTCTTCCTCGCCATGGACGAGCTTGGTGCACTCAAAGGCCAGCACCTTCTTGGCCTCGTTGATTTCCTGGCCGGGCAGGGCGCTGAGACAGCGCACTTCGTCCATGGGCAGGAAGGTGAGCAGCGCCAGGCACTTGCTTACATCCTGGTCGGCGATGTTGCGCCAGTACTGATAGAACTCGTAGGGGGAGCAGAGGTTGGCGTCCAGCCACAGCGCGCCATTTTCGGTCTTGCCCATCTTTTTGCCTTCGTGGTTCATCAGCAGCTTAAAGGTGCAGGCGTAAGCATCCTCATGCTCCTTGCGGCGGATCAGATCCGCGCCGGCCAGCATGTTGCTCCACTGATCGTCGCCACCCATTTCCAGACGGCAGCCGTAGTGTTTAAAGAGCTGCAGGAAGTCGTAGCTCTGCATCAGCATGTAGTTGAACTCCAGGAAGGTCAGGCCGCGCTCCAGACGCTGCTTGTAGCACTCGGCCGTCAGCATGCGGTTGACGGAGAACAGCGAGCCGATATCGCGGATGAAATCGATATAGCCCAGGCCGCGCAGCCAGTCGGCGTTGTTGACGATCAGCGCCTTGTCGTCGCCAAACTCGATAAAGCGGGACAGCTGAGACTTGATGCAGGCGACGTTGTGATCGATGGTTTCCACGGTCATCATCTTGCGCATATCGGTTTTGCCGCTGGGGTCGCCAATCATGGCCGTTGCACCGCCCACCAGGGCGATGGGCTTGTGGCCCGCGCGCTGCATGTGCGCCATGGCGATGATGGGGATGAAGTGGCCGAAGTGCAGGCTGGTGGCGGTGGGGTCAAAGCCTACGTAGAAGGGAGTGGATTCGCGCTCCAGCTGCTTGTACAGATCGTCTTCAAAGGTTACCTGGGCGATGAATCCGCGTTCCTTCAGGGTGTCAAGAATATGCATATGATGTTCCTCCTGATCGTGCGATGTATTGTGATTTTTATTTCAGACAGTCGTTCAGCAGCGCCATGCCGCGCTCGATGGTGGGAATATCGGCGTTGGAGAAATTGAGCCGCAAGGTGTTCTCGTGCCCGCCGTCTGGATAGAAATACGTGCCTGGCACGTAGGCCACGCCGCGATCCACGGCCTTCATCAGCATTTCGGTGGCGTTCACATTGTCCTTCAGATAGGCAAAGACAAACAGACCGCCCTCCGGCCGGGTAAAGCGCTGCACGCCTTGCATGCCCTCCAGCGTGCTGAGCATGCAGTTCAGCTGCGCGCCATAGCGGGCGCAGACCTCCTGCACGTGGGGACGCAGCAGGTCGCGGCGCAGATAAGCATCCACGACAGCCTGGTTCAGGTTGGCCGTGTGCAGATCGTCCGACTGCTTACAGATAACGCACTTGCGAAGGAGCTTGGGCTCGCATACCAGGAAGCCCACGCGCAGGCCGGGGGAGATTACCTTGGAAAAACTGCCCATCAACGCCACATGACCGTCCATGTCAAAGGCTTTGATGGCCGGCAGGCTTTCGCCCGTATAGCGCAGGGAGTGATAGGGATCATCCTCCGCCACCAGGATATCATACTGCGCGGCCAGCTCGGCAATGCGCTTGCGGCGTTCCAGCGGCATGGTTACGCCCGTGGGGTTCTGGAAGGTGGGGATGGTATACAGCATGCGCGGACGATGGCGGCGAATGGCCTCCTCCAGCGCGTCCACGCGCAGCCCCTGCTCGTCACTGTCCACCGGGATGACGCGCAGCTGATGCAGATGCATGGCCTGCGTAGCGCCAAGGAAGGTGGGATTTTCGGTCAGAATTACGTCGCCCGGATCGGTATAAGCGTCCAGCAGCAGGTTAAACGCCTGGGTGGAGCCGGTTACGGGCAGGATGCAGCCCGCATCGGTGGTTACGCCAAATTCGCTTTGCAGATAGCCTGTCAGGCTTTCGCGCAGGGCGGGCAGGCCCTCGGTCATGCCGTATTGCAGCAGCACCTTGCCGTTGGTAGCCACCAGCTCGCGGCAGATATCGGCCACAATTTCATCCGGCAGCGCGGCGGGGGACGGGTTGCCGCCGCCAAAGGAGATGACGCCCGGCCGGGAGGTCAGCTTGAACAGCTCGCGGATGGCACTGCCGCTGACGCCCTCTACGCGGGCGGCGAAACGTTCGGATTCCTGCATGGTTGGATAGATACTCCTTTCAGATTTGCGGGATAAGAAAACGCCCTCCGGCATATGCCGGAAGGCGATGAACACATCACGGTACCACTTCCGTTTGGAAAAGGCTTGCGCCGTTTTCCCTTAGCGGGAACATCAAATTCCCCTGCGCTGTAACCGGCGCGCCGGCGTTCCCTACACAGTTGCCCTTCGGGTTCGCGCTCCCGGGCGTATTCACACCGCCGCCCCTGCCCGCTTGCACCGTCCGCGGGCTCTCTGAAAGGGAGAATGGCGGGGCTACTTGTCCCGATCCTTGCATTGTCTCATTATAGAAAATATTATCTGGGATGTCAAGCCCCAACTGCGCCGCTCTGCGATTTTACCGCCGCCGTTACGTCGCTCAGCCCATTCTCCGTCAGGCGCAGCACGCGGCCGGGCCACTGCTGCATCAGCAGACGGTCATGAGTGACGGCCAGGATAGCGCCGGGAAAATCCAGCAGCAGCGCGCGGATGACAGGGGCGGACAGGGGCGACAGGTTGCGGGTGGGCTCGTCCAAGAGCAGCACGTTTGCGTCCTCCAGGATCATCCTGAGGAAAAACAGCTTGGCCTTTTGCCCGCCCGAAAGTGAGCGGATGGGATGTTCCATCTCCTCGGTGGAAAACTTGAACGCGCCCAGATACGTGCGCAGGCGGGTCAGCTGCTCCTTGTCGCCGCGCGTGTGCAAATAGGCAATGGCGCTCTGGTCTTCATCCATTGTTTCTTCATAGCGCTGGGGCATATAGGCAGCGCGGATATCATCGCGCGCCAGCAGATTCTGCGCAAGCCTGCGCAGCAGCGTCGTCTTGCCGCAGCCGTTATCGCCGATCAGCAGCACCTTGTCCGTGCCCTGCATGCGCAGGGAGATATCGCGGCTGAGCGTGCGGCCTTCCACGCAAAGCGCAGGCAGGGAGATATCCAGCGCCACCTTGCCTGCGGGCAGGGCATGACTGCCCACGAAGGAAGCGTCGATGGCGTATTCGATGTTGGGCCGCTGCGTCTGATTCTCGCGTTCGCGCTCGTAGCGGCGCTCCAGCGATTTGACGGCGTGCATCTTCTTCTTTAGCAGCCGTGCGCCATGCGGATCTCCGCGCGAGATGGTCGCTTGCGCGTGATCGACGGCATTGAGGATGCGCTCGAATTTCTCCTGTCGGATGCGCTCCTGGCGCTTTTCCATCTGCGCCCGGCTTTCCTGCAGGGATAGCTGCTGCGCTCGGCGGGACATGTATTCATCGTAGGGCACGTTGGCCAGCGTCCAGCGCGCTCAGATCCAGATCGTTGCTGGGTTCGTCCAGCAGCAGGAGGCTTGGGTGCGCGCACAGAAGCAGCAGCAATTGCAGCTTGATTTTTTCACCGCCTGAAAGCGATTTCATTGGGCATTCGGCGTAGCACAGCTCGACGGGCAGCCGAAGCTGGGCGCACAGGGTATGCACCTCGCGCGGCAGGGCTTCCAGGAAGGCCTCGCACTGCGCACAGAAGGCGTATACGGGCAGCTCACGGCACGCCTCGGGCAGATCCTGGGGCAGATAGGCCAGCCGTTCGCCCGAACGGTCGACCTGGCCGCTGAAAAGCACATAGTCTTCTACCAACGTGGGCTGATATAGTATTTGAAGCACCGTGGATTTGCCGTTGCCCTCCTCGCCGATGATGGCCAGGCGATCCTGCCCGGATACGGTGAAGGAAAGGTCATCGACCAGCGGGCGCAGATCCTGCCGGTGCTGGATGGACAGATGGCGAACTGACAGCAAAAAAAAACCTCCGTTTCCCCGCAGCGCAGACCCAAAACGGAGGCAAACAGCAGCACGCCAAAAACGCGCCGTCTATATACGCCGCTATTCCGTTTTGACACACGCAAACAACGCTCCGCACTGCGGATAGCCATTGTTATCGTTTTGTCAAAGCCGGATTAGTTGCGCATTTTTTCATCCCTTTCTGTCTATGGTAACTTTATCATAGCAAACAAAGGGGCGGCTGTCAAGCTTAAAAAGCGTCCGCCGAGGGGATTTCAAAGGGCGCGGGCAGGAAAGACTTGAGCATGGGCGAAGCCTCCATCAGCGCCGAATAGGGGGAGAAGAAGAACTCCGCCGCGCGCTGCTGGGTAAAGCACAGAGCGGGCGTTTCCTGCGTGTCGCGCACAACCACCTCATGATCGCGCACCTGGATGAGATAGCGGCCGCCGTCCTCTACCTCAAACACAAACCGTCCGTCGCATAGGGGCTGATAGCCCGACTTGAAGGTCAGCAGCGTTTCCAGCGTATGCCGCCAGTTGATTACGCGCAGCATGTGCGCGTCGGTTACCGTGTAGTTTTCCGCAATGCTCTTGAGATAGCTTGCACGCACGCGCTGATACATGGGCACGGTGATGCCCGCCTTGGCGCGGCCGCGCATCCAGGCCTTGAGCGTCTCTGCCAGGCGGCGTTCGTCCAGCAGCGCCAGCTCGCAGATCTGATCGCCCGAGGCGTTCAGGTACCCCAGGAACGTGCCGTCCTGCCGCGCGTCTTCCAGCACATACAGGGCGTTATGCCAGGAATGAAAGATATCCAGCAGGCGTTCACGGTCACGCTCGCAGGTAAGCATCTGGCGGCGGCTCAGCTGCCATACGTCGTCCAGCACCGTGTCCTGCGCGTCCGTTACCTCGCGGATGCGCACGGCATCTTCATCCACATCTGCCATGGCGTGGCGCACGTTATCGCTGTTGAGTGAAAAGGTCAGCCGCTGGCCGCCCTTTTCAAAGCCGAAATAGGCATAGCGCTGTCGCCGCCCACCCAGCGCCAGCAGATCGTAGCCCTGCGCCTCAGCATCGGTCAGGGCCATGCGCATCAGTGCCTTCATGTGGCCCGCGCCGCGCGAATAGGGATGCACCGCAACCGAGCCGATATAGCCCGCCTTGAGGGCGCAGTTTTCCTCCACCCGCAGCGTCAGGGGCAGCAGCGCCACCGTGCCGCGAATATGGCCGTCCTCCACCGCCACATAATGATAGCGGGCAAAGCCAGGATGGGCGTACACCTTGGGCAGCAGCGCGGCAAAATCATGCGGCTGCGAGTGCATGCTGAAAACCATGTTGATAAAATCCAGTACGTCCGCTTCTTCCTGCGGCCTGGCCAGACGGTATTCGGTCATGGTAAAAAACCTCTCCTTTGCATGCGCACAATAAACACCATGATAGGATACCGCGAAAAGTTTGCAATTGCAAGCCTCTTTTTGCCTTTACAGGGGCGAATATTCATTGTATGATGATATTTAGCCCCGAAACAGGCGATCCGGGGCGAATATTCACAAAAATTTACGATGCCGGGGGGTGACAGCCCATGTCGAAACGTAGTATAATACGAAAGCGCACGGTATGCTTTGCCTGCGCGGCCCTGCTGCTTGTGGGGGTGCTGCTGGCCTGGATTTTATGGCCGCGCGCTGCGGCGCAGACCCGCGCTCAGGCATATCGGGATGGGCTGGATACTTACCGGTATGATCTGGTCTTCCGTCCCGAGCAAAGCACGCTGGCCGTTACGCTGACGCTGGATTATACCAACCGCACCGGCGATACGCTGCAGGAGCTTGTCCTGCGCACCTGGGCGGGTGCGTATGCCAGCGAGGAGACCAGCCCTGCGGCCATTGAGGAGGTCTACGATGCCTGCTATCCGAACGGCTTTTCGCCAGGCGGCATCCGGCTGGAGGGTGTGTGGTGGAATGATCAGGTCGTCCAGGCAAGTTTTGCCGATGCGGCTCAAACGGTGTTGCATGTGCCGGTAGGAAGCCTTGCGCCGGGAGTTAGCGGCCGGTTGCTGCTGCGCTGCGAGCTGACGGTTCCCCGCTGCGCCCATCGCTTCGGCACGGACGGCGCGGTGTGGCAGTTTGGCAATGCGCTGCCAATTTTATCCGTATGGGAAAACGGCGCGTGGCGCGAGGATGCGTACTGCGCCGTCGGCGATCCCTTTGTCAGCGATTGCTCCAACTATGAGGTCACGCTGGTTGCACCGGCTGGCTATGTCTGCGCTGCCAGCGTCAAGCCCAGCGTGAAAACGATGGCGGACGGCCGTATGCGCTATACCATGCAGGGCGATGCCATGCGCGATTTTGCCTTTGCGCTGAGCGCAAGCTGGCAGACGGCGCAAAAAAGCGTGAACGGCGTAACGGTTACGGCCTATGCGGGTGATCAAAAGGCGGCCGGTCGTGCGGCTGGCTATGCAGCGGAAGCGCTTAAAACCTACGCGCGTCTGTACGGCGCGTATGCCTACGATCAGCTAACGGTGTGCGAGGTGGATTTCCCGCTGGGCGGCATGGAATATCCGGGTCTGATCTTCATCGGCCGTGATTGGATGGCCGAAAGCCAGGCTGATTCGCTGGAGCTGATGCTGGCTCACGAAACGGCACACCAGTGGTTTTACGCATTAGTAGGCAGCGATCAGGTGACGGACGCATGGCAGGATGAAGCGCTGTGCGAATATGCCATGCTGCGCTATGCCCGCGAAAAATACGGCGCGAACGCCTATGAAAACCTGCGCATCCTGCGCGTGGACGCGCCTATGCGTGAGAAAATCAATCAGACCGTTACGCCCGGTTCGCCCATATCTTACTTTGGCTCGCTGCAAACCTACGCCACGGTGGTATATGGCCGCGGCGCAGCTCTGCCGCTGGCGCTGGATGAGATGACCGGCGGGCAGATGGACAAGCTGCTGCATGAATACTGCGACGCATTTGCATTCAAGCGTGCCAGCCGCGCAGACTTTGAGCAGTTCTTTACAGACCGTAGCGGCCTGGATATCACCCCGCTGATGCGGGACTATCTGGATACCTACGGCTACTAAATAACGAATAGGAGAAACACAAAATGAAGCTTTCTATCCGGATTTTGCTGTGCGCCATGGCGGCACTGATGATCCTGGCCCTGCCTTTTGCCGTGCCCTCGGGCAGCATGCTGGAGGAATATCAGGATACCTGGGCGGATGAGGCCTGGGACAGCGGTTTGATCCGTTGGCTGGTTCCTACCGCCAATGCCGAGGAAGCGCAGGAGGAGACTTCCTACGCACTGCCGATTGACTTTTCTGCCGGCATGCAGCCGAATCCTGATGCCTATACCGAGGACGGCTATCAGGATGACTCGCTGACCATCCGCATGGAAACCCGCGAGGAGGACGGGATGATCTGGCGCATCGGCTATGTGCAGATCAAGGATGCTTCCCAGCTGCGCACGGGCATCGCGGGCTCCAAGGCAACCAGTAACCGTTCCACCTATATCAGCGCCATGGCCAAGGAGTATCATGCGGTGCTGGCTATCAACGGCGATTACTTTGCCGATCAGGAAACCAAAAAGACCTACGAAATCCGCATGGGCGAAACCCGCAAGGCAAAAACCAACAAGAAAAAGGATATTCTCTTTATTGATGAAAACGGCGACTTCCACCTGTTTATCAAGTCCAATCAGGCGGATATGGACGCTTTTAAGGGCACGGGGCTGAGTGTAATCAACGCCTTCACCTTTGGCCCTGCCTTGGTAAAGGATGGGCAGCTGCTGACCGTGGACAAGGAGTACGGCTATAATCCCAACGGCAAGGAGCCGCGCATGGCTATCGGCCAGGTGGATAAGCTGACCTATGTGGTGGCGCTGGCCGAGGGACGCAGCAGCAGCTCCAACGGCGTGACCCAGCAGGCGCTGGCGGACTTTATGTTTAACGAGCTGCACTGCACCCAGGCCTATAACCTGGACGGCGGAAACTCCGCCACCATGATCTTCAACGGCGAATACTATCAGACCGGCCGTACTATCAAAAACGAGCGCCAGCAGAGCGATTTTATCTACTTTGCCACCGCTGTTGACCCTGAAACCTGGAGCAAATAATCATGCTGGATGAAGCTGCCTATTTCCTGCTTGGAAATATCAAGATTTACTATTACGGGCTGCATATCGCCCTGGGTGCGCTGGCGGCGGTGATTGTGCTGGCGCTGTGCTGCCGCGCGCGGCGCATGCCTGCGGGCGCGGCTCCGCTGTATGCGGTGCTGGCTATGCCGCTGGGCGTTGCCTGCTCGCGCGTGCTGTTCTGCCTGTTGGATGGGCGCTTTCGCGGCATCTTTTCGCTGCGGGCGATGCTGTGCTTCTGGGGCGGCGGCCACTCCATGGTCGGCGCGCTGCTTGGCGCGGCGCTGGCGGCGGTGATTGCGGCCAAAATTCTTGCGGTTCCGGCTCGGCGCATGCTGGATATGATGGCGCCGGCGCTGCTGGTGTTTATCGCCTTTGCCCGTGTCGGCGAGCAGTATACCGAAATGCTGGGGCGCAGCCGCGCGCTGGTCAGCGAGGTGTGGCGGCAGGGTTGGCTGATTACGGGTGATGAATACGCCCTGTATCTGAAAACCTATGTGCTGGAAGCGCTATGCGCGCTGATCCTGGCCGTGACGCTGCTGCCGGGGTTGCTGCACGGCAAGCGCGACGGCGATACCCTGCTTTCGGCCATGCTGCTGTTTGGCTGCACGCAGGTGCTGTGGGAAAGCCTGCGCTTTGACGCGCATATGCGCGAGTCCTTTGTCAGCCTGCAAATGCTGTTGTACGCAGTGATGTTCGCAGCGGCTCTGCTGATTTTTGCCCGCCGTTATGCCAAGCGACTGGGGCGTGGCTGGCCGGTATGGCTGGCGCTGGGCGTGATCGCCCTGGTGGCGGGCGGCGTGATCGGGCTGGAGTTTATGATCGATCGTTCGGGCATCAGCCGTTTCCTGCTGTATGTGCCCTATGTGCTGCTGCTGGCTCTGCCGGCGGTATGCGGATTCGTGTTTAAGAAAAGGAGCAATTACGCATGACCAAGGAACAGGTGGCGCGCATTAACGAGCTGGCGCGCAAAAAAAAGACCGTTGGGTTGACCGAGGACGAATTGAAGGAACAGGCCGAGCTGCGCGCGGAGTATTTGAAGGATTTCCGCGAGGGCTTTAAGCAGCAGCTGAATAATACTTATATTCAGTATGAGGACGGCCATCGGGAAAAGCTGACCGAGCGCCCGCCTAAGCAGTGAGGCGTTTGCCATGATGAAGCTATCAACCCTGTGCTATATCGAGCGCGGCGGCTGCTATCTGATGCTGCATCGCGTGAAAAAGCAGCACGATGTGAACGAGGGCAAGTGGATCGGTGTGGGCGGCAAGCTGGAAACGGATGAATCGCCTGAGGAGTGCATTGCCCGCGAGGTGATGGAAGAAACGGGGCTTACGCTGGTGCATCCGCGCATGCGCGGACTGCTTACCTTTATCAGCCCCGGTTGGGACAGCGAGTATATTTTCCTCTATACCGCGCAGGCCCAGGGTGAATTGACGCAGGATTGCAACGAAGGCGATCTGCGCTGGGTGCCGCTGAGCGATGTGCCGCAGCTGAACCTGTGGCAGGGGGATCGCATTTTCCTGGATCTGTTGCTGAAGACGGACGAGTTTTTCTCGCTTAAATTTATCTATGACGGCGATAATATGGTCTATTGTGCCTTAAATGGCGAGGACATTACCACAAAAGCATTGGGAGAGACCAAATGAAAAGATTCCTGTGCCTGGCGCTGGTGCTGGCGCTGTTGATGATTACCCTGCCTGTGCGGGCTGAAAAGCTGACGGCGCTCTGGACGGCCAACCCCAAAATCAGCGCTCCGATTTACAGCGAGCCCAGCACGCAAAGCAAAACGCTTGGCCGCATCTATCAGGGCGCAAGCGTTAAGGTGTATTCCTTTGATCCGGAATGGGCATATATCAACAGCAGCGGCGTCGTCGGCTATGTGCTGCGCCGCCATCTGGAATCGGGCAAGGCCATCGATTCCAGCACCACGCCGCCCTTTGGCGTGGAAATGTACGGGTATGTAGGCACAGTAGGCGCGAACGGCGCCAAGGTGCGTACAGAGGCTTATGAGAGCGCGGACGTGTTGATTCCCTTGACGGCGGACACGCGTATCTCCATTATTGGCGTTGTGAACGGCTGGGCATATCTGGCCTATTATCGCCAGTACGGCTATGTGAACACCAACGAGCTGAGTGAGCTGCTGCCCGTATGCCCGGAGGACGATGCAGGCACGGACGAAGCGCCCATTGCCACATTCACCACCTATTATGTGACGGGTTCGGACGATGTGAGCAAGCATGGCAAAGAGGTCAATATCGGCGTTAATTGCGATTATATCAACAATGAAATCTTGCAAAGCGGCAAGACCATCAACTATAATAACCACTATGGCCCCTTCTATCCCAGCAAGGGCTATGTGAAGGGCCCTGTGCTGATTGAAACCGGCTGGGGTCTGGGCCCTGGCGGCGGTGTGTGCCAGGTATCCAGCACCATGTATAACCTGCTGCTGCAATTGCCGGGAATTACTATCACTCTGCGCCGCTCCCATGGCCCTGGCAGCGCTGAGTATTTGCCTGCCGATATGGACGCGGCTGTTGGCAACGAAGCGAAAGGCATCAATTTCATTTTCCGCAACGATTATGATTTCCCCATCCGCTTTGAAGCGCAGGCGCAGGATGGCGCGCTGTTCCTGGCTATTTACAAGGCTACGGAATGATGCGCACCGTATCGCCTTCGCGCGCCATGGCAAAAAGCACAGCCATGTCTGCGTCGCTCAGGGCGATGCAGCCTGCCGTCCAATCCGGCGCGTTTCCGCCGCCGTGAATGTAGATTTCGCCGCCCAGGGTGGTTCCCCAGGGCGGCCTTTTTTGTGCCGACTGAGCCGCTTCAAACAGGGGCAGAAGGTCGGCAGGTAAACGACCGTCGTGCACGGACTGCCGTGCATCCAATGCGGAGGGGTAGCTGATACCCAGCGCACAGCCGAATTTGCCTGTTTCGCGCTTGAGACAGATATAATACTCGCCCTCTGGCGTTTTACCATCGCCCTCGCATTGCTTGTGGCCGACAGGGTGTCTTCCCAGCGCCACGCGGCAGCAAAAACGCTGACCGTCCCGCTCGGCGGTCAGCCTGCGCGCGGACTTTTCAATCAGGATCGTCATGCATGACCTCCAGGATGCTTGATAAGCATAGGATAACGCCCGTGCCCAAATGCGTCAAGGGGTTTTTAAGATCGACGCGCATTCAAAAGGGCGAACCGCGCCGCCTGCGTGATTCGCCCGTGAAAAACCAATAAGTGCTGTTCAGAAAAGAAAAACTATGCGATTTCAACCAGCTTCAGCAGGAGCTTGAGTGCGCCTTCCATATCGCGCATATCGATGACCTCGGCAGGGGAGTGGACATAGCGGCAGGGGATGGACAGGGTGCCGGTAGGCACGCCCGCGCGGGAGCGCTGGATAGAGCTGCCGTCCGTGCCGCCAAAGGGCAGCACCTCGCGCTGGGCGGAAACGCCGGCCTCCTCCGCGGCGCGCAGCATCAAATCGCGCACGGCAGGGGTGGCGATCATGCTGCTGTCGATGAACTTGACCGCAGGCCCCTTACCCAGCTTGACGGCGGGCAGCTTGACCTCGGGCGTATCGCCCCAGGCGGTCACATCCAGCGCCACCCCCATATCGGGGCGCACGCTGTAAGCGGCGGTCATTGCGCCGCGGCAGCCCACTTCCTCCTGGGTGCTGAAGACAGCCACCACGGTGTTGGGTGTTTCGTCCAGGTACATCAGCATTTCGCACAGCAGGGCGCAGGCGCAGCGATCGTCCATGGCGGGGGAAGCCACACGGTTTTCGCCCAGCTCAAAGAAATCAGGCGCGTACACAGCCATATCGCCCACCTGCACGCTGCGCTCAGCGTCGGCGCGATCTTCTGCGCCGATATCGACGAACAGATACTTCATCGCCGGGTTTTCGCCCTTGAGCGGCTGGCAGTAGATCACACCTTCCACGCCGTTTTCAAACACCACATGGCGGGCGTTGGAGATCACAGGATTTACGCCGCCAACGTTATGCACGCGAAGGAAGCCGTTTTCATCGATATCGGTGACAACGAAGCCGATATGATCCATATGGGCGGAAAACATGATGCGCTTGCCGTTTTCATCCGTGCCCAGCTTTTCAACGATCAGGTTGCCCATCGCATCCACGCGCATGCTGTCCACATGCGAGGCGATCAGGCCCTTGACGGTTTCGGCCACGGTATGCTCGTTGCCGCTGGGACCGTAGGCGGCAAGCAGGGTTTTGAGCGTATCTCGAAGCATGATTGTTACCTCCTTATCGTCAGGCGTGCATCAAAAAGGCGCGCACAAGCTCATATTGCGATTGAATATCCTCCAGATAGGCTACCGATGCGCCGCTGTGGATATAGCGGCAGGGCACGGACAGCACACAGGTAAGGCAGCCGGCTGCGGCGCGCTGATAGGCGGATGCGTCGTTGCTGCCCGTTACGCCGCGTTTGATCTGATGCGGAATATGCTCGTGCTCGGCCAGATCCAGAATCTCCTTAAACAGCTTGCGCTGGCCGATGCTGCTGCCGTCCATAAAGCTGACGGCCACACCCTGGGTGGGACGGCAGACCTTGAACTGATCATCCACGCAGCCCAGATCATTGGCCGCCGTGCCTTCCAGGTTCAGCACGATATCGGGCTGTACGCCGGAGGCCGCGCCATGGGAGCCGCGGCAGCCCACCTCCTCCTGCACGGCGAACACAAAGGTGACGTCGCAGGGATAGGTTTCGCGCATCAATTCCAGAATGGTGTAGCAGCCCACGCGGTCGTCCAGCGCCTTGGCGCACACAAAGCCGTCGCCAAAGGGCTGATAGGGGGTATCGAAATAGGCATAGGTGCCCACGGGGCACTTGGCCAGCGCTTCGGCTTTATCCTTCGCGCCGATATCAATGTACAGGCCGTCAAAGCCCAGCACGCGGTTGCGGTCAGCGGCGGATTGCAGGTGGATGGCCATCGCGCCGATTACGCCGGGCAGCAGATCATGGCCCACCAGCACGCGCTTGGATACTACCACGCGCGGATCGATGCCGCCGATGGGGTGGAAGCGCAGCAGACCGTCCTCCGTGGCGGCCTCGATGATGAAGCCTACCTCATCCATATGGGCCGATACGCACACATGCGGCTTGCCGGGCTGGGTACCCTTGCGGGTGCATATCACGTTGCCGGAGCGATCAATGCGCGCGTTTTCCGCGCCGCACAGGCGCTTGCCCTCCTCTAACAGCAGCTTGCGCAGCTGTCCTTCATCGCCCGAGGGGGCATGGATTTCACACAGTTGCTTTAATTCCACAGTTCATCCCTCCAGCTGTCGTCAATGGCGGCGCAGTAGGCCGTCAGCAGGCGCGCGCACTCGGTCAGTGCGTGCATATCAAAGGTTTCCACTGAGGTGTGCATGTACTTGAGCGGCAGTTCCAGCAGCACCGAGGGGACGCCGTCGCGGGCCAGGCCGATATTGTCCGCATCGGTATAGGTATAGCGCGGGGCGACGGCGGATTGCAGGGTAATGTTGTTTTCCTTGGCGATTTCGCCAAGCCTTCTGCGCAGCATGGGGTGGATGAAAGGCCCCATGGTGGCCAGCGGGCTGCCCAGGTCAAAGGTTTCAAGGTCGGGAGAGCCGGGCGTCTTGGCATGGTTGACGTCCAGCGCCACGGCGAAATCGGGATAGATGCCGTAGGCGGAGGTCATCGCGCCGATGGAGCCGACCTCCTCCTGGCAGGAGGCGACAAAATAGAGATCGGCCTGGGTATCGATGCGCTGCAGCGCCTCCATCGTGCGCAGCAAAATGGCCACACAGCCGCGGTCATCAATGGTTTTGCTGGCATAACGATCATTGAGCAGCTTGGTAAAGCCGCCCTCCAGCGCGATGCAGTCGCCGATCTGCACCAGCTCGCGCACGCGCTGGGCGCTCATGCCCAGATCGACATACAAATCCTCGCGGGCGTAGTTCTTTTCACGGTCGGCGGCAGACAGAAGGTGCGGCGCCTTGGCGCCGATGACGCCCATCAGCCGTTCACGGCCGTATACCGTCACGCGCATGCCGGGCAGGATGCGCGGATCCACTCCGCCCACGCTGCGCATGCGCAGCGAACCGTCCTTTTCGATATCGGATACCATCAGGCCGATTTCGTCCAGATGCGCGCACAGCATTACCTTGGGGCCGTTTCCCCTGATATGGCCGATGACGCTGTTTAACGGGTCGATCGTAACCTCATCGCAATAAGGGCGAAAGGCTTCGGCGATAAAGCGCGCCACTTCACCCTCGTTGCCCGAAAGCCCGGGAAGAGCCGTGACCTGGCGCAGAAAATCCTCTGTTCGCATTGCTTACCATCCTTTCTGTACGCAAGTGCTACTATTCTACATCATTTGCCCGCGGCTGGGAAGGCGGCGGGCTATTTGATTTGGTTTATTTTTCGTATTTCCGCTTCGGAGACTGTGATGATCAGCGTTTTCTGCCTGGTGTAGTTGACGAAACCTGCCGGGGCGCCGGAGGGCTTTTTGACAAATTTGCGCAGCGTGTAATCCACCGGCACAGCCACGCCGCGAGCCTTGCTGTAAAAGGCGGCGAGCCTGGCGGCGGTCAGCAGGGTATCGTCGCTGACCTCACGGCCCTCGGCGCGGATAATCACATGCGAGCCGGGCATATCCTTGGCGTGCAGCCAAATATCCTCGCCGCGTGCGGACAGGGTAAGCCGTTCATTTTGCAGGGCGTTTTTGCCCACGGCGATTTCTGTGCCGTCGGCTGCGTTAAACCGCATGGGCGCGGACTGCCGCTGGCTCTTGGGCTGCTTTTTGCGCTCTGCCGCCGTCTTTTTGATCACGCCAGCCTCGGTCAGCATGCGGCGCACGTCGTTTAGGTCATCCTCATTCTCGCTGCTTTCCAGCCCGACCAGCGCTTCCTCCAGCAGGCGAATTTCCGCCAGCGTTTTTTCCTTCTGCTCCGCCGCCAGCCTTGCCGCGGCGCGCGCTTTCTGGTAGCGCTTGAAATAGCGCTGCGCGTTTTGCGCGGGAGATAGGCGCACGTCCAGGGGGATATCCAGCGTGCCGCCGGTGTAATAATCGGGCAGCGTTACCTGCTGCGCGCCGCGCGGTACCAGATGCAGCTGCGCGGTAAGCAATTCGCCCATCACGCGGTAATCCTCCATCTTGTCGGCGTTGAGCAGTTCCTCTTCCTGCAGAGCCAGCTTTTTCTCGCACCGTTCCAGATGCGTTTTGACCAGCCTGCGAAGGCTGGCGGAGCGCTGCTGCACGCGGTCGCGGCGGTCGCGGCCGTCGTAGTATTCATCCAGCGCGGCGGACAGGCTGCCTGCCGCCCGCTGGCGATCTGCCGGGTAGGATAGGTACAGGAAGGGGAACACATCGGCGGGCAGGCCGTTTTCATCCAGCAGCAGCACCGGCGGGCCCATCTGGGGCAGACGCGATAGGAAACTGCTTAGCCGCGCGCAAAGCTCAGGCAGCTGAACGGCGGCAAGCTCGGCCTGTTCTGCGCCCGTCAGGCGGAAGCTAAGCTCGCGCGCCGCAATGGCGGACAAACCCGATATGCACCCGGACAGTGCTTTATCCAGCCGTCCGGTGCAGCCGGACAGGCGCGCCAAGAGCGCCGCTTCCGTTGCACATTCGGGCGGCAGCTTATCCTGCGCGGGCGGCAGGGTAAAGGGAAGGCCGGGCAGCGCCTGGCGCACGCGGCTCATATCGTCGGTCACATGACGGATCGCATCGATAATGCGCCCGTCTCGCACCAGCGTCAGGTTGCTGTGCCTGCCCATGGCCTCCAGATACATCTCATACGGATGCATCACGCCCAGCTCGTCTTGAGCTTCAAAGCGCAGCAGCAGCACGCGGTCGCCGTTTAGCTGGGAGATTTCCATCAGCCGGCCGCCGGCGAGATGCTTGCGCATCAGCATGCAGAACATCGGCGCGTCGATGGGATTGATAAACTGCCCCTTTGTCAGATGCGCGCGCGCAAAGCTGGGGCTGGCGGAAAGAATCAGTTTATAATTCTGGCCGTTATTGCGCAGTGCCAGCAGCAGCATATCCTTTTCCGGCTGCGTCACGCGCTCCACACGCGCGCCGCCCAGCGTTTGCTGCAGCTCGCGCGCAATAAAACCAAGCGTCAGGCCATCCAATGGCATAAAGCATCACCCATAGCAATCATAGCATAAAAAGCTGGCGCATACAATGCCCTACAAGCATGAGACAAGGGGTGAAACAGGTGAAACTGAAATGGAGAATCACGCGGGCGGATGTGGAGAGAATGCTGATCCTGGTATCAGCGGCGCTGGTGGTGGCGCTGGCGCTGCGCGGGGACGAAACGGCCATGAGCCGCTATGAGCAGGGGCAGTTGTCGCAGAATACCGCGGTGAACGTAACCGAAACCGCGGCACAGAGTGCGCAGGATATGCAGAGCGTTACCGTCTATTATCAGGATGGCGAGGGGTATCTGGTGCCTGTTACCACGCGCGTGGCCAAGACAGACGGCATTGCCAAGGCGGCCCTGAGCCGTTTGGTACAAAGCCCGGAAAACGATCTGGCCGCGGCCAAGATGGGTCTGAAAACCGTGGTGCCCGAAGGAACGACCTTTGATCTGGACATCGCGGACGGCCGCGCCCGTGTGGATCTGGGCAAGGCGGCGCTATCCTGCGGCAGCGGCGAGGCAGAAAGCCTGATGGTGGGCGCGGTGGCGCAGACGCTGACGGCCTTTTCAAGCGTCAAGGAGGTTACATTCCTGTTTGACGGCCAGGCGCGTTCCAAGCTGACGCATGGCACCAATGTGTCGGGCGTGTTTACCGATAAGGATTTGAACATGGAAACCGTGGCCACCTTCGATGCGGGCGACAAGAGCGCCAGCCTTCTGCGGCTGTACTTCCCCTCTGCGACGGGGCGCATGCTGGTGCCCGTTACGCGCGTGGTGTATTCGGATGCAGATATCACCACCGCCATGGTGGAACTGTGCCATGGTCCCAAGGCAGACAGCGGCCTGGAACGCGCCATGCCTGAGGGCTGCGCGGTGAAAAACGTGTCGATGAAAAACGGCGTGGTGACGATTAACCTGACCAAGGAGTTTGCGCCCGAGGATGGGCAGGATCAGGTACAGATGCTGCGCGCCATCGTGTATACCGCCTCGCAGTTCCCCGGCGTAAAGGAGGTAAAGCTGCAGGTGGAGGGCGCTCCCTACGAGCTGCCCGAGGAGGCGCGCCGCACGGTGATCAACCTGGATACCGAGGTGATGAGCTATTATCCCGGCGTAATCGAGATCGATTGAAAGCGGCAGATCGGCCTGTAGAAAAACGGACAGCATGCGGCGATGGCTGGATGCTGCCCGTTTTTGCACAATAGATCGCATGGGACGATTGAAAAGATCGCATGGGACGATTGAAAAGATCGCATGGGACGATTGAAAAGCGGCTTGCTTCTATGCTATAATGGGATGCATATTCCAGAAGATGATTGCAAAAGAGGAGCATTTGAAATATGCCTGATAAAAACGAAGCATTAGAAGAAATTCATCAGATACGCCGGGCGGCTGATCAGGGAGACTGCGACGCGCGCTATACCCTTGCTGCGTACTATGAGCATGCCGCCGGCGGGCGTCAGGATATGGAGCAGGCTGCCTATTGGTATCGTCAGGCAGCGCTGCAAGGTCATAAGGCTGCGATTGAAAAATGCAGCAATATGGGCATTGATCTGAATGCGCCCAGGATTGAACGCGAATTGATGCGCGGAAAATTGCAGTGCAGGATTTTTCCGCTCAGCTTTCTTGAACGATACAAATATACGGTAGTCTGCGCTGCTTATCAGGGAAAATGGCTCCTTTCAAGGCACAGGCAGCGCAGCACCTGGGAAACGCAGGGCGGGCATATTGAAGCGGGAGAAACGCCGCTTGCATGCGCAAAGCGCGAGCTTTTTGAGGAAAGCGGCGTCAGGGATGCGGAAATCTATCCCGTGTGCGATTATTGGGGGTTTAACCGTCAAGCGTGCGCAAACGGCATGGTTTTTCTTGCCGTCGTTCATGCACTGGGGGAGCTGCCTGAAAGCGAAATGAAGGAGATCAGGGCGTTTGAGGTTCCGCCTGCGGAGCTTACCTATCCGGAGACTACGCCAAAGCTCTTAGCAGAAGCGGCAAAAATGCTGGAGGCTTTGACTGCCAAAACAGCAAAATAAAAGCAAAACAGGCACGATTGAAATCATGCCTGTTTTTATTGCCTTATTGCCTGATATCAGTTATTTCAAGTATTCTACCGGCACGCTTTCCGCCATGCGCTGCGCGCCCTCCAGGCTGGGATGCAGATGGTCGCCGCTGTCGCAGTCCGGGCGGCGCAGATCGGGATCGGCCGCCTCGCGCGTGACCGCGTCAAAATCCACCACGCCGTCGGCCTCCGTCTGGGTGCGGATCCAGGCGTTCACCGCATGGCGGATTTCCTCACGCTGGGCGTTGTAGGTATGCCAGCCCTTGATGCTCAGGATGGTAGCCAGGTAGACCTTCAAGCCAAGCTCATGGCCGCGCTGCACATAATAGCGCAGGCCGTCGATCAATTCCTGTGCCGTGGGCAAATCGCTCCACGGACGGAACAGACTGCCGTCGGGATGAATCAGATCGTTTACGCCGTGCAGGACGATCACCCGGTCGGCTCCAGCAGCGGCAACTTCGCGCTCGAAGCGATCCGCGCCCTTTTGCCCATAATGGCGGATCAGCAAATGCTGGTAGGAACGCAGCACGCGGCTGCCGCCGATGCCGCGGCGAATGACTGAAAGGTTTTCGGGGCCGTCGCGCAGCACGCGCAGCATCAGGTAATCGGGCCAGGATTGGGCGGTAATGCTGTCGCCAAAGCACACCAACGCATGGCAATCCTCGCGGCACAGCGCGTCTACGCCCGTAAGAAAATAGAAGATATTCATCGGCGCGGTATAGAAGGGATCCAGTTGAGAACAGGCGGCAAAATTGCCCTCGGCAAAGAAGGCGCGGCACAGCGGGCCCGTATCCTTGGTGCCCGAGGCCAGCAGCGTCATATCGCCCAGGTACAGGCTGACGGCATAATCCTGCCCTCGCTTGAGCGGCAGCTCGACAATGTCGCTTTCAACGCTCTCGCCGGCAGCCATCTTACAGGCAAAATCTCCACCGAAGGTGACGGGCAGCATGCGCGATTCATCGGTGTCGCTGCCCTGTGTGACGGGGGCGACGTATACGCGAGGGATCACAACGTCCTCCTGCCCGCCCAGATTGCTCAGGTGCAGGCGAATCTTTTCGCCATCCAGCATGGCGCGCAGCACATAGCGCAGCGTGATATTCTTGGCATAGCGCGCCGGGTGTGGCTCGGGAATAGAGGGGGGGGATCCCCAAATGGCAACCCACTTTTGTGCATTCATCGCAGTTATGAAAGGCTCCTTTCGGCAAACGTTTGATTACCCGGTGATTATAGCATGCCCTGCGCCGGTTGACAAGAAGCGGCGTGGCTGATATCATGAAAATATCAAAATGTACAGGAGCGCGTTAACATGGACATGATTGAAATTAAAAACGAACGCCTAACCGCCGTGCTTTCTACCCATGGGGCCGAGCTGCAATCTCTGCGCGATCAAAATGGCGTCGAGCGCATCTGGCAGGGCGATCCCGCCTTCTGGACAGGGCATGCGCCGGTGCTGTTCCCGGTGGCTGGCGCGCTGCGCGGCGACGCCTATACGCTGGACGGCGTGCGCTATGCCATGCCCAAGCACGGCTTTTCCAGCGGCATGGACTGGCAGGTGGAGAAGCAGACGGCGGACAGCGTGACGTTCCTGCTGACGCAGCCGCATCCGGGCTTTCCTTTCCAATATAAATTGCGTGCGCGGTATGTGCTATGTGAAAACCAGGTACAGGTAGAATACGCGGTTCACAATCTGGATACGCAGGACTTTTGCTTTTCCCTGGGCGCGCACGAGGCTTACGCCGCGCCGGAGGGCATCGAAGCTTACGAGCTGGTGTTTGATCAAACTGAGAATTTTGACCACAGCCTGCTGGAGGGCTCGCTGATCACCCATCGCACGGTATCGCTTGGGCAGCATACGCGCGTGTTTCAACTGCGCCGCGCGGACTTTGAAACGTATGATTCCCTGGTGTTTTTGAACCTTGCCAGTCGCGGCGTTACCCTGCAAAGCCCGCTGCACGGACGCAAAATCCGTGTGGCGTATCCGGACTTTGATGTGCTGCTTCTGTGGACGGTGCCGGGTGCGGGGTACATCTGCATAGAACCGTGGCGCAACGCCCCGGATTATACCGACGCGGACGGCGATATTCGCCATAAACCGGGTATGATCGCCCTGCGTCCCGGCCAGGAGCGCAGCCTGCGCCATACGCTGACGATCGAATAATTGTTACATCCCGTGCATTGACAAGGAACGCTGGAAAAAACTATAATGAGCATGAATGCGAACAAAGGAGCTGAAACTGTGAAAAAAAGCCTGCTTGTCCGCGCGCTGTGCGCGGCTTTGTGCCTGATTGTATTGCCAGCCTGCGCGCTGGGAGAACAGCTGACGCTTTCCTTTATCGGCGATTGCAGCATTGGCGAAGCCATTCAGAACCGCGGCAAGGCCGATACCTACACCACGGTGCTGGATGAAAAGGGCATGGATTGGCCCTTTTCTCTGGTGCGCGAATATCTGGATCAGGATGATTTCACCTTCGCCAATCTGGAGGTTGTCTTTACCGAGCGTACCAAGCATACCGATAAGGTGTTTCCGCTGGTGGGTCAGCCCAAATACGCGCAGGTGCTGCTGAATTCCGGCGTGGATGCGGTCAATACGGTGAATAACCACTGCTTTGATTATTATCTTGAAGGCTATCAGGATACGATGCAGACGCTGGACGAAATGAACTTCAAGCACTTTGGCAGCACATATCTGGACAGCAAAACCCGTAAGCAGGATGTGGTGATGACCGCCGAGGTCAAGGGCGTTAAGATCGGCGCCATCGGCTTTTCCATTCCGCAGGATAAGGATTTGCCTGCCATGAAGCAGCGAATTGAGCAGCTGCGCGCCGACGGGTGCGATCTGGTGATCGTATCCCTCCATTGGGGCAAGGAAACCAAGGCGTTTCCTGAAAGCTGGCAGTTCAAATATGCCCGTAAGGTGATCGACCTGGGCGCGGATGTGCTGTTTGGCCATGGCCCGCATGTGTTGCAGGCTGTGCAGTTTTATAATGGCGGCGTGATCCTGTATTCTACGGGCAATTTTACCTTTGGCACCATGTCCTCCAAGGTGGATCGGGATACCGGCATTTTCCGGGTGACGTATGATTTGGCACAGGACGGCAAGCCTGCGCTCAGCATGTTCAAGCTCATTCCCTGCACCACCACGGGCGCGGGAGATTATCGCCCCTATGAGCTGACCGAGCAGGCCGATCGCGAGCGGGCGTTCAAAAAGCTGATCTATACCCGCGAAGTAACCAATATGCAGAACCTGCCCCAAAGCTTTATCCAAACCGGCGAAGTGAAGCTTGAAAACGGCGTGCCCGTCGAGTAATCGCGTCATGCCTGAATCCGCCCATGCATATCCTTCCGTGAAGGGGGGATGCGCGTGCGGCGGGCTTTTTTATTGCTTGCTTTTGCACTGGCGCTTTGGAGCGCTGTGCTTGCGCACGAGGCGCTGCCTGCGAGCGCCCCTTCTGCCGCGCCGCAGAAAAAGTGGATACTGATCGAGCTGGATTTGAAACGCCTGACGCTTTATCAGGGCACAACTGTGCTGAAACGCTATCCCATCGCCTCCGGCGCGTGGAGCACGCCCTCGCCCATCGGCGTGTTTACCGTCATCGGGCGCTTCAAAACGGAAATGTCGGGCTTTGGCACGCGCTTTCTCAGGCTCAATGTGCCCTGGGGCGTTTACGGTATTCACGGTACCAACCGGCCTGATTCCATCGGCGCCAATGCTTCGCATGGCTGCATACGTCTGCGTGTGGCCGATGCGGAAGCGCTGTATGCCATGGTGCCCAACGGCACGCGCGTTTATCTGGAGGGCGGGCCCTATGGGCCGCTGGGCGACAGCCTGCGCACCCTGCGGCCGGGCGATCGTGGCAGCCATGTGCGAGAAGTGCAGCTTCGCCTGCGCCAGCAGGGCTTTCTGCATGGATCGGCTGACGGCGTGTACGGCGAGGCTACCAGCCGCGCGGTGCTGGCGGCGCGCAAAAGCTATCATCTGCGCAATGAGGATATCGTGGACGGCGCGCTGTATACATGCCTGGGCATTCTGCTCTTTGAGTAATACCCGCCGCGCGGCGCGCATAGGGTAGGGCATGGAGCTGATGAATGCTTTGCCCGCAGCCATCCGGGAAGAACTGCGCGGGCTGGATATGAGCCGGGCGTGCGATATTCGCTTGCTGGCTGACAGACCCTGCGCGGTAACAACGATGGAGGGCGAAATACGAACCCGCGCCTGTGTAAGCGGGCAGGAAATCTACGATGCGGCGCAGGCACTGAGCCGCCGAACGCTGCGCATGTCGCCCGCCAGCACGGGCGCGGGCTTTTTGACGCTGCGCGGCGGGCACCGCATGGGGCTTTGCGGGCGCGTTACCTGCGAGCGGGACGGGCTTGTTTTGCGCGAGATCGGCAGCCTGTGCCTGCGCATTGCGCACGAGGTAAAGGGCTGCGGGGCGGATACGGTGAGGATGCTCTGTGGAGGCGGCGCGCTGATCGCAGGGCCGCCGGGCAGTGGCAAGACGACGCTGCTGCGCGATATCGTGCGCATTCTTTCGGACGAAGGCACGGCGGTTGGGCTGTGCGACGAGCGCGGGGAAATCGCCGCCTGTGTGGAGGGGATACCGCAGCTGGATGTGGGCGCGCGCACGCATGTGCTGGATGGCTGCGGCAAGGCATCCGGGCTTCGCTGGCTGCTGCGGGCCATGTGCCCAGGACTGCTGGCTATGGATGAGCTGTACGGCAGCGATGAGTGCCTGGCGGTTCGGGAGGCGGCGGCCTGCGGCGTGCCGGTGCTGACAACGCTGCACGCAGCCACGGGGCGCGAGGTTTGCCTGCGCACGGGTATCGAGGACTTGTTGGCTGAGGGCATTTTTGAACAGGTGATTTTTGTGCGGGAGCGGCGCGTTGCGTGCGTTCTTCCCGCTGCGGAGGTATTGAAACAGGGATGCTGCGGGCAATAGGCGCGGCGGCGCTCTGCCTGATGGCGGGGGCCGGGTGCGCGGCAAGACTGTATCGCAGGGCGGCGGCGCTGCGGGATATGCAGGCGCGCCTGTATGCCATGCGCGCATCGGCGCTGTATGCGCGGGCAGACTGCGGGGCGATCCTGCGCGCAGGCGGCTTTGACAATTTAGCCCAGGCGGCCGAAATCGCAGGTGCGGACGCGGGACTGCTGTACCAGCGGGACGCGGTGGATACGCTGCTGCGGCAAGAAGAACGCGCGGTGATGGTTCATGTTCTGCACGCAGTGTGCAACGGCAGCGCGGAGGAGCAGGCGGCGGCCTTTGATTATGCCTTGGAGCGCATGGCGGAGCTTTGCCGCCAGGCCGAGCAAAAGCGCGACGCGCAGTCTCGTCTGTTTGCCAGCCTGGGCGCATTGAGCGGGGCGTGCGCGCTGATGATTCTATGGTAACGGGAGGATAAAAGCATGCAGGTGCAGCAGCTGCTTCGAATTGCGGGCGTGGGGGTGCTGGTGACGGTAATCTCGCAGATTCTGACCCGCGCCGGGCGGGAGGACATTGCCACAATGACTACCATCGCCGGGCTTGTGATTGTGCTGATGATGGTGGTAACGCTGGTGGCCGAGCTGCTGTCAAACGTGCAGAGCATTTTCGGGCTGTATTAACATGGCGGATTTCTGGCGGATGACCGGGCTGGCGGTGCTGGGCGCGCTTGCGGCCGTTATGCTTAAGCGTCAGCATCAGGCGCTGGGCTGGGCGGCGGCGGCCTTTGCCGGCGCGGCGGTGCTGCTGCTGGCGCTGGACAAGCTGGGCGAGGCGGCCGATGTGCTGCGGGAGCTGGCGCAGTGCGCCCAGCTTCAGGAAGGACAGCTGGCGCTGATCCTTAGAATTCTGGGCGTGGCGCTGGTGTCGGAGCTGGCGGCCCAGGCCTGCCGCGATGCTGGCGAGGAAGGCCTGGCGCTGCATGTTGAAACGGGGGCGAAGGTGATTTTATTGCTGCTCAGTGCCCCGCTTCTGCGGCAGCTTGCCGGGCTGGTGATGGAGTTGACAGCATGAAACGGCTGATAGCGCTGGTGATGTTGATGCTGCTGCTTCCTGCGCTTTCCTGCGCGCAGGGGTTGGACGCGGGCCTGGAGCAGGCGCTTGGACAGGTGGATTTAGCACCGCTTGAAACAGCCGCGCGCGAGGACAACCTGCGGGTGTATCTATTGCGGCTGGCCAAGGGCGAGATGATATGGGACGCGCGGCAGGTGCTGGATACCCTGCTGCGGCGCTTGTATGGCGAGGCGCGCAGCAGCTTTTCCAGAATGATGGGGCTGCTTGCCCCGGCGCTGCTGGCAAGCGCGGCAGGGTTGCTGGGCGGCAAGCGAAAGGACGTAATCAGGATCGCAGAGAGCGCGTGCTTCCTGGCGCTGTCCGCTACGATTGCTGCCGATATGCAGCTTTATTTGCACGAAGCCGAGCAGACGGTATCCCGGATGGCCGAGATGATGCAGGCGCTGTTTCCGATTCTGCTGACGCTGCTTGCAGCCGTTGGAGGCAGCCATGGCGCGGCTCTGCTGGAGCCTGCGGTCAGCGCGGCCAGCGGCATTGTGACGGCGCTGGTGCGCGGGGTATCGCTGCGGCTGAGCACTGGGGTGGCGGTCGTGACGCTGCTGGATCATCTGTCCCCGCGCATGCGGCTGTCACGGTTGGCTGGGCTGCTGCGCACGGCCTCCAACTGGCTGCTGGGCGTGGCCTTTACGGTTTTCCTGGGGGTAACGTCATTGCAGGGGCTGACGGCCTCTGCGGCGGACGGCATAAGCATCCGCGCAGCCAAATACGCGGTGGACAACTTTGTGCCTGTTGTGGGTGGTATGTTTGCCGACACCATGGATACGCTGGTGGGCTGCTCGCTGCTGATCAAAAACGCGGTGGGCGTAACGGGGCTGGCGCTGCTGCTTTCAGCCGCGGCGGTGCCCATGATCCGCACGCTGTGCGCGGTGATGACTTATCGGCTCTGCGCCGCGCTTTTGCAGCCTGTTTCGCCGTCCAGGGCGGCCGATCTTTTGCAGGGCTTTTCGGATGCGTTGATGCTGTTGTTTATCATTCAGCTTTCGGTCAGCGCCATGTTTGTGCTGCTGGTGGCGCAGGTGTTGGCGGTGGGCAACGGCACGGTGGGGCTAAGATAAAGTGATGTATGCTTTTCTGCGAAGCCTGGCCATGATCGCGCTTTTGCGCATGGCGGGAGAAATGCTGCTGCCCGAGGGCAAGCTGCGCGATTTATGCGGCGCGCTGCTGGGGTTAACGGCGATGATCTGCATGCTGTCGGCCTTGAAAGGATGTTTGAGCGTGGGATGATGGAGAGAATCAGGCAAGCCTTGAAAAACCCGTCGCTGCGCGCAAGGCTGCTGATGGCGCTGGCAGCGCTGGCGGCCTGCGCGCTGCTGCTGGGCGCGCAGGGGGATCAGGGCGGCATGACCAGCGAGGAAAAACGCCTCTCCCGCGCGCTGTCCAGCGTGAGCGGGGCGGGCAATGTGCGCGTTACGCTGTATTATGCGCCTAAGGATGGCGCGTTTTCCAGCGCGGCGCAGCGGCCGGTGGGCGCGGTGGCGGTGGCGCAGGGGGCGGGGGATATCGCTGTGCGGCTGAACTTGACGCAGGCGCTGATGCGTCTATTGGACTTGGATGCTCAGAGCGTACTGGTGCTGACGATGGAGGAGGGAACGCGGTGAAGGGACGAAGGATTGCGCTGGCGCTTTTGCTGTGCACGGTGATGGGGGCGTATTTTCTGCGCTTATACGCACGGCCTGCTGCATCCACCGTGCCGCTGACGCAGGTGTTTGCCTATGCAGCGCCCACACAGGCCCCCGCGGCGCAAAGCTATCGGGAGCGCCGCGATGCGCAGCGCGCACAGGAAATGGCCGCGCTTGAAAAAATTTCGCAGGAAAATTTTGAGGCGGGTGAAGAACTTATGCGCCTGATTGAACGGCAGGAGAAGGAGCTTGCCATCGAATCCGCGCTTGCCGCCCGGTGCGAAGGGGCGGTTGTTTGTGCTTTGCGGGAGGATATCGCCCTGATCTGTACGCAGCAAAGGCTTTCGCAGGAAAGCGCCGAGGCTATCCTGTCGCTTTGCGCAAGTATCGCGGATGTAACCATTGAAAATGTGGTGATACTGGACGAATGCGGGTATTTATGATATAATATCTGGGAATACTGCTGTTAACGATGTGAGGAGCGCTGCATGGTAAGAACCGGTATTGTGAAATCAAAAAAGGGCGATATGCTTCGTGTGTGCTTTGAAACGCCCGAACATTGCGCCGGCTGCCGGGGCTGCTCGCGCGGTTTTTTGCCCAAGCATGAGCTGCTGACGGTGTTCGGTCAGGCTGAGGTGGGCGATACGGTGGAGGTGGAGGTGCGCGAGTCGCAGGCTTTTAAGGCCACGCTGCTTGCCTACGCGCTGCCGCTGTGCACGCTGCTTCTGGGCTTGCTGGCAGGCTCTGCGCTGGGGCTTTCCGATGCGCTGACGCTTTTGACGGCCTTGGCCGGGCTGGCGATCGGCTATCTGGCGGCCAAGCTGGCGGAAAAAAGCCTTCGCCGCAGTCCCAAATGGCGGCCTACAGTGATTGCCGCACATCGTTCCAATACGGAAAGGAATGAATAATAATCAATGAGCGAAAAAAAGTTTACCACGGCCAATTTTGAAACTGAAGTGCTGGCCAGTGAAAAGCCTGTGCTGGTGGATTTCTGGGCGACTTGGTGCATGCCCTGCCGCATGCTGGCTCCCACGGTAGAAGAGGTGGCTGATGAAACCGAAGGCCGCGCCGTTGTGGGCAAGGTCAATGTGGATGAAGAAATGGAGCTCGCGCGTCGCTATCGCGTGGCGTCTATTCCTACGCTGATTGTATTTGAAAACGGCGCCGAGGTGCGCCGCAGCGTGGGCGTTGTGGAAAAAGAAGATATTTACGATCTGCTGGGCCTGCCCATGCAGGAATAATGAGTGCGCATTTACAAGAAAACAAAGCTTAAATTCGTCACTTTTGATATAGCATTCCACCATACTTTGTGGTATGCTTGGCTTAGAATTGATCAGCTTGTGTGATTAAGCTGAACTTTATAAATGATTTACTGCTGAGAACGGTGAAAAGCGGAAAAGTGTATTTCCGCCTTTCCGTTCTGAATGAAGAAAGAGGGAAGCTATGGCAAATACTCCAAAACTGAGGATCATTCCCCTTGGAGGCGTGGATGAAATCGGCAAAAATATGACGGTCTTTGAGTATGACCGGGATATTATCGTTGTCGATTGCGGTTCCATGTTCCCCAAGGACGATATGCTGGGCATCGACCTGGTGATCCCCGACGCCAGCTATCTGGTGGCAAACAAAGAACGTGTCCGCGGTTATGTGTTTACGCATGGTCATGAGGATCATATCGGCGCGGTGCCCTATGTGGTATCGCAGGTGCCCGCGCCCCTGTACGGTTCGCGCCTGACGCTGGCGCTGATTGAAAACAAACTGCGCGAACACCATGTCAGCGGCGTGCCGCTCAATACGGTGGAGGCGCGGCAGGTGATTCAGCTGGGCTGCTTCACCGTTCGCTTTATCAAGGTCAACCACTCCATCCCCGGCGCGTTCGCGCTGGCCATCACCTGCCCCATTGGTACGGTCGTGTGCTCGGGCGACTTCAAGGTGGACTACACGCCCATCGACGGCGAAGTAACCGATCTGACCACCCTGGCCGCCATCGGCAGCAAGGGGGTGCTGGCGCTGCTGTGCGAAAGCACCAACATCGAGCGCCCCGGCTACACCATGAGCGAGCGCAAGGTGGCCGATACCTTTTATGAGCAGATCAATAACGCACGCGGCCGCGTGATTATCGCCATGTTCTCCAGCAACGTCTTCCGCCTGCAGCAGGTGGTGGACTGCGCGGTGCACTATCACCGCAAGGTGTGCTTTGTGGGACGCAGCATGGTCAATGTGACCGCTGTGGCCATGGAGCTGGGCGAGCTGCGCATTCCCGATGGCTCGCTGATCGATATCGACGATCTGGATAAGTATCGCGACGACGAGCTGGTGGTGCTGACCACTGGCAGCCAGGGCGAACCCATGAGCGGCCTGACCCGCATGGCCTTCTCCGAGCATCGCAAGCTGCAGATCAAGCAATCCGATAAGATCATCATTAGCGCCTCGCCCATTCCGGGCAACGAGGTGTTCGTCTCCCGCGTGATCAACCAGCTGTATCGCTGCGGCGCGGAGGTTATCTACGACGCCATGGCCGAGGTGCACGTTTCCGGCCATGCCTGCCAGGAAGAAATCAAGCTGATGCACACCCTGGTAAAGCCTAAGTATCTGATTCCCGTGCACGGTGAATACCGCATGCTGTGGCAGCATGGTGAGCTGGCCGAGTCCATGGGCATGCCCAGGCAGAATATCATCCTGCCCGAAATTGGCCAGGTGATCGAGCTGGGCGCTTCGGGTGTAAGCATCGCGGGCGAGGTGCCCACGGGCACCGTGCTGGTGGATGGCCTGGGTATCGGCGATGTGGGCAATGTGGTGCTGCGCGACCGCAAGCATCTGTCTCAGGACGGTCTGATTATCGTAGCCATGGCCTTTGACCGCACCAACTGCATGCTGGTATCCGGCCCGGACGTCATCAGCCGCGGCTTTGTCTATGTGCGCGAAAACGAGGATATCATCGAGGGCATCCGCAACACCGTGCGCAATATCATCGCCAGCTACGGCCGCATCGAGGGCAGCGACTGGCCCAGCATTAAGAACCGCATCAAGGATGAGCTGCATCGCTACATCTACGATAAGATCAAGCGCAATCCCATGATTTTGCCCATCATTGTGGACTTGGGCTAACAGCATGTGTTATAATACCGGCGGGGAGATTTTTCTCCGCCGGTATTTGCTTTATAATCGACGCGCGCATGCGGCGCGCGGAAAGGGGATACAATGCAGATATACGATGAAGCCAACGCGCTGGCCCGCGCGATCCGCGAAAGCGAGGATTGCCGCGCCTATCGCCAGCTGCGGCAGGAAATAGAAAGCGATGAAACCGCCCGCGCCCTGCTGCGCGAATACAAAAAGCTGCAAATGCAATTGCAGCTGGCCGCCGTAGCGGGGGCGGAGGTAAGCAATGACGACACGCAGCGCTTCCAGCAAATCGGCGCGCTGCTGTTTGCGGGGGAGAACACGTCGCGCTTTCTGCTGCTGGAAATGCGCCTGCAGCAGACGATGGCCGATGTATTTAAAACCCTGAGCGATGCGGCCGGGCTGGATATGCCTGGCATGTAAGCGGGAGGATAGCTTGAAAAAGAGACAGCGGCGGCAGGAGCCGCAGGAAGAATACAGCTACGAGCAGCTGCGCGAGGAGCGCGAATACGGGTTATTCTGGTACAGCTGGCTGTGGAATATCCTTCGCCCCATACTGGTGATTCTGTGCGTTACGGTCATCGTGGTGGGCATATTTGCCACAGGCTGGCATTTCATCAGCGCGCGCTATGTCGATCCTGTGGATGCATCCAGCACGGCGGCCGTGACCTTTGAGGTGAAAAGCGGCAGCTCGCTTACCCGCGTAGCCAACAATCTGGAAGCCGCGGGTCTGGTGCGCAACCGTTCGGTGTTTAAGTATTACGCCGATTTCCTGGGCTATGGACAAAAGATACAGGCGGGCACCTATACGCTCTCGCCCTCCATGACGCTGCGCGAGATTGCCGAGCAGCTGACGCGTGGCGACGGCACGCCCCTGGTGCGCAGGATCACCATCATCGAGGGCTGGACGGTGCAGAGCATTGCCGCCTATCTGAAGCGCGAGGGTGTAATCAGCGATGAGGAGCAGTTCCTCAGCCTGTGCCGCACGGGCGAGCAGTTTTCCGCCTACTATTACATTGCCGACGTGCGCGCGTCGGCCAATTTTAGCCAGCGTATTTATGCGCTGGAAGGCTATCTGTCGCCCAATACCTATGAAATCTATACTTCGGCAACGCCGGAGGAGATTATCAAAAAGCTGCTTTCGCAGACCGAGGCCGTATTCCGGGATGAGTGGCACGACCGTGCGGATGCGCTGGGCATGACCATGGATCAGGTGATCACCCTGGCTTCGCTGATTGAAAAGGAAGCAAAACAGGCAGATTTTGCCCGCGTTTCCGCGGTGTTCCATAACAGGCTGAAGATCAATATGGCTCTTGGGAGCGACGTGACTATCAAATATGTTACTGGCACCGAGCGCATGAGCCTGAACAACAGCGATCTGTCTGTCGATTCGCCCTATAACACCTATCGCAACAAGGGTCTGCCGCCCGGACCGATCTGTAATCCCTCTGCTGCGGCGATTGAGGCTGCGCTGTATCCGGACGAAACCTTTACGGCGCAGAACTACCTCTATTTCTGCTCCAAGGATCCTGCGACGGGCGAACTGTACTTCTCCCGCACGCTTGAGGAGCATGAGGCGGCGGTGAAGATTTATGCGCCGCTGTGGCAGGCATACGATGAAAAGACGGGAGCGAAATAACCAATGATGGAACTGCTGTCGCCCGCGGGCGGCATGGAGCAGCTGCGCGCCGCCGCACGCTTTGGCGCGGACGCGGTATATGGCGGGCTGAAAAAATTTGGCCTGCGCGCCGCCGCGGGCAATTTTGACTGGGATGAATTGCAAACAGCCCTGGATTTGCTGCATGGGCAGGGCAAAAAATTCTACCTGACGTTGAATATCCTGCCCTACGATGATGAATTGGCCGAACTGGGGCAATCCGCCCGCCGCGCGGCGCAGATGGGCGTGGACGCGGCCATCGTCAGCGATCTGGGCGCGTTTGCCTATCTTCACCGCGAGGTGCCCGAGCTTGCGCTGCATGTAAGCACGCAGGCGAATGTGATGAATGCAGAAGCGGCCAACCTGTTTGCTCAGCTTGGCGCGGAGCGCATTGTGCTGTCCCGCGAGCTGTCGCTGGCGCGCATCGCCTGCCTGCGTGAGCGGCTGGATTCCAGGGTGGAGCTGGAAGCTTTTGTGCATGGGGCCATGTGCATGGCGCACTCGGGTCGGTGCATGATGAGCGATTATCTGGCCGGGCGCGGGGGCAATCGCGGCGCCTGCGCGCAGCCCTGCCGCTGGCAGTATACGGTGACGGAGCTCAAGCGTCCGGACGAGCCCATGCCCGTGCTTGAGGACGAGCGCGGCACGTATATCTTTTCCGCCTACGATCTCAATATGCTGTCGCACCTGCCCGAAATGCGGGATGCGGGCATTGCGTCGCTTAAAATCGAGGGCCGCATGAAAACGGCTTACTACGTGGCCTCGGTTACGCAGGCATATCGCCGTGCGCTGGATCTGCTTGCGCAGGGCGAGGCGGCGTACAGCGCGGCGCTGCCCGAATTGCAGGACGAGCTGCTCAAGGTAAGCCACCGCAGCAGCAATACCGGCTTTTACTTTGGTGCGCCGCAGCCTGCCTCAGGCGCGGAAGGCTTTTCGCAAACGCGGGAGTTTGTCGGCCGCGTACTTGGCATGCGGGAGGGCTGCATGCTGGCCGAGGTGAAAAACCGCTTTCATGTGGGCGATATGATCGAGGCGCTTACGCCTGCGGGTGCAAAGCCCTTTACGGTGACGGAAATCCGCAGCGCTGCCGACGGCACGCGGTTGGATTTTGTGTCGGTTGCCGGTCAGCAGGTGCTGCTGCCTGTTGATTTCATTGCGGAGGACGGCGATTATCTGCGCGGCCCCAACCGCAATCATCGGATGGCGCAGTGATATTGCCCAGCTTTGCCGCATACCCTGGGCAGGGGGTGTGGCACATGCTGGGATTCTTATGGTGTCTGATTCGCGACGCACTGCTGCTGCTGGGGCATTTATCGGGCGGCGGCAGCTTTCCAAAGCCCTTGTCGCGCCAGGAGGAGGCGCAGGCGCTTGCCGCCATGCAGGCGGGGGATGAGACCGCCCGCGCACGGCTGATCGAGCATAATCTACGCCTGGTTGCCCATGTGGTGCGCAAATATACCGTGCCCGGCCTGACGCAGGATGATCTGGTGTCTGTGGGCACGCTGGGGCTCATCAAGGCGGTCAATACCTACAAGCCCGATGCAAAAACGCCGCTGTCCACCTATGCCGCCCGCTGCATTGAAAATGAGGTGCTGATGCAGCTGCGCGCGGCCAAGAAGCGCCGAAACGACGTATCCCTGACCGATCCCATCGGCATGGACGGTGAAGGCAACGATATCTCCTTCCAGGATATCCTGGGCACGCCGGGGGATATGGTGGAGGATGCGGCTATCCGCCGCATAAATATGCAGCAGGTGCGCGCGGCGCTGAAAAAGCTGCCGCAGCGCGAGCGGGCTGTGCTGGAAATGCGCTATGGGCTGCTTGGCGGCCGTCCGCTTTTGCAGCATGAGGTGGCGAGCAAGATGGGCATTTCTCGATCCTATATTTCCCGTATCGAAACGCATGCGATTGCGCTGATACGCGATGAGATTATGGGAAAACGATAATCAAAAGTAACTTTGCGGAGGATATACCATGCGATTTGGACCGGCAGGCAATGCCGAACGCTTTTATGCCGAGGGCTTCAAGGCCAGCGTCCAGGCCCCGGAGTGGCTGGCCGCACAGGGGCTGACGGCCTATGAATATTCCTTTGGCCGCGGCGTGTCGCTGTCGGATGATACGGCGGCGGATATCTGCGCGCAGGCTGAAAGATGGGGGATATCCGTCAGCGTGCACGCCCCCTATTATATCAATCTGGCCAATCCCGACCCGGAAAAGCGCGAGGCGAGTTTTCGCTATATCCTGGACTCGGCGCGCAAGGCTGTGGCGCTGGGCGGGCAGCGCGTGGTGGTGCATGTGGGCGCGGCCATGAAGATGGAACGCTCGGAAGCGCTGACCAATTGTCGGGCGGGCTTGATTGAAGCCTATCGCAGGCTGGATGATATCGGGCTGGAGCAAACCATCCTTTGCCCTGAAACCATGGGCAAGTACAGCCAGATCGGCGATCTGCGCGAAACGCTGGATTTCTGCCTGCTGGACGAGCGCATGCTGCCCTGCATCGATTTTGCCCATCTGCATGCCCTGGGCGGCGGTTCGCTGAATACGCAGGCGGATTTCGCGGCGGTGTTGGATACCATCGAAAGTGTGCTTGGCTTGGAGCGCGCGCGAAAAATGCACATGCATTTTTCTACCATCGAGTATACAGCGGCGGGCGAAAAACGCCACCATACCTTTGCGGAGGAGAAGTACGGCCCGCGCTTTGAAAACTTGGCTCTGCTGCTGTATGCGCGGGGCTATGACGGCACGGTGATCTGCGAGAGCAAGGGCACGCAGGCGGACGACGCAATGGCCATGCGGCGCATCTGGCAGGCGCAGGCATGAAAGAGAAATGCAGCATATGAAAAAGCTCCCTGATGGGCACACGGCCTGTAAGGGAGCTTTTGTATAATTAGATTTCCTGGCTGACGATGCGCTCAATCAGCGCCAGCGCCCGCGTCGCGCAGCGCCTGAACCAGGAGGTTCAGGTTATCGTGCTTTTCGTCGATATCCACATCCAACGGCGCAAGATCGATGATCGACCACATGGAGAAAACGGGCTGCAGATCAACGCCCGAATAAGCCTGCGACAAGTGTCCGATGGAAGCCAGTACGCTTTGATTGACGGCGGCCTGCTGGGCGGCGGTGAGTTGATCCTGTATTTCCCAAAACGTTGGGTAATCCAGGTATTTGGAAAGATAGCACACATGGCTGCCGGCCTTCGTCAGGTACAGGCCGTCGGCGGTTTGAAACAGGCGGGGCGCTTTTACATTGATTGCGCGGTAACGCGCGGCCAGAAGGTCAATTGCTCCCAGCGCTCCTTTGTGATCACCGGATCGTTGATGCGCACCACATAGCCCCGATCGACGATGATGTTCAGGCGATAATCGTTTGGCTTGGAGGAATCGACGACACGAAAACTTTCGAATTGATTAACGCCGTAAGGACTCAAAAGCGCGGCAAGATGGGCTCGATCCATGGGAGATCCTTGCGTTTCCGGCTGCGCGCGTCAGGGCTTTTGCGCATAGAAGGCGCGCATTTGCTGATAGCGCGCGTACAGCGGGGCATAGCGCGCATGGTTTTCCATATTGGGCTGATAATGGATAAACTGCTTTTGCGACAGCTGCGCCATTGCGTCCTGTAGGGAGGGATACAGTCCAGCTGCGGCTGCGGCTGTGATGGCTGCGCCTGCGGCGGCGCTGTTGGGCAGGGTGGATACCGCTAGCTCACGGCCCAGAATATCGGCGTAGCACTGCACCAGCAGCGGGTTTTTGCCCGCGATGCCGCCGCACGCGCAGATGCGGTTCACCTTTACGCCGCAGGCTTCGCCGTGCTCCAGCAGCGTGCGGGTGCCAAAGGCCGCCGCCTCGATCAGCGCGCGGTAAATCTGCTCGGGTGTGGAGGCAAGCGTCAGGCCGCTGAGCGCGCCGGTCAGCGTTTGATCGACGATGACGCAGCGGCTGCCGTTCCACCAATCCAGCGCTACAATGTCGTTTTCACGCACGGGCTGGGCAAAGCCCAAGCGGGACAGCAGGGTATGCACAGAAACGCCCTGCGCCGCAGCTTCCTTTTCATAGCGGGCGGGCACGCAATTGTTTACAAACCAGCTGAACATGTCGCCCACGCCGCTTTGGCAGAAATCATAGCCGTACAGACCGGGGATTAGGCTGTCGCGAGCTTGGCCGCAAATGCCGCTGACGGGATGCCATTCATCAGATACCACGGATAAAACGCCCGAGGTGCCGATGGTCAGCATCGCGTCGCCGCTGTGGTGCAGGCCCAGCGCAACCATGGAAATCGGGCCGTCAATGGCGCCCGCGCCCACGGCAATGCCGGCGGGCAGTCCCAAGCGATCTGCCCAGGCGGAGGTAAGGGTTCCCGCGCATGCGCCCCAGGGCAGGGCCTTGCCACGCAGCTTTTTGGGCGTGGAGGCCAGGGCGGGATGCAACCGCGCAAAGAACTGCGCGTCAGGCAGGGTATTGCCGTCCGGGCAATAATTCTTCAGCCCCAGGCTGCCCGTGCTGCGCGTGAGCGCGCCGGTCAGCTGCCAGGTTAAAAACTCGTTGAGATCCAGATAAGCGCTGGTCGCCTCATACAGCGCTGGGCAGGCGCGCAGCGTTTCCAGCATCTTGGGGTAAATGCCTTCGCTGGAGGGATATCCGCCGCAGGCCGTCAAAAAGGGCTGATCCTCTGCCCGGGCAGCCGCGCCGATTTCCTCGGCCTCGCGCGTGGCGGTGTAGGATTTCCACAGACGGATATAAGCCTGCGGCTCGTTCTTCCATTTGTCCTGAAAGCACATGGGCTGGCCGTTTTCATCGCAGGGAATCACGCTCATGGAGGTAGCGTCGATGGCGATGCCGGCCACCTCCTGCGCATCGACACCGGACTGTGCAAGCGCCCCGCGCACGGCGGCGGTCAGCGCCTGTAAATACTCGGCAGGGTCAGCCAGGGCGGCGCGCTCAGGCAGCTTTGCGCCGCAGGGAAGGGATTGATCATATACATGATAGCCGCACTCGCCCATCCCCAGCGCTTCGCCGGTATGTGCGTCCAGCACCAGAGCACGGCAGGAAAGCGTGCCAAAGTCAACACCGATAGTGAAACGTTTCAAAATTTTTGCCGTCCTTTCCGCTCAAACCATTGAAAAGCAAAACATTCTGTATTATTATATCGGTGAGATCTGTATGCGTCAATGCATTTTGGCGGTTTAGGAGGATTTTATGAAGATCAAGTATTACGGCACCGGCACCAGCGGCGCGATTCCGGAGATGTTTTGTTCCTGCCGCGTTTGCGAGTATGCGCGCAGCCACGGCGGCAAGGAGATCCGCAGCCGCTCCCAGGCGACGGTGGGGGATTTGATGATCGATTTTTCGCACGATGCTTTCATGCACACCGTGTACGGCGGGCTGGATATGCGCAATTATAAGCATGTGCTGATTACCCATGGGCATTTTGATCATTACGCCCGCGAGCAGCTGACTGGCCGCTATGTGACCGATGAAAACTGGACATTCTATCTGCCCCCGCAGACGGCCGCGCCCGAGCGTGAGCGCCTGCAGAAAAGCCTGCAAGGGGCCAAGGGCAATCCGCCCCGTCGCGCGCCCGAAATTGCCGACGCAGTGCCCTTCATGCCCATGGATATCATGGGGTATCGCGTAACGCCGCTGCCTGCGCGCCACGCGCCCAGCATCGGCTCGGTGATCTATCTGATTGAAAAGGATGGCAAGGCGGTGCTATGGGATCATGACAGCGGGCTGATGCTGCCTGAGACCATTGAATATCTGCGCGGGCTGGACGTGCATCTGGACTTTGTATCGCTGGATTGCAACCTGGCGCGCGGGCAGAACATCTCGCCCTATCACATGGATATTTTGCAGGCCAACGAGACGGCGCAGCTGCTGCGTCAGATGGGTCGCGCGGATGAACGCACACGCTTTTTCATCAGCCATTTCAGCCATTTGCTGGATCGCACGCACGCGGAGCTGTGCGAGGAGGCCAAGGAGTTTGGCTTTGAGGTAGCTTACGACGGAATGGAAATGGATATCTAAAACTGCTGCAAGATAGGGAGCCGGTGAAGAAACCGGCTCTTTTCTTTTGCCTTGCTTTGCACGTGAATTAAAGAAATTGTCCGCGATATGCGGACAAAATGAATTTTATCCTTACATCACGATCATTTAATTTGAAAAAATGTTTATCCTTTGTATTTGAATGCAATTTTGCAATTTTGGACTTGCAAAATGCAATGCGCATGCGTATAATGACAGCAATTCTTTTCTTAGGAGATGAGGGCAATGAAGAAATTGCTGGCGATCCTGTTGGTACTGTGCATGGTCATCCCTGCTGCGGCGCTGGGCGAGGAAGTCGTCAAGATCGGCGTTTATGAGCCGGCCACTGGCGACAGCGGCGCGGGCGGCAAGCAGGAAATGCTGGGCATGCAGTATGCCAACGAATTGTTCCCTACCGTGAAAATAGGCGACACGGAATATAAAGTGGAACTTGTTTATGCCGATAACGGTTCTTCTTCTGATAAGGCGCCTTCCGCCGCGCAGAAGTTGGTGAGCGAAAACGTGTCGGTGGTGCTGGGCTCCTACGGCTCCAGCGTCTCCAACGCCGGCAAGCCCTACTTTGGCGAGGCGGGCATTCCCGCCATCGGCGTTACCTGCACCAACCCCAGCGTCACGGCGGGAAACACCCACTATTTCCGCATTTGCTTCCTGGATCCCTTCCAGGGCACGGTGCTGGCCAATTACGCCACTGAAAAGCTGGGCGCGACCATTGCCTACTGCCTGGGAGAGCTTGGCAACGACTATGATACTGGCCTGATCTACAACTTTAAGCAGGCGTTTGAAAAGAACGGCGGCATGGTTGTGGATGAGTACTTCCAGACCGGCAACACGGACTTTACCTCCTACCTGACGAACGCTTCCATGTATGGCGCGCAGGTAATCTTTGCTCCCTGCTCTCTGGCGTATGCCGCGCTGATTTGCAGCGCTGCGGGCGCGCAGGGCGTAACTACCCCGATCCTGGGTTCTGATACCTGGGATTCCAACGTGGTGGTAGACGCTGCCGCTGGCCAGAACATTACCATCTATGTGTCTACCTTCTATCAAGAGGGTGGCAGCCCTGAGTTTGACGCGGGCTTCAAGGCCTGGATCAACAGCGATTCCGTGCATCTGGCCAACAACAACGGCAACGACATGATCTCCGCCGTTTCTGCCATGGGCTACGACGCCTATATGGTGGCGCTGGAAGCGCTCAAGGCCGCGGGCTCTAAGGATCCCAAGGCTGTCAACGCGGCGCTGTGGGATGTGAAATACGATGGCGTTACCGGCGCGATTGCCTTTGACGAAACGGGCGACGCGATCCGCGACGTGGCGTTCATTAAGCACCTGGATACCGCAAACAGCGCCTGGGAGCTGGCGGCTGTGCAGGGCAAGGATTAACGGCGGCGCGTCCACAACCGATATACGGCGTATGGGCACGGCGGGGATTGCAGGGTCAGTCCCCGCCGTCCTGTGCGTCATCCGGCGCGGCATACGCTGCGCAGGCCAAAGGAGGGCTTTTGCTTGAAAACCGTGCTTCCCTATCTGTTGTCCGGCATTTCGGTGGGCGGGCAGTACGCGCTGATTGCCATTGGCTATACGATGGTTTATGGCATTCTGCGCCTGATCAACTTTGCCCATGGCGATGTGTTTATGGTGTCGGGCATTTTGATGGTGTATCTGACGGCGACCGGCCTGCCGCTGTATGTGGTCATTCCAATCGTGCTGCTTGCGACGGTGTTCATTGGCTTTGCCATTGAGCGCATTGCCTATAAGCCGCTGCGTACTGCGCCGCGTATGTCCATCATGATATCGGCCATTGGCGTAAGCTATTTTTTGCAAAACCTGGTGCTTTACATCACCGGCGGCCTGAGCAAGGTCTATCCGGCGATTCCGTTTATTTCGCAGTCTGTCACGCTGACGCTCTTTGGGGTCACGCTGCCCACCACCAAGGTGGCGACGCTGATTACCCCGCCGCTGACGATCCTGCTGGTGATCGGCCTGGTGCTGCTGATCAATCACACCAAAATCGGCATGGCCATGCGCGCCGTATCCAAGGATTTTGAAACCAGCCAGCTAATGGGCATTAAGATCAACCGCGTGATCAGCGCCACGTTTGTCATCGGCTCCTTCCTGGCGGCCATCGGATCGATGCTCTACTTTACCAATTATCCTTCCGTTGTGGCCACCAGCGGCTCCATGCCGGGCCTGAAGGCCTTTGTTGCGGCGGTGTTTGGGGGCATCGGCTCCATCCCCGGCGCGGTCATCGGCGCGTTTATCATCGGCATTTGCGAAAACATCATCAAGGGCCTGGATCTGATTCTGTTCAAGGCCGGCATCACCCATAAGATGCTGGGCCTGACCACCTTTTCCGACGCGTTCACGTTTGTGCTGCTGATTGTCATTTTGATTATCAAGCCCACGGGTCTCTTTGGCGAAAAGACCACGGATAAGGTGTAAGGAGGGGAAAGCATGCAATCGATTGCGACGCGAAAAAAGCCGAGCCGGGCGCATATCCTCACGGCGGTGATCATCGCGGCTGTATACGCCTTGGTGTTTGCGGCTGAGCAGCTGCTGCCTGCCAGCTCCATGCTCTTTATCGTGCTGAAAAAGGGCGCTACCTACGCACTGGTTGCGGTGTCCATGAACCTGCTTAATGGCTTTACGGGCATTTTCTCCCTGGGTCAGGCGGGCTTTATGCTGCTGGGTGCGTATACCTTCGCTATCTTTACCATCCCGGAAGAGAGCCGCGAGATCGTCTATCAGTATTATAACGGCGGCTTGATCCGCTTTGCCTTGCCAGTAATTCCAGCGCTGGTGCTGTCCGGCCTGGTTGCGGCGCTGTTTGCCTTCTTGGTTGGCTTGCCGGTGCTAAAACTGAAAAGCGACTATCTGGCCATCGCCACACTGGGCTTTGCCGAAATCATCCGTGCTATCTTTCAGTGGGATAAGCTGGGCGCGATTACCAATGGCTCCAACATGCTGCATCAGTTCCCGTCCTTCTCCAGCTTTAATATCCGCAATGCCCAGGGTGAGGTGGTGGTGTATCTGTCCACGCTCGTGCCCTTTGTGATTGCGGGTGTGTGCATCGCGCTGATTGTGCTGCTGATCAACTCCACCTATGGGCGCGCGCTCAAGGCTATCCGCGATGATGAAACGGCGGCCGAGGCCATGGGCGTGAACCTGTTCCATCATAAGCAGCTGGCGTTTTGCATTTCCTCTTTCTTTGCGGGCATTGGCGGGGCGATGCTGGCCATGTATGCCTGCACGGTGCAGGCCAAGTCCTTTACCAGCGCCATGACGTACGAAATCCTGCTGATTGTGGTGTTGGGCGGCGTTGGCTCCATCACCGGAAGCTGCCTGAGCGCTTTCCTGTTTGTCGCTTGCTCGGAGTGGTGGCTGCGCTTCCTGGACAATACCTACACCATCGGATCCTTCCAGGTGCCGCTGCTGCGCAATGGCTTCCGCCTGGTGGTGTTCTCGGTGATCATCATGGTGGTGGTGCTGTTCTTCCGCCGCGGGCTGATGGGGGACCGGGAGCTGGGTGACGTGGCCCGGAGCCTGGGAAGACGCCTCTCCGGAAAAGGGAAAAAGAAGGAGGCGGTGAAATGAGCGGCAACATCCTTCAGCTGGAGAATATCACCATGCAGTTCGGCGGCGTCATCGCCGTGAACAACATGAACCTGGAGGTCCGTGAGGGGGAGATCGTCTCCCTGATCGGCCCC
>ERZ857521.48-NODE-48-length-165853-cov-6.727174_pt1 | contig 165853 bp, 181 predicted proteins | sample MGYA00519701_ERZ857521 | MGnify/ENA primary metagenome ERZ857521 (study PRJEB31778, sample SAMEA3449346) | human gut metagenome | biome: human gut; feature: human-associated habitat; material: faeces | place: United Kingdom | collected 2010/2012 ...
CTGCTAAAATAGATAACCACCTTTTCATACTCAACACCTCTTTAAATCCCGATTTGTTAAGCTATCTATATAATATACAATATCATCTCTCTCTGATTATTACAATACCGACCGCCCTCGTTAGTTTTCAGGTCTAACGAAAGTGGTCGGTACATAAAAAAGCATTATTATTTTATTCCGCTGCTTCCATAAAGTAAATTCGGGAGGAAAAATCCGGGAACAGTCGGGTGTCGGAATTATATCCGGTTCCGGCGAAAGCGGGTTTCAGGGCAATACCCGCACGCATCAGGGTATCTCCGTAAGCAGTCAGTTCTTCTTTTTCCCCATCCATATTTACAAATCGCGAAAGAATCTCCTGTAATGCAGATCCTTGCTTGATATGAACCGGAGAAACGGTGTTCACAAGGTCTCCGAAGTCTTTCAGATTGTATTTGATATTCCTGCCGTAGAAATGATATTTCACATCCGGAAGTAACCCCACCGGTCGATAACAGTCATGGGACTGGTTCGGAACTGCCAGACGCCGGAAGAACAGCCCCACTGCTCTTCTGCCATCCGGGGACACGCAGGTCCAGGATAAGGTTTCCGAGTCAGAATCCTCGTTTTCTGTTCCACGGTAAAAGGTTCCAAACTGGAAAACATCCCGCCATTTTTTATAAAGTGTAATCTGTTCCCGGATTGCGTTGAGATCACTTCCGGACAGATCCTTTAAATTGCATTCATATCCTAAGACGCCGAAGGAAGCTACCTGAAAACGGGTTTCAAGGGGCGTGATTCTTAAGGTCTGATGATTTGGACAGGATGATACATGTGCTGTAAATACCGATAAGGGATATCCATAGCTGTAACTGTTCTGAATCCCGGTACGGCACAGTGCGTCAGTATTATCGCTTGCCCAGATCTGCGGGAAATAACTTAATATTCCCAGATCAAAACGATTTCCACCTGAACTGCAGCCTTCAAACAAAATCTCAGGGAAACGTGTGGTAAGTTCATCCATAATGTGATAAAGCCCCAGCACATAACGATGTGCCGTCTCTCCCTGTTTCGCAGCCGGCAGATAAGGGGAATAAATATCACTAAAATTACGGTTCATATCCCACTTCACATAACGGATGTCTCCGGAGGAAAATACCTTCGTCATGGAATCTATTACATATTGTTGTACTTCGGGATTGCACAGATCCAAAAGGCGCTGATTACGTCCCTCGGAGTGGGGATGTCCCGGAATCATCATTGCCCAGTCGGGATGTTCTTGATAGAGACGGCTGTTTTCACTGATCATCTCCGGCTCAACCCAGAGACCGAAATCCACCCCCAGGGCTTTGATTTTTTTACTGAGGGAAGCAATTCCTCCGGGCAACTTCTTCGGATCCGGTTCCCAGTCTCCCAGGGAGGAGGTGTCATCATTTCGTCCCAAGAACCACCCGTCATCCATGACGAACAGTTCGATGCCGACATCTGCTCCTGCTTTTGCCAGCTGTACAAGCTTTCTCTCATCAATCTTAAAATAACAGGCTTCCCAGCTGTTTAACAGAACCGGACGAGGTATTCTCTTCCACACTCCCCGCACAATATGCTCTCTGATAAAGGAATGTAACTGTCGGCTGAGTCTGCCATACCCCTTCGAAGAATAACTTAAAACAGCCTCCGGTGTATCAAAGTGCGCTTCCGGAGTCAGCTTCCAGGAAAAACTTTGTGGATTGATCCCACTTACAAAGCGCAGTTTCCCATAAGAGTCTTTCTCAAGGGCTTCATAATGATTTCCACTGTAGATCAGATTGCAGCCGATACAGGAGCCAAAAGTCTCACAGGTGTTCTTATGTCCCAGGATCATAAAAGGATTCGAACGGTTCGAAGAGGTTCCTGTATAAGAAGCATTTACAAATTTGCCGGAACGTAAGGAAATCTGTTCTCTGTGCATTTCTCTTGCCCAGGCACCACTGAAATGAGTGATCATGGAATAATCCTCTGTCAGATCTAATTGTGCGCTGAGGCATCGATTCAAGGTGACAGATGCGTCACTATGATTGATCAACCGTGCGCTTCTGGTAATGACATCACATTCTTCGAATACGGTATAAAACAGCTGCAACTCCAAATGATTCGTAACATCCTGCAAAACAATCTGAAGGCATTCCGCGGAATCAGTTCCCACTTCCGAATAGCTGTGAGGAAGTCCGGAATCCTGCAGGCACTGCTCTCTTTCCTTTAAAGTAATAATTTCATAGGAATCAAAAGTAAAGTCAGAGGTGACACTTCCGTCGGCAAATCTGACTTCCAGAAAAGGTTCTCTGATATCTCCCTTTCCCAACGTACCAACCTCCAAGCAGACATCTTCCATGGAGATCTGCGGATGTTCCCTGTCGTAGGTACAGGTGTTGCCCGGAGCGAAGGCTCTCTGTATGACAAGGGGCGCACAGGAGGAAGGATCCTGTGAATCCACAGTGATCCGCTCCCCGTAATACAGATGTTCTAAATGTCCGGTCTCCATGACCCGCATTCCGTAGGTTGTGTGGGCAGTCTGTAAAAAGAACAATGGGCTCGTATCTGTATCTTTTACAATCTGAATCATGCTTTAAGCCTCCTGAATCTCTTTTAATCGTTCCTCGGTCAACTGATACTTCTTATGAAAGCAAATGACACCGATGACAAGGAGCAGAATGGGGAACAGTGTCATCGTCATACGAAGTCCAACCACAGAGCTTCCGGAAGCTCCTGCAGTTGCCACAGCATCGCTGGTATCAGAGCTTAAGTTGCAGAGGTTCAGGCACAGGGATGCCGCTAACGCAGCAATACCGGAAGCCAGTTTTACCACGAAGGTCTGCATGGAGAAAATGACACTCTCGTCTCTGCGATGATTTTTCCATTGACCGTAATCTACGGTATTGGCTAAAAATACGGTGGTCAGTACGGTCAGCATACCATTGGCGGCAAAGATCAGGAAGCCGGGAATGAACAGTAAAAATACATTACTCATATTCGTAAAACATAAAAGAAGCAATACAGCATATCCGGCAATTGCCATCAGGAAGCTGACATAGAAGATCCGGATGGTATTCATAAACTTACGAAGTAACGGGAACAAAAGCATCATGGCGAGAATCTGTACTGCCCCGCCGAAGGTGTTGAACAGTGTATAGGAATTGTACCAGGTATCTCCGCCAAAATCGTATTTAAAGAAATAAATTACCAGGTTGGAGGTGGTATAGACCGCGCAGTTGATCAGTACGATGGTAATGACCACTGCCATCGCCTGATCGTTCTGAATTAACGCCTTGAACATCTGACCGATGGAAGGTGCGTCCACATCTACCGTAGATTTTTCCTTGATATTAATGCAGGTAACGGTAATAAATATCACGAACAGCACGGCAATGATCAGGGTGAACCGGGAGAATCCGACCCGCTCTTCTCCTCCGCCCAGGGCATTGACGCAGAGCATGGTGATCACGGTGATAATGGCAGAGCCTACACCGGCGCAGGAACGTCCCAGCGTAGACAATCCTTCACGCTCTTTTCCGCTGTGAGTAAATGCCGGTATCATGGACCAGAAGGGAATATCCATCATGGTATAGGTCACGCCCCAGAGAATGTAAGTGACTGCCGCATAAGCTACCAGTCCACTGCCATTCAGTGCAGGCGGTGCCGAGAACATCAGATACAGAACAACGGCATTGGTCACCGTGCCGATCATCAGCCAGGGGCGGAACTTCCCCCATCTGGTCCTGGTCTTTGCCACGATGACGCCCATGAAGGGATCGTTAAACGCATCGAACACTCTTGCAACCAGCAGAATGATACCCATGGCTACGGCGTTCACGCCTAAAATATCCTGATAATAATACAAAATATAGCTGGCAGACAGCATGTATACCATATCCTTGCCTACCGCCCCCAGTCCATAAGAAAATTTTTCTTTTCCACTTAAACCCATAATGTAACCCTGATCCTTTCTTTTGAAATCCTTTGAAATCTAACGCTCAAATGAAACCATTAAATCATAATCTGAAAAGGTATCCGTATTTCCCCTGCCGTCTGTGACTGCAACAGCAAAGCTCCCCGACCGGATCTTCCCGTACTCTTAACATAAGTTCCACCCATGCCTCCCTGTAAAGCAATGGTGTCAGGTCCGATGATGGAGATGTCACCTTCCGCAATCAGACGAACCGGCTCCTGATAAAAGGGAAGCACATTTCCATGGTCATCCACTGCACGGATCCGCACCAGTGCCACATCATAGCTGTGCTGTTCCGTCAGAATGGTATGATCCGCTTCTGCTTCCAGCCGGATTTCGCGAACCGGTTCTTTGGTGACGGATTTTACGACTTTGCCGTCTTTGATAGCGTCAAACCGGTATATGGTAGCCGTACCGCCCCAGTCACCGATGTACTTTGTATACAGTCTGGTCACTTCCGCGAAATCGATATGATAGATCAGAAGCAGTTTTAAAGCCGTAAGATATAATCTCTTTGGAATGTGGTTCAGGCTTCCTCGCGCTACGAGATTCATAGCATCCGTGATCTCCTTTGCATGTTTCGGACGGAATCTTTCGTTCTGCGCAAAAGAATCTCCGATAAAATCATCGATCAGGATGGGACCGTGCTTTAAGTGCTTATAAGGTGACATTCCCGGCAGATATTCCTTGATAAAACGGTCATTTTTGTACATCTTCACGCTGTCTGCATTGGACAGAATGTAGATGTTGCCGCGGTTACAGCCGGGATGCTCTCCGATATCCATGGAGGAAGTGATCTCCAATACAGGAGTCTGTTCCTGCTCACAGACATAGATATTTGCTGCCAGCTTCGGATTCCGGAACATATCCATGACACCATGATAACAGATCCGGTCACCGCTTCCGAAGTCTTTGTGAGTGTTGTAGTCGAACATGCACCAGCCGAAGCTTCCGGCGATATCGGGCTGACCTGCCACGGCATCCAGTACATTGGCGTGGCGGATGGCATGCTCACTGCGGCGCTCTTCGTTGTCGAAGGCCTTTGTGGGATACATATGCCCGTTGTACTCACTGATCAGATAAGGCTTCTCCATATCAGATGTGACTTTTTTCTTTGGATCACAGCCGGGCATCTCACCATCGTGCAGAAAATCATTATACGTATAGACATCTTCTAACAGATGACTTTTTTTCATGGCACGGACACCACCGGTAGGTCTTGATGGATCCAGCTTATGTGCCACGGCATTGGTCTTTTCGTAAAAAGCATCGTCATCCGGTGACTCATTGATGCGTATTCCCCATAAAATGATGGAGGGATGATTACGGTACTGTCGGATCATGTCTTCGGCATTTGCCACCGCCTGTGCTTTCCAGGCATCGTCACCGATATGCTGCCAGCCGGGGAATTCTGTAAATACTAAAAGTCCAAGCTCATCACAGCGCTCTAAAAAATAATGGCTCTGGGGATAATGGGAAGTCCTTACGGCATTTAAACCCAACTCCTTTTTCAGAAGATCCGCATCCAGCCGTTGCATGCTCTTAGGCATGGCATATCCCACATAAGGGAAGCTCTGGTGGCGGTTTAAGCCGCGGATCCGCAACTTCCTGCCATTAAGATAAAAGCCGTCCTTTTTAAATACTGCTTCCCGGATACCAAACGTGGTCTCTGTCTCATCCAGGATCGTATTGTCCTGATATAGCAGCTGTGTCTTTAAAATATAGAGATTAGCTTCTTCGGTGTCCCATAACAGAGGAGCGGTAATGGTTGCCGTGAGGGAGAACTCCTTGTCGCAGGAAACATCCGTAGAAACAGTCTGCTCGCACAAAAGCCTCCAGGATTCCTGCGCGGCTGCGGTACTTTTGGGCATGTAGTACTGTCGGATGGTCACGTTATCATCACTTTCAGTAAGCGTGATCTCTGAGGTGATCTGAGCTGTCACGGGAGACGATCTGAAATCTATCGCTGTATGGACGAAGATATCCGAAAGGGAGATTTTTTCCTTTACTTCCAACCGGACATCCCGGTAGATACCGCCATAGGTCATATAATCGATCACATAGCCAAAAGGCGGAACGTTTAAATTCTCTCTGCTGTCTAAGCGGACACAGAGCAGGTTATCCTGCCCATAGAGTACATTGTCTGTTAAATCTACAGTAAATGCAGTGTAACCGCAGTGATGCTCTCCCACCTTTTTTCCGTTACAAAATACAGTACTGTCATGGGCAGCTCCCTCAAAAGTAAGCAGGATCCGTTTTCCCTGCCAGTCCTTTGGAATCAGGAGATGGCGCCTGTATCCGCTGACCATCTGGTAGAGGGATTCGTCAAAATAATGAAACGGGGTTTCCTTACAGGTATGCGGCAGACGTACCGGCTGCAGTGTGTTTTCCGGATATTCCGGTGCCACTAAACTGTCCTCAAACTGTTCAGTGAACAGCCAGTCGTCGTTTAAGTAAAGTCTATGTGTCATAAGTTCTTCTCCCTTTTTGTCTGCGTATTTACTGTCTCTGTGTGATTCCGTACATGAGAATATTTACGACCTCATTTAAGGCGTCCACGTAAGTCAGATGATTCTGTGCGAGGATATCTCTTTGGAAAAACTGCTCAATGGAGGCTTCCAGCATCATTTTCACCAGACAGATGGGAACCGGGCGGATACTGCCCTCTGCCATGCCTGTCTCGATCAGCTGGATCGTAGGCTCCCAGCCGGTCTCTAAGCGAAGCTCCACTTTATGGTAGATCTTAGGATATTTGTCCCGTAGGGAATAGAGCTTTCTGAGGTCAATATTCTGATAGCCTTCCGGCAGGACGCCTAAGATGCGCTGTAGCTTTTCGATAGTTCCCAGCGCAGGATCCGTCAGGATCATCTGCTCGCTTTCCTTGATGGAGTCAAAAATATAATCTACCATGGCCAGGAACAGCGCTTCTTTGTCGTCATAGACCGTATAGATGGTCTTTTTACTGATGGAAAGTTCCTTTGCCAGGTCATCCATCGTAAACTTCAGTCCTTTTCGATCGAAGACACGAAGGGTGGCATCCAAAATGTTTTTTTGCAGAGCATCTGTGGTATCCATAGGTGTTCCTCCGTCTTTAGAATAGAATGCTTTCATAGGTTTCTGTGGAAACTCAAATATAAATTTTAGTTTCCTTTGATACAAGAGTAGCATTTTGCAGGGGAATATTCAAGAAACGTTTTTACTAAAAAGAGTTTCCTAAAATTGTGAAATATAACAAAAAACCAGCCAAACGAGTGTTGACTGGTTTAAGAAGGTCTCATATTTTTTTCCATTGTTCTGCCAGGGTGGGATGGGACTTTTTACGGGTGATCTCCACTAGACCAAGTGGTGTCATATCCACGATCCGGGGATGCTGAGGATCCTGTGTGGTCAGCATTTTCAGGTATTCCAGTAATTTCTGACGATTTTCCTTTTCTGACATATTGATGAAGTCTACGATAATGATACCGGACAGATTCCGCAGACGCAACTGTCTTGCAACCTCTTCTGCAGCTTCGGCATTGACCTGATAATAGGTCTCTTCTCCCATCTTCTTAGATTCATTTTTGCCGGAATTGACATCGATGACTGTCATGGCTTCCGTGGGCTCAATGACCAGATATCCGCCGCATTTTAACCATACTCTTGTATCCAGTGCCTCATCCATTCCCCGTTCGAGAGAATATAAAAGACGCAGGGAAATGGTAGGATCATCATACAACCGGAGGTTCTTCTGCTGTAAAAGCGGATGACTGCTTTCAGAAAGCTTGTGGAAGATCTCAGGGTCATCCGTAAGGACTTCACTGTATTCCGATGGATCTGCCAACTGTTCCAATGCCTCGTAGATGGCTTCAGAAGGCGCAAGAAGACAGGTAAGGCATACTTTATGGATTGCCTGATTTAAAAGGATCTGAAGGGCTTTGGATGCGCTCTCAGGGGTGGTTCCGTTTTTAACAAGCTGTTGCTTCATCCGGGAAGGATCTGTGGTAACGGAAGCCCGCTTTGTCTTCTGGGCATCTCTGGTGACCATGACCACCAGTTCATCTCCGGCTTTTAAGCTTCCGTCCGGCTGTCTGTTGGTTAGATGTGCCGTACCTGCTTCCCGTAATGGCAGAAAGCACAGTTCCCCGGGCGCAATCTCCACGAAGCAGGCATCGATGTTTTTCGCCACATTCTGTATTTTTCCCAAGTAGATTCCGCCAAGCTTACTGGCATTCGAACGAAGCACCCGCACAGTGACAATTCCGCCGGAGTTCACAAGTAATGCCACATTTTTATCCCGAAGCTTCGTAAAGATCATTTTCCCGGTAGTACAGTCCGTGCTCTTACGGATCTCATTTATTTCTTTTTCTCTTGCCGGTCTGCCGCCGGTGAGACTGCGGCTCATTCGGTATCTCCGGAAGCCGTTTTGTAAGCTTCTTCGCTGTCATAACCGATGGCGTCTAAGGGAAGCAGTTCTCCGGCATCGCTTCTTAAATAGGTCTCTTCTCTGTTGACCATAAGGGCATTCTCAGGGAGGGGGTCTCCATTTTCCGCAAATAATGCCTCCACTACCTGAATGGGCTTGATATTGCCGGCGCTGGATGCATCTACCAACAGATACAGGCTGTTACCATCCACGGCTTTCAGCTCATAGATGCCTTCTTTTAAATTGATTTCCCGGCTGCCTTTTTTGGTCTCCTTGGTGATCAGAATCTCATCCTTTTTAAGGAAGCGTTCCACTGCAGGTGCCAGATCAAAATGAGGACCTCTGCCCTCCCGGAAGGTTACGGTATATCCGGCGGCAGCCACGCTTGCCATGGCATTTCCTGCCTTATCCGGCAGGATCTTCACGGAAGTGATCTCAATGCCGGGTACAGATGCGGCATTGAGCCGTGTCTTAACATCCTCGCAGGAAGTCAGGGAATGTACTTCCAGATCCATATATTCTCCGTTGCTGGTCAGTCCCACGCCTAAGGGTGCGGCGAAGGACATGATCTGATGGGGGCTGAATCCTCCGGTATAGGCTACGTCCAGTTCTGCTCTGCGGTTGGCTTTCTGGAAAAAACGCATTACATCCAGATGGCCGATAAAACGTACCGGTCCGTATTTTTTGAATTTAATTCTTAATTTCATAATTTCTGTCAAATTTCTATGCGGTCTTTCTTGAAAGACCTGCAATTCCCTTTCTTCTTATTCTTCAACATTCAATAACGTGCCATAAGGGTGTGTCTCGTACGATCAGTCTCTGGGCTCTACGCAGATACCGCAGCCGAATCTGGCGGCACCGCAGCCCTGACATGCCTGTTTGCAGTTCGGTGAGATCGTCTCGTTTTTCGCCTTCTGCCATTCTCTCTCCAGGAAAGAACGGGAGACACCGCAGTCCAGGAAATCCCAGGGCAGGATCTCGTCCAAGGGTCGTTCTCTGTGGGAATAGAAATCCGGATCCAGACCGCAGGCAGCGAAGGCTTCCATCCAGACATCATTGTGGAAGTATTCGCTCCAGGCATCGTAGAAGCAGCCCTTGTGATAAACATATAAAAGCACCTGGGACAATCTCCTGTCGCCTCTTGCCAGCACACCTTCTAAGACGCTGACATCCGCTTCGTGCCAGTTGTACTTGATACTCTTCTGGTTCAACTGTTCGGAGATGGCTTTTCTGGTCAGATATGCCTTTTCCACGAATTCTTCCTTGGTACACTGGGGTGCCCACTGGAATGGAGTAAAGGGCTTCGGTACGAAGAAGGAAGTACTGGTAACGATCTGTACTCTGCCGTTGACACGTTTCTCCTTCGGCACCGTATCGAAGAAGGTGGCTGCAATCTTATTGGACAGTTCAGCGATGCCGCGGATATCCTCCTCGGTTTCGGTGGGATGTCCCAGCATGAAATACAGCTTGACTCTGGTCCAGCCGCCCTCGAAAGCCAGCGCGGAACCATGCAGGATCACTTCTTCCGTCAATCCTTTATTGATGACATCACGCAGTCTCTGGCTGCCGGCCTCCGGTGCGAAGGTCAGGCTGGATTTTTTCACATCCTGCACCTTACTCATGACATCCAGGGAAAAGGCATCAATACGTAAGGACGGCAGGGAGATATTGATATGTCTCTTGTTGCATTCTTCCATCAGGAAATCAATCAGTTCCGGCAGTTTGCTGTAATCACTGGAGCTTAAGGAGCTTAAGGAGATCTCCTCGTGACCGGTATTTTTCAGCATCTCCATGGCGTATTTTTTCAATACTTCCACGTCACGCTCTCTGACCGGACGATACAGCTGCCCAGCCTGGCAGAAACGGCATCCGCGGATACAGCCTCTCTGAATCTCTAAGACCACTCTGTCCTGTGTGACCTTAATGTAAGGTACCACGGGCTTCATGGGATAAAAGCTGTCGGTCATATCCGTCACCAGTTCCTTGCGGATCGTAGCGGAAATCCCCTCTTCGGTCGGGCGAAAGGAAGCGATGGTGCCGTCCTCATGATAAGCAGTCTCATAGAATCTGGGAACATACATGCCGGGCAGCTTCGCAGCACGGCGTAAGAATTCTTCTCTTCCCACCTTCTCTTCTCTGCACTTTTTATACAGATCGATCAGTGGACGATACTGGGTCTCGCCTTCACCGATATAGAAGATATCGAAAAAGTCTGCAATGGGTTCCGGATTATAGGTGCAGGGACCGCCACCGATGACAATGGGACAATCATCCCCGCGTTCTTCTGCAAGCAGCGGAATCTGTGCAAGATCCAGGACCTGCAATATATTCGTATAGCACATCTCGTACTGGATGGTGATTCCCAGGAAATCAAAATTCTTCACCGGATCCTGGCTCTCCAGAGCAAACAGAGGGATATTTTCCTCACGCATGATGGCGTCCAGATCTACCCAGGGAGAATAGACTCTCTCACACCAGACATCGTCCCAGGAGTTGAGCATTCCGTACAGGATCTGAATGCCCAGATGGGACATGCCGATCTCGTAGACATCGGGGAAGCACATACAGAAACGGACATCTATATTATTTAAGTCCTTCACCACCGCGTTCACTTCGTTGCCGATGTAACGGGCAGGTTTCTCAATCTTCATCAGAATATCATCGCTTAATGCTAATTTTTCGTTCATAATTACCTCAAATGATTATTATAATGATCTCTCTCAAATTGCTAATAACTATTCAATACATCATTATACCTTAAAAAAAACAGTTCTGCCAGTACCAAAAGGTACATAAATATAAACTGCAGAGCATGGTCTTATAGAGGAGGGATTTTTTGGAACCATTAGATGATAAGAATACAGCACAACTGCTGCAGCAAATGCGCAGACAGACAGAAATAAGGCCGGAGCAGGAAGAATCCAGTGGTTCCGGTAGTTCTCATACCGGGACTTTCAGAATCCGTCTTGCTCTGGCCGGAGTATTACTGCTTACAGTGATATTGCTGGATCGGGAAAATAAAAGCTTTGCCGGTCTGTCCATGGATCAGGTGCTGTCTTACGTTACGGAGGTAGATTACGGAACATATATCGAGACCTGGATGGAAAATGCGGTTAACGATTTGCAAGCTCTGTAGTGATTTCTTCCCAGGTGACATCTTTTTCTGCCATCAGGACCATCATATGATACAGGAAATCACTGATCTCATATTTGACCTCATTGGGGTTGGGATTTTTGGCGGCGATCACAATCTCAGTCGCCTCCTCGCCCAGTTTCTTGAGAATCTTGTCAATGCCCTTGTCGAACAGGTAATTGGTATAGGAACCCTCCTTGGGGTGGACCTTGCGATCCTTGATCACATCGAATACTTCCTCGAATACCTGTAAGGGGTTGCTGCTTTCTTCGTAATCCTTTTTTGTGATCTCGTTAAAGAAACAGCTCTTGCTGCCGGTATGACAGGCAGCACCGATCTGTGATACCTTAGCAAGGATTGTGTCCATATCACAGTCAGCCACCAGTTCCTTCACATACTGGTAATGTCCGCTGGTGAGACCCTTCAGCCACAATTCCTGACGGCTTCTGCTGTAGTAAGTCATTTTACCAAGCTTCAGAGTCTGTTCATAAGCTTCCTCATTCATGTAAGCCATCATCAGAACTTCCTGAGTACGGTAATCCTGCACGATAACAGGTACCATGCCGTCACTGTTTTTCTTGAAATCTTCCCACTTGTAAGCAGCCTGGAAGGATTCAATGGGAATATCATTTTCCCGGCACAGATCCTTCAGGGCAACGATTTCTTTCACATTGTCATTGATGGTATTACCGGTGACGCCACATACATTTTCATATGCGAAGATCTCCAGCAGCTTATTCAGTGCTACCTGATTGATCTGCACAAAAAAGGGAAGGGACAGAATACTCTGCGTCTCCCGGATCTGGTGAGGATTCATCAGGATCATGGCAGAGATATACTTTTCAATTTTATCTTTATGTAATTCCAGAACGGCGGGATCATTATAGGAGATCAGTATCTTTTCCTTGCCAAATTTCAGGGAGACTTCCTCCGTGATCTCAATATTACTCTCTTTCTCATAGTCGAGAACCGCTTTTTTACATCCGGCATAAAGTAATTTCTTAATGTCCTCCATGCGCTTTACATTGCCGGCACCGATGACATCCACTTCCGCTTTGGCGCAGATTTCCTTAATGATATCCAACGCTGCCTCATGCTCGGCGTCTCCTTCGGACATATCGAATACGATCAATTCATCTGCATTGTGCTCACAATAATAATCTGCCAGACGTACCGGGTCGGTATCCACGATGGTGGTATCCGTAAGATTTCTTACCGCATGCTCATGATATAAATAAATACAGGGAACAAATTTCTTGATGATCATAGTAATCCTCGCGTTTTCTATGCCTGCAGGGTACGGACCACAGGCACGTATTTTTTTACAGACTTCCTTTGGTACTTAATACATCCGTTACCTTCGGATTATAGGAAACGGCCTGATCCAGTGCTTTGGCAAATGCCTTGAATATTGCCTCGATCATGTGATGATTGTTACCGGAGGACAACATTTTGATATGTAGATTCATTCCGGCACTATAAGATACAGCATAGAAAAATTCCTTCACCAGCTCGGTATCCAACTCGCCTACCTTGGGCACTGTGAATTCACATTCAAAATTAAGGTAAGGGCGACCGCTTAAGTCAACGGCACACAAGGCAAGCACTTCATCCATGGGCAGGATAAAATAACCGTAACGGTTGATTCCTTTCTTATCTCCCACTGCCTTTTTGATGGATTCGCCTAAGACGATACCGGTATCCTCCACTGTATGGTGGCCGTCTACCTGTAAGTCTCCCTTTACTTTACAGTCCAGATCAAAAAAGCCGTGTCTCGCAAAGCCATCCAGCATATGGTCAAAAAATCCGATGCCGGTAGACAGATCTGCTTTTCCGCTGCCATCCAGATTCAGGGTAATGGCAATATCGGTCTCTTTTGTTGTTCGGTTCACAGATGCTTTTCGTTCCATAGTATCTCCTAATCTTCAAATCTCACTTTAATACTGTTTGCGTGTGCGGTCAAGCCTTCGCTTTTTGCAAAGGTCTCGATCTGGTTATGTACTTTCTCCAGAGCCTGTCTGGAATAAGAAATGATACTGGTTTTCTTGATGAAATCATCTACATTTACCGGTGAGAAAAATCTTGCGGTACCGTTGGTAGGCAGGATGTGGTTCGGACCTGCAAAATAATCTCCTAAAGGCTCGGAAGCATACTCTCCTAAGAAAATGGCACCGGCGTTGCGGATACGTGTCATGGTGTCGAACGGATTCTTTGTAATGATCTCCAAGTGCTCAGAAGCAATGGCATTAGCCGCATCAATGGCATCTTCCATATTGTCAGCTAACAGAATGTAGCCGTAATTGTCCAAAGACTTCTGAATGATGGGAGCACGCTCTAAGACTTTGACAAAACCGTCTACTTCCTCGGATACCTTCTCGGCAAGCTCCTTGGAAGTTGTGATCAGAATAGCACTTGCAAGCTCGTCATGCTCTGCCTGGGACAGAAGATCTGCCGCAACGTATCTGGGAGTTGCGGTCTCATCCGCCAGCACCAGAATTTCACTTGGGCCGGCAATGGAATCAATGCTGACATAGCCGTACACTGCTTTTTTGGCAAGTGCTACGAAAATATTACCGGGGCCGGTGATCTTGTCTACCTTCGGAACAGACTCTGTGCCGAAAGCCATGGCAGCGATGGCCTGTGCTCCGCCAACCTTATAGATGGTATCCACACCGGCGATATCAGCAGCTACCAGAGTTCCGGGATTGACTTTACCGTCTTTTCCGGGAGGGGTGGTCATAATGATCTCATCTACACCGGCTACTTTCGCAGGGATCACATTCATCAATACACTGGAAGGATAAGCGGCTTTTCCACCGGGAACATAGACACCTGCCCTCTCAATGGCGGTGATCTTCATACCTAAGATAGTACCGTCGGGCTTGGCATCGAACCAGCTGTTGCGAAGCTGCTTCTGGTGAAAAGCACGGATGTTCTCTGCGGACTGACGGATCACATCGATCAGGTTGTCGTCCATCTGCGTATAAGCCTCCGCAATCTCCTCCTTCGTGACACGAATGTTTTCTGCGGTTAAAGTAAACTTATCGAACTGCAGAGTATAATCGAATAAAGCCCTGTCACCCTCGGCACGAACTCTGTCAATGATCTGATTCACGGTGCTTTCGTACTGAGAGTAGTTATTCGGGCTTCTCTTTAAGAGGTCGTTTAAAATACTCTGTTTTGATTCTTTATCCAATGCTACGATTCTCATAACGGTACTCTCCTAATCAATATGCTGTGATTTATCTGCTCTATTTTCTGATTTATCTGGTTACGACTGTATTTTTAACTGCTCGCGGATTGCCCCCACCAGCTTGCGGATCCGGTCGGCTTCCATCTGCATGCTTACCGGATTGACGATCATGCGGGCGGACAAAGGACATACCTCTTCCAAAACTTCCAAACCGTTTTCTTTTAAGGTGGAACCGGTCTCCACAATATCCACAATGACATCTGACAGCTCTACCAGAGGACCTAACTCTACAGAACCGTTTAGCTTGATAATGTCTACTGTCTGATGCTTTTTATTGTAAAAGTATTCTCTGGCGATATTAGGGTATTTGCTGGCTACCCGGATCCTCTCATGATGCTTTAACAGTTCTCCGGCGGAAGCGGGACCGCAGACACACATACGGCATTTGCCAAAACCAAGATCCAGGACTTCGTAGACATTACGATTCTCTTCCAAAATCGTATCTTTACCAACCACACCGATATCCGCAGCACCGTATTCAACATAAGTGGGAACATCGGGGCTTTTTGCCAGGAAAAAGCGCAATTTGTATTCTTCATTGATAAATATCAGTTTTCTGGTATCTTTATCTTTCATTTCGTCGCAGGTAATACCGATCTGCTCGAAAAGTTCCAGTGTCTTTTTGGCAAGTCTGCCCTTTCCCAGAGCAAACGTAAGATATCTTTCTTCACTCATTACTGGTCTGCCTCCTCGTTCTCAGTGATGTCGGGGGAAAGTACGGTGGGAATGCCTTTTTTACGTAATTTTGCAGCCTCAGCAAGCTTTGCAAGATAATCCGTCTCGTCTCCTGCCCTGTAATACAAAATTTGGCCGGAAGCGGGAACATCAATCACTACTTTCTGACGGGATAAAGCCTCCAGCAGATCATCAATAACGATGACAAAACCGATGGCTGCCGTATCTTTACCGAACTTTCTAAGCAGGTTGTCATAACGACCGCCTTTTACCACGGCATCACCGATGCCATATGTATAAGCCTTAAATACAACACCAGTATAATACTGATATTTGCTGAGCATCCCGAGATCAAAGGTAATATATTCCGCTACTCCGTATTGCTTCAGGCGTTTTTTTAATTTCTCGAGTCTTGCGATCGCCTGTAAGGAACGTTCATTTTTTACCAGGGCTTTGGCATCCTCCAGAGATTCTATGTTTTCAAACATATCTGCAAGCTTTAATAATATGCTGTGATAAGGTTCCGGAATCTGCTTCTGTTCCAGAAGTTCCTGCGCAGCGAAAAAATTCTTGCCGGAGATGCAGGAACGGAGTTCTTTTTCCGTATCTTCATCCAGACCTGCTTCTTCACAGAGGCCACGGAAATAGTCCACTTCTCCTATGGTTACCTGAAATCTTGTCAGTCCTGTGCTCTTCAGCGCTTCGATCACCATACTGATGACTTCCGCATCTGCTTCTACGGAAGGATCGCCGATGAGTTCCGCGCCCATCTGGGTCACTTCTTTTAATTTACCCTGCAGATTGGAAGTGTTGGTGAAGGTATTGCCGTTATAGCTGAAACGAAGAGGTACTTTTTCTTCCATGAAATATTTGGCTGCACAACGGGCAATGGAAGGTGTGAAATCCGGACGCAGCACCAATGTATTTCCTTCCTTGTCAAAAAACTTATAAAGCTCCTTGCTGGGCGTGGTTCCGATCTCCTTGGAGAAAACATCAAAAAACTCGATGGAAGGTGTCTGAATATCTTCATATCCAAAACAATGAATAGCATTCTGCAGCTTCTGCTCCACAGCCAGTTTCCTGGCATATTCTTTTCCGTAAATATCCCGGACACCTTCCGGGGTATGTAAAAGTCTGTTGTTCATAGTAAGATCCTCTGCTTTATATACTTTTATGGACTTTAGCATGCTAACGTGCTACCATAGTAGCACGTAAAACTATTTGTAGTATACTAGGTGGATTCTCCGATGTCAAGAAATTTATTCTTCCCGATCTTCCAGATCTTTTTTCAAAATATCCAGATAGGGAACCAGAATTCCCTGATGCTTCGGAAGAACATATTCCGGATTTAATTCTTCGAACCGAAAGCTTTTCCGGCCGCCTTCCTGTGCTCTGTCCCAGAAAAACCGGAGCATTTCATAAGGCAGATAGTATAACAGGTCCTTATGACTGTAGAAAATCAGGAAAAAAGCAATGCCACCCTGTTTTTCAAACTGCCGCATAAATTCTACCTGGTGAGGATGAATATTCTGCAGGGAAAAAGTATCCACGGCACATTCCTTGGCATCAAAGCATACAGGGATTCCCTGCACGGCACCGATGTAGTCTACGGTACTCTTCTGTTCGAAAAAAGCCAGTGTGATCTGCCGGCTGTTTTTATCCATTTTGATGGGGGTAATAGGAGTAGGAATCTTCTGTATCAACGCCAGTCCGGCCTCCGCGTATTTTTCATTGGTACGGTTGACCATGTCTTCCAGTGTGGATCCCCGGAGTCCTCTCGTATTCCATGTTGCCATTTGTTAGGGTTCCTTTCTAACAGGCACTGTCAGGAGCCAGATTCAGAGCCTGTAAGATTTCTGCAAATTTATGGGGAAGTGGTGCGGTAAAAGTCTGTCCGCTTACTTTGGCAAGAGGTCCTTCTGCCTCTTTCGGAAAACAGATCCTTCCGGCATGCAGAAGCTGATGATGCAGAGAGTATTCCGACTGCATTCTCCTGTTTAATTTGTTGTCTCCGTATTTGGTATCTCCTAACAACGGATGCCCGGTGCCGGCCAGGTGGGCACGGATCTGGTGTGTCTTGCCGGTGACCAGTTCTACGGTTAACAGCGTGAAATCTCCTGCCACGGCATTTGGCATATAAATGGTACGGATATAGGAAGCCTCAGCGGGAGCCTCCGACGGATCAGCATAAACCTTTACGGTATTGGTACTTTCCTCTTTATATAGATAACCCTCCAGGGTACTCTCCTGTACGATTTTGCCCTTGCAGATTGTCTGATAATATTTTTTTACCGTACGATCCTTGATGATACGGCTGAGAGCCTGGGAACCGGATAACGTCTTACCACATAATACGATTCCGCTGGTATTGCGGTCCAGGCGGTTACAGACGGATGGATGAAAAGTGGCGAGATCGGCCTCAGTGATGGCATCCGTAGCCAGCAGATGTCCGATCAGCCATTCATTCAGGGATAGATCCTCCGGTTTCGCCTTCTGCGTCAGAACCCCGGCGGGTTTATTCAGCAACAGAATATCTTCATCTTCATAGAGAACACTGATATCCTTTAGGGAACGGTAAGCTTTACGGTAGTCAGAAGTGGTTTCTCTATTCTCGGTGCCGGACAGCGAGGCAAACGTTTCCTCCGAGAAAAAGCATTTTATCTCGTCTCCCTGGGCAAGAATTTCTTTTCCTTCTGCTTTTTTCCCATTCAATGTAATATTTTTTTTGCGTAACATCTTATATAAAAATCCGGTACCGGCGTTTGGAAATGCCTTTTTCAGAAATTTGTCCAGACGTTGGCCAGCCTGATTTTTACCAATGGTGAGTTGCTGCATAAAAATCCCTCTTTTCAAAAGTATTTTACAGAGATACGCTTTTTAATGTCTGACAGATTCCGCCAGTTAGTTCCGGCTGTGCGGGAAGGTCTTTTAACTGTTCACATCTCTTCAGATACTTGTCAAGATCATGAAAAATTTTCACAGTGACTTCTCTGTAATTATCCTTTTTCAGGATATCCTGAATGTGTTTATAAAAAGCCTGTTCTGCGAACTTCGGATCGGACGTGTATCCGCAGAGAGTGTTGCCGCAGATGGTCATGTGATGAATCACATAATTTTTCTCATAGGAGGTAAACACCATATCATAGAGTCCGGTAAGGCCGTCGGTATGTGCGGCAATCTGCGCAGCATCCTGTTCGTTACATCCCTTATAGCGTAAGAACATAAACATCTCCACCAGACTTTTGCATGCCGGAAGACATCCCAGTACCGCTACGATGGTCAGAAGATTCTCCCGACTGCCGGTAGTGACCCATCCGGCAATAAACAGAGACAGGGAAATGGCAAAATAAAGCACCGTTCGTAAAATTTCATAATTTTTCTGGGTGCGGAGATATCCGCTGGTCCCTTTGTAGGCATCTGTGGAAAACATTCTTTTGAATTGCATTAAAATTTACTCCTTTATTCGTAAGTGTTTGATTTCTTCTTCAGTCAACGCCCGGTAATCTCCTCTGGAAAGAGCAGGATCCAGGGACAGCGAGCCGAAACGGATACGCTCTAAAGTAAGTACCTGATTACCTATGGCCTGCAACATTCGTTTTACCTGATGGAAGCGACCCTCGTGAATGGTCAGCAACAGGTCTCCGTCTTCGGTAAGTACGGCTTTCGCCGGAGACGTTGGTTTGTCGTCTCCGATTTCAAGACCGGATTCCAGACGGTGGATATCTTCTGCGGAAAGCGGCTTTTCCGGCCTTACACGATATGTTTTATCCACATGCTTTTTCGGCGACAACAGATCATGGGCCAGAGCACCGTCATTGGTTAAGAGCAACAACCCCGTAGTATCTTTGTCCAGACGTCCTACCGGGAACAGTTCCTTCTGCTCCGGTACCGTCAGGAGACTCACCACGGTGGGTGCAGTATTGTCATTGGTGGCGGATACGACACCCTCCGGTTTATTTAACATGTAATAGACATATTTTTGATAATGGATTTCTTTCCCCTGACAAATGACAATGTCGGTATCTTCATTGACCTTTGTCTCCGGCTTTTTGACTATCTGACCGTTTATCGCCACTTGTCCCTTTTTGATGTATTCCTTTACCTGGCTTCTGGTGCCTATATTATTATCACATAAAAATTTATCCAATCGCATGGACACTGATCTCTTTCTTAAGACTTAAAATTCTTTTTCCGGCATATAGTATACAAACTCTGCAAGGCAGTCTGCTATGAAAAAAATATCCGGAATCTGTTTTTTTGTTGTAATGACCTGCTGCATCCTGACACATTCTTCCTTAAGTCTTGCATATGCTGCCTTGGGCCTGGAACTTTGGTATGAAAAAATGGTGCCGGTGCTTCTTCCGTTTATGATCCTGTCGGGAACATTGATCCGCATGGGCCTGGTAAACAGTCTGATCCGACCGGTATACCCTTTGTTTGAAAAAATATTTCGTCTGTCCAGACCTGGAATCTATGTGATCCTGATGGGATTTCTGTGCGGATTTCCCATGGGAGCCCGTACCATTGCTGATTTTCGCGACAGACAGGAACTTTCTGTAACGGAAGGACAATATCTGCTGTCCTTCTGTAACAATCTTGGACCGGTATATTTTCTTGGATTTGTTCTGCCTCTGCTGCACCGGGAATCAATCCTGCCCTATTTATTCGGAATGTATGGTATTCCACTTGGGTACGGTATCCTTCTGCGTTATACAGTATATCGCAGGAAAATTCCGATGTCACAGACAATTTTCACAGTGTCAGCCGGTGGAACACCTGTTATGCCGTTGTTGGAAGCATTGGATGAAGCAGTGTATGCTGCCGGCAGAAATATTTTACAGCTGGGAGGTTATATGATCTTCTTCAATCTGCTGAATCTGCTACCGGGGATCTTTCTTCCGAATGGTCGTGTCTGTGCTCCGCTTTTGGAGATCAGCGGAGGGTTAAGCATATTGGGGGATCGATGGCCTCTTTATACGTTATTGCTGCTACCTGCAGGAGGACTTTGCTGCCTGGCCCAGACCGGAAGCTGTATCCGAAATACCGGTTTATCTCTGACCGGATATTTTTTTCATAAACTGTTTCTTACCGGACTTACAGCACTTTATTATCTGGGATGGTTCCTGTTGCGCCCGGACACATTTCTGCGCTGAGCCTTCCGTCTGCGTTTCCGGTGCCTGCTCTGTTGGATCTGATACAGTAGAAAGACCATCAGAAGTAATACCACCAGAACGATACATATGACCAGGAACACTCCGAAATTTACTTCCTTTTTGCCTTCAGAGGATGATCCTGTATTCCCGGCTGCATCAGCCATGGTGATCACCGAACCGTAAGCGTCGGTCACCTGGGTTTCCGATATGCGGGAAGCCGCTGCCTCTTCTGCAGCCAGGCTTTCCTGTCTTGCTTCTTCCGCAGCCTTCTCCTGATCGACAAAAGGCTTGGCAAAAGTAATCGGTTCACTTTCGGTAAACAGATCCGCCTGGTTATATCCACGCACCGTGATTACCGGGGTTTCTCCCTTAGTGAAGGACAGGGAAAAGGTAAAAGTATCTGGATAAGTGCCGACCATGATATCCAGATCCGGCCAGGGGATCAGTTCGGAATAAGTCTTCCCTCCATCGGTACTGTAATCATAATACATCATGGGACAATCGTAGTCCGTCGCGGTCACTTCCAATGTGACTTCTCCGGTGTCGTAATCCGCATTTTGCAATGTCAGTACACAGACATCCGGTTCGGTCTGATCACGGATCGTAGCGGGAAGAATGGATTGCAGAGATACTTCCGGAAGATTATTCGCTTCATTGCTGTAATCTACCCCCAGACTTGTGCTGGATAATCCAAAATATCTGGCAACGGATAATGCATCCTCTCTGCCGAAACGTTTCCAATCCTCTTCGGTCTGGCAATAAGGGGTATCACGACTTTCGTCGACATGACAGTGCTCAATGATAGCGGAAGGAATTGATCGGGCGGTGCACTCCCGGATGATTCCGTAATAATCGTCTCCATTATTTTTTAATTTTGTCTTGACGCCGCGGAGGAACAGTCCCATATCTTTCATCTGCTGCATCTGTTCCCAGCCGAATTGATAGCCGTAGGCATTGTATGGCTGTACGGAAGAGATCCATACTTCGGAACCGAACAGGTCATGATCCACGGATGCATTGTAATGAATACTGAATAAAAAATCCGCATTCCGCTCTTCAGCGAACTGTGCCCGGTCTGCCAGAGAAAGATTGACATCTTCCGTATGGGTCAGGTAGACATCCACATTATCATATTTCAGTAATTCTTCATACATTGCCATGGCGGTAACCATGGTCATTTTCTTCTCCTGGACAATGCCTTCCAGGGTTCCTTCATTTTCACCGCCGTGTCCGGGATCGATGACAATGGTAACCCTCTCTCCGGTCTCCTGTGCTCTCGGAGCCGCAGCAGCTTCCAGCGAACTGCAAAAAAAACAGGCTGTGACAAGACTGACCGTACAGATCATTGTCCTGACAAACAGCCTTTTTTGTTTTTTACTAACTTTCATTATGTCAATTCCTTTATTTTTAAAAAACCAGCTTTCGGCAGAAAACTGGTTTTATGATTACATTACATTTAAATCATCACTGGCCTCGTCAGCGTTGTCTATACCCTCTAAGTCTTCATCTACCGGATGGAGTTCACTGCGGTTAGACTGGATAATATCCCGATACTGATTCAGATTGCCGATCAGGGTATCATAATTGGAACTGGCCTGCTGTGTGGAAGCGGATATGATATTTTCCAGATGAGCCAGCATATCATCCATATACTGCATTGCCTGGGATTTTAATTCATTGGCTTCAATGGTGGCATTGTCCAAAATCTCCTGTGCCTGTTTACTGGCCATGGTGACCACCTCGTTGGCCTGGGCATATGCCTGCTGCATAATTTCATGTTCATTGATCAGTTCGTTGGTATGAACGGTTGCTTCATTGATCAGAGCTTCTGCCTTGGCCTTGGCATCGTTCAGAATTGCCTCTTTGTTGCTGATGATCTTCTGATAACGTTTGATTTCATCCGGTGTCTTCATGCGCAGTTCCCGCAACAATTCATCGATTTCATCCTTATTAACAATGATCTCGGTACTGGACATGAACTTAGGCTTACAGCTCTCGATATAATCTTCTATTTCGTCAATTAATTGTTCGATTCGACTGCTCATGAAACTCTCCTTATTTACACATTGCGATTGTCTGAAAGCTTTTTCTGACGATATTTTTCGTAAATCAGATCAGCTACAAAATCCGGAACACAGGGTGTGATGTCTCCGTCAAAGCTTGCAATCTGCTTGATGGCAGAGGAACTTAAATACGCGTATTCCAGACTGGTTGTTAAAAAAACAGTATCGATTTTGCCGTGGGAAAGCATCCGGTTGGTCTGGGCCATCTGCAGTTCGTACTCAAAATCCGTAATGGCACGCAACCCCCGCACAATGACATGCAGATCCTTTTCCTGTGCATAATCTACTAATAGGCCACTGAAACTGTCAATCTGCACATTAGGCAGATCTTTTGTGGCTTCTTCTAGTATCTTAACACGTTCCTCTACAGAAAACAACGGTGTCTTTTCTTTATTATTCAAAACACTGACAATTAAAACATCAAATATTTCCGAGGCCCGGCGGATGATATCCATATGTCCGTTGGTAATAGGATCAAAGCTTCCGGTATAAACAGCCCTTTTCATAAAGTCTCCGTTCTGCAATTATTTCCTGCGAAGAAATACATGCTTGTTGGTTTTGTATTTTTTTTCACGGGTTACTTCAAACCCAAGCTCCTCTACATAAGAAAAATCCGTATGCAGAGAGGCCTCCACGAGGATCAGTGTTTCCTCCGATACATATTTTGCATAACGCAGCTGTTCCAGAACTCTGCGTTCCTGCTCCTGATCGTAGGGTGGATCCATGAAGATGACATCCACGTGTTTTTCATAGATACCTGTCAGTCCTGCACAGGCATCCTGCTTTAATACGATAGCACGGTCTTTCATTTTCGTAAATGCCAGATTATCCTCGATACATGCTAATGCCTTCGGGGCATTTTCGATAAAATATGCTTTTCTGGCACCGCGGCTCAATGCCTCAATACCAATGCCGCCGCTGCCACTGAAAATATCCACGAACACACAGTCCGGAATATAGGTCTGCAGCATATTAAAAAGGGTTTCCTTGATCCGGTCGGTGGTGGGTCTGGTATCCATGCCCTCCGGGGTCTTTAACGGCAGACTTCTTGCGGTTCCTGCAATTACTCTCATATGTTTTCTTCTCCGTTTCTCTATACTCTGACCTTGGTTCCCTTGCTGTCACGCTTGCCGAGCTTCAGATTGTTTAAGACAAGTTCTTTTCCCTTGTATTCAATGGTGGTTTCCACGGCGTTTTTGGTGTAATACACATTTTCCACCAGATCGCCGTCGGATAATTTCATACCGCGGACACCGATGGCCCCTTTCTTTTTCTCAGGAATCTCATCTACAGCAAAACGAAGGAAAAATCCGCCCTTTGTCTGCAGCACAATGTTCCGCTGGTCCGTGAGTGCTGTTACACTTACGAGGGTATCTCCTTCCGCCAGTTTGGTGGCTGCAACCGTACGCTTGGTTACGTCAAACTCTCCGCCGTCCACTACTTTTAGCATGGATTCAGCAGTGGCGAAAATTACCTGACATAAATTCAATTCCTTCTGACTGGTGATATAGACCAGCTCTTCTTTGGCCTGACTGAAGTTACTTACATTATCGATAGGCACACCCTTGTCACGGAATTTGCCGTAAGGCAGATCCAGTACCTTGACGGTATGCATCTGACCGGTATTGGTAAACAGGCAGATACGTCCGGTGTTTTTACAGGTGAAGACGTATTTATTCTCTGCATCCGCGGCTTCTTTATTCCGTTCATAAGTAGACAGGTCGATGGTTTTTGCGTAACCAAAACGGTCCATCAGGAAGACCACGTCCATCTCTTCCAGTTCTTTTTCTTTATAAACAGCTTCCTGGCCGTTCTCGATGACCGTCTTACGAGGATGGCTGTATTCCTTTTTGAATCCATCCAGTTCATTCATGATGACCTGTGCCATGGAATCTCTGCGATCCAGTATGTCTTCGTAGCGATAGATATTTGCCAGGGTCTCTTCGTGCTCATTGATCAGGGCTTCCAGTTCCAGACCGATCAGCTTATACAGACGCATCTCTAAGATAGCGTTCGCCTGTTTCTCTGTAAACATCAGCTGGGCTGCCATAATCTTTGATTCTTTGGATTTGAACTTGATCCCGTCCACCTTGCCTTCTACGAGGCAGGCCTTCGCCATGGCACGATCTTTGGAGCCACGTAAGATTTCGATGACAAGATCGATCACATTGCAGGCCTTGATCAGTCCTTCCTGAATCTCCTTGCGCTCCATTTCTTTGGCAAGCAGATTGGTATATTTTCTGGTGGCTACTTCAAACTGGAAATCCACATTCGACTTGATGATCTGCTTTAAGCCCATGGTCTCCGGTCTGCCGTTTGCAATAGCCAGCATGTTCACACCGAAGGTATCTTCCAGACGGGTTTTTTTATAAAGCATATTTACAAAGTTCTCGGGATCTGCATCCTTACGTAATTCAATTACGATACGAATGCCCTCCTTGGAGGACTGGTTGGAAATATCTACAATATCCTGGGTCTTTTTGGTCTCGGACAGAGCTGCTACATCGGATAAAAATTTTGCAATATTGGCTCCGATCATGGTATAGGGAATCTCAGTGATCACCACGTTGGTCTTGCCGGCTTTTCCTTTCTGGAATTCTACCTTGCCACGCAGCTTGATCTTACCGGTTCCGGTCTCGTAGATCTCTTCCAGTTCATCCTTATTAATAACGATACCACCTGTGGGAAAATCCGGTCCTTTCAGATAACGCATCAGTTCTTTTGTCGTGATCTCGTTATTCAGCATATACGCTTTTACAGCATCAATAACTTCACCCAGATTGTGAGGTGGAATGCTGGTCGCCATACCTACGGCAATACCCTCCGAGCCGTTGACTAAAAGGTTGGGAATTTTTACGGGCAGTACGGAAGGTTCCTTTTCCGTTTCGTCAAAATTCGGTACAAAATCTACGACATCCTTATCCAGGTCAGCCAAAAATGCTTCCTGGGTGACTTTCTGAAGTCTTGCCTCGGTATAACGCATGGCAGCGGCTCCGTCTCCTTCGATGTTGCCGAAGTTGCCGTGACCGTCGATCAGAGGCATGCCCTTTTTGAAATCCTGGCTCATGACTACCAGTGCCTCATAGATGGAACTGTCACCGTGGGGATGATATTTACCCATGGTATCACCTACGATACGGGCACTTTTACGGTAGGGACGGTCATAGCGGATCCCCAACTCGTGCATATCGTAGAGAGTTCTACGCTGTACCGGCTTCAGACCGTCTCTGACATCCGGCAGGGCTCTGGCAATGATAACGCTCATGGCATAGTCGATGAAGGATTTCTGCATCTCCTCGGAGTATTCTGTTTTTATAATTCTGCTGTCGTCCATTTCTGGTCCTCGTCTTTCTGACATTACATTTCAGGATCTTATGATACTAGATGTCTAATTCCGCATCTGTAGCGTGATCATAAATAAAGGCTTTTCTGGGTGGTACATCCGTACCCATAAGAAGCTCTGTCATCTCGGAAGCCATACGTGCATCCTCGATCTCCACCAATTTCAACAGTCGGCGTTCCGGATCCAGTGTGGTCTCCCACAGCTGTTCGGCATCCATCTCACCCAGACCTTTGTATCGTTGTAAGGTAAAGGGTCCCTTGTGGGTTTTACGGTATTTTTCCAGTGCCTTGTCATCGTATAGATATTTTTCTTCTCCCTTGGAGGGCATTGCCTTGTATAAGGGAGGCATTGCTATGTACACATGCCCCTCGAAGATCAGGTCAGGCATGAAACGGTAAAATAAGGTAAGCAGCAATGTGGAAATATGGGCACCATCCACATCGGCATCCGCCATAATGATGATCTTGTCATAGCGCAGCTTGGTAATATCAAAATCATTACCGTAACCCTCGGAAAATCCGCAGCCGAATGCGTTGATCATGGTCTTGATCTCAGCATTTGCCAGAACCTTATCGATGCTGGCTTTCTCCACGTTCAGGATCTTACCGCGGATAGGCAGGATTGCCTGATACATACGGTTTCTTGCTGTCTTGGCACTGCCGCCCGCAGAATCACCCTCTACAATGAAAATTTCACATTTGGAAGGATCTCTGGACTCGCAGTTTGCCAGTTTTCCGTTGGAATCAAAGGAGAACTTCTGCTTTGTCAGCATATTGGTCTTCGCTTTTTCCTCGGTCTTACGGATCTTGGCTGCCTTTTCCGCACAGCCGATAATGCTTTTCAGGGTCTCTAAATTTCGGTCGAAAAATCTTACAATTTCTTCTCCGGTTACTTTTGCCACAACTTTTGCGGCATCCTGGTTGTCCAGCTTGGTCTTGGTCTGTCCTTCAAAACGGGGATCCGGATGCTTGATGGATACGACGGCAGTCATACCGTTACGAACATCCGCACCGGTAAAGTTGGCATCTTTTTCTTTTAAAATGTTCAACTCACGGGCATAGGTATTGATCACATTGGTGAACTGGGTCTTGAAACCCGTCAGGTGGGTACCGCCCTCGGAGTTGTAAATATTGTTACAAAAACCCAGGACATTTTCATGGAATTCATTTACATACTGAAATGCCACTTCCACAGAGATCCCGTCACTCTCACCGGAGAAATAGATCACATCATGAACCGTCTCTTTGGAACGGTTCATGTCTTTGATAAAGCCGATGATTCCCTCCGGCTCATGGAATGTGACTTTTTCAGGTTCTTCTTTTCTCTTATCTTCAAAAATGATCGTAAGCTTCGGATTCAGATAAGCGGTCTCATGCAGACGACTCTTTACTTCATCTTCCTTGAAACGTGTTTTATCGAAGATAGTATCGTCCGGCAGAAAGTTAATGGTGGTACCGGTCTCCCTTGTCTTACCTACGATGGGAAGCAGACCGTCTACCAGATCCAGAACGGGATTCCCCCGTTCATAGCGGTCTTCGTAAATACAGCCACCGGTCTTGACTCTTACTGTCAGTCGTGTAGACAGAGCATTTACTACAGAGGAACCTACGCCGTGCAGACCGCCGCTGGTCTTATATGCGGAATTGTCGAATTTACCGCCGGCATGCAGAGTCGTAAATACCAGACGCTCCGCGCTGATCCCTTTTTCGTGCATACCCACGGGAATACCACGACCGTTATCTTCCACGGTTGCGGAGCCGTCGGCTTCCAGTGTCACCTTTATCGTATCACAATATCCGGCCAGATGCTCGTCCACAGAGTTATCAACGATCTCGTAGATCAGATGATTCAGTCCCTTGGTGGAGACACTGCCGATATACATTCCGGGTCTCTTTCTTACCGCTTCTAAGCCTTCCAGGACGGTAATACTTGACGCATCATAATTATTGTCTTTTGCCATGAAATGGAACTCCTTATCAACACATTATTGTCTTAAGTATACCATAGATTTTGTGTTTGGAAAAGTAAAAAATACAAGGGATGGGGGAAACAGATAAGATAATGAAAACTCCCGGAATACTACTTTCCGGGAGTAACAGAATCATTGAAAATTACACATTGATTTTTTTACAGCATGCCAGTGCAAGGGAACCGGGACCGATGTGACAGGCAACACTTAAGGACAGAGGATCGATATGGATGTCATAGCCGGGAAATTCCGCTTCCACTTCGGTACGGAACTGCTCTGCAGCTGCTCGGTCATGGGTATAAGCAATCTGCAGCCAGATGTGCTTGTCCTCCGTCATGCCGCCGAAACGCTCATTGATGTCCTTTTTGATGGCATTGATCATCATGGTCTTGCCCTGGGTGGTGGTTCTGGCCTTTGCGAAGGCATCCAGTTTTTCACCCTGAATGGTCAGTACCGGCTTCAAACGAAGCATGGTGCCGATAGCTGCGGCCGCCGGAGTGATCCGCCCACCTTTTTTTAGGTAATACAGGGTGTCAAGCATGATATAGATACTGCTGTTGAATTTATCGTTTTCCAGAAATTCTTTGATCTGGGCCGCATTTTTACCGGCTGCTGCAAGCTGCAGGGCATCCAGCGCAGACTGACGCTGGGTTACGGAGATTCTCTGGTTGTTCACGACCTGAACTCTGCCATCATAATCTGCCGCAAAGGCCATGGCACTCTGACAGGAACCGGACAGACCGCTGCTCATAGGAATGTGTACGATCTCGTCATATTCCTGTAAAAGCTTGTCCCACAGGCTGGTGACACTGTCAGGAGACGGCTGGCTGGTGGCAATATTGGCACCGGATTTCAGCTTTTCATAGAACTGCTCCTGGGTCAGGTCAATATCTTCATAGTATGTGACTTCATCGATCATAAAAGGCATGGGCAGAACATGGATTCCGCGACGGGCTCCTTCTGCCTGTGTAATGCCGCTGTTACTGTCGGTTACAATTGCGATTTTTGACATTCTGGTATCTAAACCTTCCCTTTGCATAAATTAACATAAATTATCTGATCCTAAGTATAAAACTTTGAACATAAAAATAATTTTACTGTCAGATGGTCCGAAAGTCAACAACATTTACTGCGGTATGTTCTTTGAAATAGTTCACCAATGCCAGACTGTCGTCATCTGTCAGCTCCGGATCGGATACAAGCAACTGTTCCACGGCATCTGAAGCCTCTTTTAAAATATTTGCATCTGTATATATATCACCCAGTACAAATGCAAATTCACCACTCTGCCGGATGCCGAAGATATCTCCCGGACCTCGCAGTTTCAGATCCTCGGAAGCAATATGGAAACCGTCGTTGGAATGGTTCAGAATCTGCAAACGTTCCATAGTCTCTTTGGTGTCTGATGTGCTGATAAAAATGCAATAGCTTTGGAATTCCCCACGTCCCACACGTCCACGCAGCTGGTGCAGCTGTGCGAGACCAAAGCGCTCCGCATTTTCCACCATCATTACTGTGGCATTGGGAACATTGATGCCTACTTCAATTACCGTGGTGGAGACTAAGACATCGATCTCCTTGGCAGCGAACTCTTCCATAATACGGTTCTTATCTGCCGGGCGCATTTTCCCATGAAGATAAGCCACCTGTACGGAAGGAGGCAGAACTGCCCGGAGCTTCTCTGTATAATCCACTACATTCTCCAGGTCTTCCGATTCCCCTTCTTCCACCATAGGACAGATGACATAGGCCTGTCTTCCGGCAGCCACCTCTTTTGCGATAAATTCATAAGCCTTAGGTCGATAGGAAGTCCCTACGACACAGTTTTTGATCGGCAGACGATTCGCAGGAAGTTCATCAATGACCGAGACCTTCAGATCCCCATATAGGATAATGGCCAATGTCCTGGGAATCGGTGTAGCACTCATAACTAACACATGAGGCTCACTCCCTTTGGCGGCTAATGTCTCCCTCTGCCTTACACCAAAGCGGTGCTGTTCATCCGTTACTACCAGCGCCAGGGAAGAATATTCCACTTTTTCCTGGATCAGCGCATGGGTTCCGATGATCAGGTTAGCTTCTCCGGAAGCAATTTTTGCATAAGCCTCCCGTTTCTCCTTCGCCGTCATAGAGCCTGTCAGAAGCACCGGACGGAAAGCAATGCCATATTTTTTTACATAGCCTGAAATGGTCTCAAAATGTTGGACTGCCAGTACTTCAGTAGGGGCCATCATTGCTCCCTGAAAACCGTTAGCCGCACACATGAGAAGTGCCAGCACTGCCAGGATCGTCTTACCGGAGCCGACATCTCCCTGAATCAGACGGTTCATGGCATAAGGACTTCCCATATCCTCCCTGAGCTCACCCCAGACTTTTTTTTGGGCTTTTGTCAGCGGGAACGGCAGCTGTTCTAAAAACCGCACTGTATCCGCAGTCTCGTACATGGGAAAATGGTTTTCTGTCTTCGCCGCCAATTCCTTATTTTTGCGAAGTACCAGTAAAAAGGAGAAGAATTCTTCGAATACCATACGGTTTCTGGCAGTTAACAGTTCCTCTCTGCTCTCAGGAAAATGCAGGGCATAGACAGCTTCCCTGTGGGAAAGCATGGGATATTTCTGTAATATCACCTGCGGCAGATATTCTTTTTCCGGTGGATAGTATTCCAGCGCCTGTGCCACAGATTTTTGCACCGTCTGATTGGTCAGTCCTTTGGTCAGGGCATATCGGGGCAGGAGACGGCCTGATTTCTGAATGTATTCGTCCCAGGTAAACATCCGGGGCTGTTCCATGAACTTATGGGTACCACGTTGCTGAACCAGACCTCGGAACAGATAAAATCCACCGGGTTTTAATACTTTTTTTAAAAAAGGCATATTGAAAAAAGTAAGCTGGATGGAATCTCCGTTGTCATCCTTCAAAATGGCGTTGAGGATGGAGAGATTGCGGACTTTCTTCACATTGGGAATAGCGGTGATCTGACCGTAGACTGCCTGGACACTGCCGGGGGATGTCTCCCGAATGGATACCGGAGCACCATAAGTCTCATAATCCCTGGGATAATGGCGGATCAGATCGTCTACGGTATAGACATTGATCTTGCCGAACAGAGCCGCTGTCTTCTCTCCCACGCCTTTTATTCTGTTCACAGGAATTGCATCACTCATAGATGATTCTCCTTACAAGTTGTTTATATCCTCTTTTTTTACTATTTTAGTTTCCACTTTTTGCAAATAACGCTGTCTCTTTTGTTATGCATCCTAAATTCTACTATTTAAGGCATGACTAGACAAAATAGTGGACGAATTTATCTTTTTAAGAAGTATATTCCACTATGCAGTGCAAAATCAATATTTTTTCAAAAATCCACTTATTTACAGATGCATTTTTCTTCTATTTTGGCTGATTTTGGTATAAATAGTAGAATTTTTAAGAACTTGCTAACTTGAGAGTTACGAAAGAATAGCCGCGCATAGGCAAAATAAGAACCGTGATTGGGTGCTTGCTCACAAGTCGCTGTTTTTGTTTTTGACTTTATACTGTGTGTGAAGAGGCAAGCTTTTTTGTATTAAAATCGCTATTTTGGGCTGAAAAAATACAAAAACAGGAGATTTTAGGCTTATATAGGAGGTTATTTTCGCTGAAATGGAAAAAATCATAAAATCCGTACAAAAATGTTTGATTTAGAAGTTTTTTTGTACGGATTTTGCTATTTTGATACGATTTCCACCAAAGCAATAGAAAGATGGCTACTGGTTTTTTGAAAGCTTTTCAAAACGCAGAACTCCCGTAATATGCAGTGCCATGTCGAAGATGTTTGTCGGAGGATGTTGATATTTTCTAGAAAAGTGCTGAAAGACAGGGGGAAAGCGGACACGATGTCCGCGTCAGCCGATTGTCGACATGGATGTCGACTGTAGGCGGCCCCGTCATGACGAGAACTACTCATCACTTTTCGTAGAAAATTCACATCCGGAGACCTTACATCGAGACATGTGTATCGCATGCTCCGGGAGTTCGTGGATTTTATGGCAACCCTACGTTACGAGCCATGCACTCAATTCATAAATGTGTCGCAAAGGGCGCTCCACATTTATTTCATTGACGGCTGTCGCCGTATAAAAATAGAACGAAATAACCTCTTGTGTGAGCAAGCTCCCACCGAGGTATTCCGTTCTATTTTTGCATGGCTCGTAACTTTCAATTTACTCTACAGAAACAGTATAGTAATAAATAGGTTGTCCACCATACTGTAATTCAATATCGCAGGCGGGATAAGCCTCTTCCAGATCCGCACGCAGCGCTTCCGCAGCATCCTCTGCCACGTCACAGCCGTAGTATATGCTGATCAGTTCGGAATCTTCATCTACCAGTTCTGCAATCATATCACGAGTTACTTTTACCATGTCGGTACCGACGGCTACGATGCCCTGGTCGCCGATGCCCATGAAGTCGTCTTTCTTGATCTCTTTGTCATCGATCACGGTATCACGCACCGCATAGGTCACCTGACCGGTCTTGACATTTTTGATCTCGCGAAGCATGGTCTCTTCGTTCTCTTCCACAGACAACTCCGGCACAAAGTTGATCACAGCAGTGATACCCTGAGGAATGGTCTTGGTGGGAATGACTAAAAGCTCCTTATCGGTCATCAGTTCCGCTGCCTGGTTTGCTGCCAGAATGATGTTTTTATTATTCGGAAGGACAAAAATGGTCTTTGCATTTACCTTGTCCACTGCGTCTAAAATATCTGCCGTACTGGGGTTCATGGTCTGACCGCCTTCGATAATATAATCTACGCCGAGGCTTTTGAACAGTTCGCTCAAGCCATCACCTACGGAGACTGCCAGGAATCCTACCTCCTTGGCAGGCTGTGCAGCCTTTTCTTCCTCTGCTTTTTTCTGTGCCGCTTCTTTCTCGGAGAGTTTGAACAGTTTTTCCTGATGTTCCAAACGCATGTTGTCGATCTTCATATTGGATAATGCACCATACTTCAATGCCTTCTGGATTGCCAGACCGGGATCGTTGGTATGTACATGTACCTTGACAACATCGTCATCCGCAACACATACAATAGAATCACCTATAGATTCTAAGAATGCCTTGAAATCCATCTCTGCTTTTACATTGAAAGGCTTGTTCAACAGAATAATGAATTCGGTGCAATAGCCGAACTTGATCTCTGCTTCTGCCTGTACTTCCAGAGAACTCTTGGTATCTTCTGCTTTCGCAGCAGCTGCTGGAGCTACGGTCAGATCGATCTCCTTACCTAAAAAGGCATCATAAGCACCGCTTAATACTTCTACCAGACCCTGTCCACCGGAATCCACAACGCCGGCCTGCTTTAATACCGGCAACATTTCGGGAGTCTGGCTGAGCACATAACGGGCGTGTTCGATGACAGTACCTAAAAACTGCTCCAGATCATCCGCACCGTCCTCACAAAGTTCCTTTGCCTTATCGGAAGCACCTTTTGCTACGGTCAGAATCGTGCCCTCTTTTGGCTTCATAACAGCCTTGTATGCAGTTTCCACCGCTTTTTCGAATGCACGGGTCAGAACAGGAATATCCAGAACCTGCTCTTCCTTAATACTTTTGGTAAATCCACGGAACAACTGAGATAAAATAACACCGGAATTACCTCTCGCCCCGCGAAGGGAACCGCTGGAGATTGCCTTACATAAAGCAGCCATATCGGCATCGTCTCCCAGTGCGGAAACTTCTCTTGCCGCAGACATGATCGTCATAGTCATATTGGTACCGGTATCTCCGTCGGGTACGGGAAATACATTTAACTCGTTGATCCATTCTTTCTTGTTCTCTAAATTCTTGGCGCCGGCTAAGAACATCTTGGAAAGCATCTTAGCGTCGATTTGTTGTAAAGCCACAATTACTTCCTCCTTAATCAATCACTCTTACACCTTCAACATAGATGTTGATCTTTTTGATCTCAATACCGGTAAACTCTTCCACCTTATACTTTACGTTGCTGATCAGATTGTCGGTGACAGCCAGGATGCTGACGCCGTAAGCTACGATCACATGGAAGTCCAGAACCAGTTTATTGTTGTCCAGGGACACGTTGATACCTCTGGTGATGCTGTCCATTTTCAGCAGCTTTACCAGGCCATCTTTCATGCTGACTCCGGCCATACCTACGATACCAAAGCACTCTACCGCCACACTGCCGGCATACTGTGCAATGACTTCATTATCAATGACAATATTTCCCATATGGGTATTCATAGAAGAACCTTTCATACAGAACCTCCTTTATATTCGGATCAATTGTTTCTTCCGATATCTCCGGCCGGATTTTCCCGGACTCAGACATATATAAATGTATTTTAACAGCTTTGTCATGAAAAAGAAACATAAAAATAAAAAAAATAAATATTTTTTGCTTGCTTTTATTTTGTTTTTCTGTTAATATATCAATGTTGTGAGCATTTCACATATGTTTTATTAAAAATTTTGATTAAAAGTAAGCGTAAGATGCGCGTTAGATCGAGGAGGTGTCAAGATGGCTAAATGTGATATTTGCGGTAAGGGCGTTCATTTCGGTAACAACGTAAGCCATTCTCATAGAAGAAGCAACGCAATTTGGAACTCTAATGTTAAGAGCGTTAAGTGCAAGGTTAACGGCGGAGCTAGAAGAATGCATGTCTGCACCAGCTGCTTAAAATCTGGTAAAGTTGAAAGAGCTTAATCTTCTACGATAATATTGGATTTTAGAAAGCCAGAAATGATAAATTTCATTTCTGGCTTATTTTTTTACCAAAACCGCTCTTCCTGTTTCCTTTTTAAATACTCTTTGTTGATTTGTCCAGCCAGCTCTCCGTCACCGAAAAGGTTGTCCGGGTGAAAGATTTTGATCAGATCCCGATATCTCTTCCGTAATGCCAATGGATTATTGACACCGCGAAATAAAAGCTGTACTACGGTAAGGGTATTCTCGGTGCCGTCTTCGTCAGAAGCTTTTGGACTGACCTCTTCTTCCCGGAGAAGTCGTCTCTCTTTTTCCAGCTTTTTCCGATCCTCTTCCAACTGGCGGAAGCCGTCCTGCAGAATTGCCATTTTTTTCTCAAAAAACAGACTTTCTTCTTTCAGACGTTTTCGTTCCATAACCGTACGACGGTTCAAAGCATCCAGTTCATCCCGGAGTGTTACACGTTCCTCGAGGAATTTGTCCTTTGCCTGTTCTAATTCGGTACGCTCCTGCTGCAAACGCATATTCTCCTGAAACAGCCAGAGCTTGGCTTCTTTCAGTTCCTCTGTACTTTCTGTCCTGATGATTTCTTCCCAATCAATCATGCTCAACCCTCTTACTCACAACTGCTGAAAAGATAATACCCTGCAAACAACAGAAGTGCCAATATGATCAATCCGATGAGCCGATTGTGGATCACCATCATCAACAACATGCCGATAGCTACAAAAAATAGAATCAGGCCAATGATTTTTTTCATAAAAGACCCGCTATTCATATTCTCATCTTATTATATGCAGAGTATAAAAATTATTACTTATCTTCGGAAGGCTTTTCTCCGTCTTCGGGGAATGCAATATCGACAACTTCGGCATCCGACATTCCTTCTTTTTCTTTCGGCTGGGTAAATTTATCTACAATATCGGGAATCATATCCAGAATCTTGGTAACAGTATCCTGATTTTTGATATTGACCAGCTTGGTGGAACCGTTTTTGATCACCAGTACGGCACTGGGAGTCATTTTACCGCCCAGACCACCGGCTCCGGATGCGGATCTTTTCTCGGAATTATTCCCCGCACCGGCTCCGACACCGAAAGTAACATCTACTAACGGTAATATAATGGTATCTCCGATCTTGGTAGCTTCGCCTACTACCGTCTTTGTGGAGAGCACGGTATCCATTCCTTTTAAAAGAGATTCCACAACCCCCTGAAACTGATTATCTTTTTCTGCCATATTAAACCTCCTGTTTTTAATCTGTTATTCTTTTTCTTTATTTTGAAATTGTCTGATTTTATGCTGCAATAGCTTAAGCCGCTTATCCATAAGCAGGCAAATGGTATGGAACAATACACACGCTAAGGTAAAATGGCCGGATGTTTTAAAATTACCCTCTAAAATTGCCTGTTCAAAATCCGGAGTGATACAGATGTCTTTTCCCAATTGAGGAAGTATCATACCGTAGATTCCGTACAGGTAGCCTGTGGTATCCGGTGATCCGGTGCCGATGCGGGCCGTAAGTTCCAGCTTTCGCGGACGTAATGATTTCAGAATATGACCGATGCGGTTTCCGGCATGCCGGAGTAATCCTCTGGTCTCCGGGTCATTCCATAAATCTTTATAAAAAGTAATGTTATTCAGAATATGTTTGATTTTATCACATATTTTACCGACTGTGTACCGGATTTTATTAAAAAAGCCTCTTTCTTTCGTGCTTTTTTGCTCCGGAATCGGTTCTTTCACAGATGGCTGCGAATCGGAAGCGGGAGGCACAGCTTCCTGTGGTATTTCCGTTGTGGGAGGAACCACTGCTTTTTTTGAGGACTTCCCGGTTGAAACGTGCTTTTTCTCTTTTCTCTCGTCCGAGGAATCATATACGGTAAAAAAAAGGATCTTTGCCAGAAGCTTTCCCGGCTGCGGATAATCGTAAAAGATTCGCACCAGACCGAATAACCATCGGACTTTTACGGAAAAACGCATTTCATCGACACTCTTCTGTCCGGATGCCTTATAACAAAGAGGGAAAAACAATACCAAAAGTATTACCGTAAGTGCAATCCCCAGAAGTACCAGCAACAGAATTCCTAAAATGCCCAATATTTTAAAAAGAATCGTTAACATAGTAAATACTCCCGAAGATTACAGTCGCCTCTGGCGTCCAGACATTCTCCTGTGATCTGTTCGATCAGCTGCAATGCCTCCTCATATCCCGCTGCAATACCAAGAATCAGAAATTCTTCTTTTTTGTAATGAGGCTGTATGAGTTGCCTGGCATCAAAAATATCTAGCTGATCGGCCGGGTTCTTCGCCGGAGTAATGAGATAGACATTTGCCAAAAGAGGTTTTTTTTCCAGTCTCTTTTTTAGTTTATCCAGTTTTTCAGATGCAATGCTTTCTCCCAGATAGAGATTGGGAGCAAACGTAAGCTTTCCTGCCATAAATAAATTCCTTTTTGTTAACCTGCCCTGCAGCATAGGTTATTGCTGCCAAGATGAGCTTATTATAGCATAGATTCTTCTATATTACAATTTTTGTCGCTTGACTTTTCCGGATGATATTTTATACTGTAATCAGTACTAATGAGGAGGAAAAACCATTGAAAGTTATAACGAAGATGGAGCTTCAGCCGGATATGGTTCTCGGAGAAGACATTCAGGATCAGAATCATGTCATTTATCCTGCCGGTACCACAGTAACTCCGCAGATCATAGAAAAATTAAAGCGATACAATCTGGTATGCGTTACGATTATGGAGGATATTGATTTCGCCACGACCCATTATGAGAAAATTCGCTTTGATTCCAATTTTAAGGCATTTGAACGTGCTTATCCGATTTTTCTGGCTGAGTATAAACTGGCCATGAAACAATTATTGGTCATGGGAAGAAAGCCGGCGGATATTTTTCTACTTACCATATATCAAGAATTATACTATTATATTACTTCCGGATCCGTATTGCTGGATTATCTGTATAACCTTATGCCCAGTGAGGATGAACTGACGTATACGCAGGGCCTGAATGCTGCACTGCTGGCAGGTACGTTCGCCGACTGGCTCTCTATGTCAGAAGAAGAAAAAAACACTTTGATTCTTTGCGGATTCTATTATGATATCGGAAAGCTGCAGCTTCCTTATGAATTGTTGTGGAAGCCGGGAAAACTCACAGAGGAAGAATTCAAGATCATCAAAACGCATCCGGTGGTAGGCTATACTTCCGTACGTAACCAGGATTTAAACGAACATGTTAAAAATGCAGTGATCATGCATCACGAACGTCTGGATGGCAGCGGTTATCCTTATCATATGTCGGGGCAGAAAATTGATGTCTATGCCAGATATATGGCGATCATTGACGCTTATATTGCAATGGCATCGCCGAGAACTTACCGCAACGCACTTACACCGTTACAGATTTTGGGGAATTTCGAAAAGAGTCTGGACAAGTATGATGTGGAATTGTTAATGCCGATCATGAAACGGATCGCAGACGCACAAATCGGTACCAATGTGCAGTTGAATGACGGAAGTGTCTGGGAAGTCCTGATCATTCATCCCAATAAGTTCTCCCGCCCGATTCTGAAAAATGAAAAAAATGAATTTGTGGATCTTTTGCAGAGAACCGATCTGGAAATCGTTAAAAACGTATAAATATAATAAATAAAAATAAGAAGCGGGAATAATCAATTCATCCATTGATTATTCCTTTTTCTTTCCTGGTATTCCGCATAAGCTTTTTCCAAAATCTGTTTCTCGTTGGCAAACTTCAGTAAATGATATGCTTCATGATATTTATAAAAACCGGAATCCGCAAAATATTCTTCTCTCTGCGGTTTACTGTAATAACTGTCGGTACTCATAAGATACCAGTGAACCTCTTTTGCTACCACATCCTCCGGTACGGTAAATGAATATTCACTTCTACCGACGTAGTCCACGATAAATGCCCGGGAACCGCTCTCTTCCAATACTTCTCTCAATGCGGTCTCTTCATGGGTCTCACCGGGTTCCACCGTTCCTTTCGGAAGAACCCAGCCTTCGTATTTGTTTTTGATATTCTTATAGAGCAGTAAAATCTTTCCGCGAAATATTACGACTCCGCCGCAGCTGATAGCCTCAATCATGTTCCTTAACCTCCGATTACTGTTTTTCGCTGAAGTACGCGTCAAAAATACGTCTTGCAATGGGCACGGCGTAATCTCCGCCGCTGCCGGCACCTTCCACAATAATGGTTACACACACATCCGGATCTTCTGCAGGAGCAAATCCGGTAAACCATGCATGACTGTCACCTTTAATATTATTATATTCCGCGGAACCTGTTTTTCCGGCTGCGGTATATTCAAGTCCTTTTAACTTGGAAGCGGTACCCTCCTGGACCACATCAGTCATCAGTTGTCTGAGGATCGCAGACTCTTCTTCTGACATCAGACTGCCGTATTCGCTGGGTTTGAAACTTTTAATGACAGTTCCTTCATCATTCTCCACGTGATCGATCGCGTACGGTTTCATGAGGACTCCGTTGTTGGCTATGGCACAGGTGATCATGTTCAGATGCATAGGAGTAATCTGTGTCTTACCCTGACCGATGGAGGTCTGCATCATTTCCGCCGGAGGAGTATCATCGGATACCAGCGCTGAACTTCTGGCATAATTCAGTGTCAATGGCAGCTCTTTGTTAAACAGAAGATCATTTAATGTCTCCTGAAAAGCAGTCCGGTCCAGGCTCATTCCGATATTAGCAAAGGACGAATTACAGGATTTTGCAAAAGATCTGGTAAAATCCACCGTCCCATGACTGGAGCCGTGATAACAGCTGATCTTGCTATTGCCCAGGCGAAAAGCTCCGTTGCAGGTATAAGAATAATTTTGGTAGGTATTCGGATTTTCCCGAATATATTCCAATGCCGTCACAATTTTAAAGGTAGAACCCGGAGGATACAATCCCTGTGTAGCCCGGTTGACCAGTACGGTACTGGAATCGTTATCTACCAGATCCTCCCATATTTCTCCGATGGAATTGGGATCAAAATCCGGATGGGATACCATGGCAAGAATCTTCCCGGTAGACACTTCGGTTACAATAATGGCACCGCGATAGATATCCAGCTGATCATTTGCCACCTGTTGAATTTTAACATCCAGTGTAGTGTAAACATTATCCCCGGGATTCTTTTTTCCGGCAGTATCGTTTTTCACCTTGTTACTCAAGGAAGTATTTGTATTGATCAAATAATAATTGGCCAGCGCTTCAACACCCATTCTGCCCTGTGTGGAATAGCCAACAATGTGAGAAAACAGATTTTTGTAAGGGTAGTTACGGCTCTCTTCTTCCTCATCATTCAAGATTGTCTCCGCAAGTACCTCTCCATCTCTGGAATAGATGGATCCCCGATAATTTCTCGACAACAGTATCTGCTGTCTTGAATTATAGCTGTTGTTGATCATGTCCTGTTCACTCGTGGCCACAAAATGTCCCAGATAGAGAAACAGACACAGAAACAGCACACCGACTGCACCTGCAGAGATCCAGATCTCCCGCTGGTTTCCCATACGTTTGTGATTTTGCGTTTTTTTATTTTCTGCCACTTCTGCGCTCACCTTCCTTTTGAAGCCGGATGTAAATTCCCTGTATAATGAAAAACATGATCATCGTAGTCATAACGGAACTTCCGCCGTAACTGATAAACGGCAACGTTACACCTGTCAGAGGGATAAACTTGGTTCCTCCGCCAACCGTCAGAAAAATCTGAAAAATATACATAATACCGATGCCATATACGATCAGCTGATAAAAGCGGTCGTGAATTTGTACCGAAATCCGCATCATTTCCAAAAAACTGCTGATACAGATCAGAATCAGGCACATTCCAAAGATAACTCCCAGTTCCTCACAAATGGATGAAAAAATGAAATCCGCTTCCACATACGGAATCGCGGTAGGATTACCTTTTAATAATCCCATGCCGAACCAGCTTCCGCTTCCGATGGCAAACAGCGACTGTGTGATCTGATATCCTTTACTGTCGATGTATTTCCAAGGATCCTGCCATGCCAGAACTCTGACCCGTACATGATCAAACAACAGATATGCCAGATAAGAGGCTGCGCCTCCGCCGATCATTCCGGCCGCCAGATAGAGATAATTTTTCGTTGCGGCAAAAACAACGAATACAAAACCAATGAAAAAGATCAGCGCACTTCCCAGATCCTTGGATACGACCAGGACAACTACATGAGCTCCTGCAATCACAGCAGTCAGTAACACCCGCTGAAAGGACACATTTTCCCACAATGCACCCGCCAGGAAGAAAAGGAACAGGATCTTCACAAATTCCGAAGGCTGAAATGTAATTCCTCCCATGGTAAAAGATATTTTGGACCCATGGGTTACCTCTCCGAGAATCAATACTGTACTGAGCAGACCAATTCCCAGTGTTGCGTATAACCAGGTGATTTTTTTGAAAAAGTGAATTCTGCCAAGCAAAAAAGGTATAAAAAGCGACATGATCAGTGATACCAGAACAATCACATACTGTCGGATCGCTTTATCAAAAGAAAGTCTGGATACCATACATAAGCCGATGCCCAAAAGCATGCACATGTTATTGAGCAAAAGCCTATTGATATTCTCGTAGATCAGAGAAACCATAGTAATCGTTGCGAACAGAAAAATCAGTATAAATGCAAAGAAAAATAAATACTGAAGATCTCCGCCGGTAAGAGACAGATCCAAAAAACAAAGGACCTGTACCAGAAACATTAAAATATTCTGCAATATAAAGATTCCTTTGGAATATTCGCCAACCGGGTAGCGGAAAGTATAAAAACAGCTGCCGGTATAGAGCACCATAAAAAGGGCTATGAAATATTTAGATAATTCTATTACATATTCCTGCATGAATTAGGGATCCCTTTCTCTATTCTACGCCACGTTTTTCATGACCGGTGGTATATTCCGTATAAGGCAGATCCGTTCTGCTTCCGTAAAAATACTCCAGTACATTCCAAGTCTCATTTTCCGATTCTGTTGTAAATTCCAAACGACAACAAAAACTGTCCTTCCATTTTGCAACTGTTTTATGCAGGGAGAAAGGAACACTGTTATAGATAATATTATAGCAATGCGTACAGTTTCGCATTACCGGAAACACTTTATGGTAACGATCTGTCAGTTCTGTGATTCCGAAACCTTCCTCGCGGCGACAATGATCGGTAGTCTTCGTCACGCAGTTAGCCGTCACCATCATGGGAATCCGACCGTACAAAAATTTCTCAGCAGGAAGAATCCCATTCACGAGCTGCCTCTGCTCCGCATAATTCAGTTCTAACGGCAGGCAGAATCCGTCCAGATAATCCGTCCAGAATTCTATACTGCGGCAATTCCAAAGATACAGACCATGATCTCCGTACCTCTTTTTTGACTGTAAAAAATCCCACTGTTGCAGAAGTCCAACGTGTTCCAGCGAACTTATCAAAAATCCGTCAACAGCTTCTAAATTGTCACGAATGCTTTTCTCCAACAATTTCAGATACCGACTGTCGCGTAAGCGAATGATTTTAGGCAGAGCAAGCACTGTCTCTGCTGGAATTTTTTTTAATATTTGTAAGTGCTCTGCGATAGTATCCCCCCAGGTAAGGAACAGATCACTGTCAACATAAATTCGTAACGAAGTATGTTCTTTCGGTTTTTTAAGAAAAGACGATCTCAGAAACCCGTTCCACTGCTCTGCGGTTCGGAGATATAACGAAAATCCACTTTGTTTCTGCATATGTCCGTTATGTGCTCCGGTAATGTCAAAAGGTTTCTGTACCTCTCTGGTATAAGGGAAGCCGTTTGCTGTAATCAGTTTCTGCTCTAACAGCGACAGCCCTTTTCTCCGGAGCTCATTCATTGTCTTCAGAGGATAGAATGCATTTTCACTTACCCGGATATCCATGGTGCCATCTAAATGGAAATTACTTCCTCCCAATTTTCCCAATTGTTTGGAAATATTTTCCACAGTAATCGGCTGTTTTGCTGCTTCCTGGACGGTCTCTCCGGTAACGGTTACCTCTGTCTGATCACAACGAAGAGTCAGTTTCGCAACGGTTCCGGTGAGAAAAGAAGCCTTCATTTGTACCGGAAGTGTCAGATGTTTGTATAAATATTTTTCGCGAATCTGCTCCAAAACCTGCTCATCACTGCCACTGTAGGCAGGATTGTTCAGAGTCACCATTTCTTTGCCGTTATGTTTATGATAATAGCCGTTCTGCCGTTCGCTGCGAATATAAAGGCAGGATAACCGATGAAGGTCTTCCCCTGAAATGGAAAGATTTTCCCCGGGCTTCTCATAATATTTATCAATATATTTCCGATAAACAGCGGTTACACCGGCGGCATATTCTGGTTTCTTCATACGGCCTTCTATTTTAAAAGAATCGATTCCGGCATCTATCAGTTCCGGAATATTCTCAATGGTACACATATCCTTCAGACTTAAAGGATAACATTCACGGCGGTTACCACCTACGGTATACGGCAGTCGGCATGGCTGGGCACATCTGCCGCGGTTGCCGCTTCGCCCGCCCAGGATACTGCTGAAGAGGCATTGACCGGAATAACAGTAACACATGGCACCATGAATAAAACATTCTATTTCCATTCCGGTTACTTCTTTGATACGACGAATCTCTTCCAGACTCAGTTCTCTGGCGGGTACCACTCTGCAGGCACCCTGCTTTTTCAGAAATTCTGCACCATATTCACCGGTGATCGTCATTTGGGTACTTCCATGTAGTTCCATCTGCGGAAAGGCATCACGGATAAAGGCAAATACACCCATATCCTGAATGATGACACCGTCCAGGCCGGCGCGATAATAAGGCATCAGATATTCATAAAGCTCAGAGAACTCGGATTCTTTTACCAGGGTATTTACGGTAAGATATACTTTTCTGCCCAACAGGTGAGCATATCGGATACAGTCCACCAGTTCATCTTCCGAAAAATTCTCAGCATATGCACGTGCGCCAAATCGATTTCCTCCCAGATAGATTGCATCTGCTCCCGCGTGTACGGCTCCGTAAAATGCTTCCGCATTCCCGGCGGGAGCAAGTAATTCCACTTTTTTATTTCTCATAGACATCCTCTGTTGCGTATGATACACGCTTATACAAATAGCTGCCCGAAAACGGACAGCTATCAATTTATTTATCCTTTAGTTCTGTCTCCAGACGAACAATTTTTCTGGCATCTTCGTTCAACTGCTTCTGTAGCTCTTTTCCCTGTTTTTCCGCATTTTCCAGCTTGATCTGCGCGGAAATCAGCTCATGCTTCAGATCATAGAGTTCCTTTTCTTTCCCCTGCAGTTCTTCCTCCAAAATGGAAATCTGCTTTTTGGCTTTGAAATAATCATCTGCAATGTTCAGCTGAAGCAGAACGCTCTGTCTGTCCAAAGACTGTCTTCGAAAGCTGTCCAGTTTCCCATACTCAGTCATTTTATTATTGATGTAGGAAGCAATCTTCTGCATGTAATCTTCGCTTTCATAGCCGCTTAAAGTAAATACTTTACCACCTATGAGCACTTCAGTATCTGTTTTCGGAGACATTGTCAACACCCCTCTTAACAATCTTTTGGAAACACAATATGTGCCATCTTGTAAAAAATATAATACAAGATTTATTATATATCAGATTATATCGAGTGGCAAGCAAAAAATAACCAATTATGCGTCCTGATTTTCTAAAGCTTTATCCCCAGGTGACGATAAGTCAGGTCTGTTACCACACGACCCTTAGGTGTTCTGCTCAGGAACCCATTCTTGATCAGATAAGGTTCGTAGACATCTTCTATAGTGCCGGCATCTTCTCCGATGGCAGCTGCAAGGGTATCCAGTCCCACAGGACCACCGTTAAATTTCTCGATGATCGTCACGAGGATATTCCTGTCGATATGATCTAAGCCCATCTTGTCCACATCCATAAGATCCAGTGCGGTTCTGGCTACTTCTTCTGTAATGACTCCGTCGTATTTGACCTGCGCGAAATCGCGTACACGCTTCAGGATACGGTTGGCAAGTCTGGGTGTTCCACGGCTTCGCCTGGCCATCTCTTTTGCTCCGGCAGGTTCGATCTCCACATCCAGGATCCCCGCGGAGTGCATGATGATCTGCTGCAATTCCTCTATGGTATAGAATTCCAGATGATGGATCATTCCGAAGCGATCCCGCAGAGGTGCCGTCAAAAGTCCCGCCCGGGTCGTCGCTCCTACCAGCGTGAACTTTGGCAATTCCAGACGGACAGACCTGGCACTGGAGCCCTTACCGATCATAATATCAATACAATAATCTTCCATGGCGGGATACAGTACTTCCTCCACCTGACGATTCAGACGATGTATCTCATCCACGAACAGCAGATCTCCTTCTTCCAGATTGTTTAAGATGGCAGCCATCTCTCCCGGCTTCTCGATCGCCGGTCCGCTGGTCACCTTCATATGGACACCCATCTCATTGGCAATGATCCCGGCAAGGGTGGTCTTACCAAGTCCGGGTGGTCCGTAGAACAGCACATGATCCAGTGCGTCCCCACGCTGTTTTGCTGCGGTAATATAGACCTTCAGGTTCTCCTTTATCTTGGACTGACCGATATAATCGTCCAGCGTCTGGGGACGTAAGGAGCCTTCCAGTTTAATATCTTCTTCTGTGATATTTGTCTCTATCATTCTTCTGGACATAGTCGTTGCTCTCATTCCTTAAAACAATTTTTTCAGGGCAGCCTTTAAGATTGCTCCGGAATCCATGGCCTCCACATCTTCGATGGCATTGACAGCCTTTAAACTCTCTGCCTGTCCGTAACCCAATGCCACCAGGGCTTCCACAGCTTCCTTTTTCTTCTCACTGTCAATATGCAGGCTTCCTGCGGTCAGGATGCCTTCCGCACCGCCTGCTGCAATCTCTCTGGAGATCAGCGTATCGTCAATGGATATCTTATCCTTTAATTCCAGGATCAGCCGCTGCGCCGTTCTGGTGCCTACGCCCGGTGCCTTCGATATCGCTTTGGCATCCCCGGACATAATGGCAAACCGCAGAGAATCTGCATCCATAACAGACAATATGGCCAGTGCTCCCTTAGGTCCGATACCGCTGACCGTAATACAGAGCTTGAACATCTCCAGATCGCTCCTTGAGAGAAATCCATATAATAAAAAGGCGTCTTCCTTCACATAGGTATATGTATAGAGCCGGACCTGCTCTCCGATTCCGGGAAGTTTCGATGCCGTGTCCGCGGAGATCCGGACATTGATTCCGAAGCCGTTGACATCGATCACCGCGTTATCTACCGTAACATCTTCCAAAAAGCCATTTATATATGCAAACATGTATGTTAAATCCTCGTCTTTCCTGGCATACAAAATAATAGCACGTAAAATTCGGCTACGATATGTTTATCATACCATAGCCGAACATATGTTTCAAGTAGTTTTAACTCTGGATCTGTTTTAACTGGTAGAACTCTCCCTTCAGAGCCATCAGCTCATCATAGGTACCATATTCCGTACAATGTCCGTCGGCGATTACTGCAATCCTGTCGGCATCCCGGATCGTTGACAGTCTGTGTGCCACAATAAACGTTGTCCGCCCCTCCGTCAGATTGTTTAACGCCTGCTGGATCAGTTTTTCGGAGATACTGTCCAATGCCGAGGTTGCTTCATCCAGCACGATAACCTTCGGATCCCGGATCAGTGCTCTGGCAATAGAAATACGCTGTCTCTGGCCGCCGGATAGCTTGCCGCCGTGTTCTCCCACCATAGTGTCGAGACCTTTTGGAAGGGATGCGATCAGGTCTGACAGATTCGCAGCCTTGATCACATTCTGTAATTGTTCTTCTGAGACATTTTCACAGCCGTAGGTAATATTATCGCGGATCGTTCCGGAGAACAGAATGGATGTCTGAGGTACTACCGCTAAATGTTTTCTGTATGTTCTAAGATCGATTTTGCTTAAATCTTTGCCGTCGATCAGGACTTTTCCACTCTCCGCCTGATGGAAACCGATGACCAGGTTTAAGATCGTGGATTTTCCGGCACCGGACTCGCCTACCAGTGCAATGGTCTCTCCCGCTTTCACATGAAGATTTAAGTGGTTCAATACGTTATGCTCGTTGTTTTTGTAATGGAAACATACATCTTCAAAGTCAAAAGTACCGGTCACCTGCTCCAGTTTTTCCTTGCCTTCGTTGTCTTCGATATCCTCAGACAGCAATACCTCACCGATGGAATTCACGGATTCGATACCTTTTGCAATAGTGGGCAGCAGGGTAACAATAGAAGATACCTGATTGACCACTGTAGCAAAATAACTCTGATACAGTGTGATATCACCGGCCTGGATCTTCCCGCCGATGGCGAGATATCCGGTAAATGCCAGGCAGATCACCTGAAAGATCTGGAATACCGCCCAACCCACCGATCCAAACAGTGCCTGGATCAGATCCAGCTTATAGCCCTTCTCCGCCACAGCAAACAGCTGCCCGCTCATTTTGGATACTTCTTCATCCTCCAGGGCATGGGCTCTGGTCACGGGTACCAGTTCCACCATTTCCATGACTCTGGCGGAGGTCTCTTCCATTTCCTTACGGAACTCCGTATTTCTCTTCTTCATAATATTCCGGAAGGTAACCATGGTAATTGCCGCCACCGGTGTGGTCAACAGGAAAAATATAAATACGATGCGGCTCTTACTGATAGTGACCACCAGTGCAACCCCGATATTCAGGGCAATATTTAAAATGCTTAAAAATAACTGTGTGGAAAGACCTTCCACTGCTTCCACATCGCGCATGATCTTGGACTGCAGTCGTCCGGACTGGGTCTCCACATGATAGGAAATGGACAGCTGCTGTAATTTCCGGATCAGTGCTTTCCGAAGTCCTGTCTCCGCATAGCGGGTCGCCAGGCTCTTATAGGAAGTGTACAGATAATTCATGGGGATATTTAGCAGGATCAGTCCCGCTTCCAGAATACTGTAAAATAGAATATTCCGGAAAGTATCCGGATTGTGCGCCGTCACATCGTTAATAATATTCGCTGTGATGATGGGCAACACCCAGACACAGGCATGCTTTGCGAAGAAGCAGATCACTGCCATGACAAATTTATGATAATTCCCCTTATACAGATGCATCAGTGTCCGCAGGGGATGTCCCTGATTCTTCCGATAGCATTCAATAAACCAGCTCTCGGTGTCCATCTTTTTTTTCGGAGATGTTTTTGCTTCAAAATCTTTCATATTTGCAGGATCCCTTTCCTATTTGTTCGTTCCTTTCATTTTAGCGCAATTAATATGCGCTTTCCAGTCCATTTTTGCGATCTTTACCTATAAACAACTGTTTTTTTGCGAAAAAATAGGGCTGTGACAGAACTTTTACATTCCTCACACAGCCCTTTTCATAGCATTATTTTTTACAATCGATTAGTTGTTGATCAGCTTATCGTTCTCATTGTTCCAGCTGTAAAGCTTACGGATCTCTTCGCCGACCTTCTCAGAAGGATGCTCAGAAGCAAGCTTTCTCATAGCCTTGAAGTGAACCTGCTTGCCTGCGGGAGACATATCTAACAGGAACTCCTTAGCGAAAGTACCATCCTGAATATCGGACAGGATCTTCTTCATGGTCTTCTTGGTCTCCTCAGTGATCAGCTTGGGTCCGGTAATGTAGTCACCATACTCAGCGGTATTGGAGATGGAATATCTCATTCCTGCAAATCCACTCTGGTAGATCAGATCTACGATCAGCTTCATCTCATGGATGCACTCGAAGTATGCATTTCTGGGATCGTAACCAGCCTCAACCAGTGTCTCGAAACCAGCCTGCATCAGAGCACATACACCACCGCACAGAACAGCCTGTTCACCAAACAGATCCGTCTCGGTCTCAGTTCTGAAAGTAGTCTCCAGAACACCTGCTCTTGCGCCGCCAATACCCAGTGCATAAGCCAGTGCCAGATCCTGAGCCTTACCGGTTGCATCCTGCTCTACGGCGATCAGACAGGGAACACCCTTACCTGCCTGGTACTCACTTCTTACAGTATGTCCGGGACCTTTGGGAGCAATCATGGTAACATCAACGTTCTTGGGAGGTACGATACATCCGAAATGAATATTGAAACCATGGGCGAACATCAGCATATTGCCCTCTTCCAGGTTGGGCTCGATGTCATTCTTGTACAGATCAGCCTGCTTCTCATCATTGATCAGGATCATGATGATGTCAGCACGCTTTGCAGCTTCTGCAGCGGTAAATACTTCAAATCCCTGTGCCTCAGCCTTTGCCCAGGACTTGGAGCCCTCGTACAGACCGATGATAACATGACATCCGGAATCCTTCAGGTTCAGTGCGTGTGCATGACCCTGGCTGCCGTAGCCGATAATTGCGATAGTCTTACCCTCTAATAAAGAGAGATTACAATCTTCCTGATAAAAAATTTTAGCCATTTTCTTCTCCTCCGTTATGAGACTAAAGATTTATAACTGATAGGGATATTCCCTAGAGCTAACGTAAACGTGTGCCTAATCCTCGATATAAGTTACGTTCTCAATACCTCTGCCCAGACCTGTAATACCGGTTCTTGCGAGCTCCAGTACTTCGTACTCTTCTGTAAAACGCTGGATCAGTGCATTAACCTTACTGTGATTACCGGTGAACTCCACGATCAGGTTCTCGGCACCGACATCAATGATCTTCGCGCGGAAATTATTGGCAAGAAATTCCACTCCCTGTCGTGTCTCCAGGCGCTTCTTGGGGTCAACCTTTACTTTGACCAGTACCAGTTCCCGATAAACGCTGTCTTCCGGATCCAGTTCCTTGATATCCCGGACATCCACCAGCTTCCCTACCTGCTTCTCGATCTGCTCCAGAATATCTTCATCACCGGATGTCACAATGGTAATTCTGGTAAAGCGGGGATCTGCTGTTACTCCTGCCGTAATACTTTCGATGTTGTAACCGCGTCTGGAAAACAATCCGGAAATACGGCTGAGTACACCTGATGTATTATCTACCAATAATTGAAATACTCTCTTCTGCATGCGTAAAATACCATACCTTTCGTATTTCTTCTTTCTTCAATCATGTGTTTCCATCACGAAACAGCGATTGTATTCTTAATATAGCAAGATGATTACAGAATGTCAATTAGTGAATTTAACATTATGATTGATGTATTTTAATCATCATTTTCTGCACATTTTGATAATGCAAGGGTTCCGGTTCTGGCTACTTCGACGATACTGATCGATTGCAGCATCTTGATCAGAGTATCGATTTTCTCCGGTGAATCACATATTTGCAACATCATAAAATGTTTTGACATATCTACGATCTCTGTTTTCATAATGTCGCAAATTTCTATGATATCCCTACGATTATTCTTGTTATATTTAACTTTTAATAACATTAATTCCCTGGTATAACACTGTTCCTGGGATAGCGTTTTTACTTTAATGACATCCAGCTTTTTATTCAGCTGCTTTTCAATCTGTTCCAAAGTACGTTCATCACCGGAACTCACGATCGTCATACAGGAAACCGCATGATCATCCGTCTCTCCCACTGCGAGACTGTCAATGTTAAAGCATCTTCTGGAAAACAGTCCGGCCACCTTGCACAGTACACCGGAACGGTTTTCAACCAGTACGGAATATATTCTCTTCATCTCAGTACAGCCCCCTTTGTTATTTCACCAGATCCATAGGATCGATCAGACATTCTAACAGCATCGTATTGTCTTCAGCCAGAAAAGTATCCAGCACTTCGTCCACATGCTCCATATTATTCAAACGCAGATAAGGAATATCATAAGCTGCGGATAATTTCTCCAGATCGGGACTTCCCGACAGATCTACCACAGAATAATGATCTTTGTAGGTATAGTGCTGATATTCGCGAACCATACCGAGATAATTGTTTTTCAATACAATGATCTTGACCGGGATCCGATGCTGTCTGATGGTGGCCAGTTCCATCATAGACATCTGGAAAGATCCGTCTCCGCATACGGCAATGACCTGCTTGTCCATCGCGGCTGTTTTGGCACCCATAGCCGCAGGAATGGAATATCCCATGGTTCCCATGCCGCCGGATGTTAAGAACTTCCCTTTTTTCACGATATGATAACCGCAGGACCAGATCTGGTTCTGTCCCACATCTGCGACATAGATGCCGTCTTCCTGCATTTTCTCGGAAAGTCTGGTAATGAACGCAGCCGGATCTACAAAATCGGGATTCGGGGTTCTCTTTTTCTCCATTGTGGAACGATACTCATTTAAGGTAGTAAGCCATTCCTCATAGTCACAACTGAATTCTTCCTTCTGGAAATCCTGAAAAATGTGTTTTGCATCGCCGACCAATGGGATGGAGGGACCGGCATTTTTACCAATCTCTGCGGGATCTACATCGATATGTACCAATACCTTATTCCGGGTAATCAGATCCGGCTGACTGACCGCACGATCTGCTACACGGGCTCCCACCATAATCAACAGATCCGATTCGTTCATGGCACGGTTTGCATATGCCTTGCCATTATTGCCCACCATTCCATAATATAGAGGATGTTCAGTGGGCATGACACCGATTCCCATCATGGTAGACACTACGGGAATTCTATGTTCTTCCGCAAATGCCCGAAGCTCCTCTTCCGCCTCACTGAGCAATACACCGCCTCCGGCACAGATAATAGGCCGCTTTGCCTTTTCCAATTCCCGGATCACCTTTTTGATCTGTACGGCATGTCCCTTGACCGTTGGTTTATAAGTGCGGAGGTTTACCTCTTCCGGATAATGAAAATTCTTGATCGTGGCATTCTGAATATCAATGGGAATATCGATCAGCACCGGTCCTTTTCTACCGGTATTGGCAATATAAAACGCTTCCCTGAATACTCTGGGAATATCATTTACATTTTTTACCAGATAGCTGTATTTCACAAAAGATTCCACAGCGCCGGTGATGTCCGCCTCCTGGAATACATCGCTTCCCAGCAGTTCGCTGTTCACCTGACCGGTGATACAGATCAGTGGAATACTGTCCGCAAATGCTGTAGCAATACCCGTGATGACATTCGTAGCGCCCGGTCCGGAGGTTACCGCACAGACTCCGGGTCTTCCGGTCATTCGTGCCACACCGCTGGCAGCATGTGCTGCATTCTGTTCGGTACGGATCAATACTGTCTTAATATCGGAATCCAGAATACTGTTGAAAAAAGGACATATCGCCACTCCGGGATATCCGAATACCGTACTTACACCTTCTTCTTCCAGACATTTAATAATCGCATCTGCTCCAATCATGTCATTCCACTCCTTTATCTATACTCCATAATTTTCCGCTGTTTATTTTATTCCATCAGGCTTTTGGCCAGCTTCACAGCATCTGCTGCATCCTTGGAATAGCCGTCCGCTCCGATCTCATCCGCATATTCCTGGGTGATCACGGCTCCGCCGATAATGATTTTGGCGGTGATACCTTCCTGTTTCGCAGCGGCTACGATCTCCCGCATTCTCTGCATGGTGGTGGTCATCAACGCTGACAGGGCGATAAACTCAGCGTGATGTTCCTTTGCCGTTTCCAAAATTTTGGCCTGGGGAACATCCTTTCCCAGATCTATCACATGGAAACCATGATTTTTCAACATCAACGCTACAAGATTTTTACCAATGTCATGAATATCGCCTTCTACGGTAGCAATAACGACTACCGGCATTTCTTCCCCACTGTTTCCGGTCTGTAATAAAGGCTCCAGTACTTCAATGGAATTCTTCATTGCTTCTGCACTGGCAATCAGCTGCGGCAGAAAATACTTGCCCTGATCAAAATATTCTCCCACCAGATTAATAGCGGGAAGCAGAACCTGATTCAATAATTCCACAGGTTTTTCTCCACTCTCCAGTGCTTCGTTTGTTATTTTTACAATACCATTACGATTCCCCTTCAGAACTGCTGTTTTCAGTTTTTCCTGCATTTCATTGATCTGAGGGGTATCTTTCGAAGCAGTTACAGCAGACGGTACTTCTGTATTGTCCGTGGAAGCTGCCTTCGTTCCCTGTTGCTCCAAAAGAGCAAGTTTTCTGGATAATTCCGCTTCTTTTTCTTCTCTGCGCTCTTTGACGCCTCCGGCATATTCAATATAACGGAGTGCAGCCTCTTCTTTATTCAGGAGAAGATCGGTTGCCAGCGCACAGCTCATCAGCATCTCCTGAGAGGGATTGGCAATCGCCATCGTCAGTCCCGACTGAATCGCCAGCGTCAGAAAAGCGGTATTTACAAAACCTCTCTCCGGCATGGCAAATGAAATATTGGATAAGCCGCAAATTGTGGCGAAGCCGTTGCTCTTGCAGTAACGGATCGTTTCCAGCGTCTCCAGTGCAGCCTTTGGATTTGCTCCGACGGTTGCCACCAGACCGTCTACTACAATATCTTCCTTTCGCATTCCAAGTGAAAGTGCACGATCATAAATTTTATGTATAATCTCTTTTTTCTCTTCAATGTCCTTAGGCAGACCTGCATCCGATAAAGGAAGCAGGATGAACATTGCACCATATTTAGCTACAATAGGAAGCAGCTTTTCGAATTTTTCCGTTTCCAGAGACACCGAATTGACCAAAGCACGTCCCGGGTAATTACGAAGGGCAGCTTCCAGTACTTCCACATAACTGGAATCCAGTGACAGCGGAAGATTCGTCACACCGCTTACCTCCTCCAGCGCCCGGAGCATACATAGCTTTTCATCAATACCGCTCATCCCCATATTGATATCCAGTACCTTTGCGCCACAGGTTTCCTGCTCTTCGGCGAACTGGATCACCTTTTCAAAATTGCCTTCCCGCAGTTGTGCCTGAAGTGCCTTTTTGCCCGTAGGGTTAATTCTCTCTCCCACGACGAAAAAACCATCCTCCAGCCCGAAGCTGTGGGTAATGCGTTCGGAGGTCAGATACCGGATGCCCTCCGGTCGTCTGGCTGCCGTTACCCTTGTCTCTGTACCAAAGCGGTCATGGATCTGTCGGATAAATTCCGGAGTGGTGCCGCAGCATCCTCCCAGTATGGTTGCGCCGACATTCACCAGTACTTGCATTTCTTCGGTAAACTCTTCTGCTTCCATGTTATAGCAGGTAGTTCCGTTTTCATCCAGAAAAGGCAGTCCGGCATTTGGCTTTGCAATGATAGGTATCATGGTAACGGATACCATGTCGGAGATGATGCCTTCCATCTGTGCCGGACCGGTGGAACAATTCGCACCGATAGCGCTCGCACCCAGGCTTTCCAGTACGACTGCCGCCGTTTTGGCATCTGTGCCGAATAAAGTTCTGCCATCCGCTTCAAAAGTAAGTGTAGCGATCACCGGAAGATCACAGACTTCTTTTGCAGCGATCAATGCCGCTCTGGTCTCTGCCAGGCTCATCATCGTTTCGACTACCAGCAGATCTGCTCCGGCATCCACCAGGCAGAGAATCTGCTCTTTATAGATAGCGATCAGATCTTCCAGCTCCATTTTTCCCATAGGGCGCAGCTGCTCGCCGGTCATGGTGATATCTCCGGCCACATAGACCGGATGTCCCGGAGTACTTGCTGCAGCTTCTTTTGATATCGCCACCAGGTCATGGATCATAGAGGACATATTTTTCTCTAAATGATATTCTGCCAGTTTTACACGGTTTGCTGTAAAGGTAGGTGCGTACAGAATATTGGTTCCCGCCTGCACGTATTCCTTCTGTAGCTGTAGCATTACCTCTCTATGTTCCAGAATCCACTGCTCCGGGCAGACTCCGGAGGGCATTCCGGCCTTTACCAGATTGGAGCCGGTGGCACCATCCAGATATATGATATGATCTTTTGTGAAATCAATAAATTTTTCTCGTGTCATGTTTCTCTTCCCTGTTTCTTAATTCTTTTAATCATACCACATTGTGCTTTTATTCGTAAAGGGGACGATTTAACATTATATGGTTGCGCAAAGTCTCAGAATATGATAAATTTTATGTGGATTAAATGATTTGGAGGATGATTATCTTGAAGAAAAAAATACTTGCCATTACCGCAGGACTTCTTACTGCCATGGCACTTACCGCTTGTGGAAAAGATCCTAAGCTGACACAGTTCAAGGGTGAAATAGATGCCTTCTGCACAGAAATCTCCGATATCGATACTGCCATCAATAACGTAGATGCGGAATCGGATACAGCAACTGATGAATTGCTGGGATATCTGGATCAACTGGATACCTCTTTTCAGAATTTTGCGGAATTGGATTTTCCCACGGAATTTGATTATCTGGAATCTCTGGCAGATGAAGCCAGCGCGTACATGACACAGGCAGTGGAAAGTTATCATGAAGCCTACAGCAACGGCGGCTACAATCAATTGACTGCCGATTATGCAAAAGAAAACTACGCAAGAGCTTATAAACGTATTCAGATCATTATTACGTTCCTGCATGGTGAACAACCGGAAAATGTAAATCTGACCACTGCAGAGGAAACAGCAGATGCTGCTTCTACTACTGCAGAATAATACGTAAGAACAAGAAAATCCCCGATGCTGATGCACCGGGGATTTTCTTGTTCTTTTTTCTGATAGATGATTATTTTAAAATTTTAATCTGACCGATCAGGGGAACTTCCTTCTCCTGCTCCTGGCAAGCATAGATCAGACCCATGATCGAGCATACCGTCATGAAGATGTATAAGATACCACCAACAATAGTTCCAATCACAGGAATAACGCTGACTACACCGGCAATAATCCAACCCAGTGTAATAACCAGTGCCTGATTCAGGTGGAATTTAGCACCCTCTTTGTCACCTGCGCAAAAAGCAACAATCAGGCCAATCCAGGTGATGTAAGCAATAATACCCGTAGTTTTTTTATCCATTTTTTCTCCCTCCGCACTCTTGTGCTTAAAAAATTCTGTATATGTAAAAATTGCAAATACAGTCATAGTGAAATATGAAAACCCAAAAGCCAAATGTTTTTCAAAATAAAATTTCCGATCATGATTGCGACAGCTGCATACAGATGCCACTCATGGAACTTCCATCCTTTGATCCCACCGATATGCAATCTGGCGAGAGTCTGTGTCAACATAAAGCCTCCAAAGATAACAACGGTATAAGTTACCAGTGGATGATACCAGGTTGCTGACAGAGGATGTCCTGCAAGCAGTGCACTTACCGCTCTGGTTCCACCGCAGCCGGGACAATAAAATCCAAACAATCGGTAGACCATGCAGGTATATCCCTGCAGATTCGGAAGAACTATATGAAGATACAGATAGATTCCAATACTACCGGTCAGAAGAAATATCCATCCTGTCAGATAAAGATAATCTTCCAGACTTCTGCTATTCTTAGTACATACTTTCATAGCCGTAACCTACCATAGCCATAGAAAATACTACTGCAAGAACGGTGATCAGGATTCCCAATACAATACCGACGATGGAGCAGATCAGTCCACCCTTTGCCAATCCGGTCTTACCCTGCTTATTGGCAAATACTGCACAGATAATACCACCGATACCAAACAAAGCACCGATCCATCCGGTACAGCATCCAAGAACAATAGAAAGAATACCCAGTACCAGACTGATGATAGCCAGCACATTGGTATCTTTGTTCTCAGGTTGTACAGGTGTTGTTACAGCTACCTGAGGCTGTACATTAGTAGTATAGTCTTGATAATTGTTTGCAGGCTGTTCTGCTGCAGGTGTCTCCTGTGCAGGTTCTGCTGTAGAACTTACTTCTGTTGCGGTAGTATCTACCGTTACATTGTTTTCATTTTCAAAATTCTGTCCGTCCATTTTTTCCTCTTTCCGATCCTTTCAGGATCTTAGTTTATTTAATCTGCCAACGGGTTACCTTTACCATCTACATTGATCTTGCCTGTCAGGATCATAATAGCCTCTACCAGACTCCAGATCCATATACCTATAACCAGGAAAATACCAACTACAACACAGCAAAGAATATATCCAACAATGGTAAGCACAAGCTGTGTGATTGCTTTTCCGGTGTAGCCAAGATAAAAATTATGAACACCGAATGTACCCAGAAAAATACCCAGGAGACCGGCAACCAGTTTGGATTTTGCATCCGGTGTAGGAGCCTGTTTATTAGCTACGCCGCAGTTTAAGCATACTGCTGCATCCGGAGCTAACGGCTTACCGCAGTTATGGCAATAATTATTGCCCTGTCCCTTAGCTACGCCACACTTTATGCACATTACAGCTTCATCCGTCATATAAGGTTCGCCGCAATTCTTACAATAGTACATTAATTCTTCCTCCCTCTTATTATTTCCTATTTTATAAAATAATTTGAACTAACAATGTACATTATACAAGATGCTTGTATTTTTTACCAGTGGTATTTTCACATTATAAAAGCGGATAACGTGCATTTTTTATATAATAAATATCTTATTGCCGCTTTTTGTCAAACATCAGGAAGCATTTACGATATATTCCGCACCATCCAAGAACTGCCATTGTTGAAAAGACCGGGATCATATTATAAAGATACCGCGCCCTGGCTTCAAACAACATAACAAATAAAAACATACCGATAAAAATAACGATCATGGTAACAGAAACGCTCAACAGATCGGATGAATTCTCCTCAACTGACACATCACTCTTACGTAATCCTGCTATTGCTTTCACTAAAAGCAATACTGCTTGTGCCAGAATTCCCAGCAGTACAAAAATCCACAGGCCCTGGCTTACTGTCGTGAACCAGATATAATTACTGCCATCCAGCCAGTAGAAATTCCGCAATGGTTCCGTAAAAGAGCTGTCGGAAATCTCCGGATATTCCCAGGCCTGGAAATATCCCTCCTGATACCAGCTGAAGGTGCCGTCATTAAAATTCATGACCTGTTTGTGCAGCCAGAACCGCAAGGTCCCTATAAAGCCCCGGTCCTGCATTCTCCTGCGGATTCCTGCAAGTTCATATTGCATCCGGGAAGCCTTATCGGAACCGGCAAAAGACCGTACGATCTCAAGGCCCTCTCCGGAACAGGCTCCCGTGGTGTCCTCATTGAGACCGTTATACATATAATTACTCCAACCGATTTCCAACTCCGGATTGTATTCGTAGTGTAATGTCTGATACATTCCCTGCCTGCACCATGATGCAAGACAAAAGGCAATTACCAGCAGTAACATCTTCCCTCCCAGTCCGTATAACCGGGAACGAACATCGCTCTCCTCCGAAACGGTCCCAAAAATATCAATTATGACGATCGCAATTACCGCCACATAACAGGTCGCTTTCATAATGCCGCTCAGGCATCCGAGAAACATAAGCAGGAACCAGAGAGCATAACTCCACCTGCTTTTGCGGCCTCGCACCATGGAATATAAGAAAAGGATCATAACAGGCATCGCTATGGTGCAGCCATCCGTATACGGAATGATTTTCCATGGAGAGATTCCCAGAAAGGCAATATTGAAAATCAGTGTTATAACAGATGTTCCCAGGTTTTTACTGACTCTGAGCACCAAAAGTACAGAACATAATACTGCCAGTGAAAGCATTACGCATTGGAACTGGATCCATATAAACTCCGGGTTATACGGATACGCTTTCATACCGGAAGAAAAGCAATACAGCTTATACAAAAGCCATGTAATGGGAATATTGTTGCTGTAGATCGTATAATAATCGTCATATCCCAGTTCGCCGCCTTCGAAGATCCAGCGTGCCGAATTGGCCACCATTCCGCAGTCCCAGCCACCGTAGAACGCTATACATTTGGAAATATTGACATTGATCATATAAAAAAGGACACATACCGCCACGGTAACGGCCGTAAATACAGTTATTGTACGGGGCGTGGTTGGAAGTTTTCTGAGAAAATAATAAAGAATTCCAAGTACCGCAGCTCCCACGATCGCACATAAAAATAAGACCCTGTTTCCTTCCACAGTAACAATTTTGTGCATTGCATTATAATCTACGTTATTTCCGTAATAAATAACATAAAAGAAAACCGGAAGAAATAACAACAGTAAAAGAAGAGAGAAAAAAACTGTACCGATATATTTTTTCTTCATTCCGAAAGATTCCTTTCCAAACTTTTCAGTAATGTCTGCCGGGCAATATTGTAGCATTTTCTATAAATATTTACAATGTTGCCCGGATAAAATCTATCTGATAGATTTTATCTACCAATATCTCCGTTCCCTGTATCCGGAGGCTTTTGCTATTTTCGTCAATTTTTTGCACGCATCCTTCCAGAGTGTTGTAGGCACCGCCGTTTTTCCGAGTGTCCGGTACGAAATAAGTGATCTTTACCGTAAGTCCCTCTCTCATGTGCTGTTGCAGATAACCGATCTGCCGGTCAATCTCCTGCTTCCTGTCTTCATCCAGTTCGACAAAATGATCCGTCAGACGGGCCGTTTCCTTCAGAGCATCTTCGTATCCTGTCAATGCCGCAAAGGGAGAAAACTGTGCCGCCCGGTCCTGCAACGACATTCTGGGGTGGGTGGCGGACACAGGATGCGGAAGCCGGAGCATGTCCTTATATTTCTCGTTCATTTTTTACCCTTTTTCTACGATTATTTATTATGCTTTGTGACCACCGATCTGACGATTCCTGTCTATTGTGGTAGCGCCCTCTTGTAAGTCGGCTGCCTTCAAAATGGCATTTTTTCCGTATTTGGATTTCACCCGGAGCATTGCTTCCTGCAAATGTTTTTCCTTTTCCAGACGTTCTTTGTCCTGCTGCGTCGTATCCTGTGCAGGCTCCTGTCCAGCATACAAAAGGCCTCCGGAGAACAGATCCAGCTGTTCGTAGACCGGCTCGTCCTTCACTTTGTCCGCATCTTTTAAATGATTGGCCGTCAGAGTGATCCTTCGTGTTAAAAGTGATGGATTCACGATCCGTTCATATAATCCCATCGTCGTCTCCGTGATCTTACTTAAAGATGCAGTCATTGTCGTAAGATTGCCGGTGCCGTGGGCATGTTTTGGTACGCTCCTGCCATAACGGTCTACTGTGATCTCCCCATGATAATGATCGGCAATCTCCGGTATCTTCAGATTATCAATGTCATAACCCACCGTCAGTACGATCTGATCTGTCACCAGCTTTTTCGTCATCAGATCCAGGGCCAACTGTTCAGCCATCTCCCGGACTATGATCTTCGTCTTCGTAAAATCCATGGCACAATGCAATACCTGCCCGGAACTGATACAGTTGGTCTCCGGCCGATAGGACTTGATCAGATCCATGGTCACCGGTTCATATCCCCAGGCATGATCGATCAGAAGCTCCGCATTGATTCCGAACATTTTATAGAGTAAATCTTCATTATAGTAATCCTGAGTGCTGCCGATAGAACATCTGGCCACATCACCCATGGTAAACATTCCGGCTGCTTCCAGTTTTCGACGGTATCCAGTGCCAACTCTCCAGAAATCCGTCAGTGGTTTATGATCCCACAAAAGTTCCCGGTAACTGATCTCATCCAGTTCGGCGATCCGGACACCGTTTTCATCCGGCTCCATATGTTTGGCTACGATGTCCATGGCAATCTTACACAGATACAGATTGGTTCCGATTCCGGCTGTGGCAGTCAGCCCCTTTTTCTCGAGAATCTCCATTGCAATTTTGGACGCCAGTTCTCTCGCTGTCATGCCATAGATTTTCAGATATTGTGTCACATCCAGGAACACCTCATCAATAGAATAGACATGAATATCTTCCGGTGCAATGTACTTCAGATAAATATCATAAATCTGTGTACTGTATTCTAAATATCTCGCCATACGTGGTGTAGCTGTGACAAAAGCTACCTCTAATTCGGAATGTTCCTTCAATTCATCCGCAAAAGAAGATTTTCCGGTAAAAGCTCCTCCGGGGGCCCTTACCTTCCGCAGTGCATTTACTTCCCGTACTTTGGAGATTACCTCAAACAGTCTTGCTCTTCCGGAAATCCCATAGGCTTTCAGGGAGGGTGACACTGCCAGGCAGATGGTCTTCTGCGTCCGGGAGGCATCCGCTACCACCAGGTTGGTGTTCAGTGGATCCAAGCCTCTGTCCACGCACTCCACGGAGGCATAAAAGGACTTCAGATCCATAGCAATATACGTATGTGATGATGTTTCCATAAATGCCTTCTTTCTGTGCTGCGGTTACTCATTACATCATGATTCGCACCTATGGTGCTTACCGTTGCTTCACAACGATCATGATCAAATTCGCCGTTCGCCAATTATGCAAGCATATTGGCTCCCTTGCGCTCATTATATTATAGCAGAATGTATGTTCGATTGCAAAAATAATTTTATGAAAAAAGACTCCCGAAAAAATCGGGAGTCTCAGAATTCTGAAAATCAGATTTATTAGAACTTGCCAGCCTTAGCAGCTTCTTCGATGGAAACAGTAATGCACGTATTTATCGCATCCGCTGGCGTTTTTGTTGCCTGTATGTTTCCTATTCATCAATTTTTATACCTATTCAGCACTTCTCACGGCTTATTTAGCATTCCTCTCCGGCATACACAAAACCTGTCTCTTCCCAAAACTTCATCGGGGAAATGTAGTAATCGTACTGGCTGCTCCCTTCCTTCTTGAAAGCAACTCCGAATTTCAGAAATCCAAGGATAATGCCCTGGCGTACAAACTGCTGATCCTTTTTCATTACTCTTGCCGCTACTGCCACCGGTACATTTTCGCCAGTGAACTCCGGCACTTCTAAATATACTTTACTCTTATCCATTTGTCAACTAACTCCTTTCTCTCTGTGCTGCAGTCAGAGCGTTCACAATATCCTCTGCCTTCTTTGACCCGATGCCCTTCACGCCCAGGATAACTTCTCTCACTTCATCCTCAGTTAAGCCTTCCGCATCTTTCATACCGTCCGCATGGCCTGCCTTGTATAAATTCTTGCAGAATGCATCCATCTGCTGATGATCCATTCTCTTAACATCCTTGTATGTTTTTCTGTTCAATGTGTACTGTTTCATCCTTCGCCCTCCTATACAAACGGTAACTCGCTGTCGTCTCCTGCAGACATAAATCCATCATTCCCCGACCGTGGCGCCGGTGCAGGCTGTGTGCTATAACCTCCTGCGCTGCTGTTCTCTGCGTTTTTGCTCTCAGCGAACTCCTGGTCCTCCGCAACAATGTCGGTCGTATATACTCGCTGACCGTCCTTATTGGTGTAGGTTCCAGTCTGTATTCTTCCGGTCAGTACAATCTTTGTTCCCTTATGTAAATATCTCTCAGCAAATTCAGCCGCCTTGCCAAACGCAACGCACTGAATAAAATCTGCTGAGTTCTCCTGGCTTCTTCCCCTTCTATCTACTGCCAGGGTGTAACGAGCTACTGCCGTAGCCTGCTCTCCCTGGGAATATCTAACCTCCGGATCACGTGTAAGGCGACCCATTAAAATTACCTTGTTCATCTACTCTGTCTCCTCTCCTTGCGCAATCAGCTGACCTTCAATATTGTAATCGTACCCCAAAACTTCTGTGCCATTGATATAATTGCAAAACGCCTGGCACTCTTCCTCCGTCGTGAAGAATACTTTTCTCAATTCTTCTACCTCTATTTCTTCGAAATCCTTATTGTGATCCACTACTACCTTCGCATATTCAGCACGTGGGCCTCCAACAAAATACTCTTCTTTTCCGTCTCCTTTCGCCCTGTACCACGCCATGAACTCTCTATTTCTCTCGCTTAATTCGTATAGCACATTCTCTTTTGGGTAATACACCTTCTTACTTACTCTGCAGCTGCACTCATCGTCCACAGTTTTCCCGGACGGCAATGCTACCTGGATTCTTCTGTTTTTGTCGCACTTATCGCATTTCTTTTTATACCGATAGTCCCAGCTTACCGCCCAAAGAGTAACTTTGAAATGTTCCATTAACTCTTTCAACCTGGCTTGCTTGGCTTTGCTTTCTGCATTCCGTATCGCCCTGTCGCACTCATCTTTCTTTCTCTCAAAGTCTTTCTTCACTGACTCGAAGTTTCTCTTAATACCCTGCAGTTCCTTATTCTCTTTGCGCAGCTTCTCGATTTCATCGTTGATTTCCTTTTTTACCGATTCTCTAAGCTCATTCTTTAACTCTTCGATTTTTTCATCAAATTCGCCTGGCTCAAAATAATCTCCATCATCCCAGTAACACATGATTTCTTACCTCCTCCACTTTTTCTATTTTCAACACATAGTACAATTTGCCGAGTTCCGCACCCCACTCCGGCTTGCCTTTTCCAAATTGCAGGGTACATTTGCAAACAACTTCCGGTGAATCCTTCGAGTATCCATTTCTAAATACTACTGGTACTGGCCACGGCTTCCGGATTTCTTCCGTTGCCGCCTCTCCATATACCATCTGCCCGCCTACCAGCAGGAACCCGAACGCATTCATAAATCTGCTGTCGTAGTACGGCTTGATTTCTCTGTACTCTTCTTTCTTTTCTCCGGAAGCGATCATATCAAACCACTTCTTCTTGATCGGCAATATCAGCATACCTTTTCACCTCTCCTCTTGGATGTCGGCTTCAATCTCCGAAAACTTCGTATAAATCCTATTCTCTGCATAGTAGATATTGTAGTCTTTCTGTCTGATATAGTGCCACAGTCCCTTGTTGTGCCCTGCTTTCAAAAAATCGTCGTTGTAATATTCTGTCTCGTATCTATCGTTTACCATTTGTCGGAAGCTGAGTTCATCTATCTGATCTGAGCAACGAACAAAATCCGAAATTCTGTTAATCTCTTCTCTTGAAAGTTTCTCTGTTGCTACAAACACGACCCTAACTATTTCCGCTCCGCGTCTCACTACATTCTTCAAATCTTCAACGGATTGCAGATGATACACAACTCTTTTGCAGAAATGGTACGGGAACTCCGACTCTGTATAGCTCGTGTGCATTTCCATTGGAATACCGGCTTTAATGCAGATACCCATAACCATACCGAGATACATCGGTACAAGCGGATTGTCACTGTACCGATAGAGCGGATCTCCGCCGCCGGAGATAGACACAATATTAGCTCCGGTCATTTTAATTGCATCTTCTAGTTTATCCAGGCCGCCTATCGTGGATTTAGGAACTTTGATTCCATTCTCTCGGACTATGCAATACGGGCACCTTCCATGGCACCCAAAGTTTGTTATTATGCTTAAATATTTATCCATATACGCTCTCCTTATTTTCCTGTTGTTCTGTCTCTTGCTGCAGACCGGAACATCATCAACAGCATTTCTGATACTGGCCTGCTTCTGTCTTTTCTCTTTGCTTTCTTAATTGCTTTGAGATCATACCACTCGCCCCGGTAATTCATTCCATCCGGAACATATACACCAACCTGGTACGGAATCTCTTTCTCTACCTGCTCGTACACCTCTTCCGGCATCACGTAGTAGTTGTAGTCACCCAGGAAGTTGTGACCGTTCTTCGAGTGAAAATCCTCTACTGAGGACTTAACCTCATAGCAGTAGAAGTCTCCCTTCTCTATGCCGGACACTGTATTGTTTACCGGCTTGAATTTCATAAAATCCACCCGCACTGCATTCATGGTGGCGTAGTCGAAAGTCACTTCCCTGGCCCAGTAAATTCTCGGATCATTGTTCGGGCAGATGTGCCGCTGGATTGAGAGCGACAACATCGCCGTGATTTCCGGTCTGCTATTCATCTTCCTGCACCTCCTCTGTTGGTATTCCTGCGTAATTCAACGCCTGCTCATATGTCATGCCGTGATTTTTTATCTGCAGGCAGCCCTCGCACATTCTCCTGTGCTTATCGTTATCAGATGTTCTCAACCGCTGCAATCTATTCGGCACAGGCTCTAGGTGACACCCGAAGCCACACACGCAACATCCGGTTCTCTGTTCTCCTGTAAAGTACCAGTTGCCTTTCTTGTCCTGGTATGGCGTTCCATACACGCTGCAGATCGGAATGCGCTGCTCCACCGCATACTGGATAACCTCATTCTTCGGCCAAAATCCCATAGGTTGGCTCTTTATTGTGTGACCATCGTACACATTGCATCCCGTGTGGTTGTACTGGTTCTCTCTTCTGAAACTCTCGTCCTGCGTTATACCGATAAATGGTTGTCTGCCTGTCTCCTTGACATACCTCTTGAACGGTTCTTTTTTTAGTGCCTCACAGCAATACTCCGAAATATCTGCAGGCATCTGTTCCGTGTCCGTCAAATACTGCCACTTCTTCGCCAGCATTCCGAATTTTCCTCTCTTATCTCCGTTGAGCAAGTAATTTCTGTATTTCTCGCTGAGCTTTCCATGTCTCAGTTTTCTAATCTTTCCTGCTGTATCTTTGCTTGTAATCGGAAATCCTTTGTTTTCACACACCCACTTAAAACTATGCTTCGGCCGGATCACTACCAACTCAATATCGAGTTCCGGAAACTGCTCTTTGAGCCATTCCGTATATGTCTTAACAAATTCTCTGATTTCCGGAAATTCCGTCCCGGTGTCTGCAAACACCAAGGGAATTTTACCTGTCAATTTATACTTTCTGTACGCCTGGCACACTATGTACGCCAAGACTGTACTATCCAGTCCGCCGCTGAATGATATGTAAACCTCTCCGTACCAATAATTCCACCACTGATATACTCTTACCATAGAGAATGACGGCTTCATCTCATACGGCTGGTACTTCATGCTTTTGAAACTGTCCTTTGGAAATTTCAAATCTTCTTCCAGTAGGTACATCTCGTGTCTCCTTTCTATCTGCTGAGCATTTTCTCGATCAGCTGGTCGTATAACAGCTTATAGTCCGGACCACTCTTTGCTTCCCTCAGCTCGGCTTTGGTTCTGTCGAGTTCTGCCTGCAGATTATTCAAATGTTCTAATGTGTCCGTATCTAACTGCCCTGGCCCACACTTCATTCCTAACGAAACCGCCAGGGCAATGTCCAAATCCTGCACTTCACTTTCTGTCAGCTCTCCAATCCACTCTCCAATTCTTTCCTCCGAAACCGTGGAAATCTGCTCGCACAAGAGTGTTGATGGTCTAAGCGCTGACTCAATATATACATGAGTCGGAAGGTCAGTCTTTGGTTTGGTCGTCATATATACCACTTCTACCGTGTTGCTGTTCGCATTGTTCTTATCGTTTGATACTATAACTGCTGGGCGCCCCCCCCCGCTGCTCACTTCCCTCTTCTCTGTAATTGCTTCTGACGTAGTAAATCTGTCCTCTCTTCATGCTACTTTGCACCTTCTTTCTTTACATATAAATCGCTGGTTCCTTCGACCACGCCCTTCTCTTCGTCGTTAGGAAACTGGAAGCCGTACTGTTCCAGTATTCCGTAGAACGCCTTCACCTTCTCACCTCTGACCGTGTTGTATGTGTAATTCCACTCAACCAAATCTGCGTCAGCGACCATTGCTGATACCAGGCAGAGAAGTTTCTGCAGTACGCTGAGTCCCTGCATTTTCTTACGTGCTGCTTCTTTTTCTTCTTCCGGCGCATTGTAAACCTCGCACCCAACAAAGAACTCAATCAGCTTGTTATGGCCTGTGAATGTCTCCCAATCCATCATCTGCTCGAAAAGATCCGCTTCAACCTGCTTTTCGTCTGTGACTTTTTTTATTCTTCCGGATAAAATACCTTCAATGAACGCCTTCCTCGTATTGGCCGCTTCTTTCAGAATTGCCTTTATCTGCTTCTTATTTCGCATATTCTGCTTTTTGGCTTCCTCTTCCGGAGTAAGCACTTTCTTAGCCTTCTTTGCTTTGCGAATCACATATAAAGTTCCGTATCGTTCCAGGTAAAACATCGGCTCGCCGTTGTCCTTGAACTTCATCGTCTTAGGTGGCTCCTTGTCCAGGCTGTAACTTTCCATGCGTTCCCACTTGTCTGTATAAAATTCACTGTCAGCTTCCGCCGGCGCTTTCTTTAACCCTAACTTCTTCATCATCGCCACATAGAGTTTCATATTCTCCTGGCGTTTCTGCTCCTTCTGAGCATTGATTGCACGTCTCGCAAGGTCTCGGGAGTCTGTGGACTCCTTCAAAATCTTATTTCTTGCCTTGATGTCCTTAATCTTTTCCAGCTCGTACATATCCGTAAGTGTCAGCTGGTAGCCATCCTGTCGTTCCTTCTCCATCAATGTCTTGGAGTCCAGCTTCGCAATGTTTAAGCGGTGTCTAATGGTTTTCTTGCTGAAACCGGTCTTTTCTGCAATCGTGTCCTCTGTCTCTCCCAGGTCAAGCATCATCTGAAATCCCTGTGCCTGCTCCCAAATTGTCAAATCGCCACGTTGCATATTTTCTTCCAGCATTGTCGATACCTGCTCTTTATGAGTCATTCCCTCCACAATTCTGCAAGGTGCTTCTGTAACTCCTGCCAGCTTTGCCGCTGCGCTTCTTCTGTGGCCGATAATTGCAATATACTCTCCCGGCTCTCCTTCCTTTGGAATGACCGTCAAATTCTGCAGGATTCCGTTCTTCTTAATGGACTCTGCCAGCTCAGTCAAATCTCCCAGGTCTTTTCTCGGATTGTCCGGATGCGGATGTATATGCTCCAATCCAATATTCACAATGTCTTTAGCTTCCATGTCTTATCCTCCTAAATGCGTATTCTTCAATCCCTAATTTTCGTATTTGCGAGTTGCTTGGGTAAAAAAATTACCCTGCTTCTTTTTGAAGCAATTTCAGCAGCGGATGCCATGGTCTTGTACCACGGATGCGTCCAATGATTTTCTTCAAGTCACACTCAGACTTCTCAATCTTGACATACCCCTTGTACTTGCCTACGTTTCGCTCATTTACCGGTCTGTCGTGAAATCCGTCCGTAATCATAAATCTGTCCGGGCGTTCCTCATTCTCATTGAATGCCACGTAATGCTTGTTGCCGTGAGCGTAATACCCAACGATCACCATATTGTCTACCTCCCTTCGTATCTGTCGTGAATTGCTATCGGGTAGCTGATCCCTGTAATCTCCTTAAATCTGCTGTCTGATGTATAGAGAAAATTGCCGCCCATCATGTACCAACGTTTTCTGCAGTATGCAGGCTTGCAGTCAATGTACTCTTTACCCATAACTTCTCGCCTCTCTATGTACACGCACTGTCTAATGTCCTCCGGCTCAAAAGGTCCTTTCTGTGCCGCCAGGACGTATAACTCTCTTTGGCATGAAGATATTCCGTCATTGGTGCAATCACCTAGCGGGTTTCTATACACTTCTGCCGTCAAACAACTTTCAACCTCGTAGTTGGAACGCATCCAATCCAGGACTTCGTCCTTGTACTTACATCCGCTCCATATCTCGCCCATAAATACCAGCTCATTATCAAATTTCTGCACCACATATACATCGTCGCCTACCGGCTTTACCGCCTGCAGCTGAATGTATTCCTTAGTCTCCGGGTCGAACACCACTTTCTTCTCGCAGTTCTCGGCCTTCATAAAACCTCTGACCTTGTGAGTGCCAATGAACTGATCCAGCTTCTTCTCTGCATACCCTTCCGGAATATCCTCTTCATTTACTGCCACGTCTCCGTGTTCCTGGACTCCGTATTTATTGGAAATCTCGCACCAGGTACCTTCCAGGTTCAGTACAAATCCTTCTTTCTCAATTCTCATTTTCCTGTGCCTCCTTTTCCGCTTTAATTGCCGCTATCTTCACGTAGTCCGGAATGTGAAAACCATTGATGATGTTCACCGCCTGCAGCTCTGTCAGATTACACCTGGCCTGCAGTTCCTCCCGCAACTTTCTTCTTTCTCCAATGTCCTGCAGTCCGTTTGACGGCAGGAGTAACGCCCTGTCTCTGTATTCATTTGCTATGGCTCTTGTCAGAACTTCCACTAACTCACCCTTTCCACGTAATCAACGCATCCGGGACTGATTTTTTCATCCTTACAGAACTCCGACCAGCACTCCTTCAATTCCTTGAAGTTCTGAGCGTCAAACTGTGTCTCGTCTCCGCCGTTAAAACCAATGTTGTAGGTTCCTCCTCCGGATTTAACTACTCCTTTGCTTGCCTCTCGTAATGTCACACTACATCACCTGCCTTTCTTAATGCACACTTGGTACATACCGCACCGTCAAGGTGTGATGCCTTAACAACCCCTGCATCCTCCGGTCTCTGCCAGCAGAGCGTCCCGCATTCCGGGCAATGTACCTTTTTCCAACCAGGCTTTCCCTCCGGTCTGTTCATTACCAGTGGCATACACAACCAGCCGCCTCGGTCTGTAGTCTTTCTCGGTTCTAACTTCATGCTCACTCTGCCGCCTCCATTTCTTCCAGCTCTCTGATAACTCTCTCTACCGCATATTTTCCATTATTGTTGAGCTGTCTCTGCCATGCACCTACCGACGGTGCCCATCTGAACCCATTGCTTTTCAGAATATCTCTTACCTCCGGTTCCGGCTTTCCTTCAAAGAACAGCTGGATTCTCATAGCCTCCACATTCTCCTTGACCTTGAAAAACTTATTCTCGCTCTCCTGTGTTCCCTGGGACTTCGTTTTCTGCAGGCTCTTGATTCTTCCTTCCAATCTTCGGATATTGGCGTTATTGTTCGCCAGCATATAGTCCGGAAAACCGATTCTTCCGCAGAAGTCCGGTTCTCTCAGCTGGGCGATCTGTTCGTCTGTATATCCCATGTCATGCAGCGTTGCATCGCCTTTTTCTTTGTCCTTCATACGGATTGCTTTGTTGGCCTGCTTCATTCTCTCCTGGTCCTCTCTCAATCCGTCAACCTTATCCTGCAGCTTCTCGATTGCGTTCTCATCATCAGACTTGATAACGTCCTTGCCATAAAAAATTGCCTCAATCTTTCCAATGATTGCCTCAACCTCTTTATAGTCCTCATGGTTCTTATCCCATGCCGCTACCTGCTTTTCCTTCTTTTTGACCGGGAAGTTTCCTGCTCCGGAAATCATTACCGACGGACACATCATGCCGATCTGAATATCCTTGTTGATGTTCTGAGCCAGTCGTCTCGAATATCTCTCGCAGAGCTTCGACACTCTTTCCTCTTCGGTTGGTCTTGCCTCGATTACCTTCTCTGCCAGCTCGTATGCCTTATCGACCTGTGCCTTGTAACCAGCAGTCTTGCTCCCGGTCTTATACTCGCTGAATGACATCATATCGTTTGCCGTCTTTGCTCCGGCCTCATTGATACTGAAATACACTCTTTCCATTACGCCACCTCCAAATACTCACCGATTTTCTCAATATCCAGCTTTACTACCGGATATGTGCAGTAACCGCTTTTTACCATTCTGCCGGTGGCCTGCCCGAAACCGTGCTGCTTGATAAACTCCATCGCCCAAGGGCAATTATTCGTGTCGATCACTGTCTCATCCTCTGCAAGTCCGCTTCCTGTGATACATACCGTGATTCTTGCAATAGGTCCGTCCTCGTTGTTCCAAATCTCGATTGCCCTGCTGTTGTCTGCCTGGTATCTTGCCACTTGCAGGAAGCAATCCTTATACACCGCCCATTCTGTCTTAACCTCTAATAATGCCATATTACTTCGTCTCCTTTCCTGTGATGATATCGAATGCCTCTTTGAGGATTGCCAGTTTTCTTTCTGCCTCGGTCGCTCTCTTGAGTAATTCCTCAATTTCTCCCGCAGCCTTATTTCTCATCAATCCCATCTGAGCATTCATGCTATTAAGAGCCAGTCCATCATCTGAAATCTGCTTTTTAAGTTCATTAATCTTGGTGCAATACTGAGCATCCATTCTGTCGTAGTCATTCTTCTCTTTTGCAAGCTCTGCCTCGAGTTCCTCGATTCTTCTCGCACGGAGTCTCATCAGTCTCTGAATGCCACCTTGCTTTTTCCATGTCTTGCAGAACTCGTCTTTGCCGATGTCGCATCCCATGTACTCTGCTTCAATTTCTCTGTATTCTGCCTCAGTCGGCTCAAACCCTGTTCTCTCGATAAACTCTGATTTCATCATATCTGTTGTCCTCCTACGCCATCTCTAAAATTCTCTCTACGTCTGATCTTCTCTGACGCATCATCAACATTGCTGTCACTTTGTCAATCTGACCGGAAGTGAGGCTTACGATGAAATCTGCCACCTGGTTGTGCATCTTATATACTTCCTGGTACAATCTGTCTGCCTCAGCCTCGTAGCTGTTTGACTTTTCCATATCCAGGTGTTCTTCTTCCATCCAATACTCTGACTGGTTCTCGGCTTCTTCCATTTCAGCCTCTAAAGCTCTTAACTTCTTCAATACTTCCTTCATACAAATACGCTCATTTCAAATTTGCGAACTGTGTTTCACGTGAAACACTCATTTGCGAGTTGTGCAGGTAAAAAAATTTACCTAGAACATTTTTTTCATTTCCTCAGCCTTCTCTTCGAGGCCGTTGCTTTCAAGAATCCAAAGGTCAAATCGAACTGCCTCGTCGGTGAGTTCGCAACCGCAGTCACTCAGACTGTAAAGCTCGTCGATGATTTCACCCACCATCCAGTTATTTCCTGCAGCTACCATAGCTGTTGCAATGCTCTGAACTTTTGCCTGGCAAAATCTCCATTCATCTGAATGCAGGTCGCATTTCTCTCTTTCTTCCAGTGCTTCTCTATAATCTTCTCTGTTATACATAACCACTACCTCCGTATGTTTTATTTGTTGTTTGATTATGTATATATTATACTTCGCAACTGCGTATTTGTCAATAGGTTTACTTCTATTTTGCGTATTTTATTGAGATTTTTTTACGAAAATCTCGTAACCGAGAGCCGCTACCATCTTCGCGAAGCTATCGTATCTCATGCTCTTAGCGTTTCGATTGAGAGACTGGCTGATGTTCTGTCTCGTAATTCCCATTCTGTCCGCTAAATCCTGCTGGGTCATTTTCTCTTCGTCCAGGATGCAGCGGATCGTCTCCTCTGCATTCGCCGCTTTAATCTCCATCTATTTTCTCCTTTTCTTCTGTCTGACTGTTACTCTTGCCTTTGCAACCAGCACGCCGGTCTTTGTTCTTTCCGGATCAGCGAACCTTAACCGGCTTCTGTTCATTTCCAGGTTTTCTTCATTGTCTATCAGTACCAGGTTCTCTATGTTGCAGTTGTCCTTGTTTCCGTCCAGGAACGATACCATCTTACCTTCGGGAACTGGTCCGTTATGTTCTTCCCATACCGCCCTATGAACAAACTCGAACCTCTCCCATTGTGGACCGGTTTCTTTAACCTTCCGGATAAGATAGCCGTCTGTCGTATGTGTGTACTCGCCTACTTCCATGTGGTTTGCCGGGACATCGCCTTTCTTAAACATCGTCGCCCTGCACTTCTCGTATTGCTCTTGGCTCATTGGCTTTCCCTTGTTGGCTGGAACGTGTCCTTTTTCAAACCTGCAGTCAACGCCGCTGATGATGTCGTGGTTCTTCTTGTATGCCTTGCACTGCTTCTCGCTGAACTCTATTCCAAAATGTGCTGACACCAGTTCTGCAATCTCCTTCGTCTTTCTCCCTGTCGCAATGCTCCGAATGTAACTTTCCATTCCTTCCGGATATTTGGGAGAGTACCCCTTCGGAAACCCGCCGTTAGTTCCGCTCTTTATGCCGTACCGGTTCTTCGCATTCTTTATCACTGCATCGGAAAACACCATTCCGTACTTCTTATCGAACCCCTGCTGATTTATCAGCTCTGTAACCTGTTTCGTGGTTCTGCCTGGAACATTCTCACGCAGCCAGGCAATTACTTCTTCGGGCCAGCCTCTCATTTACGGTTTGCCCCCCCGCATGAACTTCGAGCATTTCCGGAACCGCTTTCTGTCTTTCGTACCCATACTCGTCCATGTGTTTCATCGCCTTGTACTGCAGCTCTCCGTTTTTGATGATCTGCTCGCTAATGTCGCATATAGCATCGGTTCTCTTTAACTCGCTTTCCAGCTCTTCTCCTGTCAGATCATCGTCTCCCAACTTTTCCAGCTGAGCGAACAGGTGGTTATTCAAATCTCCTAATGTATTCTTCATATCTTGCCTCCTAATCGCATCCGTGGCATTCTTCGCAACTTCTTCTCTGCCACAATCCTTCATCATCCTTGTATAAGCATTCGCTCTCGCCCCAACACTCCACGTATGTTTCATAGGCTTCGTTACTGCACATATCGCAATAGTCTCCCTCAACGATTTTTCCACCTCTGTAAACTCTGTAGCCGTCGTTGCTTCCCATATCTTCATCCGCCCACCAATGTTCTATTGTGGCTTCCGGGTACATTTCCGACAATTTGAGCATGATCGGTTCCGGGTTACTCCAGGCTGTCTCAAATTCTATCGTATCCTCATCCCTCTGTTCGTTGCTATATGCGTTCCACTTCGTACCCCAGTATTTTGTACACCAGTCGTACCATGTGGTACAGCCGTATTTTTCATAATTTTCAATGTATGTCTTGCCTTTTTCGTACATCTCTATCTTTTTTGCCTCAGTCTCCTTGTAGGCTTTCGTCATAGCCCTGTTGAAGATTTCTCTGAGCCAATCTTCCTGCTTTGAAAACAGATTGCCAATTATTCCTTTTGCCGTTTTCATTTTTTCTGCATCGAGACACCCTACTGGAATTGTGCATTTTTCTGTCAAATAGTACATTGCGCATTCATCTGTCATGGAGCCACTTTCGATATTCAAGCTCTCCGGCATAAGAATAATTTTATTAAAATCAAAGCATCTCTTTCCATCTTCCTCTACAAATAATGGCAGGTTTGTAATTCCTTCCATTTTCACTACATTCTTTACATGATTTGGCATAATCTTATCCTCCTAAATTTAATTCCAGTCGCTCGCAATTTCTGCGACCGTTCTCTCTAAAATCTTAAACTTCTCCGGGTCAATCCAACTCGGCATCTCTCCGTTTCTTACTCTCTCCTGGTATCGGTTCAAACACAGCTGCTTCACTGGTACTGATCTACCTATCTGAACAAACATACCTCTTTGCTTGTCCCAGGCAAATGCTCCGTACTCCACGTTTTCAACTGCGGCTTTCATAGTCTCCACTGCCGCATCCAATGCGTCCAGTTCTACCGGTCCAGGCGGCATCTCTTCGATGTTCCGGATATTATGCAGGTACGTTTCCAGTACCGCCGCATTTTCTCTGAGCGTCATTCGTCCTCTCCCTCCTCTTCTTCCGGGTGCCAATGATACTTGCAATCCGGATTTTCGCATCTGCCGTTCCACATCGTGCTGCCGCATTCCGGGCAGGTGGTCGCCTCGTATGATCCTCCGCCTAACATCTGATCCGCTCCTTTCTACAAATACGAACATCCATATCTCTTCCGGAAAGTTTCTCTGCCTCCCTTATGGATAATCTGTTTTACTTCGCCTTCCTCCCTGCCTTCATCGATAATCCTTGCAAATTCATCTGCCTTCTGCAGGGCGTATTCTTTTTCCCAGGCCAGCTGTCCGATAATCTTTGACATTCTCTCTGCCATCGGGTTTCCGTGTATTCTCATTAGGATTTCTCCCATATTGTGACAGTTGTTACATACCGGCACTTTCAATCCGTCCTTCTCGCTCAGTTCTCTACCGGCGGTACCGAACACCAAATGATGCTCAGCTTCCGACGGTCTGCCGCAGATGAAACAGATTTCCGGATAGTCTGTCACTATTCCTTTACTCACCGCTTGCACCTACTTTCTGTTTCCAACTCCAATGATTACCAAGAACGCAAATACCACTAATGCTGCCATAGTCTCGCCTCCTTAACCAAAAACCACTGTTCCGAATAGTGCGTACTGGATGATCGCATCACACACGATTGCGTCTGCATTGCAGGTGTCGAATCTGATCTTGCCATCCATCTGCTCTAAGCAGTTGCAGCCAACCGGTGTAATCGCCCACAGCTCTACTCCTTTCTTGAACTTCTCCAAGTCCAGCTCGTAATACTCTGTCTCGTCCTTGTCGAACGGTTCCGGCAGGTGTAATCTCAGTTTTCCGCCTCTTGCGATCTGCTCGCTTCCATATTCTCCGAGATAATCGCCTACAACCTTTGCCTCATCACACCAGTAAGTGATGCCACCCTCCAATGCTCCGCACATAATGTCGTCAATATCTTCCTGGGTAAGTACGATTTCCAATGTTACACTTACCGTTACCTGTTTTTCTTTCTCTTTGCCGCCCATGACTTGCTCTCCTTCTTTTTTATTGCTTTTTCTATCTCTCCGAGTTTTTCATCACTGAGAAACTTAAAATTCACGCCTGCGTCTGTAAACGCTGTAAAAATGCTATCCTGCACCGCCTTGACTGTCGCCCAGTCCGGTTCATCGTCCTGCGTTCTGATACCGAACTGAACCATGTAGTCCTCGATCACGTGCCATAACTCATATTCCAGCTCGTCCATACATCCGAGTGCCGATACGTCCACGACCGCCGGTGCTGTTATTTTCTTTCCGTCTGCCAGTTCCAGGTCTACTGTGTCAATCTCTTCTCCGAACTCACCGCCTTTCTTGTGGTGTGCCAGGATGTCGCCTGCAAAGTCATAGCCTCTGTCGATCATAGCCTCGCTGTTGTCGTCGTACAGTCTGAAACATCCGGCCAGTTCGCCCTTCTCGTGTCTCTGCAGAACTTCTTCCCAGGTCAGCTTTCGCATTCCCAACCAGGTGTAACCCATTATTCATCGCCTCCTTCGTAATTTGCTCCACAGTACGGACACTTCGTTACTCCATAGCAATTAAATATTTTCCCGCATTCCTTGCAGGTGTCCAGCTCCCCATTTCTCTGCCAATCTTCCAACAGGCTACTTACGTGCTGCCAGTCCAGTGCCTCGAAAACTTCCTCTGCTAAATCGTCCTGCTGATTGCACTCCTGCAGGATGCTGTTTCTCGTGTACACCGTATCGGATAATTCCGGGATGTAGCACGGATCATCCGGTCTGTGATAAAACGCATCTTCGTCTTTGAAGATATGTCCCTGTCCGTAGAACTCACGGACGATCTTCTCGCCTTCTCCATTTTCATCCGGCGGCGTGTAACTACCAACCAGTACCGGGATGTTTACTTTCTGCAAGGCCTGCGACAGTTCCAATATCATACCGTCAATGGCTTCTGCATCCTTTACAAGCTCCCTTGTGGAAGGAACTCCACTCGTTCCGCTTCTCTTGGCTTCTATCCACATTTCAATATGCTCGTCGATGTCGAAATCTTCGTAGTAGGATTCCAGGCTGTCCTTGAAACTATCTGCCTGGTTCTCTTCATCGAAATCAATCACCATTGAGAAATCTTCGCCCGCAGGTGACGACTGCCCGATTTCAACATAGGTTCTTCTGTTGTCCGGCTCAATGTAGGCTTCCCAGTTCCACCCCATTTCTTCTGCCTTATCGAGAAGCATTTTCAAGCCTCTCGATATGTCCTTGTATTCTTCCATGCCCTTATTCCTCCGCATCTGCGTAGTACGCATCGAATGCAATACCGGCATTTACCAGCTTATCTTCCAGGTAATTACCGTAGCACCAACCGTCTCCATCTTCCCAAAAACTGTCCCAGGCTTTCTCTAATACCTCTCTCGCCTTCTCTTCATCATCTTTGCTTACAACAAACACGCAATCCATCCAGTCATTTAACTGTGACTGCACTCTGATTACGCTTTCCTTTAATACTTCCACACCAATATTCATCGTGCCTGCTCCTTTCTCAGATGTAGTAGCAACTGAAATTCCAGTGATGCCCGAACTCATAGTACAGACCGTATCTCTCGAATATCTTGTCAAATTCTCTTCTGACCGAAGGAAGGATGCCGTAGTACAGCATCTCGCATACCGGTCCTTCAAAACTCATGCTGAGAATGTGTTCCGGATTAACATATTCAAAATGTCTCTCCGGCTGGTCTGCCACTTCGATCAGATGCTCCCTGTCGTTGTAATAATATTCTCCGTTCTCCGGATCGTAACTCGTGTACTTCTTTCCGTTAAAGTAGATATCAACGTCCTGCCACAACCCATGTTCCAACAGAAACTCTCGAATCTCCTTTGCCAGGTTCTCAATCTGCTCTGCCGTCAGCTTTGCCGTTGAACTCATGCAACCTCCTCCTTTCTTACTCTCTTCTTAACAAGTCTTGCTGGGTACTGAGGTTGATTCTCTCTGTACTCTTTCAGTCTCGCCCTTGCCTCTTCTCTTGTGAACTCTGTCAATGTGTACTCCCAGCCGTACCCGTAATTCAGCTGCAACTCCCAGGTGTCGATTGTCTTTCTCTCGTATGCCATCCTACGCAACCTCCTCTTTCTTCGGCTTTCTGCCACGTCTCTTCGGCTTTTCGACCGGCTCTTCTTCCTTGACCTCTTCTGTAGGTTCCTCAGCCACCGGTTCCTCGGCTTTCTCTTCGGACACCGGTTCTTCCTTGACTACCGGCTCTGCAGGAAGCATAACGTCCAGCTTGTATCTCTTTGTGATGCTCTGAATCATCGTCGCTACCTCTGCGCTTACTTCCTGGATTTCGTCCTCGGTAAGTCCTTCTGTCAAGCTCTCTGTCTCGGTCCAATATCCTGCATTATCCAGGAAATGATTTAATACCTTCTTTGCTCTATCATGTTTTACGTCCCACTTCATATCGTTTACCTCTCTTCCTTTTCTCCGGCGATCAATGCCAGTACCACTACTCCATTTATCAAAATTGCTACCAAATTCTTCGCTCTCATACCGTCGTATATGCCGACCATAAAGTTGATGAACAATACCGACTGCAGGAACTGTCTTAATTTCTTCATTGCCAAATCAGCCTCCTTTATGATAGACTTAACAGTTGAGAGGCGGTGTTGCTGCCTCCCGACCGTTAAGGGAACTACTTAATCAATCAAACCTAACCATTTCAGAATTGCCGTAATCACTGACACAATCATGATTACTATGGTGGAGATTATGCTGGCCTGCTTTTCTCTCTTCTGTAATTTAAGGTTTTCGATTTCAAGTAGTTCCTTTTCCTTTGTGGAAAAGTCTTTCTTCCTACCTTTCTTACCCAACTGGTAATTCCTCCTTCCTTAAGATTTAATCAAATTGTTTTGTTTGATTATGGTTATATTATAACTCGCAGTTGCGTATTTGTCAATAGATATACTTCTATTTTTCGAGTTTTTTCCAAATAATTTTCGCACTTGCGACAACTTCTGCAATTTCCGGATCATCAACACCAACTAGTGTATTGCTCTGCATTTTCATTTGCGAGGGCTGCAAACCTGCATGGTTGCTTGGTGTGTTGTAAGATTTCTTACATGATTTCTTCTATGGTTTCTACAAGGATTCTTTACTAGATATTAGAGATTAGATAATAGATATTAGAGATAGAATAATATATGCTCATTTGCGTACTCTCAAAAGCGTATTTTATCCACAAATGCGTGTGGATAATGTGGATAATTGCACCTCTGAAAACATATAGAACTATGACTTCGTACACGGTTCAATACCGGCTTTTAGCCTTTAGGCATAGGATAGGTACTAAAATCGCCTATCGTGTCTCGGGAACTTTTCGTCAAAATACCCGGTCTTATTTTGGTTGTTTTGTATATTGATTTTACCTGCAGTCTTGTTCCGCTTTTCTGCAATAAAAAAAGAGCCTACAACCCCCTGCGGATCATAGGCTCCCTTGCTTACTCTGCTGAGTTAATGAAATCCTGGCAGTCCAGTTCCCGGTATGCCTTCTCAAAGGTTTCCTTCGGACTCCATGATACATAACCATCCGGATATTTCACGGCGTACCCAGGTGCTCCGTTCTTCTCCTTCGGCTCAGCTTTTACAATTTTCACGCCGATATAGTTTTTCATAATGTCACCGTTTCCTCCTGTTATTTTACTCTGATGGTGTCTCCTGCGATAATAAGGTTCGGATTCTCAATGCCATTGAGTTGAACAATCGCATTGACCGTAGTTTCATACTTCGCCGCAATACCGGAAAGCGTATCTCCACTCTTAATGGTGTAATACTTTTTGTTTCCGGCGTTGATTACGTCCTGGACCTCCTGCCATCTACTGCCAAGAACAGTCCTTCTCACTTCATCGTCACCATACTTACCGGCCCACACCTCATCTACAAGTTCCTGCACGGATGCTTTGTCGATGTGATTGATTACATCCTGCACTTCATTGTATCTGCTACCGAGAGCTGCCTTTCTTGCGTCGCCCCTACCGAACTCGTCCTTCATCGTTCTGTAAAGTAGGTCGAGTGTGCTGCCTTCCGGCTCTGAAATCTCCGGCTCCTTAGCTTCATCTCCTGTGCTGGCAGAGAATCCATTAAGGCCTGCTTTCTTGATTTCTGTTTCAAAATCACGATAGCAAAAATCCTGATCCACGGTTCTTCCGCAGATTGTCTTGTCGGCAATGTAGTTATACTCTCCTCCGTACTGCCAAATATCGTGACCTGTTACCGGCTCATTTGAAGAATATCTCGCTACCCAATGAGTGAATCTCTGCAGGCGATCATCGTCTACGTGTGCCTGGAAATGCGAATCAGATGTATATACTCCGACAAAATATCCAGCCTTCTCACACTTGTCGCAGAACGCAATCACAATATCCGTAAGAACATCTCTGCTATTGTTCAGCATCTTACCTTCTACGTCGTAGTAGATAGGATATTCAAACTGCTTTCCGGCAATGACGGACAGAAAATGATCTGCCTCCTGTTCCGCCTCCGCAACAGACTTTGCATTGCCGTAATAGTATGCACCTACCGGAAGTCCGATAGCCTTACACTGTGCATAGTAATTTTCAAACTTGCTATCCTTGTACTTGCCATCATCTGCTCCTGCAGCTTTAATGATAGCAAATCTCACTCCTCTTTCGTTCCTGGCCTGCTCGATGCTCATATCTCCCTGCCAGCGTGAAATATCAATACCAAATAGTTTTTCCATAGAAAACTCCTCCTTAAATCAAAATAAGGGGCAGCTTTTCAGCCACCCCGATGTGATACCTTTTCAGAACTTACGCTTTGATTAACTTTCCTTTTTTGAGAAGATTAACCATCTTGGTGTTCTGCGCTGCGGTATATGCGTAATTTGTAATTCCATTTGCGGCTGCGATCTTGGCCCGGTGCGCCTTCGATGTGTCTTTCTCGCCCACTGCGGCAAGCGCCGTAATGATAGAACCCGATGCCCCTTCATACTTAGGGTAATAGGCGTTTCCACGTCTCGGATTTCCGGAAACAACAACCACCGTGTGTCCTTTGGTCTTTGTGACAAGCACATCGCCGTTGAACAGTTCAGTTTTGGAAGTTACCGCAATCGGTTCCATAAACTGTCCTGTTGCTTTTAATGCCGAAACCTCGGACGCTGTGTTGAAATTTCCCGGATCAAAGCCAGCCTGGATGCAGCACGCTCTCACGAGTGAACTGCAGTCTGCCTCTGTTTTTGCAGAAATCTTTGCGAGCTTTCCGGCTTTTCTCAGCTGTTCGATTACATTGCTTCTGTGCCCCTGGCAATATCCGATATTGTTGTTTCTGCATCCCTGCAGCATAGCTTCCGCAATGGCATTTGCTACTGTGATGCTCTTCGGCCTCAGACAGTACCAGCCTTTTGAATGGACGTAATACGCCTGGGTTGATACCTCGTTTCCAGTCTGATCTCCCGGCTTTCCTCCGGAAATGTGACCGTTCTCGTCAATTCTTGCGCTTCCAACTACTAAACTCATGGTTCTTCCTCCTAACAAAATAGGGCAGCCTTTCGACCGCCCTGTGCTTACAATATGTTCTCAGATTACTCCTCGTCCTCGCTGTTTGAGCCGATGTTGGCTGAATCAGTTAAACCTTCGCCGATGATGTATGCCACCACGGACGCTCCTGCCATAATGAGCGCTGTAACCTGTGTTGCTGTGTTGTCCGTACCGCCAGTAGCCAGGATCATCATAGATACGAATGACGCTACCGCAGTCCACAACTTTCTGCTTGTGAGTTTTCTAACCCAATCAATTTTCTTCATGTTCCTTTACCTCCTGTTATAAAAATGAATTTTTTTCCATGCACTTCTGATAAACTTTGTCTATCTCGGCAATGGCATTTACTGCTTTGCTGTTCTTGTATTCCGGATGCTCTGTGCAATAACGCTCATAGTCCGAAATATCATCTAAAATCTGATTGAAAAACTCTTCGGAATGTTTGACATCCCTTCTCAACTCGTCGGCAAATCGCAGGATTCTTGTACGGCATCCGTCCGCATCATCTTTATCCATGCGCCTTTCGAGCTTGTTGTGCTTTTCTCCCAGTTCTTTTAACTCTTTCTGCACTGATTCCAGCTTATCCATAACATCCTTGTTCATCGACTTTCCGATGGCTCTCATGCCGTTTCCGATAATCTTCCCAACTGCAGACCACGGATTTACCTTGATGGGTGTGATCTGCACCAGCGTCAAGAGCAGCAGTAGGGCTCCACCGCTTGCAAGAATTTCATTCAAAGACATTGGCTCTTTTACCTCCTTCCCAAACGCACCGCAGTTCCCACGGTACATCCGTAATATCTGCCGCCTTTTCACCCAAAATGGCCTCTATTACTGCATAAAGAATGGCATCCGCACGTAGGTCCTTATCGAACCGGTACAGATGCCATACCAAATGATTATGCAGGTTCAGCAGATCCTCTTCGTCTGCCTCGGTATTGAGCAAGCCTAACTCTACGGCCGCACTTTCCAGGCGGTCATAGTTGTAAAATTCTGCGTAGGGTATCATGTTGTCTCAAACTTCTCACCAGTGATTTCTTCAAACTCCGCTGCTGTTATCCATCCCTTGTCAACAGCGTTATGGACCATTTCGTCGGTCCACAATCTTGTCCCATCCGGCTTATATGTGTTGTAATATTTCTTTACAACCGAATACTTTGGACTATGCTTTGTTTTTGCCATGCTTGCTACCTCCTAAATTTCAATTCCAGTCATCATACTGAGATAATCGATCTGAGACTGCATCGTTTCCATTTTGATTTCCTCTGCAGTTTTTTCTCTAAAGGCGAGATAATATCCATCTACGCCTTCGTAATGCGTCTGCTGGATAAATGCACCATTCTCGTATGTGGTTACATTTCCTCCGGAACTTTCGACTGTCATCGGGGAGCAGTTGTCCTCGAAGATTGTCTCGTCGATTTCTGTCTCGCTTATGAAGTTGTTTCCGTTTTGGGTAAGTCCTTCAATGCTTGTTCCATCAGCCAGCGTAATCTTGAATGTTTCTTTTTCCATGTTATCCTCCTTCCGAATAGGCTGTAATATAGCTTAAACATATTGTCAATCTGCAGTCTTGACATGATTTTATAGTTACTGGCAATCCACGACTTGAAGCTGTTTTCAACTGTTGCAAAATCAATTTTTCCCAAGTCTAATTGCCTCTTATATGCCTTTAGCTTTTTCCGTTCTCTTGTAACAGATTTTGGGTTAATTTTCTTAACCACTCTTCCGGTATCAGTTAGCCAATACTGAATCTGCAGTATTCTGAACGGCTTGTCTATCCTGGCAATCCTTGTCTTTCTCATGTTTAGTATCAAGCCTATTTCATCAGCTAACTTTTTGATAGCTTCCAGCAAATTTTCGAGCCGTTCCTTACTTTCGGAAATAGCTCTTATATCATCCGTATATCTTCCATAGCCTTCTATGCTAAAGACAATCTTTGCGCAGTTATCTATCTTATACGGATGTATGATGCCTATATCCTGCGACGGCTGTGTGCCTATATCCACCCCCTTTCTCAGCATTTTTTCACCGGTCAGTAATTTGGGATCGACCCCGCAATTCATCATCGGGTCGATCTTTGTATAGTACATTTTTTCAATTTCATCATCCGAAAACCGCGATACATCTGTCTCGAACGTCTTAAACAGTCCGTCTATTATAAACTTGGCTGTTGTAATCGTCTCCGCATCTAGTTTGCTTTTATCCAAAAATTCGGATAATTGCTTTTTGCATATGTCGTGGTTCATATTCGGATAATAACCGGAGAAGTCAGTAAGCAGGATATACCCTTTGTTTGTTCCGTGAACCCTGTAATACCTGCGGAGATCATTTTCCAACTGTCTACGGAACATCGCCACACCTTTTCCCTTCTGACTGGCGGTATTTTCTTGTATGATATATGGCTTTAGTGCCGGTCCGAGAACATCGTCTGACAGCGTATGATAAACAGTTTTGTCTACCATATCACTGCTTGTGATATACCTCGGTTTTCCTCTTTCGCAAATTTTGAACTTTTGTCCCCGCCCTGGGTGGTAGTCCTTTTCTGTCAATTTTTTCTGTAAAACAGCTGTTTCTAGCAAATGATTTATTTCAAATAGTTGCGTTGAGTATTTCCACTTACTGCCATTCATTGCCTTTGTGCCGGCATCGTATAAATAATTGGCATCTTCAAACAGATTCATTGATAAAACCTCGTATATAGCTCCAAGTCGTAACCAGGAGCATCAAGGCCAGTATTAAGAGCCATCACTGGCTCACGGATAACCTCTCCTTTCGCATTGACCCACTAGGAAATCTATGTCCTGTCGTGTGGGTTTGTGAAATCCGGGCGGACGCCGTTGACATCGGAAGCGCCGGCGTAGTGCGCACCGCCATAGCTGTAGACACCGGCGAAGCAGGCGGCCGAGACCACCGAAGAGCAGTCTGAACAGAAGTTACCCTCATTCTTTTTAATTTTGGGAAGGAATTTATTGTCAGACGCTCTGAGCGATTTTATATAATTGTATAGCTTGTTAAGTTCCAACACGATATTCATATACTTGTTCTTATCGCAAGGTATCGTTTCAGCAATAAACTGTAGTTCATCCTGCAGTGCATTGCAATATTCCATCGCTCTATCCAGTTGAAGTCTCCTTTCGATAAATTCCGAATAATATTCCGGAAAGACTGTATTTCCCATGCGGAGTTGCCTCGAAATACCCTGGCATAAATCCAGCACGGTATCTCTTTCCTTCGTGATAAACCACACATTTCTATCCATTGTCAGCTCTCTCAGCAATTTCGCAGTTACTTCTCTTTCGGAAATATCCGCAATTCCTTTGGTCGCGGATTCCACGTAAGCCTCTATTCTCTTTTGACTCAAAGCAAAAGATGCCATTAGTTCAGCCGTTATCCTTTTGCGAATGGCGTATGCCATGTGCTGTGCTTCTAACCTTGACTTCTTTCTTTTACTGTTTTTTACATCTGACATTTTCCATTCCTCTATAAAGCTATAAGGCGGCAACAAGGCCGCCTTGATGTCTGATTATATGATAGCGGAAGCCGGGCGGACGCCGTTGACATCGGAAGCGCCGGCGTAGTGCGCACCGCCATAGCTGTAGACACCGGCGAAGCAGGCGGCCGAGACCACGTTCTGCAACCAGTACCAGTTTCTGTTACAGATAAAGGACGGTGCCAGCGCAAACAATGCAAGCTGTTTGAAATCCGTAGTGTACAGATATGGAACCGTGCTTCCGTCGCAGGCAGGTGTGAACCAGTTCGCTCCGTATGCCATTCCCTCTGTCATGAGATCCACCGTACTGTCATACCATGATCCATTGCTCGGCTTACCGTTTGCTACTGCATTTACAAATAATCTTCTGACTGTCAAAATCTTATCTGCCCCAAATGCCGCCTTGACAATCGTTTCTGCCTGAGCAAGGTTTGTGGTTTTCATTTCTGATCCAAAGTAACCTCCTGTAGTGACGTTGGTCGCATTCATTCTCGCTGTATAAAGATTTGTGTCCGGAACGACAACAATATGATGCTTTGTGCATTCCGTGTCTCCTGTTCTTAACCAATAATCAAAATGAGCAATTCTCCAATTCACTCCGTTTATAGTCCAGTAATCTCCGATGTACAAACCCTTGAATGTTCCTGCAGCAATCTGTGCGTGCTGCTCTGCAGTGACTGAAGTTCCAAGGTATTTGCCTCGAAAAACACTGTTATGATAACCCGCATTGTCGTAACCATTCTCCAAGGCATTTGCCTTCCCTGCCAGCTCGTCCACTGCCTCCTGGAGATTTTCAGCGTTTAATCCGCTGCTTTCATTGTTATAGCCTATAGATTCTCCGCTTTCTTCCTCCATATTCTTTTTTATTGCCTTAACCTCTCGATTAAGAGCTACCGTATTTTCAAAAATCTCTTTAGGAGCCGCATTGATATTATCGGCATGGTTTGTATCTGTCGTTTCTGTGATATTGATAGACTCCGAAAATACTGCATCTGCTTCGTTGACCTTATAACTTTTCACGTTGTTCCTCCTTCCTAAAAGATGTCGTCAAGCACGTATGTCTGCTCTACGTCATCATCTTTGCCCTTCCTGGTAAAGGTCTTGATACACACGATGTCACCATTGGTGTCATACAATCCGATTTCGCTGATTTCTTTTCCAGCAAGTTCACTCTCTGCAAGGGTACATTCGTATCTGCAGGTTGTGTCGTTCGGGAATGTATAACCATCAATGGCTTTGCGAAACAATTCCTTATTGAGCCTGGACTGGGATTCGGTCGGTGCAATGACTACACCGGAACCGTTTACACCGCCTTCGCCAAATGCCATGCCAATAATTTTCGGAAGCGTGATGGCTCCGGCACGTGCCTTAACCAGGTTTTCCCTGGCTTTCTTTGTGATTACCACGTTTTTGCTCTTTTCTGTACTCATTGGATATACTCCTTTCTATAAATTGAATTAAGGTTCTTCTTTCCGTCCAGCGTATTGCTGCCATCAAGAAACCAGTAATTCCTTGTTTTGGTAATGACCTGTGCCTCCACATCCGCATCTTCTCTTTCAATTCCCATGTGATGCGTAACTGCAGCTTCAAGTCGTTTATTGCCGCCTCTGTACTCCAACATAGCGTTGCCGTCGAGCAACAGTTTTCCGTCCAAATAGACAGTGTTCCAAAAATCAGCCTCAAACTCCGAACGGAATGCCGCCCTGGCATCCGAACTTGACCGTAAGCCGTATGTGCTTCTTACTTTCATTGAGCCTGTGACCTTGTTGTGGGCGCAGGCGACCATTGCAACGATTGCAACGCCCAGTTGATAGCCTCGTGTAACATCAAGCCTGTGTGAGCCGTCCAAATTCCACGAACCGTCCAATAGGTGCGTATTCCAAAAAATGATGTCCGAGGCTATCCGGATTGCTCCTGCCTTGACATCGTTTTCCGTTTCCTGTTCTGTTTTGAATTTTACCTTCTGCAGGTCTGCGTCCGTCGGGGTTGTAAATCCACCGAGCATATATTTAAAACCAAGCATCAGATTGTATCTCATATACGGATAAAGAAGGCTGGAACCATCCAGCAGTTTTCTTCCATCCAGCAGATTGCTATACCAAAACGACTCTGCGATATGGAAGATTATTTTTTTCAGATTCATCTCCTCTAAGTTCCGATTGTCTGATACAATCTCGGTTCGGTCATTCATTATAAACATCGTGTGTGACTGTTTCAGCTCATTCAGCATGGCTCTCGCCCGCTTCGACGCAAGCGTTCCCTCGCCCATGAAATATGCTTTGAACACATTCGGGTGTGGTGCCACGAAACCATAATCTCCCGGATCGTTGATGTCCGCAATTCGTACATCAAACCCGGTAGCGGTTTTTAAGTACCCTTCCATCCGATACGGTGTCATTGGCGCCCGATAGTCTCTCTTCCGGTAAATCAGCTGTCGTCTCTCCTCGTATGGAAGATTTTCTCGCACCGGCAGTCCCCACTTAATCTCGTGGTACATCAGTCCCCATGTGGCAGTTTCCGGAAACAGCTGGTTCAGAATATCCTCAGCTATTTCTCTTGCCGTGTCATACTCCTGGCCCATAACCTCGTACAACCACTTTCCAACATAGGAATTGTCGTAAAAGCCATCTGACACTGAGGCAATCATGTTCTTCGCACTCTCGCTGACCGGGAAATTTTCTAAATCAAACTTTTCCACATTCACACCCCCTAACCAAAATTAAGGGTACCTGTGTCCGGGTACTCCTCGCTTTTTAGAGTGATGTTCTGCATTTTCCCATTCATTGTGAATGTTTCAAAGTCCTCGACTCCTGCGATTGCAGAAATCAGCGGTCTTACATCGTTGTATCTCAGAACTCCTTCGATTTTCGCCTGCGCATAGACCACTCTCACGGCTTCCGTAAAGTCTGCCTTGATTTGCTCAATGCTGGTTGTTTCATTGTAGCTGAGCCCTGTAATAACATAATTTACGGCAACCGTTGTGGCTGCCACACAAGTCAGTTCTGCCGTTCCGGTAGGAAGTAATCTTGCTGACCTGTCATTTGGAGAAACGATGTAGTTATACACATCCTGCACCAGCTTCGCATTGGCCGGTTTTCCGTTTCCATCTACCAGCACAAGTTTCACTGTGCCAGGACCGTTCCAAGCAGGAATAACTATCGCGTCTCCTGCTCCTGCCTGCTTCGCCCATCTCTTATAGTCCGTATCATTCCCTAGGTAGGTCATGCTGTTGTCGTACTCTGCGGCGATCCTGTCGTAAAAATCATCGTCTGTCTCTCTCTCAGTACCGCCACGAATAGGCTCCGGATTGTTAACCTCGGTCACATTCTTATTGGGTACCATCATCAAGGCAACCGTATTCGCCGCTACGTTAGAACCTGTGCCTGCTTCAACCGCTGATACCGGTATAAGCACTGCTCCTTCGCCTCCAACAACCGCATCCTCTGTGGTGGCATACTCAATCGACGGGCCGGTTTCGGTTGCCGCCGTACAGAATACCGTTCCGGATAAAATCTCGGTTCCTTCTGCGGCTGTGATTTTCACATAGCCAAAAGCCGGTTCCGCTTCGTGTCTTGTGAGATGTACCTGGCGACCGTGAAGGTCTAACCATTCATCCCAGGCGTATTCCGGAAAAGAAATCATCAATGCCCTTACGATATGGAAATTGATAATTTCGTCTTTTTCCAACGCTGCAGGCATCGTCATATCATACGGAAAACCACCCGGCATATCGTCGATGTCGTCCGGCAGGTTGTTCATCATTCGCTCGTGAATTTCCTCTGCTGAGTTTCCTTCCAGGAACTCCGGTCTGTTAAATTCCGGCTGCATACTCTCCACCTCCTTTACAAGCTAATCTCTATTTCTTCATCCCAGTTGCTGCCCTTTACCTTGAAGGTTACGTGCATCTGATCGCCTTCCCAGGTAAATTGAAAATCCCGGACATTTTCTGCCCGGGGATTTACCATAATTGCATCTGTGATTGTTCTTTCTGCCATAGACTCAACAGTTTTTTCATCGTCGTTATCCATGGCACGTTCCATCTCGGTACCGATTGAATCGGGGTACGCCAAACAGCGGTACCGCTCTGTCTGTGCAATCTTAAAACACCAAATGGCGAAGGCTTCTTTGCCATCGCATTCCTTGATCCGGTGCGCCCCATCTCTCACGAAGTCTCCCATTTCCGGGTCCCACTTCATACTCCTTTTGTACTGAGTATCGTACTGGCTGTCCTCTGAGATAAAATCCGGTACCTCAACAACCGGAAATAGTGGCTGTGACATTTGCCTCGCCTCCTTTACGATTTCTCGATCACATCGATTACGACTGCTTCACTCTGAATCCAGGCAACCAGCACTCGATCTCCTGCTTTCACTGCCGGTATCGTTATGCTGTGGCTGTGAAGAGGAACGCCCGACGGTGCTTTGTTGAGCCAGCTCTGTTCCGAGGTTGAAAGCGTCAAGCCTGCAGCCAGCCTGCAGATAGTGTAGTCTCCCTTCGGTATCGGCACCGGGAATGTGTTCGTTTTCAAACTTCCGTTGGCCTGTATTTCTCCAAAGTCCAAAGTCAACGGAGACTCTGTTTTCTGCGAGGTTCGTTTATCTAACACCTGTGCCAGTTTCGCTGTCCCTGGGTGTCCGTCAAATTGGTCCATCTATATCACCTGCCTTTAATCAAAAGTTCCGTCGTCAACCCACCCATACACATTGCTTCCGCTATCCGTGTGAATCAGATGCCAAGGGTGCGCTTTTCCGGAACCATTCTTAATCGTAATCTTTGCTTTTCCTGCCCTGGCTTTGTAACCTTTTGAACCTGGGTAGCTGCTCACATAATGGGTTCCACCGTGGAAATTCACGATGTCGCCCACATTGTAATCTTTCTTTTTCTCGGAGCTTGCTTTTTCTTTCTTTGGCTCTGCAAGTTCCAAATCCATTGTCATGCTGTAGGTGTCTACCGTGTGCTGGATGCCTTTCACGTAATAATACGACTGGGCAAGCTCACTCATTACATACACCAGGTCGCCTTTTCGGACAAACGGAACGTCCGGAGACTGTACTTTAATCTCCTTCTTGATTTTTCCCTCGTCGTCTAAGATTTCCTGTGCTGCAGATTTAGCATCCGCAAGGCTTTCATCCTTACCTCTCGTATAAATTCTCTGACGGATACCATACTTTGTCTCGCCGTTTACCGTGGCTTCAACACTGGTTCTTCCATCATCGTCTGCCTTCCCTACAACCTTGACCCTGGTAATCATATCTGCTGTGCTTATGCTCTGACTGAACATCTGTGTGTTATCCGTTCGGAATACATACACCGTCTTATTGCTTCCTCTCGGAATAACGGATGTCTTGCCTTTCCTGGCCTGCACAAAACACTGCTCTTCGCCTTTCTTTGCTGCATCGTCCAGCAAATTGATGATGATGTCTGACAGATACTTATTGTTCTCCACCGTTTTGCCGTGTGAAGCATTCGGACCTTGATATGATTCCTGCGGTATCTCCCAATCATCAAGAATCCCTTCTATCGCCGACTTTGTGCCGGTTCCGGAAGGAAAATATCTGTTATCCTGGCTCTTCTGCAGCTTGTAAAGTTCGTCGTAGCAGGTACATTTCAGCGTATGTCCTCCGCTCTTTTCAACCGGATTCCACGTTTCCACGTACCCTCGTGCTACTTCCTCGTCCTGGGAAGCACCATCTGTTGCGAATACTCCGACCAGGCATCCCGGCTTGATTATCTTCGACAGATAGCCTTTGGATGTCTTATCATTCTTTGCCACAAATGAGGTTCTGACGGATAACTCGCCATCGTTCTCTTCCCATCCGAGGTTTTCGATGTACTCCTTAATGTTGTACTGGTTCTTACTTTCGTCCATAACCACGACCCGGTACTGGATTTTCGTCAAATCAATCATAGTGACCTCCTATCCCGGGATTGTCAGAACTTCTCCCGGCCATATCCAGTGACCGTGATCCGAACTGCTCTTTCCGTGCTTCTTTGCTGTGGACTCTATCGTATCCTTGTTTGCATCGTAAATTGTCGTCCACTTGGTACCGCTTCCCAGTTTCTTTGAAGCGATGCCCCACAGCGTATCTCCGGAGACTACTGTATAATTGCCTCCATTCGATGATGAACTCGCTCTCGGCTTCGTTTTCCTTACGAACGCCGCAATTTTCAGTTCATTTGTACTGTAGATTTTCAGTGGTTTCTTCTGAACAAACGTAATGGAATACTCGACATTGCCATACGCTCCAACCGGTCTCGGCTGAAATGAAGAAATCGTAACATCCACGTTTATCCACGTTTCCGTTACGATCAATGTAAGCACTGTCTCATTAAACATATAGTCATTCAGAATTTTCACACACTCATTTGGACTTTTCCAGGCGTTCGTCTTGACGATTGCCTCATTCTTCTTTGACTCTCCGAAAAATACACCATCCCACGAAAACTCTGAAACATCCGTCCCCTTAGGTACCTTTACGGTACCCAGTGAGATGATGTCGAAACTTTGGTACTTGGCTGCATATTTGCCCTGCACCTTTTCGGGTAGAGCCGGGAACGTAAACTTTGAGCCCTTTTCCACCGGAATCAGTTTAATATCCATCGCCTACGCTCCTTTCGTGCTTGATACTGGCATATTGGCGAATACCTCGCTTAACTTGTCGGCTATGTTTCCACCGAGTTCGTCTGCGATCTCGCCTAAGTGCCTTCTGATTACGGCAACAATATCTTCCTCGCTCTGACCTTCCTTTGCCTCGATTTGGAAATTCGGACTTACTGCAACATTTACACTGATCGGACCGGTCTGTGGTGTAGAGGTCGGAACCTCTGAACTTACCGGAGCAAATGTTTCTGCTGAGTTGTCCTCATAATTACCTTCTGTGGTTTCGTTATAGCCATAGGATGCGTTTCTTGTCGCCTCAGTGAATAAATTATGGTCTGATACCATATCACTCAAATTTGAGCTTTCTACTCGACCGCCCTCTGCGTGCTTAGAAACGCCGAGTGCTTCGCCTGCCTGCTCGTACAATTCAAGTGCTCTTGTCCTTCGGCTTGGATTTGTCGGGATAACAAACTCGTCCCAACCTTCCTCTGCCAACCATGACAGCTGAGGGCCGCCACCAACTCGACCGCCCGCAGCGTGTTTCGCTGGTGTGGATGTCGTTGTTGGAATTGTCGGCAGTGTCAGCAGGTTGTACTTCGGTGTTACGTTTACCGTCGGACTGATGCTGAACGGACTTGCCGTTGCTGTATTGAGAGATGTCTGCAGGCTGGTTCTCAATCCTGCCGAGCCGTTGGTAAGACTCGTTGACGCTCCCGTGTTGAGAGACGTTCCGAGGTTCGTTCCAGCTGTCTGCCACTCTGCCTGCAGCGTAGCATAATACTCATTCGAGATAGGACCGTAATTCTCCATGACCGTCGAAAAATCAAAATCGGCCATCTGATCCTGCATATACTGTTGCATAAATGTGCTGAGTGTTTCTTCACTGCCGCTGTTCTCCAGGGCGTTGTGAAGTGCTTCTGAATAGGACGTCTTGACGCTCTCGAAATACTCGCCGTAGTAGTCTGACATCTTCTTTTTCAGATCCTCTGCATTCAAGCCGATTGACTCGCCTTCTGTCGGACCTGTGATGGACTCCATGAGTTCCGTCCAGTCCCCATTAGTCATTGAGTCCCAGTCGATTGCTTCCTTGATTTCTTCCGCAGTCGGTACAGAATCTTTGAAATCCTGCATAATCTTCTCTTTGGTGCCATCCGGTACCGCAAGTGCCGTCTGTAAAATCTGAGTCGCAATGTCCGTCTGAACTGCCGTATCGAGATTGAGCTTGTCTAATCCCATCCAGCTTGCCACATCAGCTGCAGTCCAAGTCTGTACGTCCGGGTGTGCCAGTAACGCATTGTTCAAAGCTGTTTCCAGCTTCTCCTTTGTACTTCCCTCAATCTCCGGCATATAGCCTTGAAGTGAGGAGTCCCACGCCTCGGCAATCGTTTCCAGGTTGAATGAAGATACCCTTGCGTTAATCTCATTCAACTGGGCGTAGTAGCCGTCGGTTGCTTCTTTCACGGCCGCATCGTACTCTTCTTGCGTGATAGCTCCGTCTGCCAGCTGCAGGTTCAGATTTGTGAGCGTGAGCGTAAGTGCCTGCTCGTACTGATCCGACGCATTGTTTACCTTCGTCTGCAGCTCTTCCTGCAAAGCATTGAAACTATCCATATCCAGCTCTGCGCCGGAATACTTAATCTTCAATGTGTCAAATTCCGCATCCGTCCTGGCCTGCGAAATCTTTCCTGTGATAGCAGAAATCTGATCCTGCAAGCTCTGAATTTCTGCAGACTCGTCAAGACTGATAACACTATCCTCTAAGGCAATATCCACTTTTCCACTGAGTTCTTTTCCCAAATCGTCCAGCTGTTTCTTCATGCTGCCGTAGTAGCTGTCGAGACCACTGGTGTCTGCGTCGGTACCAGTAAGCAGCTTTAAAGCGACTGTAGCCTCGTAATGGTTGTTGTCAATATAGGACTGGCTATCGCTGATGAAGTTTTCGATTGCGCTCTTGTAATCGTCCTTCTGCAGTTCGTCCAGTTTCATTCCTAAGCTGACTTTCCAGTTCTCCTTTTTCAAGGTTGATACTGATGATTGCAGGTCGCTAAGTGCCTGCTGTGTGTCGCTGGTTGCAGTTGTGAAGGTGTTCAGTCCGTCCGTCATATCACCGAATGTAATATCACTCGCAATACTCTTGACCTCTTCCAGGGATAACTTAATCTTTCCAAAAGCATTCTTTGCCACATTTTCGCACTCTTCCTGGAACATGGCTGAAAACTGCTCCGCAGAAACCTCGCTATCGTTCATAGCATCCTGCAGAGCCTTATTCTGAAATCGTACATCTTCGATTGACAAACCGGTTGCCTGGAAAATCTTCTGAGCTTTCTCAGCTTCCTTCTGCATTTCTTCAACATTATCCTGGTACTCTTCTTTGACCTTGTTGCCCTTGATCCATCCTGCGATACCTCCGACACCGGCACCGATTAAAGCACCGACCGCTGTACCAAGACCAGGAATTACAGAACCAAGTGCTGCACCGGCCGCCGCACCAGCTGCTACACCGCCTGCTTTCCAAGCGGCTGAACCGCCGTAAGCGGCTTTCTCGTCCTTATTATCGGACTTGATAGATTTATACAAATCCATTGCACTACTTACGAGTGTTGCACCACCGGCAATCGCTCCTGCTCCTGCACCCATTCCGACTGCAGATAAAGCTCCTGCGCTTAGTGATGCTCCCCCGGCCAGGTTTCCTGCTCCGAGGTTGATTGCCAGCATTGCTGACTTTCCGAGAAGTCCGGTACCCATTGCGGACGAACCAAGCATCGCTGTCCCAAGTCCCATCTCTCCTGTTCCCGAACCTAACACTGTCTTTCCTGCTTTCCCCAGGCTGATTGCTCCCTTGCCAAGACTAATAAACGGACTGGCAATCTTACCGAGCAATACCGCTGAGAATACAGACGACAAATCTGCAGACTTACCGCCCGGAAGCAGTTTGCCCGCATTTGATACTAAATTACCGAGTCCATCCATCAACTTCGCAGACACGGCATCGAAATCAAATCCCTCTGAGAATCCTTTAGCGAACGACGCTCCGATGCTGGTTCCCTCGTCGAATGTTTCCGAGATGTCAATACCGAGCATTGTCATAACGCCGATCTTAATTCCGCTACCGATGCCTTTTCCGATGTCTCCGGCGAAATCAGCAAATTTTGCCTTTCCTTTGGTGTCCCACCACTCCTTGAACGGATCAGCAATAAATTCATCCCAGCTCAGTTTCACCTTGCCGAGGAAATCTGCGTTTTTCCATTCTTCTGACTCTGTTAAGTCATGGAATTTCTTCTTCATGCGGTCCACCTTTGTATCTACCCAGTCCATCATTTCATCAAGACCGGATTCAACCGCTGGCATCTGATCGGTAAGCCAATCTGCCAGGCTTCTCACGTATGGAGATAACCTCTCGCCAAATGAGATTTTCACTCCGTCTACTGCACTCTGCAGCAATGTGATAGAACCTTGCAGGTTATCCATCATCGTTTCAGACATATTTGCTGCCGCTCCATCTGCATTGTTGATGGCATCTGCCAACTTGTTATAGTCCTCTTCCGAGGCGTTCAAGATAGCAAGCAAACCTTTCTGTGCCTGTGTTCCTGCGATTGTATTTGCCAGGTTTGACTTCTGCTCAGCCGTCATGCCTGCCGTAGCCGTCCTTAATTCACCCATCACATCAGATAAATCCCTGGCCTGTCCATTGGAATCAAAAAAGCTGATGCCTAAGTCTTTCATAGCATCAGCCGCTCCATTTGTGTTCGTCGATAATCTCGTGAATATTGAGTTGAGTGCCGTACCGGCCATTGTTCCCTTGATTCCAGTATTTGCCATTAAACCTGTCATAAGGGCAACATCTTCTATGGAGTAACTGAGCGATCCTGCCATAGAGCCTACATATTTGAAAGTCTCGCCCATTCCGGAGACTGTCGTGTTCGCATTTGATGCAGCCGCCGCCAAAACATCTGAGAAGTGTCCGGCATCACTGGCTTTCATATTGAACGCCGTAAGTGCATCCGTAACAATATCGGATGTCGTTGCCAAATCTTCTCCGGAAGCTGCGGCCAAGCTGAGAATGCCTTCGATACCGTTCAGCATATCGTCGGTTTTCCATCCAGCCATTGCCATGTAGTTAAACGCCTGCGCCGACTCTTCGGCTGTGAATTTCGTGGTTGCTCCCATTTCCTTCGCCTTATTCGTCAGTTTGACAAGCTCTGTGCTGGTGGCTCCGCTTATAGCCTGGACCTGTGACATTGCGGCCTCGAAGTCCTTGTATGTCTCTATCGTGTCTTTCAGACCGATACTGACTCCAAGAACCGCTCCGACTTGGAAAATCGGATTTTTCAACAGGTTTATGATCCCTCGAACCGGGGAGGTTATGAGGTCAATCGCTCGCATTGTAACGCTCCACGTTTTCCCTGCAAAACTCCTTAACCCATTACCCAGCGTAGAGAGTACCGGACTGATCCGTTCCTTCGCTTCAAGCAGGACTTCGTACTTTTCTTTCGCCCAGCTTGCCAGGCTCTTTTCGGTTTTCTGAGCTTGCTTGTCAAACTTGGAAACTGTGTCGCTCGCTTTCTTGGCTGAACTATTCGCACTATTGGCCGCTCGTTCCATCTTCTCGAATTTCTTCGTAGCATTGGAGACTCCCGGATCGGTATTATCGATCGTCTCAATAGGAATTTCAATTCTAAGTGTTTCCGCCACCGTCATTACCTCCTTTCTGTGGTTCTAGGGCTATCCGCATAGACGCAAGCATGAACGCCTGCACGCCTTTCGGTTTCTCGTAAAATTCATCGGGGGTTATTCCTGTCTTTTGGAATATGTGATGCAGCAAGCACATCTTGCCCCCCGCTTCAATTAGTTTTTTGCTACTTCCTCAATGTTGCTCTCGTAGCCGCTGAGGGTGTCGATCGCATCAATAATGCGGTCTTTCTCGCCAGCTTTAAGTGTGTACTCGATTACATCCAGGCCGGACATAATCTGAAATCCTTTGCTTTCAAGCGCCTGCCATACCTTCTTGTTGTCCCATAACTTCTCTCTATCCTCTGCGATAGTCGCCTTGTGGATGATTGCTGACTGGTACTTGATACGGTCTGTGTCCTCCGGCATCTTGATACCAAGCTGCTTATTACGAACATACTTTGTAAATTTCTTACGGCACTTGTCGTACTCCTCTGAGCCGAGAGGTCTGATAGAGAATGCAAAAGCGAGCTTGCCGTTTCTGACAATCTCAATCCTCTGTGTTTCCTCTTCATCGGAAGCGAAATCTGCAGCCGCAATCAGACCTGCGATGAAGTCCTCCTCATTCGCTCTGATTACCTGCTTTGTTTCCTCTTCGTTTGTCTCCACTGTGCTTACTGCAGGCTGAGTATTCTCCTCAGCTGTTGCCTCGCCTACTGTTACGCCTTTTACAAATTCTTTAGCCATTTGAATGTCCTCCAATTCTTTTTGATTAAATAAAGGGGAACCGCTCCGGCTCCCCTACTGGTTTCTTATGTGGTACCTCTTATCTGTCTACGCCGAGTAATGACTGTAACTTAGGCGGTCTGTTGACAAAGAAGTTCCAGTTTCTCTTGATAACATCGCCGACAGTGACATTCTGAATGTCTACCTGTCCGGAAGGAATACACTCCTTGTAAACCACACGTTCCTCGGAACCATTGCGGCCGAGAAGTGAGCCCTGGAAGTTCCAGTGTGGCATATTCTGTGTTTCTAATGATTCCATAAGCGCCTGGATAAACTCATCGTCCTCCACTACGATCTGAGACATAGTGAGGCTGACAGCAAATGTATTGGCTGTCTCGTGTTCCTGTGCATCTCCAAGTACGCTATACTTTGCATTGTTCCAGTTTACGTTGGACGTGAATGTGTCAACCGTAGCAAGTAAAACGCCGTCCTCACTATAAAATGCTCCATCCTTGCCAGTGCGTGCATGCCTTGAATCGGCTGCTGCTCTTTCATTTCTCATTACTTCTTACCTCCTTCTATTCGTTCGTGCTGAAACGGAAGATGAAGCTGAGGTAGATATGCTCCATAGAATCCTTGTCGATTACATCGATGTCAAACCATGCGCTGTCTCCATCAGCAGTGTAAGCGGTACTTTCAGTTACCTTGCAAGCAGTGAGCTTACTCTCTTCTTTCATTGCATCGCCTACGCCCTGCAACTGAGAAATTACAGTTGCTCGACCGTTGGTGTCGTTGTCTACCTTGCCTACCAGGTTGTCAGAGGTGGTATTGATACGTCTGATAAGCTCGAAACGAGTCTTAACACGGCGAATCTTTTTCCAGCCGTCGTCCTGGTTGTCCTTCGGCGTAATGAGGGTATTGATTGCATTATCAATCCATACCTGCTTAGCCTTGTTATAGCTGAGTACCAGGCAGCCTTTCTTCTCCGCAGCGATCATTTCAGTGTTTGTCAGCTTTTCCTTAATCTCGGAGAAGCCGCTGACTACTGTATGAGTGAGCGAAGAGTTTGCCGCTACTGCGCCGATCATACCGGCAATACGTGCTGCAGTCTGATAACCGTCAATCTCCGTACCCTGCTCATTCACATGGGCATTGAGAACGTAGTGCATTTTCTCGTCATTGAATGAAGCGGCGTGTGCTTCCCTTGTTTCCAGGTCTACCGTGTGCTTCTCAGCAACGACCGCCTGTGTAAGGGACGCCGCATCAAAAATACGATTGATGAAACTCTGCAGAAGCAGATGTACCGAAGTGTCCTCGGTATCGACGCAGATTGTGTTAAACTCATACGCCTCTACCTGCTTAAACGCATTGGAGTAGTCCCCATTCGTTACCTGCGGATCAGTTCCCTTTGTAAACTGGGACTGAGACACGTTCTGTAATGTTACGGTGCCGGACTTGATAACATCTGCCTTGAAATTCTTTGAAGATGCCAGCGCATCCACAAGGGCATTAGCTTCGTCTGTTCCGGCGGCAAATTCTACCTTCTCAAACTCTGTTGTACCGGCATAAAAAATGCACTCTTTGAGAGTGCTGTCTGAGAGCTTCTCACGGACTGTTACTACAAAGTCCTTTGCTCCGGGATATTTGGCTGTGATGCTTACTGCATCCGTGCTGTCGCTGTCCTGCAACTTGATACTGCCCTGAGTGCCGCCGTTACCGACTCTGCAGGCGATGATCGTCTTTGCGCCGCCAGCGATTGCCTCCTTCATTGCGTCCGTAGTAAGTGCGGTACCGAATGTTCCTTCGTAGCCATCCTCTGCAGATAATTCGATTGCCTCGTTGAGAGGACCGAAATCTGCACGGAAGATTACTGCGGTAACGCCATTCATAACACCAGCGGCGGCATTTCCGCCTTTCTTCTGAATGTTGAAATAGGTACCAGGACGCACCTTAGTTTCGCCTAAAATGAATGTTCCTGCCATTTCTACTTAACCTCCTTCTGTAAGAACTTACTTACAATTTCCTTTGCCTCTGATACTGTGTACTCGGCTTTGCCGTCAGTTTTCAGAGCGGCTACAACACATTCCTGCATTGTGCCGAATACGCTTCTTGCGTTGCCTGCAAGCTCGCTTACTGTGTAAACGGACTCTGCAGGGGCCTTTTTCTCCGGCTTCTTTTCTGCCTTTGTTTCAGCAGGTGCCGGAGTTGCTGTTTCCTTAGCCATGCTTTACCTCCTTAACTGTAATTTCCATGAGCTGCCATAAGCACGTGAGGCTTAGCCTTGTACCTAAGCAATCCATAGTGACCTGTGATGAATACCTGGCCTTCCTTCAAGTAGTCAGATTTGTAATTCACCTGCAGTCTCTTGATGAACATAGGCGAATGGTCCAGCATAATTACCTCTCCGTCGAGTGACAGGTGGTTGGCAATATCTGCGGCCATCTTCAATCTCACTGTGCTTTCCGGGCATAAAACATGGACGGCAATTCTACCGTCCATCCAGGCTACTGTATTCGTTTCTTCCTGCTTCTCAGATGAAATCAGTCTGCAGTAAACCACCGGCTGATCCGCTGAGGCTTCGGTTATCTCCTCCATCCGGTCATATCCCATAACCAGGCATTCCGGGTACAACTCCTTGATATACTTATCAACCGCCATTACCGGGTCCGGATCGGACGTCTCCATAGACGGATATTCCAGGATGTCAAATCTGACTTCACAGCCGATTACAACACCGGCTTTTCCTGCATCCTCGCCCATAGTAAACGCATCCGTTCTCGCCCAAGTAAAGCAATACGGTGTACCGCCTTCCGGAAGAAGGATCACATCACGCAGGCATTCCTTCACGATAGGTGCTATATCCTCCGGGAATGTGTCTGCCGTATTCTGACAGAATATCGATACCGAAAGACTACCGGCGCTGTTTCGTTCTTCGTTTGCCTGCAGGTCATAGTTGTAAGTTACCATAGGGTACTGCGTTTCACCGCCCCACCCTTCCTGTTCGTCGCCCGGTGCTTCCGGACTAAAAACAGCAGGCACACCGTTGTAGGTTGTAAGCCTCTCTGCGAGTGCTGCCGTACTGACGAACCTTTTCTGAATCAGTTCTTCCAGCTTCACTCTGTCGCTCCTTCCTCAGTGTCCTGCTTTTCGATGCCGTAGGTCTTGACCTCCGACATATCGTGTGAATATCGGATTTCCCACTGAGCGTCTACCGCTTCATCAATGGGAATCCGAAAGTGATTAGTTACATTGCCGATACCCGGATGATACTGGACGATCAGCTCCTTCTCGGTGGCTGATGTTACAAATCCGGCTTTACCTTCCGGCCATGTGCGATGCTTGCCATAGACCAAATCGCCCCTGGCAATCTCGCTCAAATCGAAGGTTGCTATCGGCTGTTCTACTACCAGTGCCATATATCATGCCTCCTTAGCCATACGGCTCCTTGTAAATTTTCTCAATTTCCGGGGTTGCCTTCTCCTTGATCTTGTCTACGAATGGTCTTGCTGCCATTTTCTTCGTTCCGTTTTCAAGGTAGCCAGCATACTTCTCTTGGCTTTCCAGCTCTGCAATGATTTGGACTCCGCCACCAGCGGTACTGCCTTCGCTCTTTACCTGGCCATTCCAGTGCATACGGAGATTTCCTGTACGTCTTGCCGGTGGTTCTCCTGGCGCCGAAGCTGTGTAGGTCGCTTTGCTGTGTGGCTTGCGATATGTTCGCCCGCTTCTCTGACCTTTTAGCACTTCCAGTTCTGCGTTTCTCATAGCATTCACTGCCCTAACGCCCCTGGCTACGACTTGCCGGTTGATTTTGGCTACCTGTCCTTTGACTGTTGCCCTTATGGCACTTCCTGCGCTCCCTGCTTTTCCATCGTTCCACAGTTTCATTTGACATCCTTCCTTTCCTCGGCGTAGTAGATTGTGGATATACCCAAGCTACCCACCTCGTCCAGGTCGATGATGTAAAACGTGCGATTTCCGAGTATGAGTTTATCGGACTTCTTTGCTTTCGGACTTCCCGCCTGCACAATCGTATGGGTGCAAACACGGTCTCTCGTTGAATGAGATTCCTTCTGTTCCTTCGTGGACTCGGCAAGACATCCTCTGATGATCTTTGAGCCGTCTCCTTTCGGGTCGTTTACTACCCTTCCGCTCGCTGTTACAACCTGCGTATTTGACTCGACAACAAAATCCTTGAATAAGTTTCCCGGCCTTAAATACATAAATCTCGCATTTATCATCCGTTCCACACCCTCTCGTTTTCGTGCATTCCGGTATGGAAGTAAGGCGGACCATCTACCCCATTTCCGAACCGTGGCACTGACACTGATTCTGCCTGGACCTCTTTTTTCAGCTTGTCGTAATCTTCTTTCCAAAGTTTCGCCCTGCCATTCATATCCAGGCTGAGAGGACCGGTCTTTGTGTTGACCTCATACGCAAAACGACGGCACAAACTTTCAAGAAGCATCAGCTTCGCACGCTTCCACTTATTCGGGTATGCGTCGATTGCTGCTTGTATCTCCTCGTCGGTCAATGCCGTCGTATCTGCCAGGCCCTCTACCATCGTGTCTCCAAGTTCAAACCTCATACGGTCTTTGCCAAACTCCGTGATGTTTCCCGGCTCATATGTGTATGCACCTTTTGACATTAGGTATCAGCTCCCTCCGTAATGCTGTCTGTGGTTGCGTTACCGCCTACGGATTCGTTTGAATTGCCGTCAGCGGAGAATAAAGTGTCGTGCTGTTTCTGAGCCGCTTTCTTGACCGTAGCGCGTGTGTCTAAGGCGTGAATCAAAATCAGAACGCTGTCGGACTGTACGTTGGCTACTGCCTTTGCACCATCGTCCGCATTCATCTGCAGTACATCGACCACAGACTGAATATCCTCTGCACTGCAGGAAACCGCCGTCACATTGTCACCCTCGCCCTTGACTGTCACGGTAAAACCGGCATTGTCGGAGTCGAACGGTTTAAGCTCTGCGACTGCGGACTGGATCATCTCGTCCACCTGCTCCTGCGTAAATCCTTTGCTTGCATTGGCGACTGCATCGGCCATCATCTTGTCTACCTGCTCCTGCGAATAAAGGGCACCGGACTGTTCCGGTACCCCTGCTTCGTCATTTGCGATTGAGATTACGCCGAGTTTTTCTTCCCTCTCGACATTTAACACAATGTCTGCCGGGATTTCATCCCCTGCGAAGAATTTTCTGCCGCCATAACTGCAGCGTTTCTTTGCAATCAATTTCATGGCGAACCTCCTTATACAGCGTCGCAACCGAAGAATGCGAGATCATCTGCGGTTTTCTTCATGTCGTATGCCATAAGACCCTCAACGAGCTCTGAATGTGTTCCCGGTGCGCCAGGATAATTCAGAATCGGAAGCAAAATTCCATTCTCCAGCATATCCCATGTGAAGATGTAACCTGCAGAAGGCTCCTCGACGGAAGGTGTGTCTGTCGCATATGCTAACAGGAATGAGTTCGGATCCCCGATATATCCCATATCTGCATTCTGTCCTAATCCAGCTTTGTTCTGAACAGTTCTGTCGAGGACAATTCTGTCAATTTCAAAGAGCTGTGCCAGTACGTTAAGATTTACTTTTGCCGGGTTAGGAGTAGAACCGCCGTATTTTACCCTCTCGAGGATTGCCGGGTGCTCTTTTAACGCATTGTAGACGTTTACACCCAATCCAAGTCTGTTAGGGGTGCGGCCGGTTTCCTCATTGATCTCAGTCATTTTGTTCTGGAAGAAAGCGATCGGGTCACTGTTTCCGTTGCTGAACTTGATAAACTGTCCGGATGTAACAGACACGGAATCGGTGCCTGTTGCCTCGTTTTTCCATACTCCTTTGCGCATGAAAGATTTTGAAAACTCTGCATCCTGGTGGATGTTTGCCTGTGTTGCAATCACCTTAGTTCTCTGCTGGCGTGGGTCTTTGGTGTGAGGTCCCTGTCTGCGGTTAAGGTCTGTCTGACGGATATTATCAATACCCATCATCATCTGATCTACGTGGCAGGCATAGTTCTCTGTATGCTCTGAGATTACTGCCGGGTCAACTGAACCGTATGCCGGTTTTCTATTCCAGTTATCACGTAACAAATCCTCTTTGTCAAATACATAGTAATTGTCAGAGGACAGCTGCACCGGGCAAACAGGAAACATATTCTTTGCAAAAGATGTTGTTTCCTGCTGATAGTAAGCCAGCGCCATTGTTGAAAGCGCTGTGTGCGGTCTAAATGCACCCTTTGCGATTTCTGCCTGGATGCTTTTCGTTGTTCTTTTCATTTACCATTTCCTCCTTCTTTATTTTGCGGCATTCTTCTGATACTTGGAAATCTGAACTCTAACATAGTCATTCTCAGCTGCATTGCTGAGCGCCACGCCGATCACATAATCTCCGTCAGCTGCCTTTGTTGCTTTTCCTGCGGTTGCAGTTACCTCTTCGCCCTTCTTGATGGCTCCGCCAGCAAGAATGTAGCCGATGTCCTTAATCTGAACATCTACCTGGTCGCCCTTTGCAACCTTTCCGGACTCTGCTCCGGAGATGTCGTTATAGCCTGCCTCAATAATTGCAATGCCTACGATAGGTGCTGTGCCGTCGGTTGCTACGACTACATCTCCATTCTCGTCATATTTGAGAATGAGGTTTCTCACATCGTCGATAGCAGCACCGGCCTGCTCTGCGATTGTCACAGACTGGTTAATCTGTGAGCCGTTGAAGTTTCTCTTTGCCATGGTCTTTTCCTCCTTCCTTAAAATCCTTCCTCAGCGTCGTATGCGTCCATAAGGTCCGGGTTATCTTCCCAAGCCTTAGCCAGCGCATCCGTATAGCTCATGGAAGGTTCTTTCTGCATATAGCTCTTGGCGATGCCTTCGATCTTGCCCTCTGCATCACTTACGTGCACAGAGCCGTGGCCGGACTTGCCTACCTCAGAAAAAACGCCGGACTTGTTGACCGCTTCCACGGTGGCATCAAGAACGGCGATCATATCGTTGTATGCAGTTCCACCGGTAGCTCTGAGAGATTTGAGCATAGGTACAAGCTCCTCTTTCTTCTTGCCGATGATTTCATACTTGCCTGCTACGGCTTCAAGTTCTCTGTTCTCAGCATCCTCACGGAACTTTCTGAGTGCTTCGATTTCTGCCTTAACAGCAGGATTGAGTCCCTTGTAGATGTCCTCGCCATCTGCAGGTGTTTCCTGGTTCTGCTCAGGCTTCTCAACAGACTTTGTTACCGCAGGTTTTCCCTCCGGAGTCTGCTCTGTCTGAGCCGGGTCGTCTGCCACGCCGTATCTCTTCTCAATATCTTCGAGAATGAGAAGCTCAGCCTGGGTCATTTTGCTCTTGTCGATCTTCATATCTTCGTTGTCTCCTTTCGACTGTTTCTTTTTGCCCTGGTCCTTTTTGTCCTCTGTGTCTACCTCCGGATCGTCTCCTTCTCCGGCAGGCTTTCCAGCGGCGGTCTGTGCCTTCTCGATGTTGTCATTCAGCCTTGCAGCCGCAGACTTCATCATTGCCAGGTCACTCTCCGTCACCTCGTCACTCTTTACGATGTTGATTACCTTTCCGCCGGACCAGTTGCTAATCGCTTCCTTCACTACTGCAGTGAACTCGTCAAGGCTCTCATTCATCGCTGTTGCTGCGCCGGTGCTATCCAGCTCCTCGTCATTCAGAATCGAACAGAGGCTTGCCTGCAGTGCGTAGCATATATCCCAAATTTCATCAGCAATCTTTCTGTTCTTGATTTCATTGAAACGCTCGTTGAAACTAACAGAGTTGCCTTTCAGAACTTCCTCTACTGCACTGTCGATCTCTTCCTGGTTCATGCCGGCCTTTTTGCCGATGAAACCGAACAATCGGCTGACAAAACCATTCTTATCGCCATTCTCTCCTGTGGACTGCCCCTTTTCGCCTTTACTCTTTGTTAGCTTAATGTGAGCATCCGGATTTGCACCTTCATCTACAAAATCAACCTTGCTGATTCTGAGATTTTTTAACTTTGTTGCCACTTTGCTTCCTCCTTTCCGCAAGATTTATATTAAAAAAGACACCTTTGCGGTGCCTCTCCTAATAACGGAATGATGTTTCTGTTGCTGATAAACTCTTCTAACTGCTCTACTGTGGACTCTCGCAGGTTATTCAAACCGTAGCGGTCCATAAATTCGAGCAGGAAATCAGAAAAAGGCACCATATCGGATGTCTTGCTGATCTGTTTTATCAATTTGTTCTTTTTGCTTAGATTTGTCTCCATAATGTGAACTACCTATGCCCTTATTACACTCTCGTATGTGGAATTATAAGGTTAAGACTGCTGAAAAACTCAATACGCCCCATTTTTACAAGGTGTTTTCATCTTCTACTTCGACTCTCTCGGCTTCTCCTTCGATTGAGAACATCGGATATGTGCCGTCCTTAACCTTTTCCCATACATCCTCGTCGGTTACTTTGAAGCCGATCCACCAACCAATCGGAAGAGTGCCTGCCGGGATTCCCATTGCCTGCATTTTCTCTTCCGTGAATACCACGGATTCAACCAGGACTGCAGCGCCGCCTCTTTCGTGCATTTCTCCACCTTCACGATAGAGCAACACGTACTGATATGCTGCGTTTTCCAATTCTTCCGGCTCGATGATGTCCTCCTGCCAGTCCTCAATCTCTTCTCCGTCAGCACGGATAGCCACATTCGCCCAGCCAAATGCCAGGTGCTTGTCGTCGTCGGACTTGGCAATCTTAAACCTGCCTTTAATCACATTGCTGGCAGGCTCTTTCTTCTGCGGTTCTGCAGACTTCTTGATGAAATCAGAGAACTTCTTCACTTTCTCACTTCCTTCCTCTCGGTGCAGCCACTTCGATATACTCGATAGCGCAGGCACATCTCGGGTGTGCAGGTGGTAACATATGTTGTCCTGCAAACAGAACCTTTCCTTTGAAATCAAAGTCGGAGTCCATATCTACCTCAGTACCTTCCAGCGCATTGCAGATGTCGCACACCGAATCGTCTCCGGATGTACTCCATCTCTTTACCATCGTTCCAAGATACCCTTCGCCCTGTGCCTGGCGTATGCCTTCATCGGCTCCACGGTTATAAGCAAAAGCACTCTCGGTCTGAGCGATTGTGAATGCCCTGGCCCGGTGCTGTTTCTCTGCATATTTCTGAGAAGCGCCCAATGCCTTCCGGCGGATGCTCTCAATCTTCATTCTCGGATGCTCTTTTCGCATCGTAGCCACGATATTGTCATAATACCTGGCGTTTGCTCTTGCGTCACCCTCTGTCAGACCGATGCATGGACGAATGAGCCTTGCCAGTTCATCTACTGTATGGCTCTCTCTCATTTTCTTTTCCAGGAGTGCCGCTATTGCGTCCTTCTGTTCTTCTGTGCATCGGGTAACAAACTCAGCTCCTCTTTCACTGATCCAGTCGAGAACGCCAGGTGTCTGAGTGTTAAACTCAAAAGCGAGACCGTCCAGGATTGGTTGCCCGGTTGGTCCCGCTGCTATTGCCTGCGTCCACATTGACTGTAATCTCTCGGCAACAAGCACTGAGTAATCCTGTTGCCAAGCCTCTAATGTCTCTTTGCTGAGGCTTCCGTCCGCTACTGCCTTTCGGAGTTCCTGGTACGTGATGGCATCCTGCTGATCCTGCCAAAACCCGCATAGGATTTCAACCGGTTCGTCACATTCGTTCTGCAGGTACTCTTCAAGTCTGCGTAGGACTTCTTGACTGCCCGGTGTCTTTGCCTTGCGTATTCGCTTTGGCCGTATGAACCTTATTGCCATTTGCACCGCTCCTTCCTAATCGCCTTTTAGCGGCTTCCGCCACATTGTCTGGGATTTCTTCGCCTTCGTCGTTTCCATCGCTTCCTGCGGCTGTCTCAGGCTCCGGTGGCTGGTTCTGCTCCGCCTGTTGCTTACGCCGCTGGTCTATCGTCCTGTCGTCCGTTGTTCTCTCCGGCAGGTGTCCGACCTGGCGAATGTAATCTTCCAGTCCGTCGTCCGGTACCAGGATTCCGATGCCGGTCATATCCTTGATGAATGCTGCAACCTTCGTTACATCCACATCTGCAATGTCGCCGTGGGACATCTTTGGGTACTCCGTGATGCCTGCAAAATGTTCACCGTTAATATCGATCAACGGCGGGATGCCCTGGCTGTTGAATGTCTCGCAGATCATGTCTAGGAATGCACCGATTGCCATAGCGAACAACTCCGTCTTATCGGAACTCAACGCCCAGGAACCGGTCTCTGAATGCCCTAAGAAAATAAAATCCGCCAGTACCGTCATTGCAATTCGGGTATCGTAGCGGTTGATGATCGCATTCGTGTCAAACTGTCGGGTGCCGCCGGAACTTAACAGCTCCAACTCATATCCTGCCGGAAGTACCACACCTTCCATCTCGTCTCGGCGAATACTCTTTACCATATTTTCCAACGCAATTCGTGTCTGCTTGTTGTCCTCAATATCATCGTTCCAAAGGTCTAACCCTTCCGGTCCGTGCATTACCGGGAGTCCTGCAAGGTCTCTTTCAATGCCGATTCCTTCAATCTCCTGGATTCTTCTCTTGAAGTACCAGGATCGGTAAGCATTTCTCAAAATGCTTCGTCCTTCCGGGTTGTTCTTCCTGCTCTTTGTACGGAACAGCAAAGCCTTACTCATTGGTATCGTGTAGGTACCAAAGTCCGGAGGCGGCATCTGAGTCATTCCCAGCAGATTGTCCTCGTTGTCGTATTCCCATCGGTAGAGCGTTTCCTGCGCTCTGATAGGCAATTTCTTCCATCCAATCAAGCCATCCGTGTACTTACTCTTCGTGGTTGGGTTCTTCGTATTTCCCATGCGGCGTTTATACACGATCTCGTGGAAGCTCCAACCGTAAGTGAGGAAAGATAAGATTTCCGAAATTGTGTCCGTCCAGGTGTCCTGCATATCGTGCATACAGCTTTCTACGAACTCTGCAGCCTCTTTGTCCTTTGCGGTATCGCCTCCCGGCTCTACATTCCAGTCGCACTGTCTTACCAGCATCTCGATAGCGAAGAGGATCGCACCTACCACATCGTCATTCTCAGACATTTCACGGTAGACCTCTATTCCTCGTGTGCCTCTCAGTTCGTGAAGGAACTCCTCGTAGATTGTTCCTCCGTAGCGTCGCTGACCTATGCGACCGATTTCTTTGTTAGCCATCTGTTCTCACCTCACTTATTCCAATAACTGCTCTTGCCTAACTGGCTATCCTTAGGCGGTGCTGAGTATGTAGCACCACTCTCTAACTCCGTAAATGCTGACGAACTTGCATCCACCATATCCTTGAATTTGGACTGTGGGAAGTTCTCACACTCGTTGAAATACTCTTCATTCCACGGTGCAATCAGCACATCGACATTGCCTTTATCCATGCCTTCAAGTCCTAACCATTGTGCTGAGAACGGTTCTGCTCTCGTTACCTTGTCTCCGGACTCTTGAATGCACTTAACAGTAAAACCAGCCAAGAGCTTCATAAAACTCTGTGCCTGGTCTTTACCTGCCTGGCCTGGGTCCTGCGGAAGTCTTGTTGCTACCCTTCCGTATTTCGCCCTGTCGGCTATGCAGGTCTGCTTTATAATTTCTCTCACATCGGACGAACTCAACCGGCGATTGATAACGTCGGCCACAATGTACCGTCCGTTTCTTCTCTTTCCGATCAGCACGCCTGCTGTGTATGCCGGGTCTCCCTTTTCATCCTCAGATGTTGCCGCAAGGTCCCAGCCTCTCGCCCACTTGATAACATCGGGCGGTATCTCTTCCAGCATATTTACCTTTACTCGCTTAAACATCAAACCTGCGGCGGCTTTAATCTTCCAGTTGCCATGCAGTAGTCGCTCTCTCTGCACAAGAGCCATCGCCTGCAGGTTGGCTAAATACCCTGGGTCATTCTTCATCAGAATTTTGTTATCATGCAGCGTACTCGCAATGAACGTCACGCTCTTAGGCATCGTCTCAGCCTGTTCCGGCTTGACACCGTTCTCGATAGCTCCCTGCACTGCCTCTTCCCTGCTGTCAAACCAGGTAACGACCTCATTCAGTCGCACCATCCAGCGGATCACTCCCGATCGTTCCGGTATTGGGTAGCCGGTCTCTTGGTTTATCCACCAGGAAATGAACTCAGCAACCCAAGAGTCTGCGTCCGGGTTGCAGGTGGCTCGTACATACGGCTTTACACCGGAATCTGTACGGTTTCGAGACAGCATATAAAAGAACTGGTACTCGCTAAAGTGCGTCAGCTCGTCAAATCCTATCATCGTGAGCTGTGAACCCTGCCAGTCGTCGCAATCTTCATCACGTCCGAGGTGGGCGAAATTGACCGATGCGCCTCTTTTGAAAGTCCAGTGTAGTTTTGGTGTCTTTAACGGCTGGGAACCTTTCACGTAGCGGTAAATCTTTCGTGAACTATCCCATAAGCCTCCTGGAGATGTTACCTGCGTGTAGTCACGTCGGAAGATAGTTGCGTTGTAGTCCGGATTGTTCATGTACCGAAGCGGCTCTAACAGCAGTCCAAAGGTTTTTCCTCCGCCTGCAGCGCCTCCATAAATGCAAATATCCGCAGAGGTCGCTAAAAACATTTCCTGCGGTCCTTTCTGCGGAGCTAATACGATTTTCTCTTTCATCAATCGTCCCTCCCATCAATCGTCCCTCCCATTATCCGGAAGGTAAATCTGAACCTCCGCATCATTGTCGCTGGTCTGATCCACATAGTCCTGTGGTCTATCCTGCCAGCGGTCTCTCTGCCGGTTCTTCAACCAAAATATCTGAGCCGTGACATCCGGCGGTACGTGCTTCTTGGTCTTTTCAATCTTGACCGGTTTCACATTGCCGTCCTTGTCATACTCAATGATTTTCTTCTCTTCCTCGTACTCATAGCCGGTAGCTCTCTCGTAGAGACTCCTTATTACCTTCGCATCTGATACGCCTTTACCTTCTCCAAGCGCCTTGCCGAATGATTCGTGTTCCTTGGCCCATCGCATAATGGTTCGTTCGGAGACTCCCATGGCAAGGGCGATCTCTTCATTGGTGGCACCCATTGCAGCCAAAGACCACGCCCAGTTATCGTGGTAAGGGGCATTGTATTTTGGCTTAGCTGCCATACATTAACTACCTGCCACTGAGGTAGTCAGCACATAGGTACTCGATCAGTTGCCACCTGTTCTTACTCGTGATTGTCCCTTCCTTCTCAGCTTTCTTGATTGCCTGCTGAATAACGGAAGCGGACTCACCCGGTACCGCATTACTGCCAAACAGTTTAGCGAGGTAGGTCCATTCTCCTTCCTCTGTGAAACCGCAGTCGTCCATCTTCTGAGCGGCGTTCTCAATCATGGAGTGGATAGCCGCACCGACGTTTCGGATGTCCGTAAACTTCTGATACTTGCTAAGTGTCTCCACAAATCCCTTGCACTGCTCGTAGGATGCCACGCCCACAATGTCCGGAGCCTTTGATTCCAGGTCTTTAACCAGTGCGTCCATATCCTTTACCTGGTGCGGAAGGAATGTAAACGTCACATTCTTAAAATCAAACTGAACCGCAGGACTCAGCATCTTGTCGTACTGTTCCAGCGGTTCTTCCATGATCTCCTTGCCGACGAATGACTCAATCATATCGTCCACATCGTCTATCATCTTCACGATTTCTCTCAACGTACTGTCGTCGTCGAAACCGGAAATTGCATTGTGTGCCAGCTGCTTTGCCGCAATCTTGCTTCGTGAGAGACCGGACACATCGACAATAGCGATGATTTCCTTCATCTCTGCAGCACGTGCGCTCTTTACTCTGTGGTGGCCGCTGATGATTTCCAGCTTGCCATCCACCAAAACAAAAAGAGGCAGGCTTTCCAGCTGTCCTCGCTTCTTGATATTAGCGGTCAACTGATCCTGCATCTCGTTTTTCATTATCCTGGCGTTGATGTCCTGCTCCTTAACCTTATCCAGCGGAACCTTGGCGATCACCAAGCCGGAACCCATATCATAGATTACTTCGCATCCTTCGATTTGCTGGATGCCTTTGCTCTGTTCTTCTGCCATTCGTTTTCCCTCCTTAGCCATTCTTGAAGCGTCTGCTGTTCGGTTCTTCCCTCTACTAGTTCAGCCTCATACGTGAGCTTGTAGCCGTTCTTCTTGTCCTCAACCCTGTTTACCAGTTTCATGATGCCTCGTACCTCTTTGTTCTCCGGGTACCTGGTAAGCATTGCGGTGCGCATCTTTGTGACCTTCTCCTGTTCGATATTGTCCAGGAGTGTATCTACAAAATCTCTGTTCTGCGCCAGCATATAACACAGCCTGCCGAGGCGGTATGTCTTGTGTGGCACCTTCATCACGTACCAAACGAATACGCTGTCTGCCGCCATCTTCGAGATGCCGAATACCCCAGCCACATAGCCATCAATCAGCAATGCCCTGTTGAACGTCGCCGATGAACCGACAAAATTGTGAGTCCATAACTCTCTGTAATACTGAGCCTCTGCTGACTTAATCGGGATAACCTGCACCTTGCTATCTTCCCGGATCACATAATCTCTCGGAAGCATACTGCAGTCTAACGGCTGTAACTTACTCTCTGCCGGGCGCTTTATCTTCTTGCCGTTTGCCAGGGCGGTTGCCTCTTCCTCCCGGTTCGTAGTGATGTAAGCATTCAAATCTGCTCTCGTGCCGGAGCGGGCGTATATCGTATATCCTACGGCTTCGCCTACTCTCTTCTCCTGGTAGCAGATAACCAACGCCTTCGCATCCATGCAGAGGTCGTAGAACTGCTGGTGTCCTGTCTCCGGGTCAAACAGTTCATACGGCGGTTCCTTCCAGGTCATCTTACCCTGTGTGTCGTAGAACTTCTCATATCCGGAGAAGTAGGTCGGTTGGTTTGCAATAACCAAAGCGTGCGGATCGTCCAGCACCTCTTTCAGATGCTCCCACATATCCAATGGTCTGTAGCTCATGCCACCGAGCAGGTTCTTGATTACCTCTATCTGCCGATTGATACTCTCGATGTGTTCCTCTCGTCTGAGGCGTAGGTCTGTGAGTATCTGATAGAAATAATCATTGCCCGCATTCTTCGAGGTTCTGAGGTACAGCTGCGCATACAATGCAGTTGCCGGGTCAAGAAGCTCTTCGTCACTAAAGCCTTGTGCGTGAATTTCCAGCGGCTCTAATGACTGGCCGGTAATCGCATACCCGAGAACTGTTGACATCATATTGACGTCGCTGGTCTCGATCTGCTCCGGCTTAAACCCATTCTGTACTGCCAGGTTCGCCATTGCAAAGGTACCGGCACACGGCTCAACGAACCTTGTATATCCGGACTTCGCTGCAGTCTCGATCAGAGTAACAAGAAACTTCTGCTCCGACGGACCTAAGCACCCCAGGAACATTGCTCCCGGATCCATAAAAAATGCCATATCCTTGTCTCCTTCCCTAAAAATTGTTCAATATATACAAAAAGTCGAGGCAGTTCCCTGGTACTGACCCGGGGATTTTTGATACCTGCCTCAGCATATTGCACAAAAAAGACCTCAGACCCGAAGGACACTGAGGTACGTTCCGTGATAACAAATAAGGCACCGTACCCTTTCGGATGCGATGCCGTTGTTTTTGGACCGGAACCCTGCGATGAACAGGACCTTAACTATGGAATAGCCACGTGCTACTTACACCAGTTCCGGATGCTATGATTAAATCCCTGCCAAACCAAACAAACTCAGCTGCTCGTAACCAGGTTCTTCCTTCCTGGTTTCGACTACCTTCTTGACAGGTTCCTTGCTTTCTTTCTTAGCTGCAGGCTTCTTGACCTTCGGCTCTGACGGATCGTATAACTCCTCAATCAGTTCTCCGGTCTGTTCCGCCCACCACTCAGCGAATACGGTTCTGTGGCACCAGTCTCCTGGAACTCTCACATCTTCGTAGCAGAGAAGCACAAGTTCTTTCCCTTCTGCTCTTGCCTCCGTATTCATCTTCTCGACCATATCAATAATTCTGTCGGTGCCGATACCTTCCAACTTCTCGTAATATGCAGGCTTGAATCTGTCAAGCTCCATATTCAGCATATAGCCTTTCGGTGCCAGTGAGTAGCACTGCTTTCTCAGCGTGTACCCCAATGGAAACTTCGGTGTTCCGATGCTTATTCCTACCGGGTAATACTTACCACTCTGTAATTCCTTGTTGCTATACCTGCTAATCCAAATTGCCATCTCAATCACTCCTTTTATGCTGGTTGTTTATAGTTTTATTATACTATACAGACCTGCCTAAGTACACTGAAATAGCCTTATTTAACCGATTGTTCATATTTCCTCTTTGGCTAACTGGCAGGGATTTCGCCCTGCCGTGCCTGCCGTTGGGAAGAAATACAACTGGCTATTTTTAGGGGTGACATTTGAGTTATCGGCTAATTAGCATATTACCACTTGGTAATTCTTTATGCAACCTACTCATTTTCTACCAGGTTGTTTTACAGCCACAGGGAGCGTTTAGAAATCCGCACCCAGTAAGTAAATAGCCACAATGCCACAAGCTATTCCTATGTCCTTGTAGACGGTCTTATCACTTATGTTTTCTACTTCCGAAATCTCCTGCACCGTGTAAGGTTTTTCGTCCAGGTACATCATGCTTAACTCTCTATAACGGCGTTTCGTCTCTTCGCTTCCGCTCTTTTCGCACTCCTCACGGTACATTTCGGTCGCTTTTTCTATCCGGAACACGCAGTATAAATCCTCTTCACGCTTGCGCTCCGTATCTTTGATTGTCCTCTCGGACTTTCCTGCTATCTCTCTTGTGTTTCCCATAAGGTCCTCAATGAACTTCCATCTCAGTTCTGCCTGCTCCTCCGGAGTGAACTGCTCTCCATCCGATAATGTCGCCTTGATTCTTCTGTATGAGCTGAGCAGTTTCTTTGTCTTTCTGACTTTGCTATCTTCCTTCTTTCTCCTACGCTCTTCCTTCTTCTGCTCTTCCTTGTATGCCCTTACACCTTCCTTGGCACCGATAGCAGCTATTTGGTTGATCTGTTCCTGCGTTAGGGGGAAGATTGCTTCGCCCTTTGCCTTCTCCTTATTCTCCGTTGCCATAATGTCGCCTCCTTGACTTTTCTCGCATTTGCGAGTATAATATTCTCAGTCACGAGTCGTTCCTGTCAAAGGGGCGGCTTTTCTTTTTCTCAACGGTTTCTTGCCTTGCAGGTGGCAAAGTGTGATATGTAGCCAAAGCCTTCTGCGCTCTCGGATGATACCTTATCAGCACATACGACCTCGCCTTCCGGCGTTACTATCTTCTCCTTTGCTTTTACTCCTGCTCCTGGCCTGCGGTAGCTGATCATCGTTGGGTCTGCCGGCATATTCTTTCCAGCCTTTGTTTTAACCCACATAATCTGACACCCGCAGTTCCTGCAAGTCCCGAACGGATTGTAGGACCTCATGGGGTTTTATCACTCCTTTCTTATTAATCGCCAAATGCGTATTCTAGCAAGCCGAACCTTCCGTTTGGAAACATTATTATCGGCTGCATCACTTCAATAGTTCCATCTCCATTCACTGTTACTGGACCGGCAACGATATTCAACCCGGTTTCTTCCGAGAGCACATTTGCAATATGATCTATGTGAGCATTTATGTCGTATATTGCTGCATCTGTCACTGGATGCCCGATATACTTTTCTCCACACTCTCTAATCGCTTTTGCATATTCTTCATAAATGTGCTCTTTTTCTTGATTCCTGCTCTTACGCATTTCTTTACCATCCATGCTTCGGCCCTACCTTGTACTCGTTATATCTCGGTGCTGTCATTCTTTCCCACGGTGCTTGAATATGTACGTTCCCCATGGCTTCAACCTGCGGACAGTCGCCTTCTATTCTGAGTTCGCTAATATACTTTTTGTATATTATCTCTCCGCTGCCATCTTCTTTGATGTATTGAACGGTATCGTCGTTGATGATTATGTCTCCGATAAATTTTTTCTCGCATCCGTCTATAGTTCTTAAATATACCTCTACCAACTTTTCACCCCCCCCGCTCAATTTTCTTCAATTCCTCAATGTCGATGATTCTGCAGTCCGGGAGCATTATATGCACATCTCCCAGGTTGACTGCAGTACCCTCAATTCTCATTTTTGGATAGCTCACCAACACCGAGCATTCCTGCGCTATTCTATGTGCGTTATCTGAGATAATCTTCCGGACTCTCTTCTGATCTGCCACTGAGGTTCGCTTACCGTTGACCGGTATCTTCCGGAACTCAGTCTGCATCTCAGTCTCTCCTTTGTATATCCGCTCATACACGTATAAGAAACCTCTTGCCATGTCATTTATCCTTTCTCTTCGTCCGCTACAATCTTTGCCTTTTCTCCGGCATCTTTGATTTCAAGCATCACGCCAGGCTTCAAATATGCGATTGCTACCGGATGCCCGAAGAAATCCTTTGCGGCTCTTCTCAGCTTTTTCTCATACTTTGCCATCTTCTTTGCAGCATGCGCTCTTACCCATTCTCTCGCAAATTTCATCTGCTCCATATCACTCTCCTGTGTATTCATTCTGCCTCCTTACTTTCTGTTCGGTTTCTTAATTCTTTCAATCTCCTGCAGAGAAGGTTTGCCTACGCACTTCTCCATACCAGCCGCCAGTTCCTTTGCTCCTGGGTTGTTCTTCTCGACTTCATCTGCCAGGTGGCGCAGGACTAAAACTATCAGTCCCGCGTCGTTCTTGGCGTATGGAGATATGCTGTCGATAACCCTCTCTGAGTAATACTGCAGACCGTGGCTCACCATGTTCATTGCCTGCTTGGTCTTGCCCTTTGCAATCAATTCATTGCCTCTGTCTACATAACTGCTCACTCTTGGTTTCATCAGTCCCATATCTACTCCTCCGGATCTTCGTAATCGTAACCTTCTGTGTCTGCATCGCCCAGGATGTCGTCGGTAATATCCTCCGGCTCTTCCTCGGCTGGTGTATCTCCCGGCTCTTCGCCGTTCTCTTCCGACTGTGTTTCTTCCTCTGCAGGCTGGGTGTCTGTTTCCTCTGTCTCCGCAGGCTTCTGTTCGTCTGCCGGTCCAGGTAACGCCGGTCTTACATCTGCATCGATGTATGTACCGTCGATAATATCCTCATTGCCTTCGCCTTCCTGCTTCTGACCCTGCATAAAGTCTGAGTCAAAAATCGTTCTCTGCTGTGTGTTTGCAATCGGCTGTAATACATAGCAGCCAGTCTCTTCATCCATAACCATCTCCATCTCGTTGTTGAGATTTCCACCTTTCTCGTCGGTAATCTTTACTGCAGATGTGACCTTGTGCTTGAACTGAGGCTTGCTAATCTCCCTGGACTCTCCCTTGATATTCGGGTCGTAGTTCGGGATAAATTCCTTCACCATGGTAACGTCAATCTTAATTGTCATACTTCCTTCGTTGGACTGCTTCTCAATCATGTTTCCAAGAAGTCTCTGCAGAACAAAATTCATATCGTGCTTCATATTCTCGAAGGTATTGCTGTCGAAATCCAATTTCTTGTCAAAATCATTCATCACTTACTCTCCTTTGCAATCTTGCCGTATTTGATATTGTTCTCATTCATAAAAGCAATCAGCTGGCCCAACTGCTCCTTAGTTCCGTCTGCAAAGAAACGTACTCTATACTTCTTTTCCTGCTTAGGTTCTTCCTTCGGAGCGAACGGATCAACTGCCTGCTCTGTCGGTGCCGCCTGCGCCTCTCTAGCTATTGCCTGGGAAAATGCCGATCTCTCAATGGACCCGATTACCTTACCAATTTCGGACTGAGGTTCTGTCTGTTCGACTTCTGCGGCGGCTTCCTGTGCTTTCTTAGCTTCTGCCGCTTTACGCTCCGCTTCTTCTGCCTCACGCTTTGCCTGCTCCTCAGCTTCCTTCTGCTTGCGGATTTCTTCCTGGCGTTTTCTCTCTGCCTCTTCCTCAGCCTTACGGCGCTTGTCCGCTTCCAGTTTTTCTTCCAGGTCTGCCAGCCTCTTGTTCTCTGCCAGGGCCTTGCTGAGGTCCAGGGTCTTGATATACACATCCTTCGCATTCAGCTTATACTTACTATCCAGGCTGTCGATAGTCTCCAAATCTGTCTTAACCGTGTCGATCTTGTCCACGATTTCCTTCTGTGCGGTTGCCAGCTTATATGTCTGATTAAGGTAGCGACTGTCGAAAATCTTTTCAAACGGCAATACCTCGGCCAAATCTCCGATATTTTCATCGTAGGTAGCCTTGATAGCCGCTTTCTTTTCTTCCTTCTGTTTCTCCTCGAACGCCTTTACCTGCTGGTCGATCAGCGCAACCGGCTCATTGATAAGTGCCGTGATTTCCTTTAGCTCTGCCTCGAACACTGCATAAGGCTCATTGATGATGTTCTTTACCTGCTTTCTTCTCTCCTCAATAGCCTTAATGAGCTTGTTCAGCTCTGCCCTGTCATTCTTCGCCGCCTTAATGTTTTCCTCTGTGTAAACCACATTCTCGTAACCAGCAATCTTGGCTCTTACTGCAGCCTCCAACTCTTCCTTGTCCCACTGAATGCGTCTGAGGAAGCCATCCTCTGTCGGGTTAATCAGCCTGAACTCCATTTTCCCTGCCGGTACTACCGCTGTCTCAACAACTTCTGCTTCCACTGTTTCAGTTTTCTTTCTTCCTGCCATTGTCTACCTCCTAAATTTGATCCGGTCCTACGACCTTTATCATCACATCAACCCTCGGCGTTTCTGAGTAAAACTTCCTTACCTGTGCATCCACGACTGCCGAATCATCGTGGTACGCTACCAGGTTTAGACTGTCGCAAACAATCTTGCCGATATTATCCCAGTCCGGCTTCTTGGTTGGTCTGATCCTGTGTTCCAACATTTCCCTGCGCTTCTTCTTGCTGGTGGACTTCGGAATTTCGTAATATGCAATTATCCTTACATCCAGCATTGCCCCTTCCGGAAACATCTTTCCTTTGGCTGCTTCGTTGTAAAACAGCTTCACCAGGTTTTCATAACTGGTGGTCTCTTTCGGGGTGTACGTCTTAACATACGCCCCAGCTCTTGAAAACTTCGGTCTCTGTTTCCCGAATGGCTGTCCTGGTATTGTGAAACGAATCTGCTTCATATCTTCATCCACTTTCTGCCTCCTATGCCTTGTCGCCAATCTCGGCCGACATCTTATCCGTCACCTTCTTGGCTGTCACCTTCGTTTTTCCGCTTGTTGCTTTGTAGAGTTCTGCCTTATCTGTGCCTTCCTCCACATACACCTTCAAGTAGTAATCTAACTGCTTTCCGGTCTCTGTCTTTTTTCTCTTTCCTGGCCCGACGGTATAACCGTTCTCGTGCAGAATTGCCGTAACCGTCTTGCGATCTTCCAGCTTGTCAATGCTGATTTCTGCTACCTTAATCAATCCCATGCTGTCATTCCTCCATTAAATTCTTCATGGCATCGAACCTCTTCGACGCCGCCTTTTCTCTCCAACTTCTGCCTGCAAACCTTACCGGAAAGCACATCTCAAATATTCTGTCATAGATACGTCTGTATCGGATGTCCTCTGACTCCTGCATATCCTTCAATGTCATATTCGTAGTGAGGATCAGCGGCTTTCCGGATAAATACCTGCTGTCGATGATGTTGTACACCTTCTCTAACGCATAATCGGTACTTCTCTCTGCTCCCAGGTCGTCGATAATCAGCAGCTTTGCTACATTCAGTCCCGCCATTATTCTCTCTTCCTCGTCGGGGTTGCCCTGGATGTTCTGCAGTATCTTCACGAATGATGTCATAACCACCGGGATCATCTGATCCAGCAGCTCATTCGCAATGCAGGCGGCCGTGTAACTTTTCCCGGTTCCGACCGTCCCCCAAAACAACAACCCTTGGCGTTTCTCGTACATTTCATCAAACCTTTTCACGTAATTGCCTGCGAGGTTGTAGATTTTCTGATTGTCTCCGTCCACCTGGTATCCGTCCAGCCTTGCCGCTTTCAGCTTGGCGTCCATAAGGCTGCTGGCTTTCAATCTTTCCAAACGCTGCATTTCCTGTCTCTTCTTTTCTTCCTCTTCCTTGCGTTTGTTCTCCTCAACCTTGCACTTACAGATACATGGAACAATTATCTCCCTGCCGCCGGTAAAATCCGACGCTGGCAACCTGGTCTGCTTTTTGGTTCTGCAGACTCCGCAGTAAAGCAGTCCGTCTTTGCCGATGTAGTCGCCCTCATTCTGTTCTGTCTCGAATGCTTCTGCAGGTAAAACCTTCTGCAAATCCAAATTCATCGTCACTCACTCCTTCCGAACGGATTCTCGTTGTCGTCGTACTCTGCTTCGCTCTGTGCCGGCTTGTCCTTTGGCAGATAGTCCAGGAACGGCGTTGACTCTCCTAAGAATGTCTTGCCGTGCTTTATGTACATTGTCTCCGTTCTCTGCTTCTTACACTGTGCCGCATAGTTCTTTACTGCTTCATACAACTGCTCATGTGAGAAACCATCTTCCAGGCGTGCTTTATACTTCTTGTATGCCTGTCCTTTATCAACCTTCCTTGGGTACGCCTCCCACAATTCCTCGAAATCCGTTGTGTAATTACCAATCGCCTTATTTGACTTCTGTTCTGCAGGTAGTACCGGTTCTTTCGGCTCCGGAAGTTCCGGCGTTTCTGTGCTTTCTCCTGCCAGTGCTTCCTTCTCGGCCTTCATGCGGTTGTAATATTCTCTCTGCCTGTCAGCCTCACTGGACGACTGGCCTATGAAGTTCTGAATATCCATCATGTAAATCGCTCCGTTATCGAGCATCTCGATTAAATCCAGCTTCTTGAATACATCCAATGCTTTCTCGACGGTGCCTACCTGGTGCCCTGTCAAAGTTGCCAGGATTTCCGGCGTGTACGGAATCACATTTCTATACATCAACCTGCCGGAATTGCTCAGGCTTTTCAGATAGAGTTTCAGCAGGATATTGCTGTATAAATACCCATCCTTCATGCTCTCCAAAATCTTCATCTCGTCCGTGTCGAAAAAGTCCTCTTTCAGCTTTAGGTAGTAATATTTTCTGTTGTCTGCCATTCAGTCACCGCCTATCTCCTTAAATGCCTGCTGTCAAGTCCATAATCGAGATTGGCTTCTTTAACACTCTGTTGTGTCTGCAACAATCGCACAATTCGCATCTGTCCGGCTCAACCTCTCCATTCTTAACTCTGAGGATTCTCGGCATATTCATCTCTACCATGTGCAACGCTTCCTGCAGATAGTTGTCTGTTACGTGGATAATGCGGATGTCCGGCTCTGTCTGCTTCGTTGCTCCTGCAATGAAGAATGGCAACTTCTCGCCGGTATTCTGTCTCACGATTTCCTGGTAGACCGCACCCTGGATGTCGTAACCCCAGTAACGGACAAAATCGAGATAGCCGATGTCTTTTACCCACTTCAAATCCGTAATGGATGCCATAACCTTCAAATCAACGATAGCCACTCCCGGAATGTATGAGTCCATCTTGATCTTCCACTTCGCTCCGAACAGTTCTCCTGTCATAATGACCTGCTTCTGACCGCTCATATACTTCATGAAGTATTCGTCTCGCTCGATACGAGCAATGATCTCTTCTGCCTGCTTGAAGTTCGCCTTTAACTCTCCCTTCTGAGTGAAGATTTCCGGATTGTCCTTTTTGAACTGTTCCAGGCTTCCCTCGAAATAACTGTCCACATAGCTTCCTACCAGCAATGCTGTACTCTTTTCATCCTCCCAGCGTCCGTTCAGTTTCTCCATTCCGTAGAACTCGCAAGGCATCTTGCCGTAGGTTCCAGCAAAATCCTTATATCCCGATACGCTCATGTACTCCTGGTTAGCCTCCTGGCTATAATAATTTTCTGATGTCAGCTGCATTCTTATTCCTCCTATTCAACCTCTTCCAAATCTAAGCCACCGATCTGCTGTTCCTCTTCTTTCTGCTCGATCTTATCAAACGGGTCCTGTGCCTCTACGATGTCCGGCTGGTTGTCGCCGTAACTTCCATCGCCGTCCTCGTCGTAAACTTTCTGATCGTCCTGGATTGCTCTCTGCATATCCACAGACAAAATACCCCACTTACTGAGGAGCATCTTGATAACCGTCTTTAATGCCATTGCCTCAAAATCTGTTGTCCACTTACTGCCCTTCTTATTGTTTTCCAGGTCATATCTGTACGCTGTCGAATACTTGCGGGCATGGTTCTCAACCTCCGCTGTTGTCATAAACAGTTCTTTTCTAAAACCAGTCAATAACTTAAACCAGGCATAGTATCCAGCGATGTTCTCCGATTTTCCTTCGGCTCTCTGCGTACACTTCGAGAAGTCCGTCACAAACTCAACCTCTCCGGTAATCGGATTGTATGAAACCAGCTCGTCCTTGTAGACAACCGAACAGTTCATCTTTTCATAATATCCGGAGCGGATCGCCAGCTGGATAAACCCCTTGTACATCATTTGAAACTGTGCTTCCGGATGTTTCTCCCACTGTCTCGTCTGCTGATTGTATTTATTGTTGTTGTAGGGCACGATTGCCGCAAACCCCAAATTACTGTCAATCGGTAAATCGTAGGTTGCTGCCACAAACGCCGCACTCATGATTGTTGTTGCCGGGCATTTCTTTAACTGTGCTGATCCAGCAACCACATTCGTAATGGATGCCAAAAACTGCGGTGCTTTCTGCCCCAAGACTTCCGTAAATTTCTTCTTTACTGCATCCTGGGAAATCATGCTCTTAACCTGCGCTGCTACACTTAACTGCGTTCCCTGCTGTGTTGCCACTGCATTCTGTTCTGCCATACTACCTTTCCTCCTTTTCTGCTTCCGTGAGGCTTTCGCCACACAACTTTAATATCTCTTCTGCGCTCATATCATCCACGCATTCTTCACAAATCTTCCCTTCCGGAGAATCCCAAAACTTATCTCCTACCAGGATTCCATACCCGCATTTCACACATTCGTGAACCGGTACCGGCTCCGGTGCGTTCGGGCATCTTGGATGGCATGGGTTCATACCGCATTCTGCACACATATTCCTTCTGCCTCCAATCTTCTCAAAAACGTCGTAGCATTTACCGAGCATCTGAACAGATAGTTCTTAACCTCGTCCTTGAATAACAACGGCAGGTATTCCTCTCTGTTCTCAATCTTGCATATATCCATCTTCCGGTTGCACAACCATAAGATTTGCTCAGCCTCTTCATCTGAGATGTGAATTTCTTTCTCTCTGTACTCGTCTACGATTTTCTGCAACTCTTCGCTCATAGGCTTTCTCCTCTCTCCATTCTTCAATGAAGTCCGGCAGGTACATTCTCGCCTCATTTACAAAATATCCGACGATCATCACCACTGGTAAAACCAGCCACTCGCCGCCGTAGGCTTTATATCCTCTCTCGATGTACGCTGCTTCAACCGATACTTTAGTGAGGACCAGTCCCAGGCTTACCCAAAACCAATACAGTCTCACAAATCTTCTGACTTTCTTTCTAAATCTTCTCATACCGCCTGTTCCTTTCACTTATAGAAGTAGTGCTTGCCGTACTTGAAAAGAAATTCCAAATTCTCGCTGTGCCACTTACTGTCGCTCTTGCTCTCAAAATACAAAGCATCCTGGCTTTCGTTCCAATGGTCTACCTGGATCAGCTTCAATGCTTCGTAACACTCCTCGTCCGGCTCTACTGCATCGTATCTTCCGTTTGCAACTGGACTGAACTGGTTCTTCTGAAAAATCACTTCCTCGATTGTGTCCGGGAACTCATTGCTCCAAACCCTGTTGAGGACTACCAGCATAACCAGTGCCTTTCCTTTCACGCCTTCGCTCTCAGCTTCGGCCATCGCTATCTTACATAGCAGGTAGGAATCGTCCTTGTCCCAATCCATACTTGCAATCAACGGTTCTTCTGTCTCAACTGCCTTTGCTGTCTCCGTTGGCTGTGTTGCCTCTTCAATTTCCGGCGTATACGTCGTCTCTGCCACTTCCTCTGTGGTTATGTAGACCGGCCGGCTTTTTTCTTTCTCCTGCCCGAGCGTTTCTGAAATGCCACTGACTGCAAAACAGGCAGCTCCGATCATCGTTGCCATTCTTGCCGCAAACAATATTCTTCGCTTACTTGCTTTCTTCAATTCTGAACTCCTTTCCGGCGTTGCTCCGGCTTACTTGCCGTTCAAATACTTCTCTCCGGCAATTTTCATTTCGCTTATTACCTCTGCCATCTTTTCGAGCTGCCCAATGATTTTTTCCAAGGCTGGTAATTCATCCTTTGTGATTTTTCCATCTGCAGTTATCTCGATCAGACTGTCTCGCATATTCTTCAATGAATCCTCATTGAAGTTCTGCAAAAGCCTTAGTGCAATTCCTTCTAAACTTTTTTCTTCGGTTGCCAGTGGTAGGAATCCGTGTACCGGGCATTCTCGCATACAGTACCCAGTAATCAATTCCGGGGCGTTGTAGAGGTCAGCCATAAGCACCACCTTGTCCACTGGGACAACCTTCGTATTGCCAAGCTCGTAATCTGCCAATGTTGAAACCGATATTCCCAACAGTTCTGCAGCTCCTTCACGGCTCCATAGCCTCTCGTTGTACGTTGCCGCCTTTTTCCTGGCCTGGAAATACATATTTGTGTTCTCGTTTGTAGGGCCTCTTCCCATTTCTTGTTACCTACCCTTCCGCTATAATTTACTTATCAGCTGGAACAGCGACCAGGTTGATTCCTAGCAGGTTATTCACCCCGCTTACGATTGCTTCGTTCATCATCTTGCCGTTAATTACCAGTGACAGCCGATCCCTGGAGACATCCAGCTGCTTCGCCAGCTCATTGACGGTCATGCTCTGTTTTACCAGTTCCACCTTCACTGTCTGACACCATTCATCGGACGGTGTTTCGGTTCTCTCCGGCAGTCCTTCCGTTCCAAGCACTTCGTTGATCTTCTCAGCGATTACCTTGTAACTCGAATTGGAATATCTGCCGTTGACTACCTGGGAAACAGTAGCATTGCTGTAACCGATTTTTTCGGCCAGCTGCTTCAATGTCATATCGTGGTCGATTACTGCTTTTTTAACAGCTTTGCCCCACTGTGATGTTTCCTGCTTCATGCTTGCGTTTCACTCCTTTCTCGCATTTGTGTAAAAACTATTTATCTTTTCTGATTTGCGTGTTATAATGTAAGTAAACCTCTTTACAAACTCGCAAACAGACGCACGAAATACAAGCACAATCTCTCGGCTCGCAACTTTGAGTTGTTTTGTATTTCATGTATTTATTATAGCACGTATCTGCGAGTTTGTAAATGTTTTTGCTCTTATTTGCGTATTATTTTTACCACGGAGGTTGCCTATGGAAATCATCGAAAGAATTACTGAAACCCTTGAAAAAACGGACAAAAAGGCTACTGATCTGTGCGACCGCCTCGGCATTCGGACATCTACGATGTCTACCTGGAAAACTCGCAATAGCGACCCGCCAGCAAAATACATCAAGCCGATTGCAGACTTCCTGGGCGTGTCAGTTCATTACCTATTGACCGGTGAAGAGGCTCCTGCCCGCAAGCTCACCACTGCAGAAGAGGACGAACTTCTCGAACTGTACCGGGCATTGCCACAGAACAAACAATTTGAGTTTATCGGGGAACTCAAGGGATTTCTGAAAGCCTATACAGAGTCTCAGAAATACCTCGACAAAGAAAAAAGATTATCAGTTTAGAATGGTACCGACTTTACGGCCGGTACTGAGGAGATGTGCCTATGAATAACAAATACTTTGAGCTGGCACGCAATGAGGAGAGGTCCGGGAACGATGCCGCTGCATTGCTTCTTTATCTCTCCTCTTTTTGTGACAGTTGCAATCACGGCACCAGGAACCGCTCCTACGGTGTCGTAGCAAAGATCCGGCACCTGCAGCACCGGCTTATGCTCACTGACCTGCAGTTGTTCGGATTGGTTCACTCATACGGTCCGCTTACGGACTCTGAGTGTAAGAAACTTTTAGACTGTTCCATACGTGGTACCGGTATCTCCGGTTACGCCTATGGATATTAACAAATTTTCAGAGCGTCTGTCGCATTGTATGCAGGAACGCCACTTGAACGGTAACGACCTTGCCGCTCTTTCCGGCGTGACTGCCGCTACAATCTCACGCTACCTCAACGGACTGCGAACACCGACCGTCGATAATATCATACTACTGGCTGATGCCCTCGATGTGTCCGTAGATTACCTTCTTGGACTGCATAATGTCCCGGACGATAAAATGCTCGTGTCCTTGTATTCCGTCGCTTCCATCGACGATAAGCGTGTCCTATGGACGCTCCTGGAAAGATACGGAGGAAACCATGGAACAACTAAACGGCAATGAACCATTTACCCTGCATGGTTCCGATACTTCTATCATGCTGCAGGATTTTTGGCGTTGGGCGTATTCTGATCTGCTCAACAATACCCACCGTGGAGTGCTTGCCGAATTTCTCGTACACTCTGCCCTGGAAACAAAAGATGTCGCACGTGCCGACTGGCTACCGTTCGACCTTACTTCTCCTTCCGGTCTCCGGATTGAGGTCAAGTCGTCTGCCTATCTGCAGGCGTGGACTCCGGAAGATGTGTTCTCGCAGATTAGCTTCGACATTGCAAAGAAATTTGCCTGGGATGGAGCTACCTACGCCTCTATGGCTATGCGTAACAGTGATTTGTATGTGTTCTGCGTCTTTACCGCTCGTACACGTGATGTTTCAATTCTTGATCTCGACTACTGGGACTTTTATGTTCTGCCTACCTCGGTTCTTAATGAAAAGGTGCCGGAGCAAAAAACAATCACGCTCTCTTCCCTTCTCAAACTCGAACCAGTAAAAACGGATTTCGCCGGTCTGCCTGCGGCTGTGGAATCAGTAAGGTTGTCAAATGAAACTACCTAACGGCTACGGCAGCGTGACAAAACTTTCCGGAAACCGTCGCAAGCCTTACCTGGCCCGTGTTACTCTAGGCTGGATCACGGACGAACAGACCGGAAAGACCGTACAGAACCGTGTTCCTCTTGGAACATTCAAGACTAAGAAGGAAGCTCTGCAGGCACTCGCTGAGTACGGAGCTAATCCTTACGATATACAAAATGCCGCTATGACCCTGGCGGAACTCTACGACAAATGGACTGCAGCTTACTTCCCTGCCCTGGAAAGTGAATCATCCTGCCGTACCATCAAGTCAGCATGGAGCTACTGCCACGCCATTGCCGGAATGCGTGTTAAGGACCTGCGTGCCCGCCACATCAAGGGCATAATGGAAGATGGCTACATCATTCCTTCACGTGGAGCCAATAAGGGCGAAAAGGTGCTTGCGTCTGCAGGCACAAAATCCCGGATCAAGTCTATGTTTAATTTAATGCTGGACTATGCGCTCGAATATGAGCTTGTTGATAAGAACTACGCCCGCACATTTGAACTGTCGGACGACATCATCAAAGAAAAGGAAGAAGCAAAACGTGGGCACATCATCTTCCAGGACTCAGAGATGCGGACGCTTTGGGAAAACGTCGGCAAAATCCGGTTCGTGGACTGGGTTCTCATACAGTGCTATATGGGATGGCGGCCGCAAGAACTCGCCATACTGGAACTAGAGGACGTGCATCTTGAAGAACGCTATATTGTCGGTGGTATGAAAACACAGGCCGGGCGACACCGTATGGTGCCTATCCACCCGAAAATACTTGACCTGGTTAAGAAAAACTACGACTATGCCCTTGAACTTGGAAGCCACCGGCTCTTTAATGATCCGGATTCTCCGAAGGGTGGCATGGCAATCACCTATGACAAATATGCCGGCCGTTTTGATAAGGTGGTCGCCGCTCTCAAGCTCCGAGACGATCATCGACCGCACGACCCTCGAATGACATTCATCACCATGGCAAAGAAGGCTGAGGTTGACGAATACACTATCAAAAAACTTGTCGGTCACAGAATCACCGACATAACAGAGGCGGCTTATACAGATCGTGACTTAGAATGGCTCAGAGCCGAACTGGAAAAGATACCGTAACCCTCGTGGTTGCGGTATTTCCGCATTCTGCAGGTAACCGAAAAAGTGTTACCTTCTCCATGTTTCCTACTTGTTACCTACCGGTTTCCTACTTTCCCATTTTCACCACTTTTTACACCATCTCACACCCAATTTCATTTTTCCACTTCCAGGCACCAAAAAAGTACCGCAATCGCTGTGATTACGGTACTTCCTGGGTTTAACGTCTTTTCAATTTGTAAAGTCTATTTAGAACTTACCAGCCTCGGCTGCTTCTTCGATGGATACTGCAACAGCTACGGTAGCACCTACCATAGGGTTGTTACCCATACCGATCAGACCCATCATCTCAACATGTGCAGGTACAGAGGAAGAACCAGCGAACTGCGCATCAGAGTGCATACGGCCCAGAGTATCGGTGAAACCATAAGAAGCGGGACCTGCAGCCATGTTATCGGGATGCAGAGTACGTCCGGTACCGCCGCCGGATGCAACGGAGAAGTACTTCTTGCCTGCTTCCAGTCTCTCCTTCTTGTAAGTACCGGCTACGGGATGCTGGAATCTGGTAGGATTGGTAGAGTTACCGGTGATGGATACGTCTACGTTCTCCTTCCACATGATAGCTACACCTTCGGGAACGCTGTTAGCGCCGTAGCAGTTAACCTTAGCACGAAGTCCCTCAGAGTAAGCAATTCTCTCTACCTCGGTAACGGTATTGGTGTAAGGATCATAAGAGGTCTCTACGAAAGTAAATCCGTTGATACGGGAAATGATCTTTGCAGCATCCTTACCAAGACCGTTCAGGATAACACGTAAAGGCTTCTGACGAACTTTGTTAGCCTTCTCTGCAATACCGATCGCACCTTCTGCTGCTGCGAAGGACTCATGTCCAGCCAGGAAACAGAAGCAGTCGGTATCCTCTTCCAGTAACATCTTGCCCAGGTTACCATGACCAAGACCTACCTTACGGGTATCCGCAACGGAACCGGGAATACAGAATGACTGTAAGCCTTCACCGATTGCTGCTGCTGCTTCAGATGCCTTTCTGCAGCCTTTCTTGATTGCGATTGCAGCGCCTACAGTGTAAGCCCAGCAAGCATTTTCAAAACAGATGGGCTGGATCTTCTTAACCTGATCGTATACATCCAGACCAGCATCTTTCGTGATCTTCTCTGCTTCTTCGATAGAGGAGATACCATAGCTGTTCAGTACAGCGTTGATCTTATCAATACGTCTTTCATATGATTCAAATAAAGCCATTTTTTCTGTCCTCCTGTATCTTATTGTTTTCTGGGATCGATGATCTTAACTGCATCATCTACACGACCGTACTGGCCCTTAGCCTTTTCCCATGCAGTGTTAGCATCGTCACCCTTCTTGATGAAGTCAGTCATCTTGCCAAGGTTAACAAACTGGTAACCGATGATCTGATCATCCTTGTCCAGAGCGATACCGGTTACATAACCTTCTGCCATCTCCAGATAACGGGGACCCTTCTTCAGAGTACCGTACATAGTACCAACCTGGCTTCTTAAGCCCTTACCGAGGTCTTCCAGACCTGCACCGACAGGCAGACCTTCCTCAGAGAATGCACTCTGGGTACGTCCGTATACGATCTGTAAGAACAGCTCTCTCATAGCGGTATTGATTGCATCACATACAAGGTCAGTATTTAAAGCTTCCATAACGGTCAGACCGGGCAGGATCTCAGCAGCCATAGCTGCGGAGTGGGTCATACCGGAACATCCAACGGTCTCAACCAGAGCCTCCTGGATGATGCCTTCCTTAACGTTCAGGGTAAGCTTACATGCACCCTGCTGAGGTGCACACCAGCCCACACCGTGAGTCAGACCGGAAATATCCTTAACTTCTTTTGCCTGCACCCATTTTGCCTCTTCGGGAATGGGAGCACAACCATGATGTACGCCCTGTGCAACGGGACACATTTCTTCAACTTCTTTTGAATAAATCATGTGAAATCTCCTTTCAATATGTACTTATAATACTATTGATAAAATAATATCATAATGGTCGTGTTCATTCTCTCATATTTCCCTGAAAAAATCTAGTGGATTTTGACATTTTTTTCATTAGTTTCTATGAAACGACACCATATTCTTACGTTGCAGCATTTACCAGCTCTTGATAAAGGTATCAATGTAGTTATCCAGACATTTCTTAATGACTTCGATGGCTTCTTCTCTGTTGCCTTTTTCATTGACTGCGGTGGTCTTGTTCTCCAGTGCTTTATATACTGTGAAGAAATGCTCCATCTCGTCCACCACATGACTGGGCAGCTCGGAAATATCATGATAGCAGTTATAATTAGGATCATTGAAAGGTACTGCAATGATCTTCTCATCGTTTTTGCCGTTATCCAGCATGGAGATCACACCGATCGGATACGCTCTAACCAGAGTCATGGGCTGTACCGGCTCGGAACACAGTAACAATACATCCAGAGGGTCACCGTCATCACCGTAGGTTCTGGGAATGAAACCATAGTTTGCGGGATAATGGGTGGATGTATGCAGGATACGGTCCAGGATCAGAAGACCGGTCTCCTTGTCCAGTTCATACTTGTTCTTGCTACCCTTGGAAATCTCAATAACACAGACAAAATCTGTGGGAGTCACTCTCTGAGTGCTCATGGTGTGCCAAATACTTCCGTTTACTTCTTTCATAATCTCTCTCCTCTACTCTATAGTTATTTCCGGACAAAAGATCCAGAGAATACACAGGTCATTATCCGCGGATCTGACCGTTTCCGTGGATCTTGTATTTATAGGAGGTCAGCTCCTTCAGACCCATGGGGCCTCTTGCGTGCAGCTTCTGTGTGCTGATGCCGATCTCGGCACCAAATCCAAATTCATATCCATCCGTAAAGCGTGTGGATGCATTGACATAGACACAGGCAGCATCCACTTCGTTTAAGAACTTTTCCGCCGTCTGCATGTTTTCCGTCACGATACATTCAGAATGCTTCGTATTATATCGGTTAATATGAGCGATCGCCTCGTCCACACTGTCAACCGTTTTAATAGATAAAATATAGTCCAGATACTCGGTACCGTAATCTTCTTCCGTTGCCGGAATACAGTCCGGCAGGATTTCACGGGTACTTTCGTCCCCCCGCAGTTCCACATTTTTGGTTTTCAGGGTCTCCGCCATTTTGGGAAGGAACCTGTCACGGATCGCCCGATGTACCACCAGCGACTCACAGGCATTGCAGACGCCGATCCTCTGGGTCTTAGCATTCATCAGAATTTTTACTGCCATATCCACATCTGCGTCCCGATCTACGTAAACATGACAATTACCGGTGCCGGTTTCGATCACGGGGATCGTACTGTTCTCCACCACGCTGCGGATCAGTCCCGCACCACCTCTGGGAATCAGTACATCCACATATTCTTTCATCTTCATGAACTGTGCGGTAACCGCCCGATCGGTATCCTCAATCAGTTGTACCGCTGTCCGGGGCATTTTGCAGACATCCAGGGCATCCTGCAATACCCTTACAATTGCAATATTGGAATGAATAGCATCACTGCCGCCCTTTAAGATCACAGCATTACCGGTTTTAAAGCACAATCCGAAGGCATCCGCAGTAACATTGGGACGCGCTTCATAGATAATGCCGATGACACCTAACGGAACCCGCACCTTATCGATCTTTAATCCGTTGGGACGCTCGAAATGTTCCATAACCTCTCCGATACAGTCGGGAAGCTCGGAAATCTGGCGAAGTCCCTCCGCAATCTGGGCAATTCGATCGGATGTCAGTTTTAAACGATCCAAAAGTCCGGGATTCATTCCGTTTCTTCTGCCGTTCTCCAGATCAGACTCATTGGCAGCAAGAATCTCCGCCTGCCTGTCACACAGATAGTTTGCCGCAGTGTCCAGTGCCTTATTTTTTTCTTCAGTAGTCAGTTTCTGCAATATATATTTCGCAGCACATGCATTTTTTCCCAATTCCGTTAACTCTGCCATAGCTATCCCCTACTTTCTATCCGATATTTATAATTTAAACCAGAATCACCTGATACGGCTTCACATCTGTCACTTCCACAGGTACCTGTTCTACCTGCTGGCAGCGGAAACCGATACCGATACTCCGCAGTCTTAAGTTTTCTTTGTCCGCAAGATATCTGTCGTAAAATCCACCGCCGTATCCCATACGGTTTCCCAGCGGGTCAAAGGCGCTTCCCGGCATCAGAAGTAAGGTTTTGTCTGCATGCTCCGGTTCAAACAGATACCGTTCCGTATCCCCTGCCGGTTCCGGGATTTTCTTGTAACCGTTTTTCAACTCTGACAGAGAGAACATCCGATAAAACTCCATTTTTCCATCTTCCACTTTGGGAACGTAGACGCTTTTTCCGTCTTGCAGAGCACTTTCTAGAATCTCCGTCGTACAGATCTCACTGCCGTAGCTTACAAAACCTAAAATTGTATCCGACAGATAATACCACTGGTGTCCAAGAATCCGCTCCGTGATCAGCAGCTTCCCCCGTTCCCGCTCCGGTTCGGTAAGCGCATTTCTGCAGGCAAGCGCTTTTCTTCGAATCTGTTTTTTCTGTTCTTTGATCATTTTTTCTTTTTATAAGCCGGCTTTAATTTCTCAATGGTGCCGTCCGGTCGCTCAATCTCTATATTATCCAGCTGCGCTTTCATATTACGTTTGATACTGTCCACATATTCCTGACGTAAAATGGTCTGTTCCAGTTTTTCTTCGTCCGTCAGTCCCTCATTCTGAGATTTATGATAAAGCTCATTGATGCGCTTTATTCTTTCATCCATATTCATAATGTATTCTCCTTTTTGCCGGATCAATTTTTATGCAGATTCTGTACAAATTCCGGCAGATCAAAGCTTTCTTCCCTGTGTGCTACGAACAGAGTACCTTCATTCTCTCCTTCTAACAACCGATGCAGCACGCCGATGTCTCTGCTGTTGGCAATGATCATATCCACGTCGGAACTGGTGGCAATTTTAGCTGCGATCATCTTGGTATTCATGCCGCCGGTACCTACATTACTGCCGGTGGAAGCCTTGCCCATATTCATGAATTCATCCGTAAGTTCATCCACTTGTTCGATAAATTCTGCATCCGGATTCTGTCTGGGATCATCGGTATAGAGTCCGTCGATATCCGACAGCAGGATCAACAGGTCCGCATCGATCAGGGCTGCCACGATTGCGGACAGCGTATCATTATCACCAATTTCGATCTCGTAGGTAGCTACGGTATCATTTTCATTCACAATGGGTATCACCCCCATTTTTAATAGTTGTGTAAAGGTGTTATGAGCATTATAACGATTCAGATTATCCACAATGGTATTTTTAGTCATCAAAATCTGTGCCGCTACATGATTGTATTCCGAAAACAGTTTCTGATAAGCCATCATCAGACGGGCCTGACCGATTGCCGAGCATGCCTGTTTTACAGCCATGGCCTCTGCCTGGGTCTGTCCCTCAATTGTCTTCAGATTCACTGCTTTTTTGCCCACGGCAATGGCACCGGAAGTCACCAGTACGACTTCCTTTCCCTGATTGCTGATATCACAGAGTTCTCTCACCAGCTTTTCCAGCCGGATATAATCCAGATCTCCTGTTTCGTTATGTTGTAAAGAAGAGGAACCGATCTTAACGACGATTTTCTTCTTATCTTTTATCTGTTCCCTTATGTTATTCACGTGACTGCCTCTCTGACTATAAAATAAAAACTTTCGAATATCTGAATGATATACTATTTTTCTCTGTACGTCAACGCTGTGATGGAGCAAACTGTGATGCAATCATCTCCGCCACACGGATACCGTCCATAGCCGCCGAAGTAATTCCGCCGGCATACCCTGCCCCTTCTCCGCAGGGATAGCATCCGCGGATCGCGGATTGCAATTTTTCATCCCGATCAATTCTCACCGGTGATGAGGTGCGGCTTTCTACTCCGGTCAGAATCGCATGCGGAGAATCAAATCCCCGGATCTGTCTGCCAAAACTGTCCATTCCTTCCACAAAAGCATGATTGCATTCCTCCGGAAGGATCCCCGTCAGATCAGTCCATTCATAAGCTCCTTTGCACTGGGGTTCCATTCCGTCCCATTCGTCGGAATCTATTTCTTTTTCCGGTAGATCTTCTCCCGTCACTTTTTTGCGGAAATCTCCATAGTGCTGTACCGGAAGTTTTCCATTACAGAGATCATATGCCTTTTTCTCGAGTACCCGTTGAAATTCGATTCCGGCTAACGGATGCTCCGATCCATAATCCTCCGGCGTCACCGATACAATAATGGCGCTGTTGGCATTTTGACCGTCACGTCCACTGTAACTCATGCCGTTGACAGCCAGTCTTCCGGGTTCTGAAGACGCATTGACCACATATCCTCCGGGGCACATGCAGAAAGAATATACCCCTCTGCCGGTACCGGTCTTCGCCGTCACCTTGTAGGCAGCTGCACCCAGTCCCTTAACCTGCTCCGCACCGTATTGACTCCGGTTGATCAAAGCCTGCGGATGTTCCACACGAAATCCTACGGCAAAAGGTTTTGCCGACATTGGGAACTGATTTTCATAAAGCATGGAAAAAGTATCTCTGGCGCTGTGTCCGGGAGCCAGAACCAGCTGCTCACACGGGAGTTCTTCGGTAGCGTTTATTTTCACTCCCGTAACATGACCACCCTCAGTCAATATTTCCGTCACCTGGCTGTGAAAATGAACTTCACCTCCCAGACGCAGGATCTCTTCCCGCATACTTTTCACGATCCGGCTCAGTACATCGGTCCCGATATGGGGCTTTGCCTGATATAAAATAGCAGGATCCGCACCGTACCTTACAAAAGTCCTGAGAACTTCTGTGTTTCTGCCGTATTTATCCTTAACCAATGTATTTAATTTACCGTCCGAAAAAGTTCCGGCACCCCCTTCTCCGAACTGAACGTTGGAATCGGGCTGCAGTTTCCCTGTCTCCCAGAACCGCTCCACATCCGCCTGTCTCGTGTCCACATCCGCGCCCCGCTCTAAAATCACAGGACGATATCCGTGTAGTGCGAGATAATATCCGCAGAATAATCCAGCCGGTCCGCATCCGACGATCACCGTTGGATGCCTTTGCGGCTGTGTGCCGCCTGCAGGGAAATGATATTTCTTTTTCTCCGTTTGCAGAACATTTGCCTTACCGAGTCTGCGACAGGCATCCTTGTATACTTTCTCTTCTTTTTTCACGATGACATCGATACTGTAACTGTAAAAAAGTTCCGGCTTCTTCCTTGCATCCAGAGACTGTCTTACGACCTCCAGTTCCAGAATATCTTCTGTAGGGATCCGCAGGCTTTGTGCCGTCTTATGTACAAGCTGTTCCTCCGTATGATTTACCGGAAGTTTCAACTGGTTTAATCTGATCATAATAACTCCTTATTCTGTCTTGATTGCAGCAGAACACCCCGCAATAAACCCGCTGCTCCAGGCCCATTGCAGATTATAGCCGCCGCATCTTCCGTCCACATCCAGAATCTCTCCTGCGAAATACAGCCCGGGGCAGAGTTTTGATTCCATGTCTTCCGTCACTTCCGTTACTGCAATTCCTCCGGCCGCTACCTGCGCATTCTCATAGGGATTGCTCTCCGTAATATGTAACCGGAAACATCTGCACAGTTCATAAAAAGTGTTTATTTTATCTTCCGGAATTTCCACTGCCGGAGTTGTCGGTTTTATGCCTGCAATTTTCAAAAATACAGACATCAGCTTTTTATTCAGGATTCCCGTAAAAAACTCTTCTGCCGTCCGCTTTTCCTGCAGCATCCGGCGGGTTTTCTTCATATTTTCATAGGATTCTTCCGTCATATCCGGCAGAAAATCAATCTCGGCCATTACAGTTTTCCGGTCCCTGAGTAAATAATTCACATCACGGCTCAACTGAAATATGGGAATTCCGGAGATGCCGTATTCCGTCAGCTGTAATTCTCCGCGCTCGACATCTGTTTCACGTCCGTCACACAAAATACGCACTCTGCTGTCAGCACGAACACCGGCTATTCCCTTCAGAAGATCTGTCTCCAGACACCGGAGCTGCACCAGCGCAGGTACGGGAGCAATACAGGTATGACCAGCTTTTTTGGCAATTTTCCATCCGCTTCCGTCAGAGCCGGTACCGGGGGCAGCCTTTCCGCCGCAGGTCAGGATCACCGCATCGAATTGCCATTCTCTGTCACCATCGTTTACCACAAGTTTCCCGGATAGTGTTCGTTCCACTTTCTGTACTTTACATCCATAGATGATTTCAACTCCCAGCGTCTGCAGTTCGTAGCGAAGCACATCCAGTACCGACGCTGCCTGTTCACTGACCGGATACAGATATCCGTTTTTTTCCTTGATCAGAAGCCCTATTTTTTGAAAAAAGCAAACGGTGTCCTCCGTACCGAAACGTTCCAGTGCCTGCTTTATCCATGCAGCATCTCCTCCATGGTAACATTCCACCGTGAGATTTCTGTTGCCCAGATTGCATTTTCCGTTTCCTGTCTGTAATATTTTTTTCCCGATTCGATCATTTCGTTCCAAAATCGTAACTTTGGTACCTTTTCGGGCAGCTGTGACCGCAGCCATCATACCTGCTGCACCGCCGCCGATGATTCCAATATGTTTTTTCATTTCTGTTTCACCTGTTTCTTTCTTCAGGAAGAATATGTCTCCAGAAAATCATACAGTGTTTCCTCATCAGGAATGGACAGCATGTCCATAACCTGCATCTGTATTTTCTCCGGAAGACTGTCCAGGGCAATCCCTGTATTGATATATATGGTAGACCGATCCTCCAGGTATACCACAACTTCGTTGTCAAATACTGCCAGATAAAAGCCATCGCTTGGCTGCAGATAGCGATAATCCATACGAACCACAACTTTTTCCCTGGAAAAGGATAATACCTCTAAACCCACAAAACCTCTTTCGAGCTCTGACAGCGGAGGATGTTCCGCATACAGATTCATCGTTTCCAAAAACCTCTCCCTGGTCATGCCAATATATTTATGTGGAATCTGCCAGGAAGTCTCTACGGAGGTATTTCTGAGAATGTCCGTCTCTTTCAATACATATTCCGTATCCGCACATAAGGTTTCTTCCGACACCGTAACTGCAACACTTTCCGGTACCTCCGAAGTGTCTGCTCTATCCGCAGGGATTTCGGAATACCGTCCGGGATACGATCCCGGATAGAAAAAACGGATTCCCCACACCCCGATAAAAATACCAAGACTCAAAAAGAAAATGGGAATTACAAAAAAGTAACTGATACGTTTTACAAGTTTCATACTGCCTCACATCTGTGGTGTCAATGTTCATTCTTTGTATCAGTATCAGTTATTTTTGGAATAATATACATCTGACGCAAATTTTACAGCCGGAACCTTTTCCCCAGCATACGCATCAGCCTGCCGCCGGGAATATATTGAAAATCCTGTCCCCGCAGACAACGCAACAATAGCAGAAGGAACCAATACAGCAACAGTGTAATGATCAGTTCCGAAATCACCGTTACCACTGCTCCCACATGGGGGAGCAACAGTTTTTCCAGACCGAATGCCAGCAGACCGCAGGCACAACAGCAGCCGGCCGGAATTGCCAGTCCCCTGAGCGCGTCGGGCCGCGTCTTCCTCTGCAGACATAATATAACACACAGACACACAGCGCCGGCAGCCATTCCGATGACACTCCCGAGGACGATGCTCAGAATCCCGGCATTTTCCATTCTGAAAAGAATAGTCGACGTTATGACAAATACGAGATCCATCACACCGTATCCCAACAGGACCAAATGGTTTTTTCCGGATAATTTTAAAATTTGTGAGCAATAAAAGAGCAAGAGCGCCCACAGGACCACGGAGGATCCTGTGGTGAACATTTCTCCCAGCAGGATTCCGACAGAGTTATCGATTGTCTGCGCCAGGGGTACCGCCAAAACGGCAAGCCATACGGTGAAAAACATTCCATGTAGAAATACACCCTGGATTCCCGACTGTATTGCATTTTGGGCATAGCGTTCTTCTTTTTTCCGGATATGTGCGCCGGCTTTGGCTACTCCCGGTAGGATTCCCATGCATAAAAGAACCACAACCAGAAGCATCGTATCCAGATATCTTCCGATAAACACGCCATAGCTGTCTGCAGCTGCATAAATATCCGGCGCATTTTTCTCAAATAAAACGAGCCCTGTCCATAACGGCAGATACAAAAGTAAGTCGCAGATGATATCACCGCCCATACTGAAAAGCAGAACCCGGACCTGACTGAAAAAAGTATCAGTCCCCTTCATGCCTATTTCCGCCTCTCTTCTTCCGGATGCGCTTCCCTGATAAATCACAAATACAAAAATCAGAACCAATACCTCGGAGATTACAATTCCCACTGCGACACCCATGGCACCGTACATAGCAGTAAAGTCATCTTTTTTCAGGAGAAGACTGACTTTTTCTCCATAGGTACGAAAAATACCCAAAAACAAAAGGCCCAGTCCAAAATAAAATACCTGTCGCAGGATAGCGGATACCGCAGAAGGCATTTCCGATCCTTCACTCTGAAAAATTCCCAGGAGTACCGACTGCATACATCTAAGTATCAGCGCAGGACACAGAATCCACAGGATCATACTTCCGTAGGGAATCCGAAACGCTTTTTCCAGCACAAAATATCCAAGTGCCGCACAGAGCACCGCACCGACCAGCCCGGCAGTAATCTGGAAAATCATCATATTCCTTCGCATTTTGGATACGTTTTTATATTGTCCTTTGACACTTCTGCTCCTAAGAAGCCGGCCAAGACGATCCGGGACATTTTTACCGGTAAGTATCCAAAAAAACAAAAAAACCAAAAAAGCGGCCGCCAAATAAGCCAGGCCATTATTTCCAAGCTGTTTTCCGAACACCCAGACATTTATCCCTGCCAGACAATAAGAAAAAAACTGTATCTGTTTTCTTTTTATCTCTACCTGATTCATTTCGGTTACCTATACGTGTATCCACGCCCTTTTTAATCTCTTGTAATTCCAAGGGATGCGAGGACCTGCTCCTGCTTTGCCTCCATTACCTCTGCTTCTTCCGGCTCCATGTGGTCATATCCGCACAGATGCAGCATGCTGTGAGCCACGAGGAATGCGAATTCCCTTTTTCTGCTGTGACCGTAACTTTCCGCCTGTTCCCTGACACGGTCCACGGAAATAATAATATCTCCGAGAATCAGTTCTCCGGTATCCGGATCAAAGTAATCAGCCTCTCTGTCCTCCGGAATATCAAAATCACCGGGGGCAGCAAAGTCCAGATTGGGGAAAGAAAGGACATCCGTCTCTCTGTCTATATTACGATATTCCTTATTGTAGGCATGAATCCCATCATTGTCAGTAAGCAGGACATTCAGCTGGACCTCATAAGGACAGCCTTCCATTTCCAGCACAGCGTTTGCAACCTTCTCCACGGTATCCTCCACAGAAAAAGAAACCTCACCCTCCGCAAATGTTTCCTCTGTTTCATTTTCAACGTAAAAAGTCATAATATAGTTTTTCCTCCTTAAATATCTTCTGCATTCTGTTCCAGTCCCGCAGACTCAGATCACATTCATTCACAAATCCTTTGACCCGGATCCGTTCGAAAATTTTATCGATCACCTGATCATAGTCCGGTTTTTTATCCGGCTCCTTTTGCGATAAAAGTAAAATGGCGCTGACAACAGCATCCGAACAGTAGAGAACCACTGTTTCCTTCCGCCGATATTTTTGATCTTCCTTATACTCTTCCAAAATCTCCTTCGCGCCCTTCGGAAAGCCTTCGCCCTGAAGATTCATAAGCTCCCAGCCTTTTTTGTGGTACAGCCCCGCACATTTTAAAGCATCTTTGTCCAATCCAAGTTTTAAGGCGATCCGTTCACAAAAATATGCGGTATGAATACACTGAAAATACTCTGTGCGATCCGTCTGCCGATATTTCGCCAGTATCTGATTCTCCGTATCGTTCAGGTCCAGATAGCGTACTCTGTCCCGGAATACCACTGCTCCGGAAAAAAACTTCAGGATACCAAGCAATAAGATACCGGAGACGACCAGATTAGCTGCCGGCACTAAAAACTGCTCCAGGCTCAGATGCTCATTGGTCAATAACACAATATTGGCCGTCTCACATAAAAACAGGCAGAACAAAGACAAGAATAAAGGTATACCGATTGCAAATTCCTGCTCGAGATGCTGAAAAAGGCAGGCAGCAAAAATACCGCTGATAAAATACAGGAAGAAAATTCCCTGAGTCTGACCTTCAAATGAAGCAATCATAAGAAACACTGAGGAGAAAAGAATTCCGACCGGCAGATTGCTGAACAGAGATAATACCACAAAAACAGGTAAAAAGGGCCAGCCTCCTACCGGAAGAAATGTACAAGCCAGTGAAAGCAGCAGACAGCTCCATACTGCTATCCAAAAACGCATCAGGTGTTCATCGTTGTCATAATCCAGTTGAGAATCCAATTGTTCTCTTCTGAGAAAAAAACCGGCTACAGCCAGGCCCATTGCGGTCATTACTGCGTTTCGCAGAGCATTTTCAACGGAGAGCTGTTTGCCGAAAATACCCATAGCATATACTGCCGTACTTCCCGCGATCACGGTAAAAATCTCCGGCAGTAAAAAAAGCAGGAAGTCGTTTTTATCTTCGTTTCGTTCGTGCTTCATAATCATCATACGCCTTTACAATCTTCTGCACCAGCGGATGTCTTACCACATCTTTGTTCGTCAGGTTGCAGAACGCGATATCATCAATATTTTTCAATACCCTAGCAGCAACATCCAGACCGGATTTTGCTCCCACCGGAAGGTCCTTTTGGGAAGAATCCCCGGTTACGATTACCTTAGAACCGAAACCGATTCGTGTCAGGAACATTTTCATCTGAGCCGGAGTGGTATTTTGCGCTTCATCCAAAATAATATAGGCATTATCCAGGGTTCGTCCTCTCATATATGCAAGAGGTGCCACTTCAATCAGTCCTTTTTCCATATTTTTGGCAAAACTTTCCGCCCCCATGATCTGATACAGGGCATCATACAAAGGCCGCAGGTACGGATCTACTTTACTCTGCAGATCACCCGGTAAAAATCCCAGCTTCTCCCCGGCTTCGATCGCCGGTCTGGTCAGTATGATCCGGCTGACTTCGTTATTTTTAAATGCAGTGATGGCCATAGCCATGGCCAAATAAGTCTTACCGGTACCTGCAGGTCCCAGTCCGAACACGATCATATTCTTGCGGATCGCATCCACATAGGCTTTCTGTCCCAGTGTCTTGGGTTTGATGGGTTTACCGTTGATCGTATGACAGATACAGTCGGCATCCATTTCCATGAGTCTGTCTTCCTGATCCTCCCTGCCCATCTCAATGGCATAATCCACGCTCTGCTCTTCTATTTCATTTCCGCGATCCGACAGTGCCGTCAATTGCCTTAATACCCGGGAAGCCTTTCCGGCATTTTCCTCTTCTCCGGTAATGATAATACTCCCATTACGATCTACGATCGTTACCTGAAAATCCTGCTCCAGCTTTTTTATATAAGCATCCTGCATCCCGAAGATCTTCCGCATCTGCTCTGTATCCATTTCCAGATTGATTGTTGTCACGCTCATTAATGTCTTAATCCTCTTTCTGCGTAGTATCCACCTGTGTTCCGACTTTTTCCTGCACCACGAGTTCCCCATGCGCCACCCAGCCATCGCACTTTGTTTCTATTTTAACATCTTTCGAGATTATTTGTACCCCTTTTTCGCCTAAACTTTCAAGAAAATCCGATATTTTTTCCTGCAATATTTCCTTTGCCTCACTGTCATCGCGGAGATACTCTGTTTTTTGATACTCTCTGTATGTAATTTTGCCAAATGTACCGTTGATTCCAAACATTTTTAATATTTTCATACTATGGGTATTCAGAATACTGTCATATTGCAGAAACGAAACCTTTCGAGCCTGTTTCCATTCTCTGTCACCCAGACGCATAAAATATCCTGTTTTTTCCCTGCCGGTATATTTTTTTAAAATATAATCCGCCGGTAAAAAAATTCGAAAGTGACCAGAATGCTCCATCCGGATATCCGCGTCAGCAGTGACCATACGATATTCCCGTATCGTACCGTCTTCGGCATAGATAGGCACCTTTCCATCCACCAACAGATCTCCCTTGGCCACCTGACTGCCAATTGTCACTTGGGGAATGCCGCTTCGCACGATCATATCGGTGATGACACCGTCATACTCTGCCACAAGATCCCGGCCAATGATAGCATCCGCACCCTGCGTATCTTCCGGAATCGGTGCATCATTTTCCTTTAACTCCAGCAATAGTCTGGTGCCCATCAGCCTTCCGGAAGTCCATGTGACCTGTGGGAACTGCCTGCGGATCTGCTTTTCCAGTTCTCCGATATCCAGCTTACTTTTTCGCATTCCCATCTGTATTCCTTCCTGTTCCAGGAATTGAAATATCATGTCATCCGTGATGACACAATTGCCGGATATTTGGATATCCCATACAAACATGGAAGAAACGATCCAAAACATGACCGTCAGCACCAGTCCGGCCAGGAATGCTTTTCTCCGTTGCAGATGCGGCAGAAAAAAAGGTAGTCCATATCTTTCTGATATGACTACCCTTACTTTTGTTTTTCTGGCAATGGAACGAAGCCGGTAAAAAGACTCCAGGCTGACACACATGATATATACATCATCCTGCTTTTCAATATTCCATAACAATATTCCCTTATTACTGCATAAATTGATAAAACGCTGTGGTGCAAATCCCCACACTCGAATTTTCACATATCCCCGAAGCCGTTTCAGCCATTCTGTCATCTTCCATCGTTCCCCCATTGTTATATATAAGTCAGCGATACAATGTTACCACTGATTTTCATGTCTTCATTGGTATAATAGTCGATGGAAAGTCTGCTTCCTTCCAGACATACCTGGCAGGTCCTGGCTTGTAACAGGATCCGCTCTCCGGTGTACTCCAGGATACCACGATAATTTTCAATCCAGACTTCCGAATTGCCGGTGAGCGTAACCCTCAGTGCTCCCATACAGACATCTTTCGGAAGCTGCAAAGAATTGATCCATTTTTCCTTTTGGTACGGCTGTGTTCTCTTTTTCATATAAAACTATATGAACGGAATCCGCAGAATATGTTATTGCAGGATCCCTTTGATCAGTGGCTCTGTCTCCGGCCGGCTGTCAGTGATAGCATAGGCATTTAAGAACTTATCTTTCGCCGCTTCCAGGCGCTGTTCGTCATTTGCATGCAGATATCCGAGCACATCGCCTTTTTTTACAGCATCCCCTTTTTTCTTTTCTAAAAGAATACCTACAGACAAGTCAATTTTGCTTTCCTTGGTCTCTCTTCCGCCGCCCAACAACAGAGAACAGATTCCGACATCCTCACAGGCGATCCGTCCCACAAAACCATCCCTGTCCGCACAGACCGGCACTACCATGGATGCCTTCGGGAGTAAGGAAGGATCTGTTACCGCTGTCGGATCACCACCCTGTGCTTCCACGAACTCGGACAGTTTCCGTAAGGCACTGCCATCTTCAATGACTTTTGTAAGTGCCGCTCTTGCCTGTTCTACACTCAGTGCCTTTCCGCCGGCCATCAGCATCTGGCTTCCAAGCACCATGCAAAGCTCGGTAAAATCTTTCGGACCTTCGCCCCGCAATGTTGCGATTGCTTCTTTTACCTCCAGGGCATTTCCCACTGCCATTCCTAAAGGCTGATCCATATCCGAAATTACGGCAATGGTCCTGCGGCCTGCATTTTTGCCGATCTTAACCATTTCTTCCGCCAGGGCAAAAGCATCCTCCCTGCTCTTCATAAATGCCCCGCTTCCGGTCTTCACATCCAGTACAATGGCATCCGCACCGGCAGCCAGTTTCTTACTCATAATGGAGCTGGCGATCAGCGACATATTGTCTACCGTAGCGGTCACATCCCGCAGGGCGTACAGCTTTTTATCCGCCGGTGCCAGATCTGCGGTCTGTCCCATAATGGCAATACCGATTTTGTTCACATTTTCAATAAACTGTTCCGTAGTCAGTGAAGTAGAAAATCCGGGGAAACTTTCCAGCTTATCAATGGTTCCGCCGGTGTGTCCCAGACCCCGACCGCTCATTTTGGCTACGGGAATTCCGCAGGCCGCCACCATGGGTGTCAATGCCAGAGAAGTCTTATCTCCCACACCTCCGGTGCTGTGTTTGTCTACCTTGCGACCATGGATGGATGACAGATCCAGCATCTCCCCGCTGTGTGCCATGGCCATGGTCAGTTCGTAAGTCTCCCTCTCTGTCATCTTCTGAAAATAAATTGCCATCATCAGAGCAGACACCTGATAATCCGGTATCTCTCCCTTCGTGTAGCCTTCAATAAAAAAGCGAATCTCTTCTTTGGATAACGCTCCGCCGTTTCTCTTTTTCATGATAATATCATACATTCTCATAGGCTTCCTCCTGTCTGCGGCAACATTACCACCAGCTCTTATACACCGACTTTTTTACAGATATCACTGATACAGCATTTTTCGCAATAAGGATGGGTTCTGGCAGTACATACCTCTCTTCCGTGATATACCAGTCTGTGGCAGAAATCGCTGCCTTCCTCCGGCGGAATGATCTTCCAAAGCTCCTTTTCCACCTTGGCAGGCTCCTTGATACCGTCCACCAGTCCCATGCGGTTCACCAGGCGGATACAGTGAGTGTCCGTCACGATGGCGGGCTTACCGAAGACATCTCCCATGACCAGATTCGCACTTTTTCTTCCAACACCCGGCAGAGATAACAGTTCGTCAAAGTCATCCGGCACTTTCCCCTGATATTTATCCCTAAGGATCTTCATGCAGGCGCTGATATCTCTCGCCTTGCTGTGACCTAAGCCACAGGGTTTTACGATTGCCTCGATCTCTTCCACCGGTGCATCCGCCAGGGCATCCACATCCGGGAATTTCTCGTAAAGCTTCTCCACCACGATATTTACCCGGGCATCGGTACACTGGGCCGCCAGGCGGACGCTGACAAGCAGCTTCCATGCCTGATCGTAATCCAGAGTGCATCCGGCATCCGGGTATTCTTTTTTCAGACGTTCTATGATTTCTAATGCTCGTTGTTTTTTTGTCATATTTTCGCCACTTTTATTTAAATCACAATACTTTTACTTATGGTAAGGCTCGTGCTGAATGATCCGGAACGCCCGATAGATCTGTTCGCACAGGATCACACGCATCAGCTGGTGCGGGAATGTCATTTTGGAAAAGCTGAGTGCCAGGTTCGCCCTTTTGCAGACGCTATTGTGCAGTCCTAAGGAGCCGCCGATGACAAAGCAGATGTGGCTTTTTCCACGGACACTGCAGTCCTCGATCCACGAAGCAAATTCTTCGGAAGAATAATTTCTGCCGGCGATCTCCAGTGTCACGATCAGGGCATCCTGGGGTAGCTTTGCAAGAATGCGGACTCCCTCTTTTTCACGGATCTGATCTTCCAGAACGGCGCTTGCTCCATCCGGTGTCATCTCATCCGCCACTTCGATAATGTTCAACTTCGTGTAACGACTCAGCCGTTTGCTGTATTCATCAATGGCATCACGGAAAAATTTCTCCTTGATCTTCCCTACACATACGATGGATATTTTGATCATTCTTCCGCTGCTCCGTCAGTATCCGGGAAGATCTGTTCGTAGATCATCGTGTCGATGAGATTCTCCAGCATCTGCTGGTCCAGATTCATAAACTGATGATTCATCTGGCTGCGGATCACTTCAAATCTCTTGTAATACAAGGCTTCTTCGGGAGTATCAGCGGCATTTTCAATCTGCGCATCGATTTTTTCTGCAGTCAGGTTTTCCTCGCTCCATTTAAGCAAGGTATCTACCAGAGAGTTCTCGGACTCTGCCTTTTTCTCGAAAAGCTTTGCATTACGCATGGACACCACGCCCATAACGATGAAGAGGATAAATACAGCACTCATGACCCCGTAGAACATGTACGGATTCCCAATGTTAAAGGGTAGTACCCCTGTAATTCCAAGAGCCATCACCAGTATTCCTAAAGCACCCACAATCAACAGTACCCAGGCAGAGGATCTGTTTTCCTCTGCTTTAGCACCACTGTTCATATAAGTCAGTCCTCCCTGTGTGGATGCGGCTTTCAATAGTTCCCCGGAATTTGGCTTTTCTTCCGATGTGTCATCTTCGCCGGGCATCAGGAATTCGTCTACCGCTGCTTCTTCCAAAACGGCATTCTCCTTGTGCTCCTTTTCCTGCTGCTCTAAGAAAACTCTGGCGATGGTCTTCGCCTTTTTTTCGTCCTTGGCATCTACAAACAGTTCATAGACCTGCTCTGTCTCATCATAGACAAGTTTACTTTTTCCCACTCCATTGTATGTAAGGAAGTCTTTTAACTTCTCCATCTCGTCCTGTTCACCGAACAGCACGGAAACCCAGTCCGTCAGTTCTTCCTCACTTACCAGTGCTTCTCCACAATCGGGACATACGGTGATTCCTTCCCGATATTCATTTTTACATTTCGGACACCATGCCATATGCTAACACCATCCTTAATATTCGCAACACTTTATTTTGCACTCAGATATTCATCAATACCCTTGGCAGCAGCCTTTCCTGCTCCCATTGCCAGAATAACGGTAGCTGCTCCTGTTACCGCATCTCCACCGGCATAGACACCTTCCTTGGTGGTTTTGCCGTTATTTTCATCCGCAATAATGCACTTCCACTTATTGGTATCCAGTCCCTTGGTGGTAGAAGAGATCAGAGGATTCGGGGAGGTACCTAATGACATGATCACGGTATCTAACTCCATCACGAATTCGGATCCGGGTACTTCCACGGGACGACGTCTGCCGCTCTCATCGGGCTCGCCCAGTTCCATACGGATGCACTTCATGCCGGTCACCCAGCCCTTATCGTCGGACAGGATTTCTATAGGATTGGTCAGCAGATCAAAAATGATGCCTTCCTCTTTTGCATGATGTACTTCTTCCACTCTGGCAGGAAGCTCCTCTTCACTTCTGCGGTATACGATATGTACCTCAGCGCCCAGACGAAGTGCGGTTCTTGCAGCATCCATAGCCACGTTACCGCCGCCTACCACAGCTACCTTTTTACCGTGCATGATAGGTGTTCTGGAATCGGGATCAAACGCCTTCATCAGATTGCTTCTGGTCAGATACTCATTGGCAGAGAATACACCGTTGGCATTCTCACCGGGGATACCCATGAACTTCGGAAGTCCTGCACCGGAACCGATAAATACGGCATGGAAGCCCTCTTCATCCATCAGCTGATCGATGGTCACGGATTTACCTACCACCACGTTGGTTTCAATATGAACACCGAGAGATTTAACATTCTCGATCTCTTTTGCCACAACGCCGCTCTTGGGAAGACGGAACTCCGGAATACCGTATACCAGTACACCGCCTGCCTCATGCAGTGCCTCAAAGATGGTGACATCATAACCCATTTTTGCCAGATCTCCGGCACAGGTCAGACCCGCGGGGCCGGAACCGATGACAGCTACCTTTTTGCCGTTCTTCTGTGCTGCCGGTGTGGGTTTGATACCGTTTTCTCTTGCCCAGTCTGCAACGAAACGCTCCAGTTTACCGATGGAGATGGGATCCCCCTTGAAACCGCGGATACATTTTCCTTCACACTGGCTCTCCTGCGGGCATACACGACCGCAGACAGCGGGAAGTGCGCTGGATTCGCTGATGATACGATAAGCCTCTTCGATATTGCCGTTCTTCACCTGTTCAATGAACTGAGGGATCTGGATGGCTACGGGACAGCCTTTTACGCACTGTGCGTTTTTACAGTTAATGCAGCGGGAAGCCTCTTCCATTGCTTCCTCTTTATTATATCCGAGACATACCTCCTTGAAGTTGGTAGCACGTTCCTTTGCATCCTGTTCTCTGACAGGAATTCTCTTTAATACATCCATTTTATTTAACCATGCCTTTCTGTTTTATCGTGTTCAGACTTTCCGTCTAAAAGCTTACTGGCAGTTGCCACAGCCGCCGTGATGGGTCTCGCCCTCTTCCAGGGCCAGCATTGCACGTCCCTCTGCGGTCTTGTAGATCTGCTGACGTCTCATTGCCTCGTCGAAGTTCACTTCATGTCCGTCAAACTCGGGGCCGTCCACGCAGGCAAATTTCACCTTGCCACCGACCGTTACACGACAGGCACCACACATTCCCGTTCCATCTACCATAATGGGGTTCAGGCTGACAACGGTCGGAATCTCCAGTTCTTTGGTTAATAAACATACAAACTTCATCATGATCATGGGGCCAATAGCAATACACAGATCGTATTTTTTGCCTTCTGCTACCAGATCTTTTATCGTCTGGGTTACCATACCACTTCTTCCGTAGGAACCGTCATCCGTGGTCACATAAAGATTTCCGGCTACAGATTCCATTTCCTTTTCCAGGATCAGAAGATCCTTGGTCTTGCTTCCTACGATAACATCTGCAGCGATTCCATGCTCATGCAGCCATTTCACCTGGGGATATACCGGTGCTGCTCCTACACCACCTGCAACGAAGAGGATCTTTTTGGATTTTACTTCTTCCAGAGGCTGCTCCACAAGTTCGGAAGGACGTCCTAAAGGGCCTACAAAATCATGGAAATATTCCCCTTCTTCTAACTGTGCCATCATTTTGGTTCCCGCGCCTACCGTCTGGAACACAATTGTGATGGTTCCTTTTTCTCTGTTGTAATCACAGATAGTCAGAGGGATTCTCTCTCCTTCACTGTCCATTCTTACGATGACAAACTGACCGGGTTCACAGGTCTTCGCCACTCTTTTTGCCTCTACCTCCATCAGATAGATGTTGGTTGTCAGCTCCTGTTTTTTTACGATCTTATACATTTCTCTTTTCCGTCCCTTCTGTTAGGATTTATATAGGATTTTATATATCTGAAACAGCCACCAGAGTATAACGGCGACCACTTTCGTCCACCTGCAGTTTATACAGTTCCTGATTATAGGCATTTACGGCAAACAGATTTCCTGTCTTTGTGTCGGTTCCGTCTTCACCTCTGTAGATTTCTGCGATGACATAAAAATCATCTATTTTATTTATGTTGGTCACATACTGATATTGATACAGATATGCTGCTCCGGACTCATCAAAGCTGCCGGACTCCTCTGATATTTTACCACTCTGTATTGCATGGTTCACAACTTTTTTAACGGCATCTTCCGGCATGAAGTCTGTATTCATAACCAGATTATAACTTTTTTCAACGATATCGCTTTTTCTTCCTTCTGCGATCCGTATGAAACGAAAAGTCGATTTTCCCAAAGGCATGGGAATCGGTCCGGAATATACGGCAGAATTCTGCGTAGGATCGGAACCGTCCGTCGTATAATAGACATCATTTCCATCTGTCACTTCAATGTTGATCGGAAACTCATAGTCACCGCTGACAGTCGTGACCTCCGGTGCGCTCAATTCATCAATTTCAATATGATAATTTTTGGTCACCACCGGACTTTCAATTCCGTTCTCATTGATGTATATTGCTTTAATACAATAATCCCCATTTTCCAGCAAAATAGGTGCGGTATACAGGGAACTGTTCTCTCCGGGTTTGCTTCCGTCCATGGTATAATAAATTTTCCCGCTTCCGAAAGTAGTCAATTTCAGCGGCTGAATACTGGTATAATATCCCTCCTGAAGATTGAATTCCGGTTCCATGGCCATATAACTCTGGTACTTACTCATAATGTTTACATTACCGCAGCTTTGCAGAAGATCATTTATGGTTTTATAATCTTCTCTGGCCGCATATATGGCAATCAGTTTTCCGTAAGCAGTCTCCAGCTGTTCGGAATTAGCCTCGGGATCTGCCACGATTTCCCTGAGTAAATATTCGTACTCTATCTTATTGTTTTTCCGGAAGTAAATATCTGCCAGTTCAAATTTAAAAGTAATGTTTTCGGGTTCCAGTTCCAGTGCTCTTTCATAACAGGCGACCGCCTGATCATATTCCTCTAATGAAACATAATCTTTGGCGCATTTTGCCTGATAGTCTGCGGAATGATAATGGGAATAAGAAATCCCAAAACCGGTACATACCACAGCAACCACCAGCAGAACCAGCACAAGGACTATAAATTTCCATCGAAATGGGTGCTGTGAAACATGGCTTTCCGGGAGTTCATCCCAATCCTGTGATTCGGGATTTACAGGTTCTCCCTCCTCCGCAGGTTTCGGCTCCATTTCCTTCGCAATGTCACTCAGCGTCTGTTCCATATTGTATTCTACTTCCGGTTCAAAATCAGGGACAATATGAATATCTTCACCGCAATGCTCACAGTAAAGCTTTCCTTCCTCCATCTCTGCCCCACAATTCGGACACTTCATACGATTATCCTCTTATTGCCTGCAAAGAAACGGATTCCAGACAATTATTCATCAACATGGCTATGGTCATGGGGCCTACGCCACCGGGAACCGGGGTGATCGCTCCGCATACAGGCTCCACACTGTCGAAATCCACATCGCCACATAATTTATTCTGTTCGTTCCGGTGAATGCCGACATCGATCACAACGGCACCCTCTTTGACATAATCAGCGGTGATCATTTTCGGTCTGCCTACAGCAACTACCAGAATATCCGCCCGCTTTGTCACTTCCTTCAGATCCTTTGTGCGACTGTGAGCCACGGTAACCGTACCGTTCTCCCGCAACAATAAAAGTGCCATCGGTTTACCTACAATGTTGCTTCTGCCAACAACAACACATTCCTTACCGGCAATCTCAATGCCGGATCTCTTAAGGAGCTGGATCACACCGGCAGGTGTACAGGATACAAATCCCGGTTTTCCGATACAGAGCGCACCGACATTCTGCGGATGGAATCCGTCCACATCCTTTAAAGGAGAAATGGCATCCAGTACCTTTTCCTCATCAATGTGTTTGGGTAACGGCAGTTGCACCAGAATGCCGTTCACATCCGTTCTGTCATTCATTTCTCGGATCAGCTCCAGAAGCTTTTCTTCTGTGGTCTCCTCCGGAAGTTCATACGCCAGCGAACGAACCCCCACGTATTCACATGCTTTTTTCTTATTTCGAACATATACGGAAGAAGCCGGATCGGCTCCTACCTGAATCACAGCCAGAGTCACTTCACGCCCCTGCTCTTTTAAAGCTGCAACTTTTTCTTTTACTTCCTCTTTGATCTGTGCGGAAATAGCTTTTCCATCTATCAACTGTGCCATGGGACACCAGTCCTCCTTACTAGAATAATCCTGTGATCTTCCCATTGTTATCCACATCAATATTGTAGGCAGCAGGTGCCTTGGGCAGTCCCGGCATGGTCATGACCGCACCGGTGAGTACTACGACAAAACCGGCGCCGGCAGATACATAAGCCTCTCTTACGTTTAATTCAAATCCGGATGGTCTTCCTAACAGTGTGGGATCATCCGACAGGGAATATTGATTCTTCGCCATACATACCGGCAGATTACCGAAGCCCAGCTCCGTCAGTCGTTTTAACTGCTTTACAGCAGCAGGTGCAAAGTTTACGCCGGATGCACCGTAGATTTCCTTCGCAATTTTTGTGATCTTATCCGCAAGAGGCATTTCATCCTCATAGAGGACATGGAAATCATTCTCTTTCTCTTCCATTGCCTTTAATACTTTTTCAGCCAGAGCGATTCCGCCTTCGCCACCCTTCTCCCATACTTCCGAGAGTGCAAACTCACAACCTCTTGCTTCACAGAAATCTCTGACATAAGCAGTCTCTGCCGCACTGTCCGTGATGAAGGAATTCAGGGTCACAACTACGGGTACACCATATTTCTGCAGATTCTCAATATGTTTCTCCAGGTTGACAATACCCTTTTTCAGGGCATCCAGATTCTCTGCACCCAGATCCGCTTTTGCTACACCGCCATTGTATTTCAATGCGCGGATCGTTGCTACCAGTACAACCGCATCAGGGGTAAGTCCGGCTTTACGGCACTTGATATCAAAGAACTTCTCCGCACCCAGATCGGCGCCGAAACCGGCTTCCGTAATACAATAATCCGCCATCTTCATGGCAGCTTTGGTCGCTCTGACAGAATTACATCCATGTGCAATATTGGCAAACGGTCCGCCGTGTACCAGCGCAGGGGTATGCTCCAGTGTCTGGATCAGATTCGGTTTTATAGCATCCTTTAACAAAGCTGCCATAGCGCCTACTGCCTTCAGCTGACCTGCCGTTACCGGTTCTCCCTGATAGTTATAGGCCACCACGATACGGGACAGACGATCCTTCAGATCCTTCATATCGTCAGCCAGGCACAGAATTGCCATAATTTCACTGGCCACAGTGATGACAAAATGATCCTCTCTGACATAGCCGTCTGTCTTATTGCCCAGCCCCACTACGATATTACGCAGGACACGATCATTCATGTCTTCACAGCGCTTCCAGATAATCTGTCTGGTATCAATGCCAAGTTCATTGCCCTGCTGGATATGGTTGTCCAAAAGTGCTGCCAGCAGATTGTTTGCAGAAGTAATTGCATGAAAATCTCCGGTAAAATGAAGATTCAGTTCCTCCATAGGTACTACCTGAGCATATCCACCGCCGGCTGCACCGCCTTTGATACCGAAACAGGGACCAAGAGATGGCTCTCTGAGAGCGATCACTGCTTTTTTCCCCATTCGTCCGAAAGCTTCTCCCAATCCTACCGTGGTGGTCGTCTTGCCCTCTCCGGCGGGAGTCGGGTTGATTGCTGTTACCAGAATCAATTTTCCATTGGGACGAGCTTGTATTTTTTCCAGAAATTCCTCAGAAAGTTTTGCTTTGTACTTGCCGTAAAGCTCCAGGTCATCTGCATCGATGCCAATACCTGCCGCAACGTTCGTGATCGGTTCCATGACCGCTTCCTGTGCGATTTCAATATCTGTTTTCATATTTTCCCTCCGTTTATTCAGACAGTTCTCCATGTCAGATTTCCTCTAACAACTGTTCAAACTGTTCCATACTCATAAGTACCTTTCTGGGCTTTGTGCCTTCTTCTTCGCCGACCACGCCGTACTCACACAATTGATCCATGATCCTGGCGGCACGGTTAAAGCCGATCTTAAGCACACGCTGCAGCATTCCGATGGATGCCTTATCCTTGTCTATAATAAAACGCGCGGCTTCCTCAAAATATTCGTCTCTGTCGTTGCCACCGCCGGATCCGCTTCCGGAAGAGCCTCCCGATGAGCCGATATTTTTAATCTTTTCTTCTATATCCTCGGCATAGCTGTTATAGACATTGCCAAGGCTCTGATTTTTCAGATAATCCACCACATCGGATACTTCCTTATCCGATACGAAAGCTCCCTGTACACGGGCCGGCTTCGAATAGCCCTGAGGGTAGAACAGCATATCTCCTTTTCCCAAAAGTTTTTCGGCTCCGTTCATATCCAGGATTGTACGTGAATCCACGCCACTGGATACGGAGAACGCCACACGGCTGGGCATGTTCGCCTTGATCAGACCGGTGATGACATCCACGCTGGGTCGCTGGGTAGCAATGATCAGATGGATCCCTGCCGCTCTGGCAAGCTGTGCCAGACGACAGATGGATTCTTCTACCTCGCCGGGACATACCATCATCAGATCCGCAAGTTCATCTACGATAATAACAATCTGCGGCATCTTCTTAGGCCGTTCCTCTCCCTCGCAAACAGGCATGGTCTCTATCTTTTTATTATAGCCCTTCAGATCACGGACATTATAATCCGCGAACTTCCGGTAACGATCTTCCATCTCACTGACACCCCAATGCAATGCAGCAGATGCCTTCTTGGGATCTGTCACTACCGGGATCAGCAGATGAGGAATGCCGTTATACACACTCAGTTCTACAACCTTAGGGTCTACCATGATCAGTTTTACATCATCCGGATGTGCCTTGTACAAAATACTCATGATCAGGGTATTAATACATACGGATTTACCGGAACCGGTAGCTCCGGCGATCAGCATATGGGGCATCTTGGCAATATCCGCTACTACCGTCTTGCCAGCAATATCCTTACCTACGGCAAAAGCTATGTTGGAATTAAATTCCCGGAATTCGTTACTCTCTAAAAGATCACGGAGTGCTACTGTCATATTTTCTTTGTTCGGGACTTCGATACCGATGGCAGCCTTGCCTGGGATCGGTGCCTCGATACGTATATCCGTGGCTGCCAGATTCAATTTGATATCGTCTGCCAGACCTACGATCTTAGATACCTTTACCCCCTGCTCCGGTTGTAATTCATACCGGGTAACACTAGGGCCCTGACTGATATCGGTGATCGTTACCTTCACACCGAAAGTATTCAGTGTCTGCTGCAAGCGCATGGCAGTCTCTTTTAATTCTCTGGAAGAATCTCCCGTAGACGCCTTTCCCTTCTGTAACAGACTCAAAGGAGGGATCCGGTATTCTGCCGCGGGCTGTTTGGCTGCCTTTGCAATATCCTTATGTATCTGGTCTTCCGCCAGGGAATTCCCCTTAGGAGGCTCCGGTGCCGTGATCTTCGGGCGTACGCGGCTCTCAGCCGGTTCTGCAGGTGTCTCCTCATGCTCCGGAATGTCTTCCTTATGGATCCGGATAGCTTCCGCCTGGGGCGTCAGAAGCGCCGCTTCCTCCTGCCAGGACTCTCTGCGTTCAAAAGGCTTTTTAAACGTAGCTGCGCTGCTTACTTCCTCCACCGGTATATCTTCATAAGAAGCCTCCCCCACTGCTTCCTGCATCGTCACCTGATGCATATCCGTCACATTGATTTTATCAAAATCACTGGAAGTCACCCGGGTCTCTTCCACTTCAGGAGCTTCCTGTGCATCCTCTTCGTATACGATCTCATGGATATCATCCCGTCTACCGGCAGGCTGTGTATCCTGCTTTTTCAAGGAGGTATCCATCATAACTCCTGTCACCTTTTTCTCTCTGCGGGGGACAGCATTCAGGATCTGTTCGTTCTCTTTCTCCTCAGCGCGAAGTCTTCGCTCTTCTTCACGGATCCGGCGCTCCTCTTCGCGGATGCGGCGTGCTTCCTCTCTTTGGGAAGTACGCTCTTCCTGCTCCTGCCTGCGGATTTCGGCATTCTCTCGTCTACGCACCGCGTCTTCTCTGGACATTTCACGGATCCTGTCGCCGCCGTTACGCATACTGTTTAAGAAGGATCGCTCTGTTACCAGGATCAGACTGATCAATGAACACAAAAGCACTACCAGCACTGTTCCTACGGTCTCCAGATAATGTAACAACAGATAACAGATACTGCCTGCCAGAATACCGCCGCCTTTTTTGCCGGTGCTGCAGTTCGTATATAACAGCTTGATATCGTACTGTTCCATGGAACCGGCAGTCTTCGTGATCAGATCGCATACTACACCGATCATTAAAAACAATACGACACCGGCGATCATTTTCCGCACAGCAGTTGGGTTCCCCTCATTGGCGAACCAAAAAGCCACCGCCAGAAATATTACAATAGGCGCAATATACGCAGTGAATCCGAAAATGCCAAATAAGACCCCACTGATTGCATTGCCAACCGGACCGATAATACCAAAATTGCAACAAAATAATATCAACATCGCAACAAACAGGACGATCAGACCAATCTCGTGAAAAAGTTCACTGTCCTGTGCAGATCTCTGCGCCTGCCTGTTGCGGCTGCTCGTCGTACTTTTTCTTGTCCTGCCGGAAGATGATGTTCTTTTGCCTGATGAAGATGCCATGTCATCATACCCCTAACTTTAATGTTAATACGAATATAACTATTCAGAACCGCATTAGTAAAATCGCATCTACGATGCTTTTCTTTTACGTTAGCCTAATAGTCATAATTAGAAGTATATCATTTTTCCACTGCCTTGTCATCCTTTTTTATATTGCTGTCCATCATCTCCCGAAGCTTTCGGATTGCGCGGTCAATCCCGCCCACTTCATCAAGGATACCGTGTTTCACAGCATCTTCTCCTACCAGGATACTGCCGACATCTTTCGTCAGGAATCCGGTCTCCATCATGAGATCTTCCAGCTTCTGCCGGCTGATCCTGCAATGTTGACACACAAATCCCGTAATTCTGTCCTGGATCAGCTTAAAATATTCAAAAGTCTGTGGAACACCGATCACCATACCGTTCGTCCGTACCGGATGTATCACCATAGTTCCCGTTGGGACAATAAAAGAATATTTACAGCTGACTGCTATGGGAACGCCTATGGAATGGCTGCCTCCCAGGACCAGAGATACCGTAGGTTTACTCAACGACGCCAGCATTTCAGCAATGGCAAGTCCCGCTTCCACATCTCCACCCATAGTATTTAACAGCACCAGCACACCGCCGATTTCTTCACTGTCTTCGATTGCCGCAAGCTGAGGAAGAATGTGTTCATATTTCGTCGTCTTGGAATTCCCTGCAAGATTCTCATGCCCTTCCACTTCTCCGATGATCGTAAGCAAATGTATCTTCTGTTCCCCCGCATGATCCTGCAGGGTGATCTGTCCGGTTTTTTCGATCCGTTCATCTCTGTGTTCTTCCGCTTCCGCTTTTTCTTTTTCACTTTTCATATCACTCATACTTTTACCGGCCTTTCTTAAAAATAAAAAAGACGATACCTTTTTTAAAGTATCGCCTTTAGTGTGTCCGTTTTTCAGCTTTTCATCACACAATTTTAATGGTCAAAATCATCATCATCCGCTACAGGATAATCAAAATCGGAGACATCATCATTCAATTTATAATCCAACACTTTGGGAACATGTTTTTTCGGAACCGGAAGCGGATTCTCGATCAATTGCACTTTATTGTCTGTTTCTGCAGGAAGCCCTTCTTCCTCCAGATCCTGTATCTTAAGCTGTCGTTTCTTCGGCTTGGTTTCCGCCGTAGGTTCTTCGACTGCTCCCCGGACTTGCTGCAATGCATTCTGTTGTGTAAGCTCATACGGCAGGACTGCCTGTACTCCTGCACCGGCCACCACAGCTATGATCAGATACAGCAAAGTAAATCCCTGCATTTCCGCACTCGTCATTCCATAACAGATCATCCCACCCAGGGAAAGGGCAATTACCAGCCACACGGATTGTCTTTCCAGGCTCTTCCGGCACCAAAATCCAAAAACTCCGATTCCGAGAATCGCAACTACTGCAATGGTTATCGCATTATCGTTTTCAATGGTTACCGGTAATACAAAATTTTCCGGAAGATAGACCTTTCCCCATGCTGCCAGTACATTTTCCATCATTTTACCGCTGCCTACGGCATCTAAAGCTATGGAAAGCAAAAAGCCCGCCAGGCTTCCCACAATTCCAAGGATAGCCGCACCGATTTTACGAGCCAGTCGAATCTTCTCCTGTGTTACCAAAAAAATCACAGAAAATATCGGTAGCAATAATAAAAAACCCATAACATCCAGATATCCCAGAACGCCCGTAGCTACCCCGGCAAAAAAGAAACCGATTACGGAGCGGATCCCCGGTTCAGCTCCCGACTGTACAAAATGATCCAGGGACTCTGCTGTTATGCACAACCCAATCATCCACAGAAGTATGTACAGCGTTTCCGGTCCCAGAATAACCACCTCTGAGATCACCGGGCACAGCATCCAATATGCGAATGTCACCACTGCTGTTACCGCACCCGACATTTTTCTTAATGCAAAATAGAGAAAAATTCCGGACAGGATCTGCAATATCACCTGAAGGATCAGAGCCGCTATCATTTTATTGCCCAGAAAAACCAGCAGACCATGTAATACCTGCAGATAAAAATATACCGCTCCATGCACCACCTGCGGAATTTGTGTATTCTCAGTAACCATGACGGTATCAAACCAGATATTTCCGCCCCCTGCGGACAGATCATACCGCATGATTTCTCCGGTACGAAGTACAATACCAACTGCGATCAGCGCAACCACCAACAGGCTTTCCGCGATCAGTTTTATCTGTTGTCTGTCTTCCGAAAATGGGTGCTTTGTTTTCTCCAAAAATCTATGTAGAAGAAACACAGCCAGTCCTGTCACCGCAAGCCAAACCCCTGTGATAATAAGGGCACCGTACGCAGGCAGGGTCACGGCCATAGCCGTGCCTACCATTCCGGTGCCCACTATTATTGCATAAATGAACCACAATACAACACTTAAAATGCTTTTTTTATAATTCATTATTTCAGTACCTTTTCGATGTTATATCTGGGACGATGTTTTACCTCAATGTAGATTTTGCCAATATACTGACCTACCAGTCCGACGGCCATCAGCTGAATACCGCCCAAGAACCAGATGGACAGAATCAAAGAAGTCCATCCCGGTACCACATGTCCGGTGCAATAAGAGATCAGTGCATAGATTGCCGCAAGAATGCTTAATATTACAATGATCACACCGGCTCCCAGGATCATGCTGATCGGCTTCACACTGAAAGAAGAAATCCCGTTAAATGCCAATGCCAGCATTTTCTTTAACGGATACTTGGATTCCCCGGCCACTCTTTCCTTACGATCATAATATACACAGTCGGTCTGGTAACCGATCAGAGGCATCATACCTCTTAAGAACAGGTTCGTTTCCTGATATTTGGAGAACTGTTCTACCGCACGCTTGGACATCAGTCGGAAATCCGCATGATTGTAAACCGTCTTGACTCCCATCATCTCCATAACCTTATAGAACCCCTGCGCAGTGGTACGTTTGAAGAAAGTGTCGGTCTTACGTTCCTTACGGACACCGTATACGATGTCACAGCCGTTATGGAACTTATCGATCATCTCTTCGATCACAGCCACATCATCCTGCAGATCCGCATCGATGGAAACCGTCACATCGGACAGATCCATTGCCGTGATCAGTCCGGCGGTCAGTGCGAACTGATGTCCCACATTGCCTGCCAGCTTCACGCCGCATACCTGTACCGGATGCGCCTGATGTTCTTCTTCGATCAGCTCCCATGTACGATCCTTACTTCCATCATTAACAAACAGGATAAAACTGTCTTCCGCAATCTTCCCTTTGCGGATCAGATCATCCAGTACCCCCCTCAGTGCTTCGGAAGCAATCTTCAGCACCTCTTCTTCGTTATAACAAGGAACTACAATAGCAAGTTTCTCCATGCTGCTACCCCTACCCTTTCGAATTATTCGTCCCAGTTGTGATAAACTGCCTGAACGTCATCATCGTCTTCTAACAGATCCAGTGTTCTCTGTAAATTCTTCACTGCAGTCTCATCGGTCAGAGTTACATAATTCTGAGGAATCATGGTGACTTCCGCACTGATCATGGGAATTCCGGCATCCTCCAGTGCTTTACGTACCTCTTCGAAATTATCGGGATCGGTCAGGATCTCGAAGCTGTCCTCCTCTTCGGAGAAGTCTTCCGCACCGGCATCCAGTGCTGTCATCATCAGATCATCCGCTTCCATATCACACTCTTCCTTGTCCACGATGATCTGGCCCTTTTTGTCGAACATAAAGGATACACATCCGGGAGTACCTACGTTACCCTGTCCCTTGGTGAATGCGCTTCTGACATTTGCAGCGGTACGGTTGGTATTGTCGGTAAGTGCATCTACGATGATGGCGATACCGTTGGGACCATAACCTTCGTAAGTCACGTACTTGTAGTTCACATTGCCTACATCGCCGGCTGCCTTCTTAATACCGCGATCGATAGTATCATTTGGCATGTTGTTAGCCTTAGCTTTGGCGATAACGGTAGCCAGTTTAAAGTTGTTAGCAGGATCGGGACCGCCCTCTTTTACAGCGACTGCAATTTCACGTCCGATAATAGTGAAAATCTTACCCTTTGCTGCATCGTTTTTCTCTTTTTTATGCTTAATATTAGCAAATTTTGAATGTCCTGACATCTTTGTTACTCCTTTGAACTTAAAGTTTCTTTCTCTTTGTATGCGCAACGCCTGCGCAATAACACTTTTTTTATCATAGCATTATTTTTGTTTTTCTTCAAGCACTGATTGTCCGTCTTCTGCATTCTCCAGTGTTTTTTCCTCCGGAAGCTTTTTGACGAGGACACTTCCGATCATTTTTTTGACCACGGAAAGGATCTTGAAATTATATCCCTTATAGTCCACATCAAACTGTTCATCCGGCTCCGGGATCCTGTCCAGCCTCGAGATCAGGAAGCCGTTTAATGTCTCGAATTCCTCCTCGTCAAAGGTAATGTCTAACAGCTCTTCCACTTCCTTAAGCGGAGTCTTACCTTCCATGACATATTCGCCCTTACCGCGGTTCTTGATATATTCCTGATCTTCATCATATTCATCCATGATATTACCGACGATCTCCTCCAGAATGTCCTCCATGGCGATCAGTCCGTCGGTCTGACCGTATTCGTCTACAACAATGACCATCTGTAGTTTCTGGGACTGCATCTCTTTGAACAGTTCATCAATATTTTTGGTCTGAGGCACAAAATAAGGCTCTCTGAGCAGCCCATCCAGCTTTGCAATGGGCAGATCCAGTTTATCATCGCTGATGTGGAACCGCATGGCATCCTTCAGATGTAAGATACCGATGATATGATCAATGTTCTCTTCATATACCGGATAACGGCTGTTCTTGCCTTCTAGCATGGAAGCAATGGCATCTTTTAACTTCGTCTCGCCGTCGATGGCTACAATACTTCCGCGGTGCGTCATGATGTCCTGAGCTTCCTTGTCTCCGTATTCAAAAATATTGGAGATCATCTCCGCTTCACTGGCCTGGATCACACCCTGTTCATGCCCTTCCTGAACCATGTTAATAATCTCTTCCTCGGTCACATCATTTTCATCTGTGTTATTGCGGACACCGAAGAGGAATAATATTCCCTTTGCAGTCAGATTTACCAGCCCCGTCAAGGGAGATAACAGTCTCGTAATCCAAAAGATCGGGTCAATGCAGGCATATGCCCACTTTTCCGGTTTCCTGGATGCCATTTTTCTCGGGATCAGTACTCCGAAGGTCAGCAGAATATAAATCATGGCAACAAAAGACAATACCGTTGCAATCCCGGAGATCACTCCCGTGGGAACATTTTGAAGCGACAATCCGCCGACATTGATCACATGCAGGCCGTTGTCGATCGCCTGCAGCCAGATATTCAGGTAAAAGGCACCCATTAAAATATTGATCAGCGTAATGACTAACTGTACCGTATTGATATAGATCCCCGGACGGCTGACCATCTCAGAAAGCCGCACCGACCGGCGATCCTTTTCTTCCTCTGCTTTATGTAAGATCTCTTTTTCATTGAGGTTGTCAATGGCAGCATCAAATCCGTAAAAAAACATATCTACCAGTAACAGCAGGAAAAAGAGTAATATGGCCACAGGCCCACTGATATCCATCGTTCATTTCATCCTTTCGTATTTTAATTATTTTATATATTCCTCTGGATACGCAGGGTATCAGGCTATGTATCCAGTTCCAGGCTTACCTTCAGTGCCCGGTTCACTCTCCGCATAATATCACCGTCAAGATGACATACTTTATCCTTTAATCTCTTCTTGTCAATGGTGCGCAGTTGTTCCAGAAGCACTACCGAATCCTTATCCATATCATAGAGACGGGCATTTAATTCAATGTGTGTAGGCAGCTTCGCCTTATTCATCTTTGAGGTGATTGCAGCGCAGATCACGGTAGGACTGTGTTTGTTGCCCACATCATTCTGGATGATGAGCACCGGTCTGATACCGCCCTGTTCCGAGCCGATCACCGGCCGCAGATCCGCGTAATAGACATCTCCTCTTCTCATTTCTACTCCTTACATCAGCGATTTAAGATAAGTATTGCCGATTCTTACGGAGTTATACGAACACTTTTGATCCATCAGAAATTTTCAAAATAGTCTCTTACTTCTGTGATCTCACCATGCTGCCTGTAGACCCTTGGAATTCTTTTCCCCAGGTCACAGACAAATTCATAATTAAATCTGCCGGAGAGTTCTCCCAATTCTTCCGCGGTGATCCGCTCTGTACCGTCCACACCGAGAAGAGTTACTTTGTCGCCCTCCATAACTCCCGGAATCTCCGAAATATCTACCATGAACTGATCCATACAGACTCTTCCGAGGATTGGTGCCTTCTTCCCCCGGATCAGTACATAGCCTTTTCCGGACAGACTTCTGGGATAACCGTCTCCGTAACCTACGGGGATCGTGGCTACTCTGGTATCCTTCTGTGCCGTAAACAGCCCGCCGTAGCTGACGCTCTGTCCCGCATGAATCGTCTTACAGTATACAATATGACTGTAGAGAGACATGGCTGCCCGTAAGGGTACAATATCCTTGCTCACTTCTTCGGAAGGATACAGACCGTAAGTAGTGATACCCGCACGGACCATATCCATATTCGCCTGGGGCATTTCCAAGATTGCTGCACTGTTGGAGCAGTGCTTAACGGGAATAGTAAGCCCCAGCTCTGTCTGTATTCTGTCGATAAAATTCTGAAAAAGTGCCAGCTGATGGTATGCAGAAGTCTTATCTTCTTCATCGGATTTGGCAAAATGGGTGAAGATGCCCTCCACTTCCAGCTCCGGATGTCCCATAAGGAATCTGACGAACTCCAGTCCTTCCTCATCCGGCGTAATGCCGATTCTTCCCATGCCGGTATCTACCTTGATATGAACCTTTGCCTTCTGTCCGACCTTTGCCGCTGCTGCGACCAGCTCTTCCACCGTATCCCTGCGGTAGACTGCCGGGCGGATCTCCTCCCGGATCAATTCTTCGTAGCAATAGGGAAAAGTATATCCCAGGATCAGGATCGGTTTCTTCACGCCTGCTTCTCTGAGTACATGTGCCTCTTCATAAGTGGCTGCCGCATAGCCGAACATGAAGTCCAGCTGCTCTAACATTTTCGCGATGGGAACACCACCATGACCATATCCGTCCGTCTTAATGACAGCCAGTATTTTCGTCTTCTCCGCAATGTTTTCTTTCATATGGACCATATTTTCCCAGATGGCATCCAGATCCACTTCCGCCCATACCCGTTGATAGGACTCTAATTTTTCCTGCAGTTCTCTCGTCATATTTTCACGCTTTCTTATTTTGATTTTTCATCAGACATTCGGCGATATCTCCCGCCATCACACCATATTCGGTATGAAGTCCGGCCGCCAGATCACCTGCCATGCCGTGCAGATATACGCCACAGGTTGCAGCCTCCGGGGCATCCATTCCCTGCGCCAGCAATCCCAGGATCACGCCGGTCAGCACATCTCCGCTGCCTGCCGTAGCCATTCCACTGTTGCCCGTGGTATTCAGATAACAGGCTCCCTGTTCCTTACATACCACAGTCCTCGCATCCTTGGCAACTGCTACGGCATGAAATCGTTCTGCCAGTATTTTCGCACATGTGGGGAGGTCGTCCTTGCACTCTGAGGTCGTCCGTTTTAGCAGTCTTGACATTTCCCCCACATGAGGTGTCAGAAGGATCACTCTGCCTTCCGCACCCTGGGCGCGCAGTTCTTCTGCCAGCATCCTGCCGTTCTCCTCTGCCAGGAGGTTTAGGGCATCTGCATCCAGCACCAGCGGCTTCCTGCTTCTCTCCACCACGGTCTTCAGACATTGCAGTGCCTGTTCTTCTCTGCCGATGCCGGGACCTATGGCGATGACATCCGCCCAGTCTAAGCTCTCCGTCAGCTGTCTGCAGGAGCCGTACAACGCTTCCGGAATCCCCTGCTGTATGATCTGTCGGTTCTCTTCGGCAGTGATGACTTTTACCATACCGGCTCCGGTACGATAGGCTGCTTTCGCCGCCAAAATAGCTGCCCCCGCCATGCCGTTACTTCCTGCAACAAGCAGTGCTTTGCCGAAGGTTCCTTTGTTCCCCGCAGCGTTTCTCTTAAGTAACTGTACGGAGCCTTTCTCATAAGTGTACATTTCTGGTTCCTGTCCTAAGAAGCTCTCCTGTCCGATCCCCACATTCGCAGTCCGGACTTCTCCGGCGTATTCCGCACCGGGATACAGTACCAGTCCTCTCTTACAGAAACCAAAAGTGACCGTGGCATCCGCCAGAAATGCACAACCCAGCACTCTGCCGGTATCTGAGCAGATACCGCTTGGCACATCCAGTGCCAGCTTAAATCCCTCTGCCTTGTTCATCTCTTTTACGGCATCCGCATAGTTTCCCTCCACAGGGCGGCTTAATCCCACTCCGAAGAGGGCGTCTACAATTACATTATATTCATCCACCGCAATATTACTGTCTGTCTTCACCGGAAAATGTTGCAAAGTCTGCCACTGCGATTTCCACTGCTTGGTAGCTCTCTGCATATCTCCCACGCATTTTACCGCGACTGCGTATCCGTCCGCCGCAAGAAGTCTTGCTAACGCCAGGCCATCGCCGCCATTGTTCCCCATACCAGCAAAAATGAGCACTTTCGTCCGTTCTTTCACGGCATCAAAGCGCTCTTTTATAAAATCCTCCGCTGCCAGAGCCGCTCTCTCCATCAGGACCGGCCCCGGTATGCCGAGGTACTCTATGGTATTCTTATCGTATTGCTTCATTTCCTGTGCAGTTACCAGATATTTCATACTATTTTTGCTCCGGATTATATTTCATGTCAAACAGATTGACCACCTCTGCACCAAAGATGTCATGCATGTAGTTATAGATTTCCTGATTCTGCTGTTCCATCTGCTGTTTCTCGATCAGACGTTTTTTCAGTTCAATGCGAATCGCACTCACCCACTCCGCAGTATCATTGATCTGTTTGTCATTATCCTTCATAATATCATAGCAGCACTCCATAGTAAACATCATAAGCTGAAGATTTAATCTTTCGATCTCCTGGGGGAGGTCTTTCAGCTCATCTTCATAAGCTTCCAGCTTCTCATTACATTCTTCGATCAGTCGCTTATGTTCTTCGATCTGCCTGTTCAGCTTGCTGTTCTCACCCTGCTGATCCACTTCGTTCACCATGGGAACGATCTCTTTCATCAGCTTCTTTTTCAGATTACGGATATCCTTTGACTCCGTATTCAGCTTTCCCTGTCTTTTTAATAGCTGATTCAGAGCATCCTCCGTCTCTTTTAACGGAACAGAGCCGGTCTTATTCAGCAGCTTGTACCACTTATTATCCAGGGTGAGTACGGGCAGGTGTTTCCCAACAAGTGCACTTTTAAAAGCTTCCTGCCGGTTCTTCGCATTTTCTCCTGCGTTATCGTTGCCCATAATATCACTCCCTTTATGCCTTACTCTCTCGTAAGCTCACGAATTCGTGCTATCGCACTCTTCATCCCGCTTCGCAGCCGCTTGTTTTTCCCTGAGGCTCATTATTTTATATCTGAATTGTAACGGTTAATATTATACGAAAGTTTCATTAAACTGTCTGACAGATGTACATTCTCTACTTGTATTCCCTCCGGAACATTCAGATCCACATGTGCAAAGTTCCAAATAGCACGGATCCCGTTCGCCACCAGCTTGTCAGCCACTTCTACAGCGCTGGTCTTGGGAATCGTCAGTACTGCAATATCTATGTCATTCTCCCGGATAAAAGATTCCAGCTGCTCCATGGGCATAACCTTCACACCACGGACATCCTTCCCCACAAGCTCCGGATTTGCATCGAACATTCCCTTGAAAATAAAACCACGACGCTCGAAGTTCAAATAATTACCCAGAGCCCTGCCCAGGTTACCGGCTCCGATAATAACAAAATTATGCTGCTTATCCAGTCCTAATATCTTACCGATCTCACGGTACAGATATTCTACATTATATCCGTAGCCCTGCTGACCGAAACCACCAAAATTATTAAAATCCTGACGTATCTGGGATGCGGTCACCTTCATCAGTCCGGAAAGCTCCTGCGAAGAGATACGTTCTACACCTTCATCCTTAAGTTCCCCCAAATATCGAAAGTATCTGGGCAGTCTGCCGATCACAGCCTGTGAAATTTCTTTTGCTTCCAATACTTTCACCTCCGATTTTTTTAAGTATACACCATATGTTAAAAACTTGTCAATGAATTGACAGGTTTTCTTCTTTTCGTTACAATAAAATTTAAAAAGCCCGTTCTGTGTGGGCTGGAAATAAAGGATACTTACTACCATGATATTATCTTGTCAGAATATTTCAAAAGCATTTGTAGAAAATCAGGTATTGAAAAATGTCTCTTTTCATATAGAGGATCATGAAAAAGCTGCCATTGTGGGCATCAACGGTGCCGGGAAAACGACACTGCTCCGCATCATCGTAGGGGAAATGACTCCCGATGACGGACAGGTGGTTCTGGCAAAGGACAAGACACTTGGGTATCTCGCCCAGAACAGCACCGTGGACACCTCTCACACCATTTACGAGGAACTGTTATCCGTCAAGGCGGATCTGCTGCGCCTGGAAGAAAAGATCCGCGAATGCGAAAACAATATGAAGCATGCTGATGGGGACGCTCTGGAAGACCTTATGAAGCAGTACACCTCTCTCACCCACGCTTTCGAGACCGGCGGCGGCTATCTCTACCGTAGCGAGCTGGTCGGTGTGTTAAAGGGACTGGGTTTTACCGAAGATGAATTCTCCAAACCGGTTGCCACGCTCTCCGGCGGTCAGAAGACCCGTGTGGCGTTAGGACGGCTTCTGTTACAAAATCCGGATCTGATCATCTTAGACGAGCCGACCAACCACTTAGATATGACCTCCATCGCCTGGTTGGAGACTTATCTGCTAAATTACAAAGGAGCCGTTCTCATCGTCTCCCACGACCGGTATTTCCTGGACCGGATCGCCGGGAAAGTCATCGAGATCGACCAGTCTAAGGCTACGACCTTTATGGGTAATTACTCCGATTATGCCGTAAAAAAGGAACAGTTGCGTGTCGCTGCCTGGAATGCCTATATGAACCAGCAGCGTGACATCAAGCATCAGGAAGAAGTCATTGAAAAATTAAAATCCTTTAACCGGGAAAAGTCCATCAAGCGTGCAGAAAGCCGGGAGAAAATGTTGGACAAGATCGAGGTCATCGAAAAGCCCTCCGAGGTTCGCACGGATATGAAGCTGACGCTGACGCCCCGGATCTTAAGTGGCAATGATGTGCTGACTGTGGAGCATCTGTCCAAAAGCTTTGACTCCCATAAGCTTTTTACCGATGTCAATTTCGAGATCAAGCGCGGTGAACACGTGGCGATCATCGGTGATAATGGCAGCGGCAAGACCACTCTGCTTAAGATCTTAAACGGTCTCGTTCCTGCCGATCAGGGCACTTTCCGCTTAGGTTCCAATGTAGAGATTGGTTATTACGATCAGGAGCATCATGTGCTCCACAGCGAGAAGACATTGTTCGAAGAGATCTCGGACGATTATCCCTACCTGAACAATACCCAGATCCGCAATGTACTGGCGGCTTTCCTCTTCACCGGGGAGGATGTGTTCAAGCGCATCAGTGATCTGAGCGGCGGTGAGCGCGGACGCGTGTCTCTCGCCAAGCTGGTACTCTCCAACGCAAACTTCCTCATCCTGGATGAGCCGACAAACCACTTAGATATCATGTCCAAGGAGATTCTGGAGGATGCCCTGAACGGTTACGAGGGAACGATATTGTATGTCTCCCACGACCGTTACTTCATCAACCGTACCGCCCACAGGATCCTGGATCTGACAGAGGGACAATTTGTAAGTTACGTTGGAAATTATGACTACTATCTGGAAAAACACGACACCGTGATGGCTGCCATAGAGGCTAATGCACCGCAGAATGCGGATGCAGATAGTGCTGTTGCTGCTAAGGCTGCAGAATCCGAAGTCAAATTGGACTGGAAAGCCCAGAAGGAAGAACAGGCAAGACTCCGCAAGAAAGAAAACGACCTGAAAAAATGCGAAGAAAAGATTGCCGAACTGGAAGCTCGCATCTCCGAGATCGACACTGAAATGTCCGATCCCACCATCGGTACTCAGGTGGCAAAGCTGCAGGAGCTGTCCAAAGAGCAGACTTCCTGCCAGGAACAATTGGAAAAATTATATGAACAGTGGGAAGAACTGGCAGAGTAAATTGAGAGTTAGTGAAAAAGATTGTATCTAATCCCCGTAGCCCTTGGCAGGGTATAAGAAACGCGGCACGCTCGCGCTCTGTCGCAGA